>Ga0315279_10006179_pt1 | contig 15217 bp, 15 predicted proteins | sample YL17G06_20_MG_FD_203694 | JGI IMG/M metagenome (GOLD analysis project Ga0315279, IMG submission 203694) | Sediment microbial communities from Yellowstone Lake, YNP, Wyoming, USA - YL17G06_20 | ecosystem: Environmental > Aquatic > Freshwater > Lake > Sediment | place: USA: Wyoming | collected... | reverse complement strand
TTAACCCATTCTGCAAAAAGTGGCAAATCGTCTTTCTCCATAATCCTCAGATTCACATTTTTGCCTTCAAGCAACTCCGTTCACCAATCCACACAGTTACTTTCAGTTCAGCTATAACTTTTCCGCAAAATCCTTTGAATCTCATTTCTTTCTGCAGATAAACAGAATCTTCCTGCCTTCTTCTCTCAAATTGGCTTCAACGATCTCGAAATACTCAGACAGAGCAGATTTCATCTTCACAACCGGGTATATTGTTTCTTTAAACTTGTATTTGTGAAGCTGATAAAGTCCATTTGGGAGTTTTTCAAATATTCTGGAATCCCAAGTCAGCGTGTTGCCCTTCACTATCTCTATGTCATAGTAGAATCCTTTGGCGAATTCCTTGACTGATGAGGTGGACCTGTTGTATTTTTCCAACCAGTGAAGAGTATCTCTCAGCATTTTCGGAGTGTACACATCAAAGATGAACAGCCCACCTCTGTTAAGATGCTCATTCACTGCCTTGAATGTTGATTTCCATTGGGCAAAGTCTTTCAGAAAGTTGATTGCATCGTTAGCGGAGAATATGGCATCGAATTTTTCATTAATCTTGAAGTTGTGCATGCTGGAAACAAAGAACTTGCCCCTTGGCATTCTCCTTCTGCAAACCTCAATGTAATCCCTTTCAATGTCCAAACCATAGATGGTGTATCTTTCGGGAAGATTGACCAAGACCTCTCCAATTCCGCAACCTATTTCCAGTATCTTCTTTGCCTGCTTGTGGTATTCATTTATGGGTTCCAGAACATAGTGTGCCCTCTCTCTTGCCCCTTCCTTGCTTGTAAGCGATTCCCAAAAACTCACAAATGGCTTTGATGTTTTGCTTCTGCGCTCATATTTGACCATGCAAAACCCTCAAAATCGAAGATGGAAGACAGCAAAGGCAGAGGCTGTGACCACACTTGAACCAGCAATTATCGCAGAAAGAATTGGTATATCAACCATTCTTAACACCCACCGATTGCCAATCAATGTAGTCTATCTCTGTTCGGCTATAACTTTTCCGCAAAAATCAATAAGCCGAGGAAAACAACATCTGAACACCGCGCTCTTCGAGCGCACTGACTGCCTCTTTGCAACCTCTCTGTCGTAGTAACATTATGACTGTTGTTTGTCTATATCACTATTCATGTGTTTGTGTTTCAAGGTAACGTTTGAATTTCTAATTTCTAAACGGGGGAGAAGAAATAGAATTTCTAAGATTTTTCCTTATTTAGAAATAGAAATTAGTAAATCTCTTTGATTCCTGAAAGTATGTAGAGTGAATTTAGCACGCACAATTTTTATACGTAAGAACAGAGTCTAACATCTCAAGGAGGATGAATTGTGCCCAAAGGCAAGAAAGAGAAGGCTATAGATCATAAACACCACGTGAAATTGCAGAGAGATAAGGAACTGAAAAGGAAAGAGAGACGGAACGTTGAGCTCCCTGCAGAATATGATAAACATAAGAAATAGCGCGCGAGAATAACGCAATAGTCTATCTCTCTTCAGTCTCTCAGTTCGCTCAAGCCTCTCTGTTAAAGAACCACCACTATCACTGTCTATGCTATCAACTGTTTAGGTAACCTTTTGTTTTCCAATTTTCTAAATTCTGAACGAGAAGAAAAAACGGAATTTCTAGAATTTTGATTATGTTAGAGATTAGAATTTAGAAATTATCGGGGAATTGCAGTGTATGTAGTAGTTATTGACAGGTATGTGGATTATGTAGAAAGAGGTAAAGAGGAATAGTTGAAAAAAGTGATTATGGGTCTATTTCGCCGTAGTGTTTGCAGACTATGTAGTAGTCTTTTGCGTCTATTTTGTGATCGTCGTTTATGTCACAGTTTGGATTATATGTGCGCCCTGGAGGGTTTGGTCCTGTTGCCGAGGTGCCGTATGCCCTAGCAACAGCATAAACATCTTTAACGTCCACTTTTCGGTCGCCGTTGATGTCGCCAGCTATAGTGACGAGAATCCATCCATAGGTTAAGTTGTTGTCGGCGAGGTCTGTTTCGCCTGATACTGGGTCTGCTATAGCGCTTATAGTGTAGTTGTCTTTGGCGAAACCTGTCGTGTTCCAAACAAAAGCCAATGTAGCATTATCGTTAGGTCCTAGTGTGGCCTCAGCTTTTCCCACGACAAAGGATGCTGTTTGATCTGTAGCGTAGACTGTGACGTTAAAAGTCTCAGTGAACGCTGCTTGATTTTCGACCGTTGCGTTTATGTGACAAGTATAGCCTTGGCAAACCGTCTGCATAGGCGTGCAGCCACTCTTACATGTCGTAATGTTCGTGGCGGCAATATCGTGAATGGCTGATTCAAAGGCGAAAACCTTGTGGTCATTTGATGCTGCATAAACTCTGCCGTTGGCAACGGCAGGAGAAGAAACGCCTGATTCGCTGCCCAATGCGTAGCTCCAGATACGCTCTCCGGACGATGCATTCAAACAATAGGCATTGCCATCATCTGATCCTACATAGAGCTTGCCGTCAGCAACAGCAGGAGAAGAACGCACAGAACGTTCTGTTGTGTAATTCCAAATTTGCACACCAGACAGAGCGTCCAAACAGTAAATCTTGCCATCATCCGATCCTATGTAAAGTCTACCGCTAACAACAGCAGGAGAAGAAGTCTCTACCATCGCGCCTGTCGTGAAGTTCCAGACTTGACTCCCAGATGAAACGTCCAAACAATAAACGTTTCTGTCCTCAGACCCTACATAGACTTTGCCGTCAACAACCGCTGGAGAAGAATATACAGAGCCACCTGTCGTGTAGTTCCATATGTGGGCTCCAGTTGAGGCATTCAAACAGTACACCCTACGGTCACATGATCCGATAAAGACCTTGCCATCAGCAACAGCCGGAGAAGAAAAGAATATGTCAGCACCAGTTGCATAACTCCAAACATACGCTCCTGTTGAAGCATTCAAACAATAGACGCTTTTATCATCCGATCCCACATAGACTCGACCTTCAACCACAGTCGGCGAAGAAGTAACTCCGTCGAGGCCAATGCCCATAGCGTACTTCCAAATGAAAGCCCCATCTGAAGCGTTCAAGCAATACACATTACCATCGGTTGATCCCACATAGACCTTACCCTCAAACACAGCAGCAGAAGAACCCACAACATTGTCTGTTGTATAGTTCCAAATGGACGCGCCAGAGACAGCATCCAAGCAGTAAATCTTGCAGTCGAATGATCCCAAATACACCCTGCCTTCAGCAACGGTAGGAGAAGAATATATGAAACCACCCAGTGTGTAGTTCCATATTGTGTTATTGGATTCTGGGGATTTTGAAGGCGAGTATCCGGTGTGACATGCGTCATGGTGGAACATGGGCCAATCGAAGCTAGTGTACTCCGTGCCCCATGGAACCATGAGAGGATATTGGTCCCGGTTTTCAGTATCGATAGTGTATGGGGTGTCTCCAATACCATCAATACCAAGCTGGTCTTGATTAGGCCCAGAGAATTCGTCAACTCCAGCGTAGTCACTCCAGTAATTGCCTCCAGAAGGATAGCCATTATCCCAAGTGTTTGGGTTTTGTGGAATACTCTCGTCATGGACTTGCTCGTTATTGTTGGTGAATTCATTGTGGAAAATCCGGTCACCACGAGCTCCAGATAACCATATTCCCCACGAATTGTCAAAGATTCTGTTATGGGAGATTATGTCAGATGAGCAGGCCTCAAGGTGAATACCTTTTGTATTTCCGCAAATAACATTAGAGGAAACGGTATGATTGGAGTTGTGAACATGAATACCCTCACTGTTGTAGGATACATTGTTGCCAACAACGTGGTTATACGTTGCATAGAGGAGAATCCCCCAACTATTGCTTGAGGCAGTGTTGTTCGCTATGACGTCATAATCGGAATGGGATTGTATTCCATAATAGTTATTGGAAACGAAGTTGTCCGTTACTGTACAGTTCGGCGAGTGGTACAAATGGATTCCAATACTTTCCTCGTCACTAAAACCCCGAACAACCACGTTTTTGATAGTCACATTGAATCTGTTTGAAACTAGCATCCCTGTTCCACTTCCATTGCCTTGAAGCGTGTATCCATCTCCATCAATCACAATGCTGTCTCTCTCTACTACAACAGAATCACTAATGTTGTCACCGAATGTGTAGGTAACATTGTCAACGCTTGAGATTGGTGCTGTTGGTGGGTCTATGCTTCCATCAGTCCTTATGTATATGGTCCCGCTTGCCTTGGCTGGCTGGGTGTTAGATGATAGTACTAAAACACTAATTGTCAGAAGTATCAAAGCAGATCCAGCAACTTGCCTCTTCAATAAATCACATCCCAATTTTAGGTAGGTCAAATCAGTTAATAGCATTTGTGAAAAATCTTCTATAACAGCATGCCTTAGAGCGACTTGCGCCTGATATTTCCAAAGTGTCAAAGTTTCCGTGCATCTAGTCCCTATCTAAGCGCGCTAGGGCGTTGCTAAATCGTGTTGTTTGTGTCAATTTCTGCTTGCCTTCCAAGCACGCCTGCGCTCTCCTCACACCTCTACGTACCCGATCACAGGTATCTATCCAAGCCCAGCGTGATCGAACAAGTTCATGTCAATTCCCCGAATTTAGCAACACGCTAGCGCGGTAAAATCGTCTGGAGGAGCTGCCTCTAAATGTGCGCGAAAGGCTAGATTGTACTAAGCACTTGGTTTTATTTCTCCTCTGAAAACATGGTAGCACCTGTCTGAGCAGAAGCCTTGAAAATCATTGTCTGGCGTGAACAGTTTTCCACAAGCTTTACACTTTCGCTTAGCCCTTTCCTGCATCAACTTCCTCCACCAATCAGAATGTTATATTGACTGGCTATATATTTAACCATAGGTGAAGGTTAGCTCGCATGCTTGTTCCTAAATTGGTGTAAAATGGTTTTTACTCCTCTTTTGAGGCGTGGATAGCCTTGAACCTTGCACCTATCCATATTTTCTTTGTGGCAGCCCGCCCTCAGGAATCTAGAAATGGAACTAAAACCCTTTTTGACCATTTTCGGAACAGGCATGCGCGACGACGCACATTTTGAAAGCCCTATGCAGAGGTTTTCGAAGAATGGAGAAAGGTATGAGCCTATCCTTACTTAGCGCGCGAAGAACAAACTTATAAACGTATAACGGTAAACATGGCAGACGTGCCGAAAAAGAAGACCAGCGTAAACATAGAGGAACTGGAAACAATGGCTCCTTTTGTCACTCAGAAGCACGGATCAAGCTGGGGAGTAAGCGAGGAAACGGTCAGAGCCATCAAAGAATACATGAAAAAGCATGGAGATGAAAGAATAGATGACAAAGGTGATTGATCAAAGCGCAGATTCGCACAAACTAGTCAATGTGACTTTCGATGAAGACCAGATGGAGATTATCCGATCATTGAAAGGCTTTGGAACAGAAGATGCAGAAATAGTCAGATCAATCGTGATCGCCTACCTGAGCGAACACAACTATATCAAGCAAGCGTCGATCGATCGCGATCACTCAATCGAGGAATCAGATAGAAAGTACAAACTTGCTCGCGCAAAGGGCAACTTCTGAAGCGATTGATCGCAAAACTCAAAGCTAAAACACGGCGAAGATAAACCATAAAGATCGCAGAAAAGCGCACGCTCTTATCGTACAAAGGTGCAAACAATGTGCGTTATTCCAGGAAATGCGTCCCCAACAAGAAGGACATCACGATACTAGAAATCAAGAGGGTCTATCTTCCGATTTGGAGAGTCATGTTCTCAATTCTTGGAAAGAGATATGTAATTACTACAACTGAAACGTCGGGCAGATTGAACGTTCTCCCAAGCACTATGACTCAGTTCTCTCCATCTTCAGGGATTACGGCCTACCCAGATAATTGCCTCATTTGTTCAAAGGAATTGAAAGCTAGAGCTTACGTATGTAATGAATGCGGAACAATTACTTGTGACAATGACAAAGCCGAATGCAAGGTCTGTGGCAAGATTGTTTGTAGACACCATACCGTATCGAAAAGAAAACTCCTAGTCTTGTCTGACAAATATTGCCCTCAGTGTGCTAGGTCTCAAGGCATCACACCCTAGCACGTGGAGGTAGACTTTACCCCAACCAACATCATTCTGCTACTGACGTGCTTTGTGGTCTTGGTTGGAAGTAGGCACGGGCATTGGAGCTTGCTGTCTTGCGGTGAAAAAAGCAGTACGCAAGGCAGTGCTTCAGACGCGCGCTTTTGGGGACACGCATGCGCGCTTGTGATTTCAATCTCTGTGTTCGTGGGATTCCTCTTCAGATTCTTCTTCGCGCTCTTCTTCTTCCTCGGCGGCTTCTTCTCCTGCAGTTCTTGCTTCGTCTTCAACTTCTCCTTTTGGGGGATAAGCCTCATCTAACCAAACTTTAAACTGTTCTTTGCTTTCAGGATCGGAAAAGGCCCACTCACATAGTTCACTGACGACGGTGTTGAGATCAATTCCGTGATCGTCAGCCAAACGTTTCAGAAACTGTTCCCACTTTTCAGGCAGAGACGCCGTAAACCCAACCACCATGCATTTTCCCCATCGTCACGTATCATTCAAGTCGTATTTAAGCTTCAGCGCGCGGCTCTAGTTCTTACTGTCTATCTTCATTCTTTTCGGAATCGTTTCTCTTTCTCTTCCATCCTCTTAATAGTATTGTTGCGCGCTTCTAGAAAATCTGATACTTCTTTCTGAATAGCACCAGCAGTAACAGGCGGGCGAATGTATCCGCTCGTTTCGAAAGGCTTGTCATACATCCCATCATACATATCTTTAGAAACTCTCAACCCATATCCTTTATCAGTCAAATGCAAAAAGAAACATATTTTCAGCCCCACCTGCGTGCCTAGATGAATAATAGGAACGCTTAAACACGCTCCCCAATTGCCGCTTTCCACCTTCGGTTGGTCCAATTCCTGCTGTGCTGATTCTTTGAAGACTTCCTCGACCTTCTTCAACTTAGCGCGAAGTAGCTCTATCATTTTTGTTGGTTCATCTTTGAATTTGTCTCGTAAGTGCTGTTCTGCATAGCGACTTTCTCGAATTTCTTTCTCTGTCTCTTCTTTCATTTTCCTGAGCTGCGCGACCCATTCATCTTCAGTCAGTTCAGTTCCCCCTTTTACCGTTCTAACTAATTCGTCTGATTCGGCTATAAGTCTTCTGCATTCTCTAGATTTTCCAAGATAAAAATGTGTGTTTGAGGCGAAATTTGCGCGCTTATTAGGGAAAGGATACTACTGACAATTGAGATGGAGGTGACAGAACATGGGTAGTGAACAGAATTCACGTAGAAAGGCTATCAATAGCGTTCGCCGTGACAAAGCGAAGGGTCATCAAACGAGAAGAGCTCGAGGTGGAAAGAAACAGAAGAGGAGGTAAAAACGCAATTAGCGCGCTAGGGCGTTGCTAAATCGTGTTGTTTGTGTCAATTTCTGCTTGCCTTCCAAGCACGCCTGCGCTCTCCTCACACCTCTACGTACCCGATCACAGGTATCTATCCAAGCCCAGCGTGATCGAACAAGTTCATGTCAATTCCCCGAATTTAGCAACACGCATGCACGCTTTCGCACATAATGAGTTTACACAGGTTTTAGGCTATGCCTTAAAGGCTTACACTGGAGTTCACGCATGCAAATGGTTTATATCCTACTTTCCTAGACTCTTTCTTTCGAGAGTGCAATTATGCCCACATTTTTGATAATTTCCAGGCATTCCGCAGAGAACTGTCCGCTGAACAATGAGAAAATGAAGAAAATGACGCTAGAATTACCAGACAAATTGAACGGATTGGAGAAGAAACATGGAGTCAAGAGGGTTGGAGCATGGACTGTAGTTCCGGAACACCTATTGATTTGGGTGTATGAAGCCTCAAGTTCAGACGCTCTGCAAAAATTCTCAATGGAACCAGAAATTGTGAAATGGATGGCTTGGAACACGAGCGAAATCAAATTAGCAATGAGTCTCGAAGAAAGCATGAAATTACTAGAATAAGCTAAATGAAATCACTACTTCTTTTTATTCCCAAGATTCTTTTGGAGTTTATACTAGACGCGCGCTCCTGGAATTTCCTGAAAAAGGGTTAGACTAAGTTCTATCTTTGTTCTTTCAACAATATCAGTCTCTTTGCGGTTTCTTTAGAGATTTCTTCAAGACCCTTAGCTAATTCTTCAAGGGTAACCTCATCTAATGGGTAGACTTTCCCATTCTTATCGATGAATGTAAGTTGCAACTTCCTTTTTTCCATTGTTTCACCCTCATTCAGATTCTATCATTCGCTATTTTAGTTTTCCGCATAAACTATTTTCGCCCGTCTACATAACCAAAGTGACATGCAATATAGGTTCAGCGCGCGTTAGCCAGACGAGTGGCGCAAAATCAGAGAAAAAAGGAGTTAGGGGATAATTGCGGGGTTGCCCTAGCCCTAGAAGAGGCCCTCAAAATAACGGACTTGAACCCGTTTGAGACTGTGTGAAAACTCGGCTGAATTTCAGAAAATCGTTGGTTTTATGTGCAAAAGGCGGGCTTCAAGAACGGGTCTATACACATAGAATGCAATTTCCTGAGCTAAATCTGAGTTTTCACACAGTCTGGTTTGGGTATGAGTCCGGTCCGGCCCACCAAAATCGTTGAATCAACTATCTTTCACTTCTCTTGTTCTCTTTCGACCTTGCAAATAGAGCTGATTCCCATCTGGGAGTTAACCACAAAAAGGATTATATGCACGTGAGTGCAAGCATGAACCGACAAGACATTAATCAAGGTGGAAGCAGTGCCATCAGAAATCCTTGAACCTGAAAAATTCGTCGAATTAAGCGAACGAGCCAAATACTGTTCAGTGAAAAGACTCAAAGACATCGTGAAGCTGAAACTCAGAACCCCAAGCCAACTGTACACTTTAAAGATCGCGCCAATAAAAGCTGAAGAAATCATAAAGAAACTTCAGTGCGAAGTCCGCGAAATATAGCCGCTCACTCCTTTTGAGAAGCTTATAAACTGCTGAAGAGTCCGCGCACTTCCCTCAGATTAACCAACTGAGAGGCATGAGTACTAATCACCAGAATGTTTGCTTCGATCGAAAGACAAAATAGGTCATTGGTCAGCTAGATTATGTTGTTGCAGGAATTACTGGTGAGAAAAATGAGCAAAAACGGTTTTGCTACGAAGGCAGTTCATGCTGGGCAACATCCAGATCCGTCAGTAGGCTCGGTCGTTGTCCCTATTTACGAAACTTCAACCTTCGTCTTTGAAAATGCGGAACAAGGCGCTGCGAGATTCGCTGGAAAAGAAGAAGGCTACATCTATACGCGGTTGGGCAACCCGACGATTAGGGCTTTGGAAAAGAACGTTGCGGCACTTGAGAATGGCGAGGATGCGAGAGCCTGCGCTTCTGGAATGGCGGCGATAAACACTGCTGTCATGTCGATGGTCAAGAAGGGCGATCATGTGGTCTCGACTGATTGTCTCTATGGAGGCACGGTCAAGCTGTTCTTGAGTATTCTGTCAAAGTTTGGTGTAGAATTCACCTTGGTCGATTCATCCACCGTGGCGAACGTTGAAGCGGCAATCAGGGAAAACACAAAACTTGTCTATCTTGAGACGCCTTCAAACCCCACGCTGAAGCTAACGGACATCCGAGCAGTGGCCAAAATCGCGAAGAACCACAACGTTCTCACTATGGTGGATAACACTTTCATGTCACCCTACTTTCAAAGACCTCTGGAGCTCGGCGCAGACGTAGTCATTCACAGCTTGACGAAATATCTGAGCGGACACAGCGATGTTGTCGGCGGCATAATCGTTGGCTCAAACACCTTCATCAAAGCGCTAGACCCAACGCTCAAGACCACTGGAGCAACATTAGGACCATTTGAAGCATGGCTCACTCTGCGTGGGATCAAGACTTTGCCGCTCAGAATGGAAAGACACAACGAAAACGCCCTCAAAGTAGCAGAGTTTCTTGAGTCTCATCCAAAAATCGGAAAAGTCTACTATCCTGGCTTGAAGTCGCATCCTCAACACGAGTTGGCCAAGAGACAGATGAGTGGGTTTGGCGGTGTGATATGCTTTGAAGTGAAGGGTGGGTTGGAGGCTGGCGTGAAGCTCATGAATTCTGTTAGGCTCTGCACGCTTGCTGTTAGCTTGGGTGCTGTTGAGACGCTGATCGAGCATCCTGCATCGATGACTCACGCGATCGTGCCAAAGGAAGAAAAGTTGAAAGCGGGAATAACCGACAGTCTGGTGCGTCTCTCCGTAGGAATAGAAGATGTCGAGGATATTATTGAGGACTTGAGACAGGCTCTTGACAAAGTCTAGAGTAATAGGGTACTCCAGAGCTTTGGAGACATCGCCACATTACTGAACGATTTCCGCACAATCCCCATTTTTTTCTTTTTCCGAGTTCAGGATTAGAAAGATGCATGCACCTTGATAGAAGCAGGGTTTGAGTACGCTTGTAACTTTAAAAGAGACCAAGATTTTCAGAAAGAGCAAATAGAAAACTACAACCTAAAGCAGAAACTTACTGCCTAAGGATTTATTCCTCCAAAGTGGCTTTCATGCCTTCTAGGATGGGTATTTCTATGGCGTGGCTTCTTGAGGAGTATTTGCGTTTTTCTACTTGCCTGTTGAGCCAGTCCACGCATTCTTTGACAACGTGATGCTCAGTCTTTGTCTTGTCACTGTTTCCACCTGTGAGTTTATTATTCAGCATCTCCTTTTTTACGTATTATGCGTATGATAATGTATATATACGTGTAATACGTAATGTGCGTTGAGGCGACGAATGCAATGACTTGGAAGCTTGCGGTAAGCGTGGTTCCTCTTGTCCCAGAAAATAAGGATGCTGATTCTCTCTACGTCAAGATGAGCTTCAGGCTCGGTGACAACAGGGTCCTGACAGAAAATGGAGAGAGAAACAATGCACCTGTGAGGGATGCCAGAATCAAAAGCCTAGAAAGAAACGCGACGCCACGATTAGGCTTGATCTCCATCAGTGGGTAGAGGAGCAGATAGGGGAAAGGCAGATTTTGAAGTTTCAGCCACGGCGCAGAAGCAGCTCAAGTAAGAGAGATTCAGAAAAACTTTTGCCAGGAACGGAACCAACGGCATGAGCACGTCCTATATTTCAAAGTCATACGCACACACTGAAAGAGGAGAAAGGGGAGAACATGACATGGGGGAGGGAGGCAGGCCCCGACTGATTCGAGTTTTGAAAGAAGGCACCTTCGTTTTCTTTCTCTCTCCTATTGTCTGCTTCCCTTCCTACCCGATTCAGCCAGAAGATATCATGGTCATACGCACTCAAAAGAAAGGGGAGACATGAAAACGTTGGCGTATGAAGATAGAACAGGTGGTCACGGAAGAAAACGTTTTATACTGCTTCCGGAAAAAGAGATTTTCCCATGTAAAGTTTTTCCTGACTTACCCGGAAGGGGAAAATTGGGAAAACGCCACCCTGCGACAATAGCAAATAATGGAGATACAACATGTATGAAAACTTGATAATAGTGATTGAATATGGCATTGCTTTCATCGTGATTCTGCTGATGGTGATTTGCTGGTTCGTTGCTTCGATGGCGCAGAGACTGGAGAATATCGAACGGAGACTGAGCGAGTTCAAAGCCAGCCGAGAAGATTCTGGTGCTGAGAAAAAACGGGATTCATAGGAATGAGAAGATACTCCTTAATCCTGTTGATAGGTGCCGCGCTAGTGCTTTCGACGTTCACACAAATAAAGAGCGTACATGCCCTTTCATGCGGCTACGAGCGCCAGGTTTCGGACCATTATGAAGTCTACCTGGAGTACCTGCCGACCTTCCCAGTAGACGCTGCTAACCCTTCTGCCAGCGAGGAGTGGGCATTCAAATTCTACATCAAGCAGAAAAATGTAGCCATACCCTTGCTCTCTAGAGTTTTGGTACCTGAAGGGTGGACTGTCGACGTATATTTCCGCGATGACGACTATGGAAACTACGACTGGACAACGTGGAAACGATGGTACCCACTCAGCATGAGTGATAACAACCTGCCAGTGTCATGGTCTCTGTCAGCCAGCTGCGGACCAATAACCCTCGGCACCACGATCAGGCTACCCGACAGTAACAGTTTCGAGCCGGACTACACCAAGGTTCCGACCCAGGTGAGTGACGATGGCGGCAAAGCGTACATGCGAGTCGGCAAGTTGAAGGTTCACTACTATAGCAACATCCTCTGGAACGGAGCCATGTGCGAGGGTGCTGGAAGCTTAGGCATACCCAACGATCTCGCCGCGCAACATCTTGGCGACCACATAAGAATGTACTTCAGCTTCACCATGCGCTGGTGGTCCCCTTGCGGTTTGACCGGTGAAGAGCGCGCGTGGTTCATAGCGGGAGACGACACTCCAGCCCAGACCGACTGCTTCATCATAGTAAGCCAGGGAACGACCTCCTTCAGCACAGGAGGCTGTCCATCTAATCCACCAAACTACGGCTCAAAAATCCATACGTGGAAAGGCGGTTCACGCACCTGCATGCCCCTCTAGTTCGCTACTAACACAACACCCCAAAAACCCCTTTTTTTATGGTTTACCCCAGAACAGGTAAACCTTCGTCTGCAGCAGCATCCCGACCACACGGATAACCCTGGCCAAATTTGCAGAATCCGCGCTCTTGATCGCAGCCACGTAAGCAACCGTGTTTCCGAAAGGCATGTGCCGGTCACCGAGCTCTTTCCGCAGCCGTGGATTATCATATTTCGCCAATGCCTCTTTCACCATAGAGAGCTGCTTAGGGCTCAAGTTGTATAGTATACTACACACGTACTTTTCGCTGTCCCGCAACTGCAGGTTGAAGCCGACCTCACTCAGAACTTTGGATATTTTAACAGCTTCTTCGGATGACCCCTGCTCAATGATTTTCCGCATCCCCTGCCTAATGTCCTTCTCAATCGCGTTTAGCAGTACACTTTTCCGCTGGCACTATCACCAGTAACGTAAACAATGTTCTTGGGTCCTATTTTCAGTTCCGTGTCCAGAATCTGAAACCTGCGTTCCTCGTCAACTCCAAGCCCATACGCTTGAGCGACTGCAATGGTCTGAGCGTGAGCTCCGCCGATGTGAAGTAGCTTATTTGAAAGCGAAACTTGTCCTGAGCCCTGTCATAGATCTTGCGAAACTTTATGGAAAAGGTCGCGTCGTCTCATGGTAGAACCTGCTCTGGAAAGGCCAAAAAAAGGTAGGGGGGAGGGGGTGCCTGAACATTAGGGTTTGCCAAGTTTTTCCAGCCCACTATCATGTACACGTTCGAGTCGGGTTGCATTTCAGCCGCGCTGAAAAGGCTCAGAGCCGTGGTCCAGAACACGTCGTCATGCTGGTTTTCGGGATGATAATACTTGTACGTGTCGTCCTTGCGGGGGTTCAAAACTCTCCACATTCAGTTCCACGCTGTAGTTCAGCTTCTTTGTCCATGAAGCCTGAACGTCTGCATACGGACAATATACCGATGTTTTTTTTGCTCTAGGGTAATAGTGATGCTAGAAGTCCAGTGGCTAGACCGAGGATTATTGGGAATGGCAAGCCGGGGAACATTCCTTTCTTTTCCAGCATTTTGAAAGAGAGTAGGCATCCTGCCAGAATGCCGATCATGGATGATATGCATGAGATGTAGCCGAAGTAGATGAGCATGTGTCCTGACAGCATGGAGTAGAAAGTGAGGTCGCCCAATCCCATCTGGATGTTTTTGAAGGAGAAGCTCAGACCACGGAATTGTTCAAGTCCGTTGCGTGCAATTTTTCCAACGGGCCCGCGGTAGACTGCAAAGGTGTCGTAGGCTGCCAGAAATCCGAGTATCAGCAGTGCGCTCTCTGTAGGTATGGAAAACCCTAGGAATGCACCTAGGCTTCCTCCTATCCCTAGGATAATCAGGTTGGTGAATTTGCTGTTAGTCCTAAAGATGGCGTAATCAGCCAGAATAGTCATGAGCGATGAGGCTGCAAGGATAAAAACGTCAATGTATGGTATTTCGTAGCTTGAAAATGCGGCGTACAAGTAAATCATGGAGAGCATGAAGATCGCTGATGTCATGGCAAAACCGGTGATCAAAGTGATCAGTTTGTGGCTTTTTCTTTTGAGTAATAAGTATAGGAGTGTGGCACCGACTCCGACGAGGATGACGAAGTAGGCGGCGTTTCCGATTGATCCTATGGAGCCTTCTGAGAAGGGCGTGATCTGGATGGTTTCCATAGATGAGGTTAGGATTAGGCGGCCGCATAGGATTCCGAATAGCATGCTTGCTAGGACGGGTGCTAGGTGTATTAGTCCTGTTTTGAACTTGCTGTTCAATGTTCTCCCCCTAGCTCGTTTAGTGTTGCTTCGACTTTTAGGTAGCATTTGTTGCAGAATAAGCTTTGTTTTCTGTCGGTTTCGAAGATGGAATTGGAGAAGTACATAACGCAGAACGGGTTGGAGCAGTGTTCCAAGCCTATGGTATGGCCTAGCTCATGGACTGCTTCTTTTGTGCTTCTCTCCACGAAAAGGTCCACGTTTGGCTGTTTCCCGTAGAATTCTGGCTTGAGCCTGTGTAACGATATCAGGGCGGCTTTTCCGGGGCATCTTGCCTCTCCGAACACGAAGTTCAGTGGTGCGACGAAGATGTCAAGGTCTACTATTCCTAGGAATTTGTCTAGGGTTTTTTCCGTTTCGGCGTGCTTTTGGATTTCGTTCAGAATAACGTCTGAGCGGTATTGTTTTCTCTTCTTGTCATACGCTTCTTCTGGTGTTGGGAGTGGTTTGGTGATTAACATGCACGTTGTTTTGGGGAATGCGGTGTTTAGGTTTTCTCGGATTCTGTCGATGATTGTGGAGTCGATGTCTTCGAAGCGTAAGACTCCGATTTTCATCGTAGTCACTGCTAGATTTTGAAGGTATCTCCGGCTTTGGGTGCTGTGGCTTCTCTGCCCAGTTCGTCTCTTGCCCATTTCGCGAAGTATTCACAGTTTCTTTCTGCGCCGTGGACAACGTAGATTTTGGGGTTTCCGCCGAGTTTTTTGACGGCTTCTTTGAGTTCGCTTGCTCCGCAGTGGGATGAGAAGTCGAAGTGCTGGACGCGGGATTTGACTTTGCGCATTTTTCCGTCGATGACGCACATGCCCTTTTCGAGCAATTCCTTTCCAGGCGTTCCTGGGATTTGGTAGCTGACTAGGAATATAGCGTTGT
>Ga0315279_10006178_pt1 | contig 15217 bp, 13 predicted proteins | sample YL17G06_20_MG_FD_203694 | JGI IMG/M metagenome (GOLD analysis project Ga0315279, IMG submission 203694) | Sediment microbial communities from Yellowstone Lake, YNP, Wyoming, USA - YL17G06_20 | ecosystem: Environmental > Aquatic > Freshwater > Lake > Sediment | place: USA: Wyoming | collected... | reverse complement strand
CAACGATGCGCGACGCGACGCGACGGAGGTTGTTGATCAGCGCCAGGCGCAGCATGATCGGCATCGCCCAAAGCTCGCCCAGCTTGAGCGGCTTGACGGTCTGGTAGGCGGAGACGAAGGCGCTCAAACTGCCCGCGTCGACGCGGCCGTCGCCGTGGGAGACGAGTTCGATCGCGATGCCGTAAACGACGGGGTAGCCGGCCAAGGGGCCGCCAAGCAGCCGGGGGAGCTCCTGGCTGTAGCCCTTGGGCAGGTGGCGCCGGGCCGTTCGTATTTGCTCCTCGATGAGGTAGAAGTTGTCGCGCAGCCACTCGACGGCGGGAGTGACACGAAGCTCGCCTTCCCCCTCGTCGGTGATGAGGCGGTAGGCACTGAGGAGGACGCACTCGTTCTCGCTGAGCTGCGGGAGCAGAAGATCCGGCCCCCGCTTCTCATCAACGGCGTGCTTCTCCGCGAGCGCCTTCGCGTGCTCCTTGAGCTGCTCTAGGCTGAGCAGCTCGGCGCGCAGTGGCTGATCGTCGCCGCCCCATGCGGGCTCGACCCCGTGCCCGTAGCGGCGGCCCCAGATGGCGCGGATGGCGCTGCGAAAGCTCCTGCTGCCGGTGTTCAAGCCGGTCCCGTCCTCTCTGACCTTGGCGAACCCCCGCTTGCATGATGAGGCGCAGTCCGGCGAGCCGCAAGATGCAGCGGCCCTCCCTCGCTTCCACCTCGGACCAGGCGGACACAAAGGGGGCGCATTCATTGGAACCACCGGGCTTCCTCTTGTCCCACATGTGCTGGAGCACTACACGGCTTGACACTCCCAGGCTGGGCGCAATTGTCGTGGTGGTGGGCGGGCGTGGCTGTGTCGCATGGCCCCGAACATCAACCCTCAAGAGGGAGGTGGTGCCGCCCGAACACGCGTGCCAAGTTCTGTGCCGCATAACTGACGGCTAAGCCGTATCGGCGGCCAGGTTCGGGGATAGGCTGGTAAGCCGCAGTGGCCTCAGCTATCTCCGGAGCCGGGTGCCCAGACGTGGTTGGTGCAGCCCCCTTGAGACACTATCGAGAGTATTCGGCCGTCGTTGCCCCGCACGGTTACGAAGTGGTCCGCCTGAAGCGCATTCAGGTGGGCACTTTTCGATTCAGGTCGGAAAGAGAAGGCCGCCCCAAAGGGCGGAATTCGTATCTACACGGGGGTCCTGGAGGGCCGGGTGGGATTCGAACCCACGACTCCCGGATTAAAAGTCCGAGATCTTTTGACTCCGCCGACAACGTTCGATTCGCCCAACCGGGATTGTGGGCCCCGTTCGGCGGTCGATAACATTCGCTGCACGAACTTGACGATCGTGGCAGAAGGCTGGACAACAAAGTGGCTTTCGAAGCCGTGGAGGCTAGTGAGCCGAGCCCGAGGATGCGGCGCTTGATGGTAGGCGCCTGGTACGTCGAGATTCAGTGGTCGAGGCCAGGTGCACCGGACGGCAGAGCTTGACCGGTGGGCATCTTTCGATTCCGGGTTCGGTGTTGGTAGCAGCGCTAGCGCTTGCCTGCCCTATCAGGCCCGGTACCGTTCGTCCTCGGCGTAGCGGGCCTCCAACCCAACAAGGGCATTGAACTCGTCGAAGGGCATGAGCCTGTCGCCCAGGGCCAGCGTCGTCCCCTTCTCCCGAATCTCGCGGTAGGTCTGCTCGAGGGCGTGGGCCGCTGCGTAGAGCCCCGAGAGGACGAATCCCACGCTGAAGAAACCCATCTCATGGAGCTCCTCGAGCGAGCACAGGGGCGTCCGGCCGCCCTCGATGAGGTTGACGGCCAGGGGTCGTGGCAACTCGCGGCCAATGCGTCGCAATTCCTCGTGCGCACGAGGTCCCTCCACAAAGAGGACATCGGCGCCCGCCTCCTTGTACAGAAGGGCTCGCCGAATGGCCTCGTCCAGGCCGTGCGTCTCTAGGGCGTCGGTGCGGGCGGTGATCAGGAAAGGCTGGCTCCCGCGGGCGTCCCGCGCTGCTCGTATCTTAGCGGCGTGCTCCTCGGCATCGATTACCTGCTTGTCGCGCATGTGCCCACACCGCTTGGGCCAGCGCTGGTCCTCGAGAATCACGCCACGCGCCCCCATGCGCACCAACTCGCGCACCATGCGCTGAACGTTGAGTGGTCCCCCATAGCCAGTGTCGCCGTCCACAATCACTGCGAGACGCACTGCGGCGGTCACCCGGCGAGCCACGTCCAGGATCTCGGTCTGAGTCAAGAGGCCGAAGTCGGGTTCGCCCAGGTGGCTGGCCGCAACGCCGTAGCCGGTGAGAACCACGGCCGGGAAGCCGACGTGCTCGGCGATCTTGGCCGACAGGACGTCGTACACCCCCGGCACAACCGCTATTCGCCCCTCACGGACGAGGGGATGGACGCGCTCCTGGTTCATGGCCGCCTCCTGTTTCGCATCGCCGGGCACCATCTCGATGGACCGCGTGAATCGACAGGCGCCAAGCGTTCCAGCTTTGCCTACGCTGAGGAGCGCAGAACCGCCCACAAGGCTAGGTAGCGGATGGGCTCGGGCGGCATGAGCGGCGGGACCGAATGCCCGAGGGCATAGGACAGTTCCGGCGATTCCTGGCCAGCGTACATCTCGGCGATGAGCCGGCCTGCCAGCGAAGCGCAAGCGAGCCCGTGCCCAGAGTAGCCGACGGCATACAGTATGCGGCTCGGCCCTGGCAGGCGGCCGATGGCAGGGTAGAACCAGCGAGTCATGCCCAGCACGCCACTCCAGCGGTGAGAGATGCGAACGGGCTGGAGTTGAGGGAAGCGCCGGTGGATTGCGTCAGTGAGCCGCCTCTCGACATCGGTGAGGTCAAAACGCCCAACGCCGTCGTTGAAACGATAGCGGAGGGTCCCGCGACAGACCAGGCGGTCGTCAGCAGTCACGAACAGCGTATGGCCTTTTCGGTAGGCCTCAACGACGACCTCGCGACCCTGCCAGCCCAGGGAGTCCAGTTCGGCTGCTGACAGCGGCTCAGTCGCCACGGCGCAAGTGTGGACGGGGAAGACGCGACGTCTCAGGAATCCCAGGTTCGACGTGTAGCCGTTGGTCGCCAGAACGATGGTGCCAGCTCGAACCTCGCCGCCTCCGCTCAGACGGAGCACGGTGGGCTCCCCGGGAAGGGCTTCCAGGACGGCCGACCGCTCAAAGATGCGGGCCCCGCGGTTGTGGGCCAGGCGGGCAAGGCCGCGGACATAGCGGCCTGGGTTGAACCAGTAGGCCGGGGCGTATACTCCGGCGTTATAGAAGTCCTGCCGGACGAAGGCTCGGACCTCGTCCCGGGCTAGGAAACGGCCCTCCTTGCCCAGTCGCCTCATCGCGTCCGCTTCTCGCCTCAGGTAATCGATCTCACGCTCGCGCCCCAGCATCAGGTAGCCGGCCGGGCGCAGGTCGCAGTCGATGTCCCCCTCCTGGATCAGGCGCAGCACCGTCTCCACGCCGCTGCGCTGGAAGTCGGCAGCGCGACGGGTCTCCTCCTCGCCGTCCCGGGCAAACTTGTCCCCCCACCTGCGCTCGGGGATGTCCGTCAGAGCGCCGCTGGAACGCCCCGAGCCGCCGGACCCGACGCGATCCTGCTCCAGCACGATGACCGTCAGGTCTGGAAAGCCAGCCTTGAGGTGGCAGGCGACCGACAGACCGGTGATGCCCGCGCCGATGACGGCGACATCCACCTCCATTCGACCGTCCGCTTCGGGGAACTGGAGGCCAAGGGAGTCGGGTTCGTCGAGCCAGAGGCTTTCATCCTTGGACGCCATCAGGTTCTCTCCACAAGGTCACAAGCGTCTGTCATGCTGCATTACGCCGGCCGGCCCTCGAATGTAGGATGGTTGGCGTCCAGCCACTCGTTGGCCAGCAGAAACGTCTCGCCGAACCAGGGCTGGACCACCCGGTTGCGCCGGTAGGGCCACACAGCCCAGAGGGCGATGCCTCCCGCCCAGTCCAGGCGGGCCAGAACGTTGTCCAGCAGATAGCGCTGGATCTCGTAGCCTAGCTGCTGCCTCCTGGCCTCATCGAACTCGGCTCGCTGGCCCTCCAGCATCTGATCCAGGTCAGGGTCGGCCAGCATGAAGGAGTTCTTGGGGCCCTTGCTGTGGAAGTAAGGATAGACCCAGTCGTCCAGGTCATTGAAGCCGTTGTCGTATGAGAAGGAGAAGACGCCCCGCTTCTGCATTGCCGCCTGCGCCAGTTCCGTGTAGCCCGTGGGGTCAGGGCGACCCCGCACCTCTAGACCCAGGGTGTCCCCCAGCATCTTCTGGAACTGGGGAAAGACCTGCTTGATCTTCTCGGGGATCGCAGCATACAGGCACTCCACCGTGCCAACGGAGGCACCGCCGCCCGCGTCCCACAGCTGCTTCGCCTCGGCAAGGTCCTGCTCCCGCTCCTCGCGCCGAAAGCGATAGCCCGGGCGTTTGGTCAATTCCTCCAAGGGCAGGGCCCACTTTTGGATGGCCTGGCTCACAGGGGAGCCGATGTTGTAGATGCCCTGGTACAGCTGCTGCCCGAGGCGGCTCCGGTCCACGGCGATGTCGATGGCCTGACGCAAACGCAGGTCCTTGAACGGCGACTTGGACGCGGGTGAGTCGTTGATCAGCAGGCGACTGCTGATCATGCCGCTCACGGGCTGGCGGTCGAACTCGGCGCCCAGCTCCCGCGTCACGGATTCCACGTGGGTCTTGTCCGGGAACTCCGTGAAGTCCACCTGCTTGCTGGCGAAGGCGGCTTGCGTGGAGAGCTCGTCCTCCGATGCCCACAGCGCCTCGAAGCCATCCAGGATAGGACGGTTGGGAAGCCCTTCTTCCGCCAGGTCGTCCTTGGCGAACCAGTTGGGGTTGCGCACGCACTTCAACATTTGAAGCGCCACCAGCTTGTCTAGCATAAAGGGGCCGCTGCCGATCATCTTGTCGGCGTTATTCATGTCGTCCGTGCTCTGGTCCACCAGTTCCTTCGGGATGATGGCGGCGTAGGTGTCCGCCAGGTAGTGGGTGAAGGGCGCCACCGGTCCCTTAGTGGTGATGGTCAGTCGCAGCGGGTCAGGCCCCACCTCGATCTTGTCCACGGTCTCCCACTGGAACTGCCGGTAGAATAGGGCGCTCTTAGGGCTCTGCTTGTTCCGCTGCCGGTCGATGCTGTACCTCACGTCTTCCGCCGTGAGCTGGCGACCTGCCACCTGCGGAAAGTCCCTGCGGATCCGCTCCGTATCGTGGAATTGCACGTTGGGCCGGATCTTGATGACGTAGGTGGTCTTGTCCACCACCTCCGGCATGGCCTCCGCCAGGTCGCTGCCGATGATGCTTTCGTACTCGTCCTCGTACCTCAGTACCTTGCTGAAGACCGCGCCGTGCATGTTGTACAGCGGGCCCAGCTGGGTCTGGTGGGGGTCGAGGGTGTCCAGCGGCAGCGGGTCGTAGCCGAACCAGCGGAGCGTGCCGCCGCGGGTCCTCGCCGGCTCGAGGGCGAAGGGGGTGCCCGTGGCCGACGGCGTGCCCGGCGTCCCGGTAGGAGCGGCCGTGCCGGTAGGCCCCTTCTCCTCTCTACCACCGCAACCCACCAACGATAGCGCGGCCAGACCCGCTCCGGTGCCAGCCGCCCCAGTCAGCAGCCGCCGCCGGGAGAGGCGCCGTTTGGCCCATCGCGTCCAGTAGTCGGGTTCCTCCATCGCCGTCCGGCCTCCCTGGGCTGAAACGTCGGTCACCCATAGCACCGCTGAGCCTCCGTCAGGCCTCCGGCGGCAGCGGCTCCGGCGTGAGCACGGCTGGGTCCTGAACAACCATCACTTCCGCCGAAAGGACAGCGGCGATGACCGACCCTTCAGCCATGCCGGAGGGACCCGACTGCCCACTCTCCGGTGACCGACGCTTCTGTCCCGCTGCCTGCTGTGCATTAACTAGCACCGGCGGCGAGCCCTGTCAAGCCATGTGGCTGGCCGCACAGCAGCAGAGGCCGTTACTGAATCTCTTGCCGCGTGAGTACCCTCCATCCAGTGAGGCATGTCTCGGACGAAGCTCAACACCACGACTTCATCGAGGGTCTAGGTTGCTCTGCGCGAGAGCGTGGGGGCGCGCCACTCAGAGGCGTCTCAGGACATCGTGAGGGTCGACCAACCTTCGATACACGAACTGCGCGTTTTCTCGCCTCCCGCCCCTTAACCTTGTCTGGTTGCACAGAGTCTGCCCGCGGAGCAGGTGCTCGGATTGTCAATCAGGACGTGGTGGCCAGAGGGATCCTGCAGACGGTACCCCACAGCCTCAAGGCTGTCCGAGATAACTTACCCCGTCAACCCTCCGGATACGGATGACATTTTGGCACCCCACAGGAGGAAGTCAATGATTGCCAAACCGAGCTGCGGACGGTGCGTCTTCGTGGCTATTGTTATTGGAACGATTGTAGCCAGCTGTGGCCTGTCCAGTTTCCTCTTCGCCGGGGGCAGTGCTAACCGTTCGATGTCGGGGGTTTCAGCGGCTGGCGCGCTGGCATCACAGGATCTTGGCCTGAGCCTCGCCAGAGTGCTGCATTCTCCCACACCCGAGGAGAATGCAGCCTTTGGGCGGTCTCTGGTCGCAGCCGATGTCAATGGCGACGGTGTTGACGACCTCATAGTTGGATCGCCCTTACAGGATGTTCACGGCGCCACAGATGCGGGCGAGGTATCGGTATTCCTGGGCCCTACTATATCGGCTGGCCCCTCGACCTGCGACCCGTCGCCTGAGGCTGGTGCCCACTTCGGCGAATCGCTAGCCACGGGGGAGTTTGACGCCGATGGCAACCTGGACATGACTGTGGGAGCACCTCAGTCCGACGGAAGATTTGCGGATGCGGGCGAGGTGTTCGTCTTCTTTGGCCCGGACTTTATAACCAGGAAGGAATAGGGCACTGGTATCTCATCGCTTTTACGAGTAGTAGCATAAGATGGAGGGAGAGAGGAGGCTGGCATGAAGGTTAAGCATCTCACCCGCTTGTCGCGCCAGGTCTGGGGCCTGGCCATTATGTCCTTGGCGTTTGTGCTCCTGGTCGCCATGGCCACGGCCTGTGGAGGGGAAGAGGAGGAGATGCCCACCGACAGCGGGACGCCGACCGCTAGCGGCACGCCCACAGCGACGGTGGTGGGGACGGCGACGCCTCCAGGCACAACGGCTCCATCGGGGGCAGTGCCAGGGATCAGCGACACCGAGATCCTGCTGGGAGCGGAGACCATCCTCACCGGCACCTTCGGAGCGGTATACGCCACGATCCCGAAGACCGTTAGCGCGTACTTCGACTACATCAACGACACCCAGGGCGGCGTCTGCGGCCGCAAGATCGTCTACAAAGTAGTGGACAACTCCGACGACCCGGCCCGAGCCCTGGAGGCCGCGCGCAAGCTGGTGGAGCAGGACAAGGTCTTCGCCATGGTGAGCTCAGGGGGTGATGCAGGCCATGCCGGCTCCTGGGAGTACCTGAACGAGAAGGGGGTGCCGGACATCCTGCTGACCGCCGGCGGCCATCGCTTCGGCGCTGAGCCTGACAAATACCCCTGGACCGTCCAGATGATCCCGAGCTACACCGTCGAAGGGACATTCTTCGGCCAGTACATCTCCGAGAACCTGCCGGGCAAGAAGGTGGCCGCCCTCTGGGAGAATGGTCCCGCCGGCATCGACGGGCTGGCTGGGCTGAAGCGGGGGCTGGACCCCAGCAAGAACGAGCTCGTCGCCGACGAGGGCTTCAACCTGACCACCATCTCCATCGCCTCCGAGGTGACCAACCTGAAGAAGTCTAACGCTGACGTGGTCGTCATGTTCACCAGCCCTGGCTTTGTCTCCCAAGCCATCAAACAGGCCGACCGCATGGGCTGGCACCCCCAGTGGTTCATGAGCTACGTCAACTCAGATGACATGATGTTCCAGTTCGTGTCTCCACAGCTCTTGGAGGGGGCCATCACCTTCCAGGCCCTCAAGATGGCGGCCTGGCGGGACGACCCCGCCGTGGCCAGGCACTACGAGCTGATGCACAAGTATGGCGGGCCCACCCCCAGCAACTTCACCATCTACGCTCAGGCGCTGGCCGAGACGGCGGTGGAAACGCTCAAGAGGAGCTGCGACAACCTGGCCCGCGAGGGCCTGATGGAGGCGCTGGAGTCCCTCCAGGACTTCCACAGCGACCTGATGCTGGACGGCGTCAACGTCTCCTTCTCCGACAACGACCACATCGGCCTCCAGACCGGCCGCATGCTGAAGGTCAGCGTTGAGAACGGGAAGGGCAAGTTCGAGTACTTCGGACCGCTATTCGAGTTCGAGGAATGAGCGTAAGATAGCCCGGCCGCGGACAGAAGCAAGGGATAATGGATTTCAAGGGGATAGCATTGGTAACCGGTGCCGCCGGTTTCATCGGCAAGTACGTAGTGGAGCATCTGGTGGCCCTTGGGGCCCCGGTGCGGGCAACAGACCTGCCCCGGAAAGATACGTCATACTTCGATGACATGGGCGTGGAGTTCGTGGGGGCAGACCTTACGAAGCCGGAGACGCTGCCCGCCCTGTTCGACGGAGGAATGGACAGGGTCTTTCACCTCGGCGCGATCTGCAATTTCTCTACCCCGTATGAAAGGCTCTATCCCATCAATGTGCTTGGGGCAGATCGCATCACCAGGCTGGCTCTCGATGCGGGAGTTATGAGATACATCCACGTTGGTTCGACCAGTGTTTATGGACCCTACCGGGGAACGCCGCTTACGGAAGATGCTCCTCGTAATCCCCAGGATAACTACGGGAGAAGCAAGAGAGACGGCGAAGATATAGTTTGGCAAAGGATCGCGGAAGGGCTTGCCGCAACAATTACTCGCCCCTGCACCGTTTACGGCCCCGGGTGCAACGATGGCGCCGGCAAGGTTTTCTCGCGCCCCACCTCCATCACGGCCATCCCGGGGAACGGTCGGCAGCTTTTGTCCAATGTGCGGGCCGAGGATGTGGCAGCTGCGGTGGTGCACCTATCGCACCTCGATGAGGCCGTTGGCAAAGCCTTCAACATCGCGGATGACAGCCATCCGACACTCGAGGAAGCACTTTCGTCCTAGCCGAGAGCAGGAGGAACCCCGTGGACCTTAGCATCCTTAAGCAAGCGCTCATAGAGGGGAACGACCAGACGGTCGCTGACCTGACCCAGCGCGCCCTGGACGAGGACCATTCGGCCGAGACGATCCTCAGTGACGCCCTCATCAGCGGCATGGAGAAAGTGGGGGAGCTCTTCGAGCAGGGCGAGTACTTCGTGCCGGAACTGCTATTGGCAGCCCGGGCCATGCAAGGTGCCATGGAAGTACTGCGTCCCCTTCTCGCCGCCAGCGACTATCAGCCATTGGGCAAGGTGGTCATGGGAACAGTCCAGGGTGACCTCCACGACATCGGCAAGAAGCTGGTGGCGATGATGCTGGAGGACAGCGATTTCGAGGTGATCGACCTGGGGACGGACGTCCCGCCCGAGCGTTTCGTTGAGGCCGTGGAAGAGAGCGGAGCCCAACTAGTGGGGCTGTCGGCCCTCCTCACCACCACCATCCCCGCCATGGAGGCAACCGTGGGCGCGCTGCGGGAGGCAGAGCTGCCGACGCAGGTGAAAATCATGGTTGGGGGCGCCCCCGTTACCTCGACGTTTGCCCAGGACATCGGCGCCGACGGCTACGCGCCCGATGCCTCCAGTGCCGTAGCCCTGGCGCGCAGGCTCATGGCCCCATGACTAAGGGGCTTCAAGAGCGGGCCTCGGGTGTGTGTTGAGATACGCCAGTCTGGCCGTTCCCGACCCGCGGGACTTGGTCTTCGGTCATGCGCCCACGCTTGTCAGCTGCGGCTTCGGGCTGAAGCTAGGCGCCCGAGTGGTCTTCCCTGAAGTCAATTTCACCCTCCCTAGTATGCCCCTCACGGATAGTACGTGGCCTGACGCGCTGGCGCAGTATCGAGAGATGGCGCGGGGAGTCCTGGGGAGGGCCAGAGCCCTTGAGGCACCCGGCATGGTGATCGAGTTGGAGCACCTACCGCCGATGACGGAGCACCCAGAGTGGGGCGCACAGATAACCGCCGAACTGCTTGAGTTGCTTGAAAACGAACATGCCAAATCCGGCCTGGCCTGTGCTCTTCGCGTCACCCCTGTCGACCTTCGCTACGGCGAGCGGCCCCCCCGCCTGCGCGATGGCCCGCTCTGGGAGGCCCTGCGCCTCTCTCTTGTCGCCTGCACCGAGTCGGGTGCTCACATCCTCTCCATAGAGTCGGAAGGTGGCAAGGAAGTATGCGACGAAGCCCTCTTGCGCGGGGATATCAGGGGCATTGTGCTGGCCCTGGGCGTGCTCGCCCCGCGGGACATGGCCTGGCTGTGGAACCGGATAGCGGACGTGTGCGCCGGGAGGGAGGGAGTGATCGCCGGTGGGGATTCAGCCTGTGCTTTCGCCAACACGGCGATGCAGCTGGCCCACCAGCGCCTCATCCCCGAAACCCTGGCCGCCGTTGTCCGCGCCGTCGGAGCCGCCCGCAGCCTGGCCGCGTTTGAGCACGGTGCTGAGGGTCCGTCCAAGGACTGCGCCTACGAGGGGCCGATCCTGAAGGCTATAACAGGGCGACCTATCTCTATGGAAGGAAAGTCGGCCACTTGTGCCCACTTCAGCCCCCTCGGCAATGTGGCTGCGGCGACCTGCGACTTGTGGAGCAACGAATCGGTTCAGAATGTGCGCTTGCTCTCTGGCAGCGCCCCCGAGGCCTTCGCCGAGTCCCTGATATACGATTGCCGGCTAATGAATGAAGCCCTGCGGCGCGGTAAGGAGCACTGTCTACGCGACCTGCTGGTCGATTCAGACCGCTGGCACAGCCCTCAGGCACTGGTCATCTCCCCCGAGGCCGCTGTCGCGATTGCCAGGGCGATCGTCGCCGCTCCCTCGGACTACCACCGCGCTACGGCCGCTGCCCAGACGGCCGTCCAGCTGATCGGCCAGGCAGTGACCCAGGGAAAGCTGATGCTTTCTCCAGCGGAGACCCGCTGGCTCGATCGGATCGAGTCGGATCTGGCCGACCTCCCCGATACGGAGGGGGAGTTGCTGGAGCAAACGCAGGCGGAGTACGGCCACCTGTTTGAACGCAGTAGCTACGGGTTGTAGAGGCGCTGCAAGCCCATAGCCGACGTACACGAGAGGTAGCATCGTGCGAGCAGACCTCGCTCCCCGCCAGGCGAAGCTGCTGGAAATTGGCGCGTCCCGGAGGCCAGCCGTCTACGACGGCTCCAAAGGCGTCTACCTGAGTCCCAGCCTGGCGCAGGTGGGCAAGCGACCTTCGGACGTCACTGAGTGGCTGAACCTACTGGCCCCGGATGTCGTCCGTCGAATGCATCAGGAGTATGTGGCTGCCGGTTCGCAGATCATCCAGACCAACTCCTTCAATGGGAACCGCTTCCGCCTGCAAGCCTGCGACCTCGACTCGCGGGTGGAGGAAGTCAACGTCCTGGCCGCCCAGATCGCTCGCGAGGCTGCAGGTGACCAGGTACTCGTAGCGGGCGTCATCAGCCCCAGCGGGAAGCTGCCGGCCGTGGGAGAAGCGACGAGAGACGAGTTGGTGGCAGCCTTCGCTGAGCAAGCCGGGGCCTTGGACAAAGGAGGCGTGGACTTCTTCCATATCGAGACCATGTCCGATCTGGAGGAGACGGCAGCGGCCGTGGAAGGGGTCCGAAGCGTGTCGGGCCTGGCGGTGGCGCTCACAATGTCCTTCGATGCCGGGAATGTGGAGCGAGGCCTGCGCAGCATGATGGGCGTTTCCCCCAAGGCGCTGGTGGAGAAGGCAAATGAGCTGTAATTGTTCGCTGTGGGCGCCAACTGCGGCTTGGGCCTGGAGGGCTATCAGCCCCTCGTCCGCGAGCTAATTGAGTCAGCGCCGACGGGCCTCGTTGTCGCCAAGCTGAATGCGGGCAGGCCGAAGATTGAGGGCGGACAAACAGTTTACGAGGCCTCACCAGCCAGCATGGCAGACTACGCTGTCTGGTGCGCCCACAACGGAGTTCGCATCGTCGGTGCTTGCTGCGGCAGCACGCCCGAACATATCAGGGCGATAGCCACGGCGCTGACCCGGTGACCTTGCCCCCAAGAACGAGTCCACCCCCAATGTTAGTACAGAGGGGTTCTGGACCCGAGAAAGGGGGCATTTGTTATGGGCAAGCGGCGGCACATGCCGGAGCAGGTCATCAGCAAGCTCAGGGAGGCCGAGGTGGAGCTGGGCAGGGGAATGAAGGTCCCCGAGGTCTGCAAGAAGCTCGGCATCGCTGAGTACACGTACTACCGCTGGCGCAGGGAGTATGGAGGGCTGTGACTGGACCAGGCGAGGCGGCTGAAGGAGCTGGAGAGAGGGAACGTCCGGCTGAAGAAGCTGGTGGCTGATCTGTCTCTGGACAACGCCATTTTGAGGGAGGCGGCCCAGGAAAACTTCTCAGCCCGGTGAAGAGAAGGCTTGCGGTCGAGCAGGTGCGGGGAGTACTCAGCCGCGATATCATCTCTGAGCGCCGGGCGTGCCGGGTACTGGGGCAGGTACGTTCGACACAGAGGAGGGAGCGTTACCCTCCTGGTGACGAGCCCGGGCTCCTGAGGCGTATGGTGGAACTGGCAACGGAGTACGGTCGCTACGGTTACCGGCGGATAGGGGCGATGTTGCGTGAGGAAGGTTGGCTGGTGAACCACAAACGGGTGGAGAGGCTATGGCGGCTGGAGGGGTTGAGGGTGCCGGAGAGGCAGCCCAAACGGGGGAGGCTGTGGCTGACAGACGGTTCCTGCATCAGACTGAGGCCGGCCTACAGGGACCACGTGTGGAGCTATGACTTCATGATGACAAGGACCGGTGACGGCCGTCCCCTGAGGCTGCTGACGGTCATGGATGAGTACAGCAGGGAGTGCCTGGCTATAGACGTAGGGAGGAGGATCACCAGCGACGACGTGCTGGAGCGTCTGACAGAGCTGTTTGTCCTGCGTGGGACACCGGCCTACCTTCGCTCGGACAATGGGCCGGAGTTCACTGCGCTGGTGGTAAGGGAGTGGCTGGAGCGTGTAGGTGTGAAGACCCTGTACATCGAGCCTGGGAGTCCGTGGGAGAACGGCTATATCGAGTCCTTCAACGGTAAGCTGCGGGATGAGCTTCTGAACGGGGAGGTGTTCGACACGGTGCTGGAGGCGAAGGTGCTCTGCGAGAGGTGGAGGCGGCACTACAATGCGGTGCGACCCCACAGCTCACTGGGGTACCGGCCGCCGGCGCCGGAGACGGTGTTGCCGTGGGCAGGAAGCATAGCTCTGTCACACCAGATGCTACCTGTACGAGTAACATAGAGGGTGGACTCGTTTTCGGGGGCAGGCCACGCGTGCTTATGCGAGATCCGGGAGGGGCTGACCCTGACATACAATTCGAGAGCCAGTATGAGTTCGTCCCTAGTCCAAGGTGGGTTTCGCGGCATATGGTACCTCCCAAGAACCGAGGGCCCTGAGCCGACAGTGGCCGTAGGCGGTTCAGCCAGAGGCTCTCATTCGGGGCGCCTTTGAGGTTCTAGGGTAGAGTACACCGACCTGCCTACAAACGCTACCGATATCTAGGTCAGCATGGCCATGACCTGGCATGGCATGTTCGAGTTCACATCACTGGCGAAGAGGCCGCCCCGAATCTGAGGAGGTTCACATTGCCTGATCTTGTGGGGTTGAATATACTCAGCCTCGACCACTAAGAAGGGGCCGACGCCTGCCTGAGCCGAAGGACCTGCTATCGATGCGGGAAGCGGCGGCCGACAGCGGGTTGAGCGCGTCCCATCTCCGGCTACTGGCGGGGAAGGGCAAGCTTGAGGCGTGGAAGCTGGGGCAGGCCACATGGTTGAACCACCAACAGGAGATGCGCTATGAGAAAGGATTTTTTCGACGTTCCACGAACCTATTTCACCACGTCATACACCAAGACCCAGGTCCCCATGTTTTTCTACAAGATGGCGTTGCGCGTGATCAACTACTTCGTTGAATATGACCGGGTGCTGCCGGTGTTGAAGGGAACCGGGTTGCTGCCGGTCCGCTTTTTCAATGGGAAGGCCCTCGCCTCGCTGACGTTTTTCAATTACCAGCAGGTGACCGTGGGCGCCTATGACGAGGTGGTGGTGGCAGCCATCGTGTATCCGGAGGCGCTGGGGCCGCCGTCAATGCCGTTCCCCAAGATCCTGTTTGCCAAAAAAGAGAAATGGTGGAAAAACATGGGAATGTATGTCATCGAGATGCCGGTGACCATCCCCGGAGCGAGGGCCGCGGGACGGGAGATCTGGGGTTTCCCGAAGTTCCTCACCCAGATGCCGTATAGACTGTCCGGCAGCCATTTCGAGTTCGGCGTGGTGGACCCGGATACAGAAGAATCCATCGTGGACGTGAAAGGGGAGATCGGTTTGGGCTTTTCGGTCAAGGCATTTGACCTGGTGTCGTTCAACAACTACGAAGACACGATCTTCAGGGTCGTGACCGAAGTGGACGGCAAGATCAGAAACTGCACTTGCAAGTGGATCGAAGTCAAAGTCGGGCCCAGCAGGCACCGCATGGCGGAGAATATCCGCGCGCTCGGGCTGGATACCGGCAAGCCCTTTAGCGTGATGAGTTCCGACTACCTGCAAACCCGATTGAACCCCGGAAAGCCGGTGGCCGACTGGAAATCTCCGGCCCTCCCTTACCAATACGAACAGGAAGTGGAATTCTATAAGAGACAGAAAGAGCTTCTGGGAGAACGGTCATGACGAAAGAGCAAAGGAAGACAACTCTTGTCACCGGCGCGGGCGGGTTTATCGGCGGATTCCTGTGCAAAAGGCTTACCGATGAAGGTTTCTCCGTGAAAGCCCTGGCCATGCCGGAGGAAAGCGCGGATCACCTGGAGAGAATGGGATGCAGCATCGTCAGGGGCGACCTGACCAAGCCGGGTTCCATCCGCGGCATCTGCGAAGATGTTGAAACGGTGTATCACCTGGCGGCCCGGGTGACATACTGGGGCACCCGGAAAGACTTCTACGATGCCATCTACGAGGCTACGAAACATCTGCTCGAGGAATCTTCCGGCAGCGGCCCGCGGTTTCTTCTTGCCAGTTCCGTGGTGGCCATCGGGTTGGGACGCAAGCATCTCAACGGTTACCGCGAGACGGATCCGACCCAAAAGACCGGCATATTCTACGGGGACGCGAAACTGGACGCAGAGAAACTGCTCCGGCAGTACCATCGAG
>Ga0315279_10006177_pt1 | contig 15219 bp, 9 predicted proteins | sample YL17G06_20_MG_FD_203694 | JGI IMG/M metagenome (GOLD analysis project Ga0315279, IMG submission 203694) | Sediment microbial communities from Yellowstone Lake, YNP, Wyoming, USA - YL17G06_20 | ecosystem: Environmental > Aquatic > Freshwater > Lake > Sediment | place: USA: Wyoming | collected... | reverse complement strand
CTGAGCTACTCCAGCAAAAAATGGTGCCAAGGGCCAGAATCGAACTGGCGACACGCGGATTTTCAGTCCGCTGCTCTACCAACTGAGCTACCTCGGCACAACCGAGGTAGCATACTCAACAGAGATTCCGAAGTCAAACTGCGGCGCGAAATGCGGCGCGCCATGCATTCCTGAACGCACGGTACTATTCAATTACTCCAAATGATGGCCCAAAATCAACTTCTTGTCTGGCGGTCATCTGACACCGTGGCGGTCCACCCAACACCCAAGTTGACAGCATGCGCGACCCTGTCTCAGGCTCATCGCGAATGGAGATGCTTGTTGGCCGCGCTATTCAAGTGCAGACGCACTCTCGGAAGCCGACGGCATAGCTGAGACGGGTCGTAATGACAATCCGATTGGCGTGCTCTCATGTTCTCGCCACACGCGTTCACAACCCGGCTGCGAACTATCGCCCACTCATGTTCTGGCGAGTGATGAAGCGCGGTTGACGCGGGGAATTACCCGCGGGAGCCACTGAATACAGGGAACTCCCCGGAGTTCGGACCGTGGTGGTATGCCTCGAGCGCGCTCTAGCACGCCGCGCGGCTCCAAAAAGGGCATCCCCGCAGTTTGCTGCGTTCGGATCTCAAGTCCGCAAGGGACTGATGCAGACAGGTCGGACAATATGTGTGGCTCACGAGCCCGGAAAGCGGGAAACCGGGAAGCGTCCATCTCTCGCCAGCCCGCACACGTTTGCATCGACAGCATTGAATTGTCATAGTATGGACCTCCTTGTCCGTCGCGTTCTACAAGAGACCATCGGCAAAAGGAGTCGGGAACTTAAGTGTTAAAACAGGGATATCCCATGCAATCGTATCCACACATCCGGAAAACCCCGCAGTCGGAACTGGAATGGATGGAGGCTCTCGTCGCACTCAGCCGGTTCCTCCGAGGTCCCGAGGGTTGTCCTTGGGACCGAAAGCAGACCGCAGAGAGCTTCGCCCGTTTCGTTCACGAAGAAGCACGTGAACTCGTCGAAGCGTTCCAAGAAGAAGACAAGAACGATCATGTCGAGGAGGAGTGGGGCGACACGTTGTTCACGCTGCTGGCTACCGTGGCCGCTGCCGAAACTGAGGGACGCTTCTCTCTCGAACATGCCCTTCAGCGCGCACACGAGAAAATGATCCGCCGGCACGGGCACATCTTCGGCAAGCGTAGGGCTGAAAGCACGGACGATGTTGTCGAGATCTGGAAAGAGATCAAGCAGCGTGAGAAGCACGAGAAAAAGGGAAAGTAGACCCGCTCGAAAAAAGGCACCCTACCGTATGACCACGTGAAGAGCGCCCGGGGGCGATGCAATCACGAGGTCCGCGGCGCTCTTGAGATCATAAGGATGAGAGGTCTCGATGTAGAAGACCTTGTACGTGCCATTCATCAAGTAAATCGTCACCATGCCGCCCGGTGCGACCGTCAGGTTCGTGCCTCTTTTCGTTTGCGTGCGGAGTCCGACGTTTACCGTGATATCCGTTTCGTTATGGATGTACACGTCGTTGGGACCGCGGGTAATGTCTTGCGTGTATCGAGGGAGCTGCGCCTTCCGCTTGCGCGGCCCCGCTGGCGTTTCGCCTCCAACGCGCAACACGTTTTTCTTGGCGGGAGGGGCCTCCTCCGGGGTGATTTCCTCGCCTTCGGCGGGCCCGCTCTCGGCGGAAGGGAGCTCTTCACCCTCGTCAGCAGACTTTGCTTCTTCTTGGGGCGCAGATTCCGCAGAGGGACCCTCCTCTTCCTGCGCGATGTTCGCTGACCCTGCCGTTCCTTCCGTTTCGAGCGGGACCGCCTCTTCGCCGGGCGCCCGAAGCTCCTTTGCCATTTCCTCGAGTTCCTTGGGCGGCGGAGGGTAGTTAAGTCCGGTCATGCGATCCAGCGCGTTATTGTGGAAACGGGCCGCGAAGAACGATTTGTCAGGGTTTTCCCACTTTACAATCTTGTCCGCCCCAAGCTTACCGGAGATGAGCGTGCTGTCATTGCCGACCAGATCGCACACCTGCTCGTAGGTCATCCCCGGGTGTATCTGCCGGTACTTCGCTGCGTAAGGTGACTCCTGGGATGAGGCGGGAACAACCGGCGGCGGTGGTTCGGCCACTTCCTCCGGTGAAGCGGCAGGAGCTTCAGGCGGCTTGACCAATTCCTGCGTCGCGGGACCACTCGGCAGGGGCGATGGCGTGCTCGTCGGCAATGGCGGCTCGGCAACAGTCTCGGCTACGGGACCCGGCGCGACCCCTGTCGTGGCGGCCGGGGTTGGCGGAGCTGCAACCTCCCCGGGCGCGACGGCATGTGGAAGTCTGGCGCTGAAGAGCAGGATCATAATTCCCACAGGCGCCATCGCCAGAAGCAGCGCGAGACCCCCGCTCACGGTCGGCCTATCCTGCCGCCCAAATGAGCGAATGACATGGGGGTCCTCTTCCACCAGCAAGTCCTGCAACATATCCTGGGCGGATACGCCGGGACGCCGCGGCTGAAGCAGCAGGAGAACGGGGCCCATGATGGGAACCAACCCCCACAGTCCCCACATCGGATGGTAACCCTTCCCGCGAACGTGGTACATGAGGCCAACACATAGGAGCGCCGTCCCGCCCAGGCTCGCGAGGACCCACCCCTCGGCGATGCCGAAACACTGGATCGCGAAGCCCGGAACGCCCCAAACCAAAGCCCACGCCTGCAATCGCATGCCCATGACCGCACCCTAAGGCGACCCTGCCGCAACATGACAGCCCGGGTTGTGACTTCTTCGTCGGCAACATCCGCGTATCACGCGTGGATGTTGCCGGCAAAGGAGCTCGACCCTCTCGAAGCCAAGTATGATACCGAGACGCTCGTTTTTCAAGAGTCGCGTGATCTCTTTTCGCGCCTGCGGCGTTGCGCGTCGGAGTAAGGGGCTCAGAGGGTCGAGCTATATCATAATCATAAATACTACAATATAGTTAATATATATCATTTCGCATCTAGACCTTCTGCCTTCGTAACGCATATCCGCGCCTGGGTATTCTCCTCGCCGCTGAGTGCGCATTCCCCGTTCACTGTTAACCCTATCCCGGATGGAGATGTTTCACGTGAAACGTGGGCCGATGAGTGCCTGTAATAAGACGTCAAGCGTGGGAGATAAGGTGGAGATCCCCGCGACGAAGCTGACGTTCAGTCCAGGTGTCGTGGATGCGTTCCACGTGAAACGTTGCAGGGACATCCAGCTTGGCTCGTGGGATCTGGCACAGGAAAACCCCTCTTTCCGGAAGAAGGGCCAATACTTGAGCGAGGAGTCTTTCGGGCGCATCGATGGCCCGCGCCGTGATAAGGTCGGGCTGACAGACTGGAACGGCATCGGGGAAGCTCCCATGAATGACTGAGGCCTTCTCCAAGGCCAAAGTGACTACGGCTTTTTGGAGAAAGGCCAGCTTCTTCTCAGAACGCTCGATCATTAGGACATTAAGGCCCGGGAAAATCACTTTCAGCGGGATAGCAGGGAATCCTCCTCCAGTGCCGATGTCCAATAAGGTACCATTCGCCTTCTCAAGGCGCAGTACAATAGGCGCTAGGCTTAATGAGTCAACCAAATGGGCCCGGACAAGGTTCGGAAGATCCTTTCTTGAGACAAGCGAAGCGTAGTCGTTCCATTTGCGGACAAGTGCGAGGTGTCGGTATAGGTCTTCCTCGTTTTGCTGCGTGAGAACAAACCCCTCCTCGACCAGCAGCTCTAGAATACCATGCGCGAGATCATCTCTAACATAATTTCTATTATTCATATTATCAATATGTGCACGTCTTGGCTTCCTTGACATCACCTCCTACCTATGTTATTGTCTCCCTCGCGATCCTTTCTCTTCGTATCGGAGCGTAGTCTTGAAATACCTTATCCTTCTTGGCGACGGGATGGCGGACTTTCCCTTGCCGGAACTCGATGGTCGCACACCTCTTCAGGCGGCTTTCACGCCTTCGATGGACGAGGTGGCCAGCCTTGGGGTGTGCGGCCTGTTCTGCCCAATTCCCGAAGGCTGCCCTCCTGGGAGCGACATCGGCAACCTATCTCTCTTTGGGTACGACCCCTGCGAGACGTATACCGGCCGGGCGCCGCTCGAGGCAGCCAGCCACGGCATCGTAGTACAGCCCGACCAGATTGCGTTCCGCTGCAATCTCGTAACCCTCGAAGACGGCTTGATGAAGGATTTCACCTCCGGTCACATCACGACCGAAGAGGCCTCCGCCCTTATTCAGGCGCTTCAAGCCGAGATTACCGGGTTCCCGGCCACGTTTTCCTCGGGCGTGAGCTACCGCCATCTTACCATAATAACGGGCTCCCCTGAAGAGCTGGCGAACTTCGAGGCCCTCAACTGCACGCCCCCGCATGACATCACGGAGAAGCCTTACGGTCCACACTTGCCCTCCGGTCCGGGATCCGAACTCCTCCTAAATCTGATCGAGACGTCGCAGCCGATCCTTTCCCAGCATCCTGTGAACGCGGCCCGGGTCGCGTCCGGGGCGCCGCCCGCGACCTCGATCTGGCTGTGGGGCCAGGGCCGCGCTCCACGGATTCAGCCCTATCGACACCGCTTCGGTCTCACTGGAGCGGTCATCTCCGCAGTGGACCTTGTTAACGGGATTGGCGTCTTGACCGGTCTTCAAGTCATCAAGGTGCCCGGGGCGACCGGTTACCTTGACACTAACTACAAAGGCAAAGTGAACGCGGCCTTCGATGCGCTCAAAGAGGTCGATTTCGTGTATCTCCACGTGGAGGCGCCCGATGAGACAAGTCATGAGGGGCGTGTAGATCTGAAGATTCGAGCCATCGAGGATTTCGACGCATACGTAGTCGCGCCGTGCCTCGAGTACCTTCAGCGCCACCCGCACATGCGCATCCTGCTGGCGCCCGATCACATTACGGCCATCAGCACCCGCACCCATGAACGCGGTCCCGTTCCCTTTGCCCTTTGCGGTGAAGGCGTCACGCCGAACGCGTGTGTCGCCTATTCCGAGAGCACGGCGCAGGAGACAGGAATCCTCCTTGCACACGGTCACACGCTTGTCGCCTATATGCTTCGCGCGCCCACGATCGATTTTCCCACCTTGACCCGCGTTTCCGAATGATGTAGAACACGGGAAGGCGCGGCATTCGAGTACCTGCGGGCCGCCAAGACGCATACAGCCATCGAGTGCGCATGTCGGCGTACCATAAAAAGCGGAGACGTATTCCCGTGTCCTCTCGAGTTGACATCTACGACGTAACCCTTCGCGACGGCGCCCAAGGCCCCGGCATCAAGTTCAGCGCGGAGGACCAGTTGCGCATCGTGCGCGAACTGGATGCCTTCGGAATCCATTACATCGAGGGCGGCCAGCCGGGGTCGAACCCGAAGGCCACGGATCTTTTCAGCCGCATACGCGACCTGAAGCTAGAGCAAGCCACGATCGCCGCCTTCGGCAGCACGCGTCACCCGAAGTCGGCGGTCGAAGAAGACCTGAGCATCCAAGCTCTCCTTTCCGCCGGGACTGAAGTGGTCACGATCTTCGCCAAGTCTTCGCCGCGGCACGTGTCGGGCGTGCTGCGCACTTCCTTGGATGATAACCTGCGGATCATCGGTGAATCCGTTTCATACCTGCACTCCGAGGGGCGCCGCGTTTTCGTTGACGCCGAGCATTTCTTCGATGCCTACGCGGAGGATTCATCGTACGCTCTGGCAACGCTTGAGTGCGCCGCGAACGCCGGCGCCGAGGTGCTCGTGTTGTGCGACACGAACGGCGGGCGTCTTCCGCACGAGATCGAAGCGGTGACCCGCGCCGTTCGAACGCATCTGCCCAACGCTCTGGTCGGGATTCACACGCATAACGATACGGGGTGCGCGGTGGCGAACAGCCTCGCCGCGGTAAGGGCGGGCGCCGTCCAGGTCCAGGGAACCATCAACGGCTATGGTGAAAGAACCGGCAATGCGAATCTCTCGACGATCATTCCCAACCTTCAATTGAAGATGGGCGTCTCCGTCGTGAGCGCCGAGCAGTTGACGACGCTGACGCACGTGTCGCACTTGGTTGCCGAGTTGGCCAACATGTCGCCCCGAGACTCCGACCCATACGTGGGCCGCGATGCATTCACGCACAAGGCGGGCATGCACGCGGACGCGGTGCGGAAGTCGAAGACGAGCTATGAACATGTCGATCCGGCATCCGTGGGCAATCTGACCCGCATCACCGTGAGCGAGATGTCAGGACGCGCGAGCCTGCTCCACAAGGCCGGCGAACTCGGCGTTCAACTTGACGCCGATGCGGCCGAGACCCGGCGCATCCTGGCGCACGTCAAGGAAATGGAAAGTGAAGGTTATGAGTTTGAAGGGGCGGACGCCTCACTCGAACTCCTCATGCGGCGCGTCAAAGGCGAGCACCGGAGCTTCTTCAAGCTCGATGGTTTCCACGTAACGGTGATTCAACAGCCGTCCGCGCCCTCGGCGGTCTCGGTGGCAACGATTCTGCTCACGATGCCGGACGGAAGCACCAAGCATACGGTCGCGGAGGGCAACGGCCCGGTCGACGCGCTCAACAGCGCGCTCCGAAAGGCGCTCGACCATATGTATCCAGAACTCCGCGATGTTCACCTCGAGGACTACAAAGTCCGCATCATCGACGCGCGATCCGCTACGCGCGCCAAGACACGCGTCCTGCTGGGCTCGAGCGACCTCGAGGACAGTTGGAGCACCGTCGGCGTCTCCGAGAACATCCTCTCCGCTTCCTACGAGGCTCTCGTCGACAGTATCGAGTATAAGCTGTTGCGAACGAGGGGCCACTGAGGGATTGCCGATTGGAGATTGCCGATTGGGGATTGCCGATTGGGGATTGAGGTGGTAGGGGCTCTGGAGTTCGGCCGTGACCGGGATTTATCTGCACATTCCTTTCTGCCGGACGCGGTGCCCGTATTGTGATTTCGTGAGCAACGCGATCTCGGGTCCGGTTCCTGACGCGTTTGTGGAGGCGGTGTGCCGTGAGATCAACGAATTCGCGGGCCCAGAAATGGCGAACACCGTGTTCATGGGTGGGGGAACGCCTTCGCTGCTTGGACCCGGCATGTTGGAACGCATTCTTGCCGCGGTTTGTTCGCGGTTTGTGTTGGACGGGCCGGAGATTACGATCGAGGCGAATCCGGATGATGTGACGCCTGAGCTTGTGGACGCCTGGTTGTCAATGGGTGTCAACCGCATCAGCCTCGGCGTGCAGAGTTTTGATGAGCGCGTGCTCCGCTATCTGGGGCGGCGTCACGATGCCGATGGCGCACGGCGAGCGTCCGTGGCGGTGTCGGAACGGTGCGCAAATTGGGGGATGGATCTTATCTTTGGCGCTCCACCAATTGATGCCTGGGAGGCCACACTCGACGCGTGCCTTTCGTATGCACCGAAACACGTCTCGACTTACGGGTTGACCTATGAGCCGGAGACGCCGTTCGGCGCACGGCGTGGCGAGGGGATTGACGATGAGACGTGGCTGGAACTCTATCGGCGCGCGGAGGCCAGGCTGGCGGCGTATGACCACTATGAGATATCCAACTACGCGCTGCCCGGCTATGCGTGCCGGCATAATCTCATCTACTGGCGGAACCTCGAATATGCAGGCTTTGGCCCGGCGGCTTACTCGTTTCTCGGCGGGGTGCGCTCACGGAACCGCGTTCCGCTCGACGAGTATCTTGCAGCGCCCGGCGCGAAATCTGAGACCGTACATCTTGCGGATCGCGAGATTCGCGTCGAGACGGTCATCCAGCATCTCAGGCTTCGGGTTGGTTTGTCGAGAAAGAGCTACTTCGATCGGTTCGGCTGTGACGTTCGCGAGGATTTCGGCGCCGCCTTGGATCGACTGATCGGCCGCGGACTTGTCGAGGAAGATGCAGCGACTTTTCGTCCAACGCGATCTGGATGCGAACTGAACAACGAGATGGGCCTCGCGCTGGTCGACTAATGCAAACTCTTAAACGCAGGCGACTTTATGCCTGAGGAGGAGTGCAGCTTATGTTGTTGGCAATCGGAATGGCCGTCGGCGCTTTGACAATGCAGACCCTGGACGGTCGCGAGATCACCATGTCCAACTATCCCGACCGGCGCGGAACGCTGATCATATTTGTGTCCAGCCGCAGTCCCGCTGTTCAGGCCGCCATTGAGCCGCTCTTGCGGATCCATGAGAAGTACCGCCGGAAGGAAGTGCTTTTCGTGGGGCTATGCGCTAATGATGAGGAAACCGGTGACGAGCTTAAGGCGTTTTGCCAGCGCAACGATATCAATTTCCCCGTGTATCGCGACCGTGACCGTGCCATTGCTAAACGCTTTGGCGCGCGCGTTACGCCGGAACCGTTCCTGCTCGACGAAAAGGGCGTCTTGCGATATCGCGGCGGGTTCCAAGGCCCCGAAGCAGTCGAGGACATCGATTCAGCGATTCGGCATTTCCTCGCTGGGGAGCCTCTTCCACGCGAGTCGTTTCCCGCTGCAGGCACACCCATAGAGGACATAGGGAGCAAGGGGCCTGATCAAGATCCAAGCGAGCCCCTCGCGTTTTCATCGGAGGTCATCTTCGAGAAGATCCCGTGGACGGCGGACCACCATTGCTCGACCATTGACGAAGCCCCAAATGGAGATCTGCTCTGCGTCTGGTACGGCGGGAGCTACGAGTGCGCCGATGACCAAGTGCTCTTCCTTGCGCGCCGCAACAAAGGAGAAGGCGCCTGGAGCCGGCCCGAGGTCCTCACGAGCGGAGCATTCCTCCATCCTCCGGGCAATGCCGTGGTGTTCCGTGCAAGTCCGACGCGAATGATGGTCCTCTTCGACCGCATGGATGAGCCGCGGCCCATCCGGAACGGCCGCTGGGGCAAGGGCCAGCTCGTGGCCAAGGACTCGGACGACAACGGCCATACGTGGAGTGCGGACGAGGAGGTGCACCTCGGCGTCGGCGGCATTCGCAATGCCCCGTTCACGCTCGAGACCGGCGAACTCATGATCCCCATGAGCAACCCGAAACCCTGCTTCATGGTCACCCGGGACGGCGGCGCAACGTGGGAAGTGTCAGGCGCTATGGACAAGGGCGGCCAGCCCACCGCCGTCCAGCGCAGCGACGGTTCGCTCCTGTGCTTCCTGCGCAACAATATGTTCATCCTCCGGAGCGAGTCGCACGACCTGGGGAAAACATGGACGCCCACGGAGCCGAGCACACTCCGGTGTCCGGGCGCCGGCATGGCCATGGTCCGGCTGCGCAACGGCCATCTAGTGCTGGTCTTCAACGACAGTTCCGTGGAACGTACGCCGTTGTCCGTCGCTCTCTCCACAGACGATGGGACCACCTGGCGCCGCCCGGTAAGCCTCGAAGCCAATCCCGGCGAGTACGCCTATCCCTGCGTCATCGAGACATCGGACGGCCACATTCACGTCACCTACACGTTCTTGCGCCTGGTCATCAAGCACGCAGAATTCAATGAGCGATGGCTGACGCTGCTTTCACCGCCGGACAGGAGCGCCGGACACTGAATCGACCGGCCAGCGATCCTTCATTCCGGTTTTTCCCATGTGCCGGTATCGTGGTATTCTTTCGCGGGTCCGCCATGCTTCGCAGGCCTTTGATCTGACAGTTCTGAACAGTTACGGATAAAGAATCATGCGCAAAATCACCCGTCGTTCGTTCTTCGTGTCGGCCGGTGCTTCGGCCCTTATTTCTAAGTTTGGACGCGCACAGGAAACTTCCGCGAAAGGAATTAACAAGACGCCGAACGTCAAGCCGGGCGCATGGCCCGTGATGTATACCCCTTTCAAGGAATCGGGCGAGGTGGACTATGCCGCCGTCAAGGAGATGGCGGAGTTCTATGTCTCCGCGAAAGTCTCGGGCATATTCGCCGCAGCGCTGTCGGGCGAGGTGTTCAGTCTTTCTTTCGATGAGGCGCTCGAGATCGGGCGCGAGGTCACACGGCAGGTGGATGGTCGGATTGGCGTGGTTGTAGGCGCGAACTTCGGCTCGGCGCTCGAGGAACAGGCATCGAATCTTGCGCGGATGCAAGAGGCTGGCGTGGATGCGGCCGTCATCGTCCTTTCCAAGCTGCCGTCGGGCGACGACGTCGAAGGACAGTTGATATCCTTGATGGAACGCACGAACGGGCCGTTGGGAATTTACGAGTGTCCGGCGCCAAAGCATCGGCAGATCTCAGTGGAAACAGCGCGCCGGCTCGCGCAGACCGGGCATTTCCATTTCATCAAAGAGACCTCGCGGGACCCAAACATATGCGCGGCGAAGGCCCAAGCAACGAAAGGTACGCCGTTTCGCGTGTTCAGCGCAACGCTGCCCATCGCACTGAAGGTTCTCGAGCTCGGCGCGGACGGGCATTGCGGCACAGTGGTCAACTTCTGTCCCGAATTGGCAAGGGATATGTGCGAAACCGGCGACCCTGCGGAACGAAAACGCATCCACGACTCTCTCACAGCCATCAATGAACCCGTTGTGCTCGATGGGTATCCGAGTTCCGGCAAGTACGTGCTGCAGAAGCGCGGATTACACATGACCACGGTGTCCCGCAGCTTGCAGACAGGCGCCTTCACGGACGGGGATCGAATGAACCTAGACGAACTCCTGAAACACTTCGATTTCACCCGCGGCCTTACATCCGCGTGACAGAAGTCGCATCCACCGGCATGAAGAGCCCCACCCCTGACGCTCCCCCTTCACTTTTCGCTCCGGTGTAGACGGCTTCGGGTCAGAGCCGGTGAAGAAATCCTCGAGGGAATGTGGCACAACCGCCCTCGGCTGTGTAACAGGCCAAAGTATCGTATGCTCTTCGCTGCTTAACACAGCCGAGGGCGGCTGTGCCACATTTTTTATACCAATTCGCAGTCAAAAGGAGACGATCACGCCCTTAAGTGCCAGCTGAATCTGGAACTCAGGAAATCACGAATGGTCAACAAGCACAGCCACTATTGTCTTCCTGAGTTCCTGATTTCCAGATGGAAAAGAGATGTCGATTAGTTGTGTCTTGACTGCAACTTGGTATTACAAGCCCTCAGTTCTGCTTGCCACGACGCGGTCCTCGCTGCGCAGGTCTTGGTTGAGCCGTTCGGGCACACAACAGCGATGCCGCGATGAAAACACCAAGCAGCAGGTCTCCTGCGGCGTTGCGCGAGGTCGATGTGGAAGTGGAAGGCGTGTCCAGGAGCGCGTACGTGCCGACAACCGTGGTCGTCTCGCCTGACGTAATGGTGACGTTGACGTCATCGGGCGGGTTCCACGCAAACCAGGGCTTGAAACACCCCCAGACGCCGCAATCTATCTTCTCGAACATGATCAAATACTCGCCAGGTGTCAGCGCGAGCGTTTCCCCGCTCTCGTGCCATCCCCTGCCACTCACGCGCCAGTGCGCACCTTCCAACCGTGCCATTACCGGCTCGATCTCGACGCTTAGAAATCCTTGACCTTCTCCTTCTCCTTCTCCCTCGCCCTCGCCCTCGCCCTCGCCCTCGCCCTCGCCCTCGCCCTCCCCCTCGCCTTCACCCTCACCCTCACCCTCTCCTTCCCCCTCACCTTCACCCTCGCCTCCTGAGATGACCGACAACGTAGCGATCCGGGACGTCCGGGTTTGGCCTGCCGGGTCCCTCACGACGCATGCATATGCGCCCGCGTCGGTTTGCTGGACCAATGGAATACGGTAAGTGTCCTCGGTCACGCCGGGAAGCGCATTTCCATTCTTCAGCCACTGATAACTCAAAGGCGTCATTCCAGCCGCAACTATCCCAAAACTCGCGGGGTGACCGATCTCGACGGTCAGGGAAACAGGTTGAGCTGTGATTTGCAGACGAGGCGCTACCGTCAGGGTCGCTGTGTTGGCAGTTACGCTGCCGGCACCATTGCTGACGACACACGTGTAGTCTCCCGCGTCAGAAAAAGACACCAAGGGCAAAACAAACACGGCCTGAGTCGCCCCGCTGATGCCGGAACCATCTTTCTGCCATCGGTACCTTAGCGGCTGTGTACCCGCTGCCGTCACCGACATGGCTCCGGATTCACCGGCTTCAACGATTTGGGACTCTGGGTGCCGCACTACTACGGGCAGTTCGAAATCCCTGAGTGCGTAGAAAGTTGTGTATCCTCTTTCAGCATTATAGTCTCGGCGGGTGCCAATATAAATGGTGCCGTCTGCACCGACGGCGGGTGGAGCCTGAATGTTATACGCCGTCTGAAACGCCCATTTCTGTTGGCCCGTCGTTCCATCCACCGCGAGGACCGTCCGGTCAAAAGCCCCGATGTAAACCGTTCCGTCTGCGCCAATCGCCGCCGAGGCACTGAAGCCGGTCGACAACTGGAATGTCCACTTGCACTCCCCCGTAGCTCCGTCAAGGGCATAGAGGTAGTCAGATCCAATATAGACCGTGCCGTCCGCGCCAATTGCGGGGGAAGAGTACACGGCCCTCCCCGTTTGGAAGACCCATTTCTGTTGTCCCGTCACCCCGTCGATCGCATAGACGCTATGGTTCAAGGAACCAAAGCAGACCGTGCCGTCAGCCCCGATCGCCGGCGAGCTTTTGAGTTCGTACCCGGCCTGAAAGAGCCATCGCTGTTCGCCTGTTTGCCCATCTAAAGCATAGAGATTCCCAGGGCGCGATCCCGCGGCGTATACCGTCCCGTCCGACCCGATCGCCGGAGAAGACTCACCGTAACCCCCGGAAAATACCCACTTCTGCTCGCCGGTTATCCCGTCCAATGCGAAGACGCCGTCGTAGGCTTGCACGTAAACCGTGCCGTCCAGTCCAATCGCGGGAGACCCCACGTTTCCTCCCAGTTCCGCCGACCATTTCCGTACGCCCGTCGCTCCGTCCAACGCGTAGAACGTCTCGCCAATGTCTCCAGCGTAGACTGTGCCGTCCGGCCCAATCGCGGGGGAAGAAAATGAGGAGAAGTCGTAATGGTCTCCGACGAACAGCCATTTCTGGCGGCCTGTCTGTGAATCCAGAGCGCGCAAGCGCCAGCCCGTCACATAGACTGTGCCATCGGCGCCCACCGCAGGCGAAGTGAAGATCTCCCCTGCTGAAGTTGACCAAGCCAAGATGCCGGTCTGCGATCCAACGTACTGACTGCGGCGAGTATTTTGAGGACCGTTGCCGAAGCTGGACCATTGGGGCTGGCTTTCCCCCTCGCCTTCGCCTTCACCCTCTCCCTCACCTTCTCCGGCAGGCATCTCGACAGCGCCCATGTCGATGCCGACACCTTGTGGGCGGGGGACGCCGTTGATATCCATCGCAGGCGCACCGGTTACCGTGCCTGTGTCAAGACACGGCGAATTGGGACTGAGGGCGCAGTTCAGTGGGTCAATGAACAGGGGATCAGCGTCAACATTCCCCTCGCCGACTACGCTCCGCTCAATGTCTGAGTAAAGGAAAGCGACCTCGTTCGCTGGGTAGGAGCATTCATCGCCACGGGTGTTGTTCCAGACTATGCAGTTGGTTAGTACGGCGTCCGCCACGCGAAGGGGTCCGTAGTAGCCGTTGTTGCGAGTAAACGTACAGTTCGTGATGGCAATCGCTCCAGTATGACCGAGATAACTCAGGGAAGCGGAAATGGCGCCAACGCACCAATACCAGTACCCCTCAGCGAAAGCGCGGTTATCAGAGAACACGCAGTTCGTGAACGAAGGGAACGGTCCTGACGCATCGGCAGAGAGGTCAACTGCCCCACCCGAGCCTTCCGAGAAATTACCTCTGAATGTGCATTGGGCCACACAAGCGCCGCTCCGGACGAGACGCATCGCGCTGCCATCCCCTCCGCTCCACCCAGGTGAACGACCACCTCTGAACGCGCCTCGGGCGCAATTGCTGAGAAACGTGCAATTCCTTACCACCGGGGAACAGTCGGAGATCAACATCCCGGCCCCAGCGGCATTAGTGCCCCTGACGTAGCCGCGTTGGATGCGGAATCCATCGATGGTTGCGTCCGCGCCTTGGACGCAGCGGCGAGATCCTTCTCCATCTATGATGGACACATGCTCCTTTAGATTCCTCTGGCCGCGTGAGGATTCCGTTCGCGCAAACCCGCCGTAGAGGTCGATACCCGGCCGCATAAGGACGACCTGTGCCGCCGTTGAAGTGTAAGTTCCCTCCGCGACCCAGACTTCCGTTCTCCCATATGCCAATGCAGCGTCCATGCCGTCTTGAATCGAGGCAAATGCCGTCTTCCAGGAACTTCCATCCCAAGGACCGGTCAGATTTTCACAATCTACGCAAATGATGTTACCTTCAGTTTCGCCTTCCCCTTCGCCTTCCCCTTCCCCTTCCCCTTCCCCCTCACCTTCGCCTTCTCCCACGCCCTCCCCTTCGGCGCTGTGGAATTCGCCAAAGAGGCCTTGGACGCCGAGGCGCTTTCCCTGGTCTTGGTGTTCTCCCTCGCTCTGGTCTCCGCTGGGCCAGAGTAAGGTATGGTTATCCAACCCATCCGCGAGGGACTGTTCGTCTCCGTGCGTCACACCGGCGCAGGCGACGAAAGCAACCAACAAGACGGCAAATGGGCTCGGCCTTGTATTAATTGAACTTCCTCTCTGTAGAGTAGTAGTCATTGCTTCCTTTCTCACTCTGCGATCCTCCGCGGTCTTTGCGTCTCTGCGATAAGAATTGGACGCTCGCAAAGACGCGAAGACCCGAAGGCTACATGCGCAAGGAATACCAAGTGCGCACGAGCGGTTTTCGTTTCGGAGGTTTCTACTGGAATTCGCCCTCCGCTCCCGCCAGTCTACATCGCCCTTTTCCCTCCCCCTCCCATATTACTCCGTCTTCCCATTTTGTCAAACATGATTCTAGGGATGTGGTTCTCATTGCTGAGGAGACAGGATGCAGGAAGCAGGAGGCAGGAGACAGGAGGCAGAAGGAGTTGAGGTACGGCTTCGAACGTCCGGCCAAAATGCTGATAATGGCAAGCGTGTAGAGGTCCTTGCTCGCCCAGCGGATAGTGCACGGACTTCTGGAAGCTAGGGTCGGAAATGCAACGGCCCGGCGCAGGGCCGGGCCGTTGGATTGTCAGGATTGCGGTCTTGGCGCTATGCCAGTTGCGGGACTTCGAACCCCTTGCGATATTCGCGCTTGAGGAGCTTGTTGGCCTCTTCATCCTTAAAGCGTTCCGTTTTGGGATCGAACTCGAGGGAGCGGCCCAACCGGTAAGCGATGTTGCCCACGTGGATATGAACGCAGGAAAGATGGCCCGCAAGGT
>Ga0315279_10006176_pt1 | contig 15219 bp, 10 predicted proteins | sample YL17G06_20_MG_FD_203694 | JGI IMG/M metagenome (GOLD analysis project Ga0315279, IMG submission 203694) | Sediment microbial communities from Yellowstone Lake, YNP, Wyoming, USA - YL17G06_20 | ecosystem: Environmental > Aquatic > Freshwater > Lake > Sediment | place: USA: Wyoming | collected... | reverse complement strand
AGGAGTTGACGGGGAGGCTCCTGGATGGCTTTGAGAAACATCCCGTGTACTCGAAGACCGAGAAAGTCCGGATCGATATTCTGCGGAGGTTCGGTTATTACACGACCGAGAGCAACGGCCATTGTTCTGAATACGTGCCGTGGTATCGCAAGCGCTCGAACGAGATCATGAAATGGATTGACCTCGGTTCCTGGATCAATGGCGAGACCGGCGGCTATCTGCGCGAATGCACGGAAGGACGCAACTGGTTTGAGACCGAGTTCCCGCGATGGCTCAAGGCGCCGGGGCTCGTTTACAGTCCGCGGCACCGATCGGGCGAACACGGCAGCCATATCATCGAAGCCATCGAGACCGGACGCGTCTATCGCGGCTTCTTCAACGTTATCAACGGCGGGATCGTTACGAACCTGCCGTCTGACTGCGTCGTGGAAGCGCCGGGATACGTTGATGGCAACGGAATCAACATGCCCGTTGTCGGCGACTTGCCGCTCGCGTGCGCCGCTACGTGCAATGCGAGCGTTCAGGTGCAGCGCATGGCCATGGAAGCCGCGGTTCACGGCGACGCAACGCTGCTCAAACAGGCGATGCTGCACGACCCGTTGACGGGCGCCGTCTGCAATCCGCCCGAGATATGGCAAATGACCGACGAGATGCTCGTCGCGCAAGCCCAGTGGCTCCCGCAATACAAGAGGGAGATCCCGAAGGCCAAGAAGCGCCTCGCCTCCGAGAGGCGGTTGGGTGTTCACGGAGTCAAAGGCGCCGCGCGCCTCAAGACGAGAACCGCCGCGGAACTCAAGCGCCTAACTGCGAAACGACGCAACCGAACATGAAGCAAAGCGGTCGAAAACGGGCATCCGCCGGGCAGGCAAGGCGAAGACGCGCAGGTCGGACTGTCGCCCGCGTTGAGACCATCACGTGTCAGCACTGCCGCTACGAGCGTCCAGCGGGCGATGCTTTCTGCCATATCTGCGGCTACCCGTGGCCCTTCGCCGGGATGCAGCGCAAACGCAAGTCACACGGCGGTGTGAGGTAGTTAGAGCACTGTGATATACTTTGGGCATGTTTCAAAAAACGCGAGATTGCGGACTGGTGGTGGATCCTCGTTCTTGGACTGCGACCGTAGGTTTGATCCTGGCAATCCAAAATCCAAGATCCAAAATCCAGATTTGGGGGAAGAAGTATGGGCTTTTTTGAGGACATCCTAAGTTATGCCGTGAAGAACGGCGCTTCCGACGTGCATCTCACCGTTGGGAGTCCGCCCGCGGTGCGCGTCGATGGAGTGATTCGGTTCCTGCGGGGTGAGGCGCTCACGCCCAGCGACACTGCGGGATTCCTTGATGAGATCCTGACCCCTGAGCAGAAAGATCGCTTCATGCGGACGGGCGATTTCGACCTTGCCCACGGCGTCTCGGGACTCGGGCGGTTTCGCGTGAACGTGCTGCGCCAGCGTGGGTCGGTCGGCATCGTGATGCGTCACGTGCGCAGCAAGGTCCTTGATTTCGCCTCACTGCACTTGCCGGACGCGATGGAGATTATCTGCCAGATGCCTCGGGGTCTTGTCCTGGTGACCGGCACCACGGGCAGCGGGAAATCGACGACTCTGGCCTCGCTCATCGACCGCATCAACGAAACGCGCCGGTGCCACATTGTCACCATCGAAGATCCCATTGAATACCTGCACGTCAACAAGAAGAGCATCATCACCCAGCGCGAGGTCGGATTGGATACGAAGGATTTCTCCTCGTCGCTGCGGGCCGTGATGCGCGAGGATCCCGACGTGATCCTCATCGGCGAAATGCGCGATCAGGAGACGTTCGCGGCGGCTATGGCGGCGGCGGAGACCGGCCACCTCGTGTTCAGCACGCTGCACACGACCAACGCGATGATGACCGTCGACCGCATCATCGATCTCTTCCCCTCGAACCAGCACGACCAGATCCGGTCGCAGCTTTCGCTCCAGCTCCGGACGCTGGTGGCCATGCGGTTGCTGGCCACTACCGACGGGAAAGGGCGGGTCCCCGCCGTCGAGGTGTTGTTCAACAATCCCGCCATTGCGGCGTTGATCCGCGAGAACAACGTAAAGCAGATTCCCAGCGCTATCGCTTCCGGAAAGGAAGACGGCATGCAAACGTTTAACATGAGCCTGCTCGGCTTGGTTCGGGAGGGGCTTATCTCCGAGGAGGAAGCGATGTTCGCCTCGGACAATCCCGAAGCGCTTCGCGGGAATCTCCAAGGTTTCACGTTCCAGACCGACCGCGGCGGCATCCTAAAACGCAGGTAGCCTCTTCCCGTCCCGATGCGCACTTCATACAGTGTCATTGCTTCGCTTCGCTCGCAATGACAGCGAGGTAAATCAGGGTCACTCTTCGAGGCTCGCGCGGATGCGGAGGTACGACTCATAACGGCGTCTGGGTATTGCACCCGTCTCGACGCCGCTTCTCACCGCGCAGGCCGGCTCGTGCGTGTGAGTGCAATCGCGGAAGCGGCAACCTCCGGCAAGCTCAGCCAACTCCGGGAAGTAATACCCAACCTCCTCCGGAGACACGCCGCAAATGCCCAGGTTTCGCGGCCCGGGCGTGTCAATGACTCGAATGTTCCCCTGTAGAGAGTAAAGCCGGGTTTCCGTGGTTGTGTGGCGGCCCTTCTCGTTGGCGTTGCTCACTTCCTCGGTGGGGAGATTCAGGGCCGGGTCCAGCACGTTGAGCAGCGACGACTTTCCCACGCCGCTGTGGCCGGCGAAGACACTCAACCGGCCACTCAAGGCTTTACCCAGCGCCTCAATGCCCGCGCCGGTGACACAACTCGTGTCGAACACGTCAAGACCCAGTTCCCGGTATTCCGACACCTGTGGAGGCTCGGCCTCGACCAAGTCCATTTTATTTACCACGAGCAGCGGTTTCACGCGACCGATCTCCGCCGTGATCAGGTACCGATCCACAAGCCCCGGCTTGAACCTCGGGCGAAGCGCTGAAGCCACTATCACCAGCAAATCGATGTTGGCCGCAACGATCTGTTCCGACAGCCGTGATTGCACATGCGCCAGCCGGCTTAGCTTTGACCGCCTGACACCTACGGCCCGCACGATAGGGTACGAAGACCCTTCGACAGACTCGACCATGACCTCGTCGCCGGTCGCCAGCACGGAACTGTCCGGGCCGCCGAGGCTCGGATCGATGAGACAGAGATGCTCTTGGGCGTCGAGCAATACGAACGCATATTGCCCTTTGTGCGAAACCACCACGCCGTTCGGCTTGACGTTTTCAGTCTTGACCGCAGGCGCGAACGGCGCTGGGGATGCGCCTAATGCTTTGCGGTGTTTCGCCCGATCGTGGGTGAAGGCGTCGTCATACTTGTCGCGCCACTCATAAGTGCGGACGGTCTTCTGTCCCTTCTTTTTGTTTTTCATGGCTCTTTCGGCACGCCGCGCGTGTTGTACGTGACTGTATCAGATTGCGTTCGCTCGGGTCACGTGCAAGGCGCAGATCGTAAAGGCGGTCAAACGGAGCTGGTGCGGTTTATCGAATTGCGAGCATGCGTTCGATTGGGAGCCGCGCATTTTGGATGGTGTCTTCAGGAAGTTCGATTTCGTACTGCAGGTTCTGCAGCGACGCGAGGGTCTGTTCGAGTGTGATCAGGTTCATGTGCTTGCAGCGAAGGCTGCATGCGCGAACCATTTCCCGGTGCGGAAACTCCGCCGCGATGTTATCCCCCATCGTGCACTCGGTCAGCAACAGGTACCGCGGCGAATCGACGTTCCGCACGTAATCGATCATCGCCTTTGTGCTGCCCACGAAATCCACTTTCGCGATCACGTCGGGATGACACTCCGGATGCGCCAGGATCACCACATCCGGCCACTGCCTCCGGGCATTCTCTATGTCCTGGACGGTATACAATTCGTGGACCTCGCAACGTGAGCGCCAGCCGATCACTGACGGGTGGCCGCGTGTCACACCGGCGAATTCCGGCGCGCCTTCGAGCGGGTTCGGCGCCGCCACGTACTCCAAACCCATATCGTGCGCCGTATTCCGCGCGAGATATTCGTCAGGGATAAAGACCACGTGCTCGCATCCCGTGCCCAGCAGGTGCCGCAGCACGGCCGCCGCGTTCCCCGATGTGCAGCAATAGTCCGACACCGCTTTTACGCTCGCATACGTATTCACATACGTGACCACCGGCGCTCCGGGATAGATCGCTTTGAGTGCGAGGACGTCTTCGGGCGTGATGCCTTCCGCCAAGGAACAACCGGCCTTCTCAGCCGGAATCAGCACCTTCTTCTTCGGGTTCAATACCTTCGCGGTTTCAGCCATGAACTGAACGCCGCAAAAGACGATCACTTCCGCTTCGGTCTCTGCTGAAATGCGCGACAGTTCGAGCGAATCGCCCACATAGTCCGGAACGGAGTGGTAAAGCGCCGGTTCCATGTAGTTATGGCCGAGAATGACCGCGTTTCGTTCCGCTTTCAACTGGTTGATCTGAAAGGCCGGCTCGGCCTTCAACACGATCTCCGCGTCCGGAACAATACCGGCAAGCTTAACTCGCATCCGGCGCAGCGTCTCCTCGAATGTCGACGCCGTAATGATGTCGCCATGCTTTACAGCCATGCTTTGAATATTCCTTTGATGCCGGGTGCCCATCGGCCCCATGAAAGAAGGCCGTGAATGGGGACCTTCACGTGGAATCACTCGACCGCTCGGTCGAGCGTGGGGGAAACAGGCAAATTGCCCCGGCGGAATTCCCTTGGTGGGTGCGAATGCTACCACTTTTCCCTTCCTTAACACAACCTCGCGTCAAATTCCTCCGGGCTGCGTGTTGACTGAATCGGGCCATTGTGATAGGTTGGCCTTGACGAATACGGTAAGGCAAGCAGGTCGTCCGGCATCTAGTCCTTCGGTAGTTCGCTCTTGCTCGAATTGGGTGGATGTGTTGTGCAGGCCGACGACACCAGCCCAATCCACCCCGAGATCCAACAGGTGGGATCGGCTCAAGGGGTGGGAGCATGCCTGTGGGAGATTCTCGACATCATGGAGAGGGATCAACGATGAGAGTAAGGGGCATAGGTCGCTGCATTTCAGTGGTTGTCGTGCTGTCCGCACTGGTGAGCGCAACAGGATGCCGGACGTCCGGCGAGGCAGGTCTGAACCTTCTCGGATCCCCTATTCACGAGCTTTCGTCCGGCCAGTTCATTCAGCACTGGCTCGTGCTGGGACCGTTCCCCAATCCTCCTCTTGAGCAGCCCGGGGAGGGCGGGGTGACGCGCGGCGGGTACATCGTTGACTACCTGGCTGAGTTGGGCGGCGAACCCGCAGCAACCTTCAGCAAAGATACAAAGCTAACGTTCAAGGACTCGGCGGGTGCGACAAAGACTGCGGCGGCCTCTGAGGTCAAATCCGGCGGTGACGGGTTCATCGACCTGGCTGCGGTTTTCGGCTTCCCCGTCGACACGGTTGCCTATGCGCTCGCATACGTTGTTTCGCCGCGCGCACAGCAGGCCGAGTGCTACTTCGGTTCGGACGACTGGCCCAAGGTCTGGGTCAACGGCGACCTTGTCCATGCCTTGTGGCAAGTGGAAGGACGCTCCTGCGACCCGATGCAAGATCACTTCTCCGTAAAGCTCCGTAAGGGACCCAACCGTGTTCTCATCAAGGTAGAGCAGCATTTGGGGAGTTGGAGTTTTGCGTTCCGCATCATGACGGCGGAAGATGGAAAGGCGTTCCGCGCAGAACGGGAGTTCAAGGAGAAACTGCGCGCATTCCAGAATGCCAAGATTAGGGCCCATGGTAAAGACGGGTACATCTTCCCGCCGGGCCCCTTGCCGAAGCTCGAGTGGGAACGGCCCGAGATCGTGCGCGACCTCTACGGTGACATGCCGATGACGGTACGGTGGTTCGACGCACAGCAGAACGAGGTGACCAAAGCGATAGCGCCCGGCCGGTACGCCGCCTATGTCGAGTGCGTGAAACCGGACGGTTCAAAGATACGCCGCGCCTTCACGTTCTTTTGCAGGCCGGCCGAGTGGACTCCTTGGTCTATCATGTCATGGTACAGGGCTGATGCGCCTTACATTCGCCTGTCCACCGTGGATAAGGCCGTGTGGGATGAGCAGCGCAATTTCGTGGGAACCGCCACGGCCCGGGCACTGATCGATCAGTTCCTTAGCGAGGAGTTCGGCGCAGTGTTTCTGGCCGGAATGTCCGAGATCAAACCGTTAGGCCGGGCGCCCACTCAGCTTGACGAACCTTCCATGCTGGATGAAGATTACCACGTGCGCCTTAAACGGCGGCTGTTGGGCGTCGAGAACAAGTACCCACCTCTGGCGCCGCCAAGACAGAAAAGCGGCGCCCCGGCAACGGTCCTCCACTCGGGCGGCCTCGGGGACGCCGGATTCAAACCGGAGCTTGTCGAGAAGGTACGCGCCGTATGCCGCGATTGGTTCGCCCTCGAGGGGCAGCCACTGACTGTGCTTGTTGCCCGGCACGGCGTCATCGCCATGCACGAGGCTTTCGGGGAGGCCCGCGGCAACCCCGTCACCGTCAACACGAAATTCCCCTTGGCGTCACTGACAAAATGCCACGCGGGCCTCATGCTCGCCCAGTTTCTCGATCAAGGGATCATGAACTTGGATGACCCCGTCGGCAAATACATCCCGGACTTTCCGACCAAGGGAGACAAAGCGATCACGCTCCGTCAATGCATGGCGCACACGACGGGTTTTGAGGGCCACGGCGATTTTCGGGGCATGGAGAACCCTTGGCTCGACAACGTCCTGGCCAACGGGGTCGAGACGTTGAAGCCCGGCGCGAAGTTCCTTTACAACGGCATGGGGTTCGACTTGGCCGGGAAGGTCATGGAGATCGTCAGCGGAAAGAGCTTCTTCCGGCTCATGCACGAGAACTTCTTCATTCCGCTCGGGCAAGACAATCCAACAATGGTTGACCTCGGCTTTGGCATTGACTGCACCGTCATGGACCTTGCGCGGGTCGGCCAGTTGCTCCTCAACAAAGGCGCCTACGGCAATGTCCGGTTTTTCTCCGAGGAAACGTTTGAAAGGGTCATACGGCCCCGGCCCTTGAAAGAGTTCTTTCCGAAGATTGAGGGCATGGGCGATTACAAGTACAACCTCGGACTGAACACTCAGGAAGACACTCGGGAGGACGACAACCCTGCCGACAACGTCCCTCCAGCGCGTTTGTTCAGCGACAACTCGCTGGGCCACGGCGCCGCGTCGGGGGCCATACTGCGCGTGGACCTGGACAAGGACCTAGTGATTGCCGTTTCGCGCTTCGAGCCCGGCAACGACTACAACAAGTATTGCACCCGACTGTTGACCGCCATAGTGGACGCGGTGGAGTAGGCCCGCGCGCATTGCTGATTAGGAGCAAGAGCTATCAACGGGAGAACTCCCCTTTTGTTCTCCTTGACACGCCCACCGCGCCAGTGATAGCTTTAGTCTTGCTTAGCTGTTCAGAGCGAAGAGGCGCGCGTTATGGCTATTGTGGGAAGCGAGAAATACTGAGCTTCATTCCCCCGGCGTACCTACCGATCGGACGAGTTCTCCGCTATTAGACGAGGATCATCGTGCCAGCGCTGCTGCGGGCGTGAATTGCTTATCTGTCCGCGGCTATCCCCTTTTTCATAACCTTATCCGCGGACGCTCCGCGGCTCCATCGCGTCACATCCATTGACAAGACTCTAACCGCATAGGGAGGTGTACATGTTTAACCAGATGAGTCTTCAAGAAGCCAGGGTATGCAACCCCTTCAATGAACCTGATAAATCGAGGATGTCCCGCGCGGGCGCATATCGCCGGGCGGGCACGGGCAAGAAGGGCCCGGAAAAAGGAGAGTTGCATGTACCGTCGTCACGGCTTTCATTCGCAGCGGCCGGTTCCGAAGGAATCGTTCGTCTGCAAGAATTGTGGTTTGACCGTTCCAACCATGGCCCCCGGCACCGAACACCGCAACCATTGCCCCGGTTGCCTCTGGAGCCTGCACGTCGACACAACACCCGGCGACCGGATGTCCGGGTGCTTTGGGCTTATGGAGCCGATTGCAGTCTGGGTGCGGCCAAACAAGGAGTGGGCCATCGTGCATCGCTGCGCCAAATGCGGCGTGCTGCGAAGCAATCGCATCGCGGGCGATGACAACGAGGTGTTCTTGATGTCACTCGCGTTGCCACCCCTCGTTCTGCCGCCGTTTCCACTGCACATACTAGCGCGTGTAGGCGGCAATGCCGGTCAATACACCTCAGAAGAAACTTGATTGACTAATGTAAAAGGCATAGCACAGGGACGCCTGCCTGCTGGATGCCAGCGTTCCCAACAAGCGCGGCGTCCCTGTGTAATGTCGGAAGAGTGGCAAGAGCGAATGGTCTTCTTTCGTCTCATTTCCACTGGGACTGCTTACTACTCCGCCGTTTTGGATTGAACTTTCCGCTCGTGTCAGGTTAAGCTGAGAGGCACGCAGGAGGGTTGGATATGCATGCCGCAAAGGAATCCAGAGGTTTTACGCTCATCGAGTTGCTCGTGGTGATCGCCATTATTGGGATTCTTGCCGCCATCCTGTTGCCCGCCTTGTCCCGCGCACGCGAGGCAGCGCGCCGCGCCGGGTGCGCCAGCAATCTCAAGCAACTGGGGTTGGTTCTCAAGATGTATGCGAACGAATCCCGCGGCAACCTCTTTCCGCAACGCCAGGTGCGCGACGTCCATGGACGACTTTCCGATACGATGATCTTCAATGGGCCCGCCGTATACCCGGAATACCTCACTGACCTGACGCTCGTTTGGTGTCCGTCAGCGATCGGGACGCCCCTCGATCGTTACGACGTGGGCGCACGGAAAGGAAGTCCTCCGACCGGGAACAGCAACGGTGTCATCGAGCCTGAAGAACTGCTCAAGTCACCCTATAACTACGCCGGTTGGCTTCTGATGGAAAGCCTGAACTTCCTCGGGCCTAAAGATGGAACCGCGGGCAGCGGCCCGGGCGGCCGATTTGAACCAGTCGATTATCAAGGTACGCCGTGGGGCGAGTTGGCCGCCGCTAACGTTGCGACGCTCGGGGCCGCATCCGATCAGGACTTCACGGTTTCCTCGACTTTCGCCGGCACGCAGGTCGGAGGAGGCGATACTATCTACCGGCTGCGCGAAGGCATCGAACGGATTCTCATTACCGACATCAACAACCCGGCGGCCTCAAGCGCGGCCCAGAGCGATGTTCCGCTAATGTGGGACCATCTTACGCCGCAGGTTACAGGCTCCACCCACATACCTGACGGGATGAATGTCCTTTACATGGATGGCCACGTTGCCTGGACGCCTTACCCATCCGACACCCCGTGGTTGGCCACGATAGAGGGGCCGCGCATTATGGGGCGCTATGACCGTCCATTTGGCGTGTGATTTTGCACCAAAGTAGATTCGCTTACCCGGATGTGTTGAAACGTTACTTAAAGAGGAAAAGGGAGACTCTGTCATGCGCGTTTGCAGAACACGGCGGAATTCATGGTTTTGTCTGACGGCTGCATTTGCCTTCGCATGCGCGCTTCTGGCGCTTGCCTGCACGTCCGCCGCGGAGGACTGGCCCACCTATCGACATGACAACGCCCGTAGCGCGACCACCTCAGAGGTCCTTGCCCCGCCGCTTTCGCCTCAGTGGGTCTATGTCCCCCTGCACCGGCCTGAGCCCGCGTGGCCCGAGGAGGGAAAGGAGAAGACGCGCGTGCGCTTCGATGAGGCGTATCACGTCGCGGTCGCGGGCAACAGCGTTTACTACGGTTCCTCTGCCGACAACAAGGTCTACTGCCTCGATGCCGCTTCCGGACAGGTCCGTTGGTCGTTCTTCACTGCCGGGCCGGTCCGCGTTGCCCCCAGCGTGGCCGGCGGCCGTGTCTATTTCGGTTCCGACGACGGATACGCCTATTGCCTGAAAGCGGCCGATGGTTCCCTCGTCTGGAAAGTGAACCCATCGTTCCGCGAAGAGAAAGTCATCGGCAATGGGAAGATGATCTCGCTCTGGCCGGTCCGCACCGGCGTCGTAGTTTACAAGGGAGCTAACGACCCATCGCCGGTGGCCTACTTTGGCGCGGGCGTGTTTCCCAATGAAAGCCTGTTCTTGTGCGCCGTCAAAGCTGATGACGGTACGATCCTCTGGTGCAACGACAGTTACGGGGAGGACGGTTACAAACTGGAATATGGCGGCGTCTCGCCCCAGGGTCCGATGCTCGCCTCCGAGAAGATGCTCTTCGTTCCTTCGGGCCGCGCGATGCCGGCCGTCTTCACGCGGGACCAGGGCCGCTTTCAGTACTATGCCTCGCCCCGCGAACACGTGGGCGGCTCATGGGCATTGCTTACCGAGGACCGCCTCGTGGCGGGCGTGTATGGGAAACAAGCTTACGTCCAGGAGAGCGGCGGGCAAGTCCCTGACCCGGTGTACGCTTGGTTTCCCGGACTCGACCTCGTCGTGTCCAAGGACTGCTCATATATGCTCACCTATGACGAGCTTTCCGCGCTTGATCGCAAGACCTTTGCCACCGCAAGCGAACTGAGGGCCGGCATCGACCGCGAGATCAAAACGGTCAACGACGAGTTGAAGCGCTTGAGGGCACTGGCGCCGAAGGCCTCGGAGAATGACTATGAAGATCCGGCCGGTGACACCCTCACGCTGAGGAAAAAGCTGGCCGACCTCAATGCTAAGCGAAAGGAAGTCGAGAACACCGTCTACAAGTGGCGTCGTCCGTGTTCGCTTCGCGACGCGCTCATCATGTCCGGCGAATACCTCTACGTCGGCGGACAGAATGCCGTGATGGCCGTCCGCGCGGAGAACGGTCAGGACGTGTGGCAAGTGCCCGTCGAAGGGAAGGCGTGCAGCCTCGCCATAGCAAACGGGCGCCTTTACGTCAGCACCGATACCGGAAGGATCTACTGCTTCGCAAAAGCGGAAGGCAAGCTCCGGGAGATCAAACAGGAGCAAACCCAGAATCCGTTCGCCGATGACGGCCGCGCCGCCCTTTGCGCGAAGGCGGCCGCACAGATTCTCGCGCTCGCACCCGTGAAGAAGGGCTATTGCCTTGTCGTCGGCAACGAGACGGGCCGCCTGGCATATGAACTGGCCAAGCGCACCGAGCTCAGCATTGTCGCCGTAGATGACAATCCTCAGAGGGTCGAGAGCGCTCGCCGAGCGTTGGATGCCGCAGGGTTGTACGGCGTGCGTGTCGTTGTGGACTGCTTTGATCCTGCGAAGCTGCCCTACAACGATTACTTTGCGAACCTGATCGTGTCCGAATCTCAGCTTCCGGCCGGCGCGCCCATACCTACCCAGGAACTCCTGCGCGTGCTGAAGCCGCATGGCGGAATCCTATGTCTCGGGAGTTCTTCCGAAGCTCCCAATCAAGGACAGCCGCCGTCGGTCGAAACGTTGCGCGAGCAATGCGCATCCCAAGGCGACTTCTCCGTCGAGTCCGTCGCGGATAACGGCCGTTGGGTCAAGATTACGCGAGGCGCGCTCAAGGGTGCAGGCAAGTGGACCCACGAATACGCCGACCTCGGCAATACCGCTTGTTCTGATGATGAGCGCGTGAAAGGCCCGCTTGGCGTCCTGTGGTTTGGCCAGCCCGGCCCTGCGCCGATGATCGAGCGGCATTCGCGGCCCGCCGCTCCCGTTGCGCTCGACGGGCGCATGTTTATTCAAGGCGAGAACGTCATCATGGCCTATGACGCATACAACGGCGCATCGCTGTGGGAGAAGAAGATCCCCGGCGCCGTGCGCGTCCGTGTCGATTCGGACATGGGCAATCTCGCCCTCGAAAAAGATGGATTATACGTGGCCGCGCATGACAAGTGCTTCCGGCTCGATCCCGCGACCGGCGACACTGTGCACACGTATGAACTCCCGCCGCACGCCGACAAGACCGCACGATGGGGTTACGTTGCCTGCGATGGCCACACCCTCTTCGGGTCCGTCGCGACGGCCATGAAGGACGACTACTCCGCCCTGTGGGAGGAGATCGCGGGCGAGGATGGCGAATGGCGAAACATAGACGCCGCCACGGCCCGGCGAGACTCCGCACCTCTCCTCAAGAGGGCCGTCCAGGCCATGGCGGCCCAGAACCCGAAGGCCGATGAGCGCGCTTTTTGGCAGGCGGAGACCGGCGGCTTCATGTGGCGCACCATGGCGGATTGGCCCAAGTGGGGGAGCGTCGATAGTCCCGTGGGCGCGGTCACGGAGCGCATCCTGGCCAGCACCGTCTTCTTTGCCATGGACACGGAAACCGGCGCGCTACGCTGGAAGTATGAGGGCAAGGCCATCGCACATCCCGCAATTGCCATCGGGGACGGCCTCGTCTTCGTCGCCGATTGCGACGTTACCGAGGATCAAAAGCAAGCCGCTATGCAACAGCGCGCCGATCTGATCGCGAAAGGCGTCTGGGAGAAGGACTCGATTACGTACGACCCGACAGATGCCGATGTCCGCCGCGTGATCGCTCTCGACGAGACGACGGGCGAGAAGCGATGGGACCGTATCGTCGACCTCACCGGCTGCGGCGGCGACCGAATGGGGCTCGCTTACAAAAGCGGCATACTTTGTTTCTTCGGCTGCTTCAGCAATCATGATCGCGGGCTCTTCCGGGAAGGCAAGCTCGCATGGCGCCGGATCACCGCGGTATCAGGCAAAGACGGTGCGGATCTTTGGTCGCGCCCCTTGAACTACCTGCGCCGGCCCGTGATCGTCGGCGACACCATCCTCATCGAACCTCGCGCCTGCGACCTCCGGACCGGCGCCGTCAAGACCCGGTCCCATCCGCTGACGGGCGAGGAATCAACCTGGGAGTACGTCCGGCCCGGCCACTGTTGCAGCGCAACCAGCGCCGCTCCAAACATGTTCTTCCTTCGCGGCTATTTCCTCTGGTACTACGATCTCCTCAAAGATCAAGGCATGTTGCCGTTCGGCGGGATCCGGCCCGGCTGCTGGATCAACGTGATCCCCGCCAACGGCCTTGTGCTCTTCCCGGAGGCAAGCGCCGGCTGCACCTGCTCGTATCCGATTCGATCCACCGTCGTGCTTCGGCCCGAGCCGGAGCAACGCACTTGGTCCACGTGCATCCAGAACGGAAAACTCACCCCCGTCCGCCACATGGCCATCAACTTCGGCGCACAGGGCGATTGGCGCGACGATGACGGCACCCTCTGGTTCAGTTATCCCCATCCCCCAGGCAACGATTTCTTCAAGTACGGGGTGAACTTCGCTCTGCAGGAGCAGTTTATCGACAAGCCCGCGTATTTCTGCCGCAATTTCCAGGCGAGCGGGATTAAAGGGACCGATGAATCGTGGATCTTTGCCTCCGGCTGCAAAGGGTTGACAAGCTGCCAGGTCCCGCTGCTCGGTGAAGGCGACGCACCAGCCTCTTACACTGTCCGTCTGTATTTTGCCGACACGGAGAACACCCAACCCGGCCGGCGCATCTTCACTGTCAAGCTCCAAGGGCGCCCAGTGCTGACGGATTACGACATTGTCCGCGCTGCCGGCGGGCCGAATGTCGCGCGCGTCGAGGAGTTCAAGGGCGTAAAGGTCGAACAGAACCTGAGCATCGAGATCATGCCGAAGAAAAAGGCGCCCGCTTCACAGGAAACGCCTCTGATCAACGGTATCGAAGTCATCCGCGAAGACGTGGCGCTCGCTAGTGCATCAAAATAGAGGGTAACTGTCGCCTGCTATCCCATCCCCTGCTATCCCTCAGCCGCGTCACCCGCGCGGGGGGTTTGAATTCCTTGCATTCTGAGTAGATCATAACAACCAGAGATGAACAAGCCGACGCTATACATGGAGACGACCATACCCAGCTATTTGCTGGCGGAACCGTCGCGCGACGTCATTTCGCTTGCCCGGCAAGACATCACGCGGACATGGTGGAAGCGAGACCAGGCGCGTTACGCCATATTCATTTCCGAAGTCGTGATCCAAGAGGCCGGCAGGGGTGACCGAAAGGAAGTGGAGAAGAGACGCGAGTTCCTGCGGCCATTTCCGGTGCTCGATGCGACGCCCGAAGTACGGGCGCTCATCAAGCTGTATCTTGAGAAAGGCGTCGTGCCTCCCGGAAACGTTGAAGACGCCGCTCATCTCGCCTTCGCTAGCATTCACGAAATGGCGTATCTGTGCACGTGGAACTTCAGGCATCTGGCGAACGTTCTTGCATTGCGGCGTTTGCGCAAACTGAATGAAAAGAAAGGACTCTTTGTTCCCCAGGTATGCACGCCTGAGGAATTACTGGGAGAGTGACCGATGCAGACCGATCCCATCCTACGCGAGGTATACCGAATCAAAGACGAACTCAACCGGGAAATCGGAGGCGATGTCGAAAAGCTCTTTGATCGTTTCCGTGAGTTCGCCGAAGAGCATCCCGAACGTATGGCCAAACCGGCGCCGAAATCAGTCGCACAAGGCAAGCCGCGGACCGCCAACAGGAAAACCGCGAAATGAAGAGTGCCGCGCGCCTCTACGCTTGGAAGACACAAACGAAAGATCCCATGCGTTTTCTTGATATTGACCGCGGGCGTCCGTGCACCCAAGCCGGGTCAGCCCCCAAAATCGCGTAGCGAGGATCAAGTGTGGGCCGCGTCCCGGGGTTTCCCAGCGGAGTTCAGTTTTGCATGGAATCAAGTTCGGAAGGGAGGGTTACATGTGCGAGTCACTCACGCTTAGTCACTTGAAAGAAATCGCGGGTATCCTGTCGAGTTCTGCTGTCTGTTTCGGCGTGATCATTACCTGGTGGTACGCCAGCAGTTGGTACAAGCAGTACCTTTATGGCCGCCGAGACAAGGTTTTTGGCAATCTGGAATTGGCGCTCAAGACAGCATTCTTTGCCACGGAGGATCTGTGCATACTGATGCATAGGGATTGTGGAACAGCACCTCAACAGGCAATCGATTTTCTTGGGATTTTGATGAAGACCTACAAAGAATGTCGGAGTAAGTGGATGGATTTTCAATTGGCAGGGTCTGCCGCATCCCCATTTATCTCGCATTCATCTCGTATGCACTTGGTCCGAGCGAACGAACACGTCATGCCTCTTCGTGACACTTTCAAAGGAGCAGTTGAACGATTTATACACAGCGTCTTAAGTAATTGCGCATAAGCGGCGCAAGCTCTCATTTGCTCTTGACCAGAGGTTGAAGTGGTTCCACACGGCGGCCAGTAGGTCGTCGAGAACCGGAAAGTAGCGATTATG
>Ga0315279_10006175_pt1 | contig 15220 bp, 14 predicted proteins | sample YL17G06_20_MG_FD_203694 | JGI IMG/M metagenome (GOLD analysis project Ga0315279, IMG submission 203694) | Sediment microbial communities from Yellowstone Lake, YNP, Wyoming, USA - YL17G06_20 | ecosystem: Environmental > Aquatic > Freshwater > Lake > Sediment | place: USA: Wyoming | collected... | reverse complement strand
TAAGACAGCTACTCACCAATCCAGAATATGCCAGGTGGCTGGGGCAAAACGGCAGAGAACACGTCAGGTACAACTTTCTCATTACCCGGCACATGCGGGATTATCTCTTGCTATTCCTCGCCCTGGAGCACCCTCAAGATATCATCTATCTTTGACAACAGCTCTACCACAAACAACTGACCCTCAAAAAACAGAAATTTGCAGCTCATCTCAGATGGCACCGGGATCATGCCTGCCACCCTTTCTCACCTCCAAGCATTTGGAAAGAAATTCACGAACCTCGTCAGGGCTTTGGAGAAAAAAGTCAGCCTCCGAGGCAAGATGACCCGGTCCGATGAAGACTGAGATGCCGTGGCCTTTGAGCACCCGAAAGGCATTCTCATCGGTTTGGTCATCTCCCAGATAGATTGGTAAAAGCCCTGGACAGGCAAAGGTTTTCAGAATTTCCCTAACAGCTTTCCCTTTACGAAAATCAACGTTGGGGTGGATTTCCCAAACCATTTTGCCAGAGGCAACCTTCCAGCGATCCCTCCATAGCTGAAGCTCCTCTTCCAGTATTTGAGGAATCCGCGGGAGAAATTCCTGGGGCACGTTGCGGTAGTGGACAGACAGAATGGGTCCTTTTTCTTCAAGAAGAATTCCAGGAATTTCTCTCAAAGAATTCTTTAAATTCTGGGAAATTCTTTTGAGTTCCCTTGTTCTGCCTGATGACAACATTTCCTTATTCCTGCCATCGGGGTACTCGATCTCCAATCCGTAGTTGCCGACATAAATAATGTCTGAGACTCCAACTTTTTCCCGGAGATCTTCCAAGGATCGTCCGCTGATGATGGCCACGTGGACCCCAGGGAGATCATGTAATTCTTCCAAATATTTCTTCACTTCAAACGGACAAAGAGCCAGTTCTGGCCGGGATACGATGGGAGTGAGAGTTCCGTCATAGTCCAAAAAAAGAAAAAGATTCTGGGCCTGCTGAATCCTCGCTTGGATGGATTCCCAAACTTCGAAAAGATGTTTCACAGTGCCCTCCCGCCCGTGCAAGGGGATCTGCGGTCGAGGAACTCACATCCTCTCCTTCAACTCTAAGGCCTCCGAGACCAGCCGAAGGACTCGATCAAATTGAAAAGGCTTCGAAATCACCAGATCGATCCCGCTCTCTTTCATCTTCTCTCGATCGAGTTCCATGCCCCACCCCGTGATGATGGCAATGGGGACCTTTGCATTCATCCCTTTTAGGATCCGACCGACTTCCCATCCTGACATCTTCGGCATCCCGAGGTCTGTGAAGACGAGGTCGAAGGTTTGTGTTTCGGAGCGGTCAATCCCTTCCTCACCGCTCGAGACCGATACGACCTCATGGCCCTGGGTTTTCAGAATCCGAGAGAGGACGTCTCTGACAGAGTCTTCATCATCGATGACTAAGATTTTTGCAGGCCGTACTTCTTTTGCCGGAATCACTTCCTCTTTGACCTGTTCCTCCGTCTGAATCATGGGCAGGTGAAGAATAAAGGTTGTCCCTTTGCCCAGATCGCTTTCGACGAGAATTTCTCCTCCATGGCGCTTCACGATGCCATAAGACACGCTCAGGCCGAGACCCGAATTGGTGACCCCCTTGGTGGTGAAGAACGGGTCAAAGATCCTCTTTCTCACCTCCTCAGGCATTCCTGTTCCCGTATCGCGGATTCTGACTTCGACCCAGTTCCCATGGGGCTGGGAGGAGAGCGTGATCGCTCCTCCCTCAGGCATCGCCTCAATGGCGTTAAACACAACGTTCGTCAACACTTCCCTCAATTCCGAAGGGCTCCCAAAGACGAGAGGGGTCTCGTCACCCTGAATCGTCAACTCAATGTGTATCCCTCTCTCCTGGGCTTGATCTCTCCATCGAGGTTGTGTAATGGTCGCAACCTCCCTGATCATCTCTCCAATGGGCACTGAGACGAATTCCCGATCCCTCCTTAACCCGGTGAATTCTTGAATTCGGCGAACCGTCTCTGCGGCATCCTTGGCCGCCTGTTCGAGGATTCGCAACTGTTGGCGAATCTCCTGAACCCCCAGTCGGTCCAACTGGTAAAGGAGCAACTGAATATTACCGAGAATGACCGCGAGGGCGTTGTTAAAATCATGGGCCACCCCGCTCGCCATCTCTCCTAAAGCTCTCAATTTTTCTGCCTGAATGATCTGATCCTGGGCTTGCTTCAATTCCTTGAGAGTTTGCTTCAACTCAGCGACGAGCCGGGCATTCTCGATCGAGATGCTGAGTTGACTTGCAAAGGAGGAGAGAACCTTCAGATCCTCTTCATCGAAGCCGTTAATTTCCGTGCTCTCAACACTCAAGACGCCGATGACTTCATCCCGGATTTTGAGAGGGAAGACGGCTTCAGAACGAACACCAGGCACCCCTGGGATATAACGCGGTTCTTTCGATACATCAGGCACATAGAGAGGGGATCCGGTCTGAGCGGCCCACCCTACGATCCCATGGGCCCCAACCTTGAATCGTTTCTCCTTGATTCCTTCAAGATCCCTTCCAATAATCTGTTTGATGTAGAGTTCATTCCTCTCTCGATCCAATAAAAGGATACTGCACAGGGAATGACCTAGGAAACCTCGGAGGAGTTCCAAAGATTTTCTCACTAATTCGTCGACATCCAGCGTCGAGGAAAGGGCTTTCCCAATCTCGTAGAGGCTGGTCAGCTGTTTGATCTTTGCCGTTGAATCCTCATAGAGCTTAGCATTGCCAATGGCGATAGCCGCCTGGTGAGCGAAACTGGAGAGGAGTTCAATCTCCTCGGGCTGGAACCGCTTTTGTGGATCCCACGAACCCACGACCATCGTCCCAATAATCATCTGCCTCACATTGAGGGGGACGCCCACAACCTGTTTGAAGTGGTAGACATCAAGTTTTTGCCATCGCTTGGGATGGCGCTCGTAATCCTCATAGAGGACCGGCCCCTTTTGGGTGAAGATATCTCCGGCGATCCCCTCCATGGGAGGACCCACTTCCCTGCCGATGAATGACGAAGGCAACCCGTGTACAATGACGCTGATGTATTGTTGTTTCCGATTGTCCCAAAGGGCGATCTCTCCTGCTTCGGCGGTCAGGAGACTGATGGCGCCTTCCATGATTTTCTGAAGGATGACCTTTAACTCGAGGCGAGAGGCAATCTCTTGGCTGATGGAATAAAGGGTCTTCTGTTCTTCAAGCCGCTTCACGTTCTCGGTGTAGAGAGAAACCCGTTCCAACGCACCGCTCATAATCTGGGCAATGGAAGTAAAAAAATTCATTTCGGAGGAATTAAAAGGATGGGACTCGTTCCAAGCAACCGTCAGCGCTCCTTGGGCTCTCGTCTTCGAACCCAAGGGTACACCTATGAGAGACCTCACTCCTTCTTCAACCAAGGGCGGAGAGGCTTTTGGATGGCGCGGATAATCCTCTATGAACACGGCGTCTCCCGAGAGAACCACTTGACCGGGAATCCCATCCTTTAGGCTGGTTCTCCGCAACCCCTTCATGAGCGGTTTGGACAACCCACGTTGAGCCGCGAGAACCAGGACATTTTCCTCCCCGTCAAGCAGAAAGAGACCTACCGAGCTCACGCCGGTCAATTCTTTGATTTGATCGAGACTATTGTTGAGGATCTCGTGGAGATCCACAGACTGATTGATCGTTTGACTGATGGCACTGAGGATAGAAAAATCTCGGTTGAGCCGCGAGACCTCTTCCTCCAACTTGCGGGTCGTCTTTGCCATCGTATTCCCTTCGAATCGCGGGCGAGTCGGCTGGATGCCCCGCCTTGCCTGTCCGGTCTTAACGCCTGCCGGGAGGCAGGGGCGGGGAGGGAAGCCGACCCTATAATAGATACTTGCATTACCCGGAAGCCCCGCCATGTGTCTGCCTGTCGGCAGAGGAGGCGGCGAGCTTCACTCCACCAGAATCACGCCGTAGCAGTTTCGTTCGTCGTCATGGGACCGAACGACGTCAATCCGGAATCCGTTGTCTCTTGCTGTCTCAAAAACATCTATTCCACAGGCTTCCATGGACGGCCTTGCCTCAAACCCGTGTTGGCAAGGAACCGTCGTATCGCAGGTTTGGCACAGACGGCACGGTCCAGCCCCCATGCTCCAAACCTTATAGTATCCATCGAGAAAAATCTCTCGCTCGAGGCGTACCACTTTCTGGGTCAAACTCCGTGATCTTTCTCCTTTCTGCAGTCTCCGATGGAGTAAGATCGCTTTGTGATAGTTGTCGATCACCCTTCGAGTGACATCAGGAGTCGGGGTGTAAGGTGGGCAGCAGTGCCCCTGTCCGAACCCGGAACACCCAAACTGACACTTCATCCTCACCCATTCTGCCGTAATAATGGAACGGGGTTCGATCATCTTGGCGCCATCAAATCCCATTTCGAGCGCCTTCTTGCAGTACTTCTCCAATACCTTCATTCACGGCCTCCATCCAACCACCAGATCGCTCCATCCACCAGGATGTTTAGGCTGGTGGAGTCGTGAGCGCCTTGATTTGTCGCTGAGCCTCCTCCCTTTCCGGACTTCCTCGCTCAAGAAAATCCAAGGCCGTCCTGAAATGGAAAAGGGCACTCCGTTCATCTCCTCTCAATTTAAAGTATTTCCCAAAATGAAAATGGGAAAGTCCCTTTTGCCCCGTCCGTCCATAAACCGATCCGAGCTGCTGATAGACTTCTTCAAAATCAGGTTCCCCTCGTTGAACTCTCAGGAAAAAGGACAAGGCCTTGGAGAGATCGCCCTTCTCCTTATACCCGCGCCCCAGATAATAAAGCGTTAACACATCCTCCCCTTGTCCTGCTTCCTGGCCAGAAGAGGGGGTAACTTTCTCCAAAATTTGAATGGCCTGATCGACTCTGCCGGAAAGGAACTGACTGATCGCCAACTCTCTCAGCGGATCCAATTGTTGAGGGGATAATGCGGTAGCACGTTCCAGCGCTTCAATAGACCGGTCCAGTCTCCCCGTCCTCCGATAGGCAAGACCAAGGCCAAAATATCCAAAACCATCCTGAGGGTTTGTTTTCGCCACGGACTCAAAATGCTGCACCGCCACGTTTGGCTCTCTTTCCTCCACAAAGGCTCTGGCCTGGATCCAACGGTAATCTCCGACTCGTCGGGGAGGACCTGCAGGCATCTTCTCAATCTGGATGAGACTCCCCAAGAGAGTGATCCTGTCTTCAATGGCAGGGTGGGTGCTGAGGTAGGTAGGAATCCTGGGGGCCACCGCTAGGCTGGTCTTGTACATCTTGTCGAGAAACGTGAGAAGTCCTTTGGGATCATAGCCTGCTTTGAGCAGTGTATGGAAACCTACTTGATCCGCCTCTGTTTCATGTTCTCGGGTGTATTTTAGGGTGAGTGCGGCTGCACCGGCCATTGCTGTCGTTGCCACAGCTTCCGCGCCCTTCCCTCCTCCAAGCAAAGCCCCTGCCAGAACAGCAGCCAACGTGGCGAGATTGAGCCGTTTTGACTGATCCACAAGCTCTGAAATGTGTCTTTCCGTGGCATGGGCAATTTCATGACTTACAACTCCCGCAATCTCCTGTTCGCTATCAGCCAAAACGATCAACCCGGTCGTTAGAAAGATGTACCCTCCGGGAATGGCGAACGCATTGGGATCCTGGGCCTTGATAATATGGAAACTAAAGTCAAAGGGAGTTAAACCGACTTGAGCAACTAAAGAATGGCCTACCCGATCCACAAAGTCCTGGAGAGGGAGATCCTGGATCATGTCTGTGCTCTTTTCTATTTCAAGAAACACTTTCCTCCCCATGTTCTTCTCTTCTTCGACGGTCATACCTTGGGCTCCCCTCATGCCCCCCACGAGGAGAACAAACAAAACAAAGGCACAAAGCATAAACCGAGCAGATCTTACTGGAGGGGTCATCACCTATCCCTGTATTCTGTCCATCACTCGAAACTATTGGATTTAGAAAGGGTTTTTATGAAATAAATCTTAACACTTTCTCTCCATCACGACAACAAGAACAAAAAAGGCCCTACATGTCCTTATCCAAATGGGTGGGGTTTGGATGGTGGTAAACAGAGGACATATAGGGCTGCTAGGCCCAACCGGTCATCGTTCTATTAACTAATTCATAGGTAACCTAAACAGGAGACGCGAAATGAAAATCCTCCTTTTTCCAATATCTTCCAGGACAAACCGTGATAACGCCGTTTAAAAAGATCCTTTATCCTTCGTCTTTGCCTCTTTCTTGCTCCCCTTCTCCGGTACGGGGCCGTGAGGGTATCTGATTCCCCAAAAGATAATACTTCAAACCCTGGTGAAGGATTTTGTCCTACTCTCCCTTCCAGTCCTTAATTCCTCGGTTGAAATCAGTGAAACTGCCGTAGAGTTTACGAATCGGAGAAACCTTCCCCTCCCCTTCCCGATGAAGAGGATAAACCCTACCTCCTCCTACGTCGGCTGCCTCTTTGACTCCGACCAATTTCCCCTGCTCTTCTTTCTTCAGCCTCTCCAGCTCCAGACTGTGTTCTAACTCCATCTCATGTTCTGTCATCTTCCCCGTAATCCAGGCCCAGTTCATGGGGTACACCTCTGGATTGAAAACAACGGAGTAAAAATGCCAGACGATGATCGTAAGGGTCGCCAAAATCGCCTCATAAAAGTGGATGGCACGGGCGACATCGAACGTCCACATAGGGAAATAGGTCAGCCACTCTCCCTTGAACCAGAGGATGAACCCCGTCACCGTCATGACCCCTGTCCCCCAGATCAATCCCAGGTATTCGGACTTCTCTCGGAAGTTGTACCGATCCATCCGGATTACTTTAGCCGGCCGATTAATGAAAAAATTGTTTTTCAGCGTCTCCCAAAGATCAAGGGCGTCCTTCCACCTGGGAATCATGCCCCAAAGAATCCCTCTCCCTCGTGCTGTGAAAATCATGTAGAGGATGTGATACCCTCCCAGGGTCACAATCGCCACGCCGGAAAGCCGATGCAAAAGCCCTCGGAAGGTCATCCCCATGGGTACGTCGGTAATCGGAGTAGCCCAGAAGGCCTCCGGGAATTTCAAAGTAAATCCCGTGATGACTAGAATCGTGAAGTTAATGAAGAGGTTGAAATGCTGAAATCTTTCATTCAGCGTCATTCTTAGGTATTTCTTCATTCTTGTTCTGCTCTCGTCCACGGGGAGTGCTCCGTCTTGCTAACAAAGCTGACACATTAATACCCGGTCGCCAGAGGAATTTTTTCCTGAGGCATTCGGGTAGGGCTTTTTTACCTTGTCCTTGAACCTGGTCTTACGGTCTCCGGTCGATTGTCTTTCTCAGCCAATCTGTGAAATTGAAGAAGGTCATCCCTCCAATGGTCATGACGATCAGAAAAATATAAACCACCCTCACCCACCCGACCACCTTCTCCCCAAACTCTTCTCCTCCGATCGATGCCACTGAGTGAATCTTCCCTTTCGCAAAATTCTCTGACGCACCAGGGTGACAACTCCCACAGGTTTTCTGCAGATTGTCCCTGTGAATCATGGACTTTGGATCGCTGGAGGGCAGAATGTCGTGGACTCCATGACAGCTCGCACAGTTTGCCGAAAAAGTATCCCCTCCTCGGTAGGACAACCCGTGGAAACTGTCATAGTAAGCCTTTACCTGACCCTTTGTAATCCCATATTCTTTGGAGATCCGTTCGGCCGAATGGCACTGTGGACACGTCGTTTGTGCAATACGCCGCTCATTCACAGGAGAGTCCGGATCGATCTTTGCCTTGATCCCGTGAATGCCGTGGCACGTCGTGCAGGTTGGAGAATCACTCCTTCCCTTGGCTGCAAGGGTTCCATGAATGCTGTCGGAAAATTGTTCGGTAATCTCTGCGTGACAGACCCCGCACGTGTGAGGAATGTTTGAACGAAAGATGGAAGATTTCGGGTCGAGCAAGGTCCTGGCGTCATGGCTTCCGTGACAGCTCGTACACGTCACCTCGCCGCTTTGGCCGTGAATGCTTCCCTTGAATAGTTCTCCCGGCGTGGGTCCTGCTCCTAAGGCATGGGCTTTGACGAAATCTTTGTCCGAGTGGCACCGACTGCATGTCTTGGCCACATTGCTCAGATGCATTGTTGATTTGGGATCACTGCTCGACAAGATAGCGTGATGATGTTCGTGGCAGTCAGAACAATAGGCTGCCCTCTCGACCCCCTTCATGATGGGCTGGGCATGAAGGCTCTGCCGATATTCTCGATCCACTTTCGCATGGCAACCCCCACACTCCACATGATCTCTGACCTGCTTTCCTCCTGCAGCGTGAGCATCATCAGTGATCCGAGTGTGACAATCCGAGCACGAAAGTTTTCCGTGGACCGATGCCTTGAAATCTGCTTCAGGGACATGGAGGGACACTTCTTTCCCTCCTGCGCCCTCTTTGGACAGAGCCTCATCCTTGTGACAGTCGAAGCAGAGCGTATTGTCTGCTCCCCAAACCCCACCGACCAAGACCCATAAGAGGACAAAGGGGACTGCCACTCCAAGGACAGCCCTAACTTTACCTCTCATGCTGGAACCCTCCCGGGAACAAGTAAGGACAAGAAACCCCTTCCCGATGATTTTTCTTTCTCGACCTTCTCAAAGGCACATTCCACCGCAGACTTCAGTTCTTCCAAGTCGACCGGTTTCATGGCATGGTAGAATATCCCTGCTCCACGAAGACGCCTCACGAACCCGAGCCGCTCCTCTGAGGAAACCACGATGACCTGCACCCCATTATTCATCCCCTTGAGGACTGGGACCAGATCGTAGGCCCGGATCCCTTCCAGCTCATCATCCATCAGGACAACTTCAATGGCGCTGCCTTTCACCTTTTTCAGAACCTCGCTCACCATCGTTGCCGTATCCACCCGATAACCCGCGTCCTGAAAATACTTCAAGACCGATTGCCCCAGGTGGTCATCTTGATAAGCAACAAGAATCCTCCGAGATGCCATCGCTCTCCTCCCTACACGACCTCTACGGGCCTTTCATTCCGCTGAGCGGGAGTAAAAACTCCGTTAATCATCGCCACAAAAAGGATCCCTGCGGGGATGACTTGAGCCAGTACCACGACGATGCCAAATGTCATGAAAAACCAAATTCCCAGCAGTCCGATCCCCCGAACGCCTCCGGCGTAAGCAATGCTTACAGAAAACAGGGAGATTGCTACCACCAGCGCGAAGCTAAGAATCAATGCGATCTTCTTCATATCCTCAGACATTGCTTTCTCCTTTGCCTTCATGGATTTCCAGAAGCTTTCTTCGACATCCGCTACTTGGCCTTAGCGGTTTCGACCTCAGTCAGCACTCCCACTTCAGCTTTCTTTTCCTCTTCAGCTTTCTTGCCTTTGAATACCATCGCAGAAGTTGTCCCAATGAAGGAGAAGAAAAGAATCGCTGCCGGAACAAGTTGAAGCAGAATAATGACAGCCCCGATCACCACAAAGATCCAGAGCGCCACACCTGCATCTTTCAAACTAATCGACCTGGCAAACGCGGGAGAAGCTACACATAGGGTCGTCAGGCCAACCATCCCTATCATGACCCACTTCTTAATAGTGCTTATCATTCCTCATCCCTCCCTTTCCCTGCTTCAGCTTCTAAGTTGCATTTCTTGTGCCAAGAGGAACAAGCAGAAGAAATTATAACTAACTATTTGAATTTATTTGATTATTATGATAATGCTCAAAGCAAAAAAGTCATTTGATGCCCTCCATGTGAACATTTATTATATACAAAACACCCATTTTTAGGTTTGGAACCACTCTAGACTTTAGATATTATTAGGCATTTTTGAAAATAAGAGATTTATACAGGGAGGATAGAGTTAGAAACTCAATGTTCTGGCAAGAATCGAAAAGGCAACAACGGGGATAAGCCAGCAGAAAAAAGCTATAATAAAACAAAGGGATATATCGTCAGTCTCAATTTTCTTCACTTCCCCAAATTTCACAATAAGGATTGTCCCAAGGCCTGCAATCCCCACAACGACGATAGACCACCCGACGATCAACCACTTGAAAAAATCTGACATGAACTTGATACTGTGTTCTTTGAGAATTTCTTTCTATCTTAAGCTACACTTCCTAATCTTCGCGAACTCTTAGATTGTATTTCTTCATAAGGGCCTGAAAATTAGGGCGAAGCATTCCCACTTCTTCTGCTGCTCGCGTGACGTTCCATTTATTCCGTTCCAGGGCACTGATGACAAACGCTCTCTCCACATCCTCGACCGCCTTTTCGCGCAGGTGTTTTTTGATTTCTTTTAGCTCGTCACTGGTATGGGGAGCCTGAACTTCTACCAGTTCCTCTTTCTCCTGTGTCCGCGGCAGAATGAGATGCTCCGGACGGACCATTTCATCGTCAATCATCACCACGCTTCGCTCAACCACATTCTCCAATTCCCGGACATTTCCTGGCCAAGGATATCTCATCAGCCTCTTCATCGCTTCCGGCGTAAACCCCTTAATGGTCTTGCCCATTTCTTCTGCATATTTCTTTAGGAAGTGACCCACCAGGAGAGGAATATCCTCCTGTCGGTCTTTAAGAAGAGGGAGGGTGATCGGGACGATGTTCAATCGGTAGTAGAGATCCTCCCTAAAGGTTTCCTCATGGATCATCTTTTCCAAATCCTTGTTGGTCGCTGCAATCAGACGGATATCTACTTTTTTTGCCTTCGTTCCCCCAACGGGTGTGAATTCCCTCTCCTGCAAGACCCGGAGGAGTTTCGCCTGAATGGCCAGACTGATATTGCCTACCTCATCTAGGAAGAGTGTCCCGCCGTCTGCCACCTCAAAAAGGCCTGGCTTGGTCGTGACGGCACCCGTAAAGGACCCTCGGATATGGCCGAACAACTCGCTTTCAAGGAGATTCTCCGAAAGGACTGCACAGTCCACGGGCACGAATGGCTTTTCTCTCCTTGGACTATTGAAATGGACGGCCCTGGCGATCAATTCCTTTCCCGTTCCACTCTGTCCGTAGATCAGAACAGTACTATCGGTCATGGCTACTTTCGCAATGATCCGGTAGATCTCCTGCATCCTCTTGCTCTTCCCGACGATGTTATGAAACCCGTATTTTTCCCGCAATTCCTGACGGAGGTAGATATTCTCCAGAAGGAGGCTTCTCTTCTCGAGCGCCCTCTTCACGACAATGGACACCTCGTCTGGAGTGAACGGCTTGGGAATATAATCAAAAGCACCGAGTTTCATCGCTTCCACAGCCGTTTCCACCGTGGAGAATCCCGTGATCATGATGACCACGGTATCTGGGTAGTCTTCTCGAATGGACTTCAGAACTTCCATCCCGTCGACCCCCGGCATCTTGAGGTCGGTGATGACAATGTCAAAAGGATTCGCCTTCATCCTTTCAATGGCTTCTTGTCCGCTGAACACGCATTCGACCTCATAGTTCTCCTCCTGGAGAATTCGCTGACAGCTCTCACAGACGATCATTTCATCATCGACGACCAAGATTCTCGGACTGAACATCTTCACCCTCCTTCACCCGTGAAGGATTCTTTTGGTTTGAAGTCACAGAGAAGTCTCTGATCTAAACCACGAAGACCCCAGAGGACCGAGTCTCCCTTCCTCTGTTTCGATCGATCGAGGAAAAAGGCCTGAATCCCTAAGGTTCGTGGGACGAGATAATCGAATTCGTAATGATCTCCGACATGAACCATTTCCCCGGGATCGACAACCAAGGTCCTGCATATCCGACGATAGACTTCCGCCATCTTCTTGACGGCCCCAAAGTCAGAGGTCACGGAAAAGATTTGGTCGAAATACCTCCCGAGACCCGTCGTCTCCAGTTCGACCTCAATGAATTCTCGTGCGGCGTTGGACGTCAGAACCAAAGGAAATCTGCCTTTAAGACGCTCGAGGGTTGGAATGACGTCGGGATAGACGCTGATTCTGCCAGCATATTGCCTTAACAGAGTCCTCCAATCCTCTTCGAGATGAAAAAATCTCAGCCAGTACTTGATGTCATACCACTCAAGGGCACTTTCTCCAACCTTATCATACTCCTCTTCGATATGGGCTTTCGCCTCTTCAAATGAAGTTTGCGTTTTCTCAGAATAGAGCGAGGGGACTCCATGCTTCCACACCCAATCGGTGAACTCGGAGTCGATCAGCGTTCCATCCATGTCAAAGGAAACAATCTTCGCCATCGTCTGTCTCTATATCCTCTCGAGAGTGACGTCCTTCGAGTCAAGTCTCTCTTTCTCGAGATCCACGCTGGCAATCGTCCGGCTTGAAAGGTACGCATGAGAGGTAAAGATCGTTATGCAGTTCTTGTTGAACATCCGCGGCGGCGAATTGGGTTGGTGGGAGCGAATGAGAAGCGCCAATTGATATCTCTCCATCATCCGTTTGAAATACTCGCCACCCCACTGAGGCCTCCCGCCCCACTCTCCCAGAAATTCCCCATTCCTTTCCACGAAGTCTCCCCAAATCATTCTCTCCCACTGGTCATCTCCCGATTTTATTTGGTTGATCTCCTCCAAGGATCCTAACTCTGGAAGTGCCCCATGGAGGGCCAACAGGCCGTTTGGGGAAGCGGCTGCCAAGGGGAATGTTGAGAAGAGCCGCCCTAGTATTTCCCGCTGCCCCTCTGGCAGAAACTCCCAGTAATTGGCAGGATAGAACTTCTTCACCATGAAGCCTTCGTGATTCCCCGCTAAGAGGATGATGTCCTCCGGATGTTCCAGCTTGGTTTCTAACAGGAGTTGAAGGTTTTCTTCAGACTCTTCTCCGCGGTCCACATAATCTCCCAGAAACACAATTCGATAGTACGGCTTGAGATATCGGCGGAGAACCTTTTTCGTCGCGTCAAGATCTCCGTGGGTGTCTCCGACAAAAACCGCTTTTCCGCGAGAAGGCAATCGGATTAACTTGGGTCCCCCTTCAAGCTCCTTCGTGACTTTCTCACACAGCTCTTCCCAATTCATCCTCACCCCTCATCAGAGGCCATCCTCACGTGAACGGTCCTGTTTCTGGGTCCATCGAATTCGCAGAAATAGACTCCCTGCCAGGTTCCAAGCACCAGCTCTCCTGATTCCACGAGGACCGTCTCTGAACAACCGATCAGGCTCGCCTTAATGTGGGCAGGAGAATTTCCCTCGCTGTGGAGATACCGATCGTGGGAAGGGACAACTTTGTCCAGCCCCATGAGGATGTCCTGAGCCACATGGGGATCGGCGTTTTCATTGAGGGTGACCCCTGCCGTCGTGTGCGGAACATAGATGATACAGAGGCCACTTCGCACCCTCGTCTTTTCAACAATCTCTTTTACCTGCGGGGTGATGTCAATCAACTCGCTCTTCTTCGAAGTCGATACACGGAAGCTGTGAATCAGATTGATCCCTCCTTACAGGTGACAAAACCCCACGCCCATCGCACCACGGGCCATAAGACATCCCGGAATAACATGAATACACAATTTATAAAGCGTCTTCAAGCAATCTATTCGTGAATCGAGGATGTTTCTGAAGCATAGAATTATATATAATACAGCCCCTATATGTCCACAAGTTTTTCGAAAAAGCAAAGAATTGACTTCCTTGGGTGAAAAGGTATAATTAAAGTGATTTTGCGTACAGCATCAAACCTCCCGGGAATCCTAAATAACGAGCCTATTTAGCTACTCTAAGCTTCTTATGAGAGGGATATTTCTCTTTTTTCTTCCAATACTTATCGTACTCCATCTTGGGGGCCAATTAGACTACGCTCTAAGTGCTCCTAAGAATGTTATCGTGGGTGAGGTTACCCCGAGTGGCCAGCACCTCCCTTCCGTTGCCCTCGGCCCGGACAACCAAATATATATCGTCTGGGTGGATTGCCGAAACGACCCTACCTGTGAGACCAACACGGATATCTACTTTGCGAGATCGACAGACGGCGGTCAGAGTTTCGATCCTGCCGTTCTCGTGGGTGACGACGAGACCTTTTTTGCAAATGCCCCTAAGATTGCAGCAGACAACTCGGGCAACATCTATGTCGTGTGGCACGACAATCGCACGGGAAACAGCTGGGACGTCTATCTTTCAAAATCAGAGGATGGCGGTGGAAGCTTCTTACCGAGTGTGAGAGTTAATAACCATGTTTCCAGCGCGTACCAATACGAACCCGATCTTGCCGTCGACAGCAGTGGCAACATCTACGTGTCCTGGAACCGCTATTACTATGATGCGGACTTAGAACAGTGGGATTATGACGTGGTCATGGCGAAATCTACGAATCGAGGGGCAACCTTCGGCACCCATGTGAAAGTCAACGACGGCTCTGACTGGCAATACAAGTCAAGCATCAAAGTGGGCGGCAGCGGCAGTGTCTATGTAACCTGGACAGACAGAAGAAACGGGGGTATTTCCGACGTCTATTTTGCCAAGTCTACTGACGGTGGAGATTCTTTCTCAGCAAATGTCCAAGTCAATCACTATACGGAGCAGAGCCAGGGCTACCCAGAGATGGCATTGGACGAGGATGAAGTCATCTATATCGTCTGGAACGACAGCAGAAACTTGTACAAGAAAAATGGAAGAGATGTATTTATGGCTCGCTCCTTGGACAAAGGGGATTCCTTCGAGCCTGAAATAAAGATAAACGATGCGAAGATCCCGGCAGCATTTGAATATTTTTATCCTACCATCACTGCCTGGGGAAAAGGACATGTGGCCGTTGCATGGGAAGACAAACGGGAAGGCACGTATGACGTTTATTTGACTCGATCGGACAACGGAGGGTCGAGTTTCCGACCGAGTTGGAGGTTGAACAGTGCCGAAAAGGGAAGCCAGAGCGTGCCTGATATTGTCATGGATGCGATGGGCCATGTTCACTGCACTTGGAGAGACGAACGGAGCGGAGATTTCCTCATCTACTTTGCTCTTGACGAATTAGTGAAATCCGTCGTCAAGGTGCTGACCCCCAACGGAGAAGGGGTCTTTGCGACAGGCGATGAGGTCACCATCGCGTGGAATGCCCTTGAGCAGGCGGTCTCTTTCGATCTGTATTACTCGGTTGATGACGGAGTAACATGGAAGGAAATCGTCTTGGGTTGGCCCGGCAGTCCATATGAGTGGACCATACCCTCCCTCAATGGGAATAAAAAACAAAGTTTTGTAAAAGTAGTGGGCTTTGACTCAGAGGGAAAGCAAGTTGGGGCAGATAAGTCCGATAAGCCCTTTACCATCCAAGTCGTGAAGGTCACCTATCCCA
>Ga0315279_10006173_pt1 | contig 15223 bp, 8 predicted proteins | sample YL17G06_20_MG_FD_203694 | JGI IMG/M metagenome (GOLD analysis project Ga0315279, IMG submission 203694) | Sediment microbial communities from Yellowstone Lake, YNP, Wyoming, USA - YL17G06_20 | ecosystem: Environmental > Aquatic > Freshwater > Lake > Sediment | place: USA: Wyoming | collected... | reverse complement strand
AGCTTTGGGATCGGCCGGAGCGCGCGCCGCCCCCTCCGCCTCCAAGAACTCTTCATTATGACTTCGATCTGGACGCCGCCGAAGATGCCAGCCGATCGTTCGATCCGAGCGCGTGAAGCTCCCGGCAACTCGCATTTTCGACCGCTGCACGCCTGGGCTGGCGCCGCATAGGAACGAGTGTGTTTTGGTGCGAGCGCAAAACGGGGAGGAGAGGCGCTCTTACAGCTCAATGGCCGTCTCTCCTCACCGTTTTGTGCGTTTTCAACTCGTTTGCAGCTCCCAAAGCGGCCCAGACGCGCTGCCTTGCACGGGCGGCGGGAGATTTCAAGTCACTTTCCGCACCGATTCGCGGTATTATCCCTCCGGCAGCGAAAAGCAATTGCCTGTCGGTTGAGCGAGACTCACCCAGGGCGCAACACAGCGTACGTGTTGCGCCCCCGGGTCGCGGGCCGATCTATTTTACTTTCCACTCCTGAATGCCGGCGGACCATGTGAGCTGCAACGTGACTTCAAGGCGCAGGCCGCTGGTCGTCACAGGCTTGAAGGTGACCTTGTTGTAGCGGTCCTTCTCGACGCCGTAGGGTTCAACGTTTTCGACGGGCTTCCACTCGTTTCCTTCCCTGTAGAGGATGTGCCACGACTTCGGCACGCGGCATTCTCCTCTGCCTGTGTCGTCAAACCAATAAACCTCCGCCTGTGAAACCGTCGTCGGCTTCTGGAATGTGTACTCGACCCATTCCGTCGTGCCTTTCCTGGGCCACCAGTCGAAGAAAGCAGTTGGATCGCTCGATAAGGCCGGCTCCTCGCCGTCGTTGATTGCTCGCGGGTCTTTTCTGCCCGAGGTTGAGACCTTACTGGTTGTAGCGATAGTTGGCCAGGGCGTCGGTTTGGCCTCCGACTCGTTGTTTGGGATCCAGACGGCCATCTGGCCCCTGCCGCGGTTTGCCCAGGCGTAGTAAGGGATCGCAGTGAAGTCCTGCTCGGACCTGGTTACCTTGCCCTTTTCGTCATACGTCAAACCAAGGGCTTTGCCTTTGATTACTTCGACGCCATTCAGCAGATCGGATTTGAACTCCGCTCTCAGCGGAACGTTGTCGGAAATCATCAGGTTTCGTACACGGCCGTTCGGGTTGTCCGGCCATTCGGCACAGTAGACAATCGGGCCGCGCTGAAGCGCCACGCGCCCGCGGTCTGCTTCTACCTGTTCGTTGGCCACGACACGGCGCACCGGCATGGGCAGCAGCAGCTCGATCACATCCCCCTTCAACCACCTGCGATTCAGGCTCGCGTACCCCTTGTCAATCTTGAGAGCAACGGGCTTCCCGTTGACTTTGAGCGAGACCGGTTCGTCGACCTTGTCCAGAAAGCGATAGAGATCGCTAGGCATTGCCGCATTGCGCGCCCAGCCGGGAATGCGCAGGTTGATCGTGAAATTGCTGCTGGCGTCAGGGCTGACTGTCATCCTGACCGCTCCGTCCCAAGGGTAGCGCGTCTCCTGAACAAGCTTCACCGTACGCCCGTTGTCCATCTTGATGTCAGCCGTGCTGCCCACGAAGAGGTTGATGTAAAGTGTATCGCCCTGCTGTGCATAGACGTAGCCGGGCACCGAGGCCAGGAAACGGGTCATGTTACCCGGGCAGCAGGCAACACCGAACCAGGGACTGCGCTGGTGCTGGCCGTTGGACTCGAGCGGATTTGGATAGAAGAACGACTTGCCGTCGAGCGAAACGCCGGAGAGGAGGCCGTTGTATAGCGTCCGCTCCATTACGTCTACATACATGGCATCGGCGTGCAGCAGGAATAGGCGCTCGTTCCAGAAATCGTTGCCGATTGCAGCGCAGGTCTCGCAATAGGCGCTCATGTTCGGCAACTCGTAGTTGCGGCCAAAGGCTTCGCCGGAACCGCTGGCGCCTATGCCGCCGGTGATGTAGATCCTCTTGCCGGCGACGTTCCCCCAGATCTTATCGATAGCACTAACGTAGGCTTCATCACCCGCCAGGGCCGCAACATCGGCTATGCCGGAATACATGTAGGTGGCGCGCACTGCGTGGCCGACTGCCTCAGTCTGATCCACTACTCTCATGTACGACTGGTTGTACGTGCGGCCGCCTCCCTTTTCACTGTTTGCTCCGCGCTCATCGAGCATGAACTTTGCCAGTTTGAGGTAACGATCGTCGCCCGTGACGCGGTAAAGCTTGGCAAGCCCCATCTCGGTGATCTGGTGGCCGGGCCAGATGGATTGCTTGCCCGGGCCGAAGGTGCTTTCGAGCAGGTCCGCAGTCCTGAGTGCAATGTCAAGCAGGGTTCGCTTCCCCGTGGCCTGATAGTGCGCCACCGCAGCTTCATAAAGATGTCCGAGGTTGTACAACTCGTGGCTGTCCACTCCCTCCAATTCCCAACGCTTTGTGCCCGCCCAAGGATGGGGCTTCTCGGGATTGATCGTCCGGGTGGTGTAAAGATAGCCGTCTTTCTCCTGCGCCGCGCCGATCTTTTCAATCAGGCTGTCCACATACGCTTCGAGCTTGGGATCCGGGTGGACACTCAGCGTGTAGGAGGCTCCTTCGATAACCTTGTATAGGTCGGTGTCGTCGAACGGATAGCCGGGAGGCTTCGTGTTCTGAAGCACTTCACCCCTGAGTGCGGCGGCCGCGCGCACGAAGTTGTCGACGCGCCCTGTTTCTTCACACTTCTGGAAAGCGAAGGGAATTGTCACAGCCCGGTTGGTCTCGATGCGTGGCGCCCAAAAGACATCGTTAAAATGCACCGCGGTAAACGGCACCGGCTTGACGGGATAATCCCGCATGAGCTTCACGGATTGCGCTCTTGCGGGCTCGTTTTTTCCAGCCTTGGAAATGAAGCTAGGACATATCAGGATTATCGCAACAACAGCAATAAGCCATTTTTCTGTGATCTTCATAATAAACATCCTCCTTTCAGCAATCTCCAAGGCACAGATATCGGCACTGCAGGGCTAGAGAAAACAGGTCGAGTCTCCGTGATTCTTTGTGTCCTCCGTGCCTTTGTGTTGCCTTTTGAGGACAATACAAAGGCACGAAGGACACACAGACCCTCAACTCTGCCCAGGGGATTGGTTTGCTTCCCAATATCTCACTTATGGTTGTAGATATTCCAGCCAAGGTAACGGGATGTGGCCTCGTACACGGCTGCCGCGACTGCGGATAAATTGGCGGCGACGTGATGCTCGAATCCCCGCTCGCAAATAAAACGCAGAAGATCCTGCATCCTCGGGATCTGCACCACGCCCGCGCCCCCGAACGTTTCCAGGGGATCATCCGTGAAAGTGCCCTCGCCCACGTAGCCGCAGATCTTGCCCTCCCGGTCATTGGTCGAAAAGCGGGCATATGTCATCGGACCGGTCTTCACGCGTCCCACGCAGGTTCCGTAGGTGTTCTGCTTCCCCACCGTGCCGGCGATAATTTCCTGATAATCCATCCGCACGTCCTGGAAAAAGTGCTTGGGCAGGTTGCTGCAGTGGAAGCAAACCGCCTTGTTCAGGTCGTCTCCGTAATTGTTGTTCCAATCCAGCAGGGCGCTGGGCGTTCCCGAAGCCAATCGCAGGGAGTGCATTGCAATCACGCCGCAGATATCCATCTCGCAGGCGCTGGACATCAGCGCGTTGCTCATCATGCTCATCACAGTGCAGGGCACTATACCAAAATACTCCTCCATGGAGGTCCAGCACTGTAGGGCGCTGATCGAGACATCCGTTTCAGCCATCCACCCGTCGATGACGGCGCCGAGCTTTGCCATCTTCAGAAGGGCCGAACCGGGGATTCCATTCGTGGGCACGTAGGATTTGATTGCATCAAGCTTTTGTACAGCCGCGTCATCATCATCCTTCATGCGTTCGATGCGGCCGAAAATCTCGGAGAGATCGATGGGTTCCACCGAGATGCCGTTGGCCTCGAGTATCTTTTCGCTGAATCGGACGGTGTTGAACGCAGCCGGACGCGCTCCGATTGCGCCGATCCGAGGACGGCGCAAGCCGCGCACGACGCGGCAAACGGCCGCGAACCAGTCCAGGTCGCGACGAAAGTGCTCCGAGTCGGGCGTCTCGGTGTGGAGCGTTGTCAGCGAGTAAGGGATGCCGTACTGCGTCAGATTGTTGCAGACCGACATTTTTCCGCAGAAGCTGTCGCGCCTGTACTGGATTGTCATTTTGGAAGGAGTATCGGGAGTGGCCTGGACCAGCACGGGAACGTTCAAGCTGGCCATCCGCAGAGTGTCCGCAATGGCTCTTTCGTCGCCGAAGTTCGGGAGAGATACGATCACGCCGTCAATCGTGTCGCGGCAAGAGCGGAATAGATCCGCACACTTCCTTGCCTCCGCGCGAGTCTCTACGGCGCCGTATTTCGAGTCCGCCGGGCCGAGAGCCACTATCCCGAAGCCGGCTTTCCCGATGACGTCGAGCAATTCTTCCCTGCCGCTCTTTGCCAGATGGTCCGGGAAGAAACCGCGATTACCTATGATAATGCCGAAAGTCACACGCCTATCCATTGTCGAATTCATATCTCTTGTCCTTCCAGGGTAAAAACCAAAGAGTTAGAGGCATACAGACCGGTACTGCACAAACGGGATTGAGAGAACAGAACGGCGTTTGGTTGTGTAAACGTTTGCAGTCTTCGATATTAGGTAATGCCGCAATCTGAGGTCAAGCAAAAATACCTGCCACGAACTGTGCGAGCGCTAATCAGACTGGACACTGTGAGATTCGTACTACTTGAAAATTTCTTGCACACTGGAAAGGATTTTAGGCGGCAAAAGGGCTGAATTTTGCGACAAGCAGGGAGCACGCAGAGAAATGACTGGACACAGATGAACACAGATCCACACGGATCAGACGAGCTTTTGCTTCCAATGCAAAGGCTGCCTGGACGATCCGTGTGAATCGGTGTTCATCTGTGTCCAGTCATTTCTCTCCGTTTCTCTGCACCTCTACGGAAACATCCTGCGGAATCCGCAACTCCTGCTCGCGCAGCTCCCGCAACACGCCGACTGCCATGAAGTCGTTCACGCAAACCACCTTCCCTTCTCTGGCGACGCATTTCACCCGCGCTCGAAAATTCCCTCCGAGGGGGCCGTTTGAAGGCCATTATCGCATAAGTCGACCCGGACTTAATCATGGTGTAAGCCATTGCAGACAAATCTCGTCGTACGCTTCTAGTATTTACAGAGATTCACTATTGCCTATGATGGCACCGGTATATAATTCATGAAAGCGCTTGATCATGTGGAGCGTGGACGAGGGTCCGGCACTGCATACTCTCTCCAGTCGATTTTGGCTCTCCGAGTTTTTCACTATCGGTGCGAAGAATCTTCGCTCGACAATTCGCCCGGAGATAAGAGGAAACGCAGTTCTAACGGAAGAAAACTCCAGCAAACTTTCCTCGCAGAGGGGTAGGACGTGAGAAGGAATACGGTTTTATCAATTCTCTTCGCAGTTATCGTACTTATTATGATCGCACCTGACACCGCGCACGTTCAGGAACGATTGAAAACCAAGGTGGCCGACAAAGTTCCTCCAAAAGCGATCGCCTTTAATCTCGCAGACGTGCGCCTGTTGGACGGACCGTTTCGGAATGCCCTGATACGCGACCAGAAATACCTGCTAGAGCTGGACCCGGACAGGCTGCTCCACAACTTCCGCGTGACCGCCGGGCTCCCCTCTTCCACCGAACCGCTCGGCGGCTGGGAAGATCCGAAGGGCGAGCTGCGCGGCCACAGTGTGGGTCACTTCCTGTCTGCCTGCGCGTTGATGTATGCCAGCTCCGGGGATGCGCGGTTGAAGGACAAGGCCGGCTACATTGTCACCGAGCTGGCAAAGGCACAACAAGCAATGCCGTCGAAGGGCTTCCACAAAGGCTACCTGTCGGCCTATCCGGAAGAGTTCTTCGATCGCGTCGATAAGGGTATTCGAGTTTGGGCTCCTTACTACACGCTGCACAAGATCATGGCCGGCCTGCTTGACATGTACTTGCACTGTGACAACCGGCAAGCCCTCGACGTCGTGACAAAAATGGCCGACTGGGTCAAATTCCGTGTGGATCGGCTCAGCGATGAGCAGCAGCAGGCCGCTCTCAACACAGAGCACGGCGGCATGAACGAGGTCCTGGCCAATCTGTATGCGATCACCGGCAATCAGGAATACTTGCAGCTGGCATACAAGTTCAACCATAAGAGATTATTTGACGAGTGGGCCAGCGGCGTGGATAAACTTGACGGCCTACACGGGAATACGCAGTTTCCGAAAGTCATCGGCGCCGCCCGCGAGTACGAGCTCACAGGGGAAAAACGCTACTACGACATCGCACAGTTCTTCTGGCAGCGCGTCGCGCTGCACCGCTCCTACGTGATCGGCGGCAACACCGACGGCGAATCCTTCTTCCCCATCGATCAGTTTTCGAAGCATCTCGGCCCTTCCACCACTGAGACGTGCAACACCTACAACATGCTCAAGCTGACGCGCCACCTTTTCTCGCTGGAACCGTCTGCCCAGACCATGGATTTCTACGAGCGCGGGCTGTACAACCAGATCCTGGCATCGCAGGATCCCGCCACCGGCATGATGACTTATTACGTGCCGCTGCGGCCGGGAGCCTTTAAGACCTACTCTACCCCCAACAACTCCTTCTGGTGCTGCGTGGGTACGGGCATGGAGAACCACGCCAAGTACGGCGACACAATCTATTTCCATGACGACAAGTCGCTCTACCTGAACCTTTTCATTCCTTCCGAGCTCACCTGGAAGGACAAAGGGCTGATCGTACGCCAGGAAACCCGATTCCCCGATGAAGAAACCACTAAGCTGATTATGCAGTCTCAGAAACCAACGCGCTTTGCCTTGAAGGTCCGCTATCCCACATGGGCGCAATCAGGAATGACCCTGATGGTTGACGGGAAGAATGTGCGTGTTCATGACAAGCCTGGTTCCTATGTAACGGTGGAGCGTGAATGGAAGAACGGCGACACCGTGCAGGTACGCTTGGCTATGAGCCTGCACCTCGAAGCAATGCCGGACGATCCGAAGGTAGTAGCGCTGCTTTACGGGCCAATCGTGCTTGCAGGCGATCTTGGCAAGGAGGGGCTCGATGATAAAGTGCGATACGGCCCCAGCGCACCGCCGATCGGTAGAGTGCCGTCGATCGCAGTTCCGGCGTTCGTGTGCGACGTGAAGAATGTGCTGGCAAAGGTAAAGCCGGTGCAGGGAGAGCCTCTGAACTTCAGGACAACTGGAATCGGCCTTCCTCAAGACGTCAAGCTGATCCCGTTCTACAAAGCCTTCGATGATCGCTATAGCGTCTACTGGAAGGTTTATACGCCCGCCGAGTGGGAAAAAAGGAAGGCAGACATTGCCGCGGCAGAGGCGCGGCACCATGAAATCGAGCGTCTCACGATCGACTCGGTGAATATCAGCAGTGAGCAAAGTGAGCGGGACCACGCTTTCAAAGGAGAGAACACGAGATCAGATGCCTGGGAGGGTAAGAGATTGCGCTCTGCGTCACGCAATGGCTGGTTCAGTTACGATCTGAAGGTGGCTGCCGATAAGCCGATGACACTGGTGTGCACTTACAGAGGCAACGAAGGTCCCAGACGAGGCTTCGATATCCTGGTCGATGGCGAGAAGATTGCTACTCAGACGCTCGAGATCCATCCCACTGAGTATTTCGATATCGAGTACCCGCTGCCGGAAAATCTCACGCGCGGCAAGGAGCGCATCACTGTAAAGTTCCAGGGACTTCCAAACTCGGGCGTCGGCGCAGTGGTCGACGTACGGATTGCCCGGCCAAGCCCCAATAGGTGAATCGATTTGAACGAGGTCCCGGCTGCCAGACGGGACCTCCTGCCCAGGTCGAGACCGACAAGGTCCCGTCCGCCGGCCAGGACCTATTTTGCCTTCACGCAGGGCGTCCAAGACACTGCGAATCGAGTAAATCGGTAAACCCTGGCTGGAGAAGTTTCGTATGATATATCAATATGACTTCTCTCAAGGAGACGGGCATGGCTTCCAAAAAAGTCATCTGGTTCATAGTCGGCTTGGGCGGAGTCGTGCTTCTCGCCGGAGCCGGGTTGATCGCTGTCGTAACGTACTCTATCTTCCAGCACCTGGAAGTCAGATCAATGTCCTCGGCATCTGCAGAACAGGAGTACGAACAAGTGCGGAGCCGCCTGGTGAACCGCGCCCCGCTCGTCGAAATCGACAGCGACAACTGGGATTCTATACGCGTTAATCGGCCCCCCGAGCAGTCGGATTCCAAACCTCTCACCACACTGCGCATACTCGCCTGGGATCCGCGCGATGCAAAGCTCTCCCGGTTTGAGCTGCCCTTTTGGCTGCTGAGGCTCAATCTTCGCAGCCACCCCGTCAATTGGCAGTGGAATCAGCATCTGCGACTGGAAAACCTGAAGTTGACCACCGAAGATTTGGAGCGTCACGGGCCCGGACTGGTCCTGGATTACCAGGGTCGTCGAGGTGAAAGGGTCCTCGTGTGGTCTGAGTAGTTTCGCAAAGAATCCTTCAGCTAATTTCTCTGGCCGGATGCAGTATTCCTCTTCGGAGTGTCAAATACTGCTTCCTTCAGTCCCTGAACCGATCGCTCACCGCGCTCCTCCAAATCCAGCACGATGATTTCATTTTTCGCTTTCTTTAACCACGTGGCAGGCAGGAACAGGCACTGCTGGGGTCCGATTTGCCAGTAGCGGCCCAGATTGTGACCGTTGATCCAGACAATCCCCTTCCCCCAGCCACGCATATCGATGAAAGTGTCGCCGAGCGAATTCACGGCAAAGGTTCCGCGGTAGTATGCCGGTCCCGATCTCGGCTTTGTTGAGAATCTCAACCGCGTCAGATCGGTCATCGGAAGCGAATAGATTTCCCATCCGGTGAGTTCCTTGCCGGCTAGTGTTACCTCTGCCGTAATCCCCTTCCGATCATCGACAAGGCGAGGCCCGAAGTTGATGCGGCCCATGTTTTCGACCAGAATGTCCAATGACGTCGGCGAGTCGACTACGACCTCCAACGACGTCTGATTCAATCGTCGATCCAGCACCCCCAATCGCCTGGCACCGGTATAAATCAAAGCGTAGTCCCTGGCTTCCTTTATCTCCAGCGGACCCTTGGCGGGCCCGTCTAGTTTTTTGCGGTACAGGATGAATCCATAGGACTGCCCCAAAGCTTCCATCGTCCGCGGCCGCTCCGATCGAACCGGTTTGTCCAGAGTCTCAAACAGTCCGGCGGATTCCTTCAGTTCGAATCGAGGTATCTCAATAACGGGTAGCAGAGCGGGCAGCTCGGGCAAGGTCGTGCCTTGAGGCAAATACTTCTTGATGACCTCCCTCAGCGTGTGGTACTTCGCTGTCGGTCGGCCCGCCTCGTCCAGCGGCGAATCGTAGTCATAGTTGGAGATGTCGGGCTCGTAGGCTCTATCAAAGTTCGCTCCGCTCAGAAAGCCGAACGACGTGCCGCCATGAAACATGTAGAGATTGACGGAAATGCCCCTCGACAACATCCAGTCCAATCCTTTCGCGGCCGTCTCCGGCGCGACCTTGTGGTGTATCTCACCCCAGTGGTCAAACCACCCTACCCAATACTCTCCGCACATGCGTGGAACATTCGGACGGAACTTGGCAAAATTTGCGAACTCCCTGGAGGGATCGCCCGCACCAAAGTTGATGACCGACAAAAGGTCCGGCAATGTGCCGCCGGCCAGCATCCGATCCTGAGAGCCGTCGGAGGTGTAAAGCGTCACGTCGAAGCCTGCGTCGAGGATCATCTTGCGGACAGCTGTCATGTATTCTCTGTCCTTGCCAAAGGATCCGTACTCGTTCTCCACCTGTACCATGATGATCGGGCCGCCACGCGTGACCTGAAGCGGGGCGAGTTCCCTGCCTACGCGTTTCATGTAGCTCTCGGCGGCCTGTAGGTAACGCGAGTCGGTACTGCGCACCTTCATGTCCGGCGTCGACAGCAGCCAGGCCGGAAATCCGCCGAAATCCCATTCCGTGCAGATATAGGGACCCGGCCGGACAATCACCCATAGGCCTTCCTCCTGAGCTGCTTTGACAAACGCTGCGACGTCGAGGTTGTCGCTGAAATCAAACTGCCCGGGTTTTGGCTCGTGCAGGTTCCAGAAGACGTAGGTGCAGATCGTGTTCAAACCCATCGCTTTGGCCTTGCGCATCCTGTCGCGCCAATAAGGACGAGGCACGCGCGGGTAGTGCATCTCGCCGGAGACAATAACAAACGCCTTGCCGTCGAGCAGGAACTGCTCGCCCTTCCAGCCAAAGGTATGGGTCGGCTGAGCCGGCAATGCAGCCACCGGCAGCCCGAGCAGAACAACCAGCAAGATAAGACTCAGAATAGAATGGCTATTCATTCCGTCCTCCCGTTGATTCGCGCATATTAACACCACGGCGACACAGAGATCACGAATCGCGTTTGATCTCTAGCTCCGCCATGCGGCAGGAGCGCGCATTCCGTGTGTTGCGCCTGCTCATGAGATTTGCGGCTCGTCTACATCTGCATCGAGCGCTGCGGAGGCAATCGGCGGCAGCCGTGAAGTCAGACCGAGGCAATCCAAAATCTTGAGAGCTGATCGTTACCTGTTTCAGCAAAAGGTCGTCGCCCATGGTCGTCAGCAGGGCGTCGAGGCCACCGCGCGCGTCGTGGGAGTACGACACAGTTCCCAAGTTGTTAAGTTCCTGAGTCAACCGTTCTGCCGCATTCCTGAGTGAAACGAAGGATTGAAGAAGGGGCGCCGTTTTTCTACAATGGGCGGCATGGCAATGGAGAATCGGGGCAATTGGCTGCTGTTCACCCGCCACGACGCAGTCCTGACCGCTCTCAACCAAGTCCCCAAAAGAAGCATCATCCGAATCGCGGCCGAAGTTGCCGGGCTGACCTTCGGAAAGGATTTCGTCGTGGAGTTCTTACAATAGGCGGTGATTGGGGGCTCGACGTCCTATAGCGCCGTATACCAATACCGAACAGGAACCGAAACAACTACCGTGAGTGCCGTAAGTCATTATCCATCTCATCTCGCACGCAAGATTCACCAATTCTTCTCGAGGAGTAGGCAGCCTCTTCCCCCTCTTCGGACACTGACCGCGATTGTGGAAACGGCTTATTTCGCAAGCATGAAATGCGAAGAAACCCGCAACATAATTTGTACGCTCGCGTACATGAATCCCGACGACCCGGACCCGGATGCCCCACCGCATATACGACCACAACGGTGGACGTATTTCAGACTTGGTGAACGGCTTCGTTTGACAGAGCACAACCTCGTTAAGCTATCTCAAGCCGCACCTTCATATTCCGCCTGTGTGGCGATATTCAGCGATAAAGGTGGAACACCTTTCATTTGGAGGTTGACTGATCAGGAGATCCATTTCAGAACATCTCTGGATTACGAGGCAGAGGGGCACTTCCCCCGCCCCGGCATTTTTCAGATCGAGATCGTTGGGATTGGAGCGCTGTCAGTATTTGACGACGACCAACTAATCGCAGGTCTACGCCAGCACAGCCTCGTCAAAGGGTTCCACGATGTTCTCCATTTTGGACCGATAGCGAAGGTCCTAGAGCCATACATTGTAGATTTCATCGATCGGGTCGAGCGCGCCGTTTCGCGCAAGCGAGTTGTAGATCGGGACGTCGTGGACGCCGGTCTTTCAGAAGTTTGGATAAGCGCATTCTGCCGGATTCTTTTGGGTATACGTCGACAAGAACACGGCGGCGCGCTATTGCTAACTCCGGCCCGCGCAACGAGCGGCCTGTCGGCCAAATATCAGTGTGAGTATGACAAACTAGAAAAAGCTCTCCTGCACTATGCCGCGAACGCAGTGCTTGAGCACGATGCTTGGTTGACGATTGTCCAGAACTTTCTGGCCGCGGATGCCGAAACGATTCCCTGTGACCTGTACTTGGAGCACGAGGTTGCCGGTGAGGATAAGGATGATGGGACGAAAGCGATACTGGGGTGCATCAGCTTCATTTCTTCGCTCTCACGTGTCGATGGCCTCGTCCTTTTATCTGGTGGACTCAAAGTGAGAGGCTTCGGGGTGGAGGTTACGACAAGAAGCAATCCGACATCGGTCTATGTATCCCACACGGCAAGGGCCACTCGGGACAGCATCCGGCGCATGAACTTCGAGCACTTCGGAACGCGCCATCGGTCGATGATGCGTTACTGCAATGCTCATCCTGGAAGCCTCGGCTTCGTCATATCACAGGACGGCGATATTCGTGCGATTTGCTGGGTCAGAGATAGACTCGTGATGTGGGAGAACATCAAGCTCAAGAACGTCAGCCTATTGCGCCCACCACGCACGGCAACACCGGCGCACGCAGGAGTAGTCAGCTCGACTTCAACGAGAATAAAGGGATCATAAAGGGGTCAGTCCGATTGCGAAAATGGGGACGCTCACCAATATCGTGATATTAGCCGCACGGGGAAATGGGTGAGCGTCCCCATTATTCCCAGGCACTGCTGGCGAGAGAAGGAAAATCTGGGAGTCTTGCCTCTTGTGATCGCAGGGACGGGAGTCCTACAGCCGTGCAAATAAAGGGGAGCGTAAGACAAAATCCTCGAAATCGTAGTCTCCGATCGATGTCCGCCCTCATTCGCTTGGGGTAAGGTCCGCTGATCGTCCATCCTCTAGCCGTATGCAGCTAGGGTTTCCACCCCCTCCTAACGATTTCATCCGGATATCCGTGTTCAAATAACTCGAAGTGGTGGCAAACATCGCAGACAAACACTCGAACCAGAATTGGATTCATTGGCCGACCGACTTCATCGAAATACTCGAGCCTTGCCGACCCCGGAGTAATATAGCTGCGGTAGGTGCCCTTCCCACACATGCGACAAGGAGAGCTTAGCTTCCCGCTCCGATCAAGCATTGGCAATCCGCGTTTAAAGAGAGCCAGAGTTTCATCCACAATTTCGAGGAGTTCCCTCGCCGAAGCAAGGCAGCGATCCGGTTGCTCGACCAGACACTTGTCAAGAATCGAGTTTATTATTCTTGTGTTTCCGTTATTGGGAAATCTGACCTCCAAGTCGAACTCTGGCCTTCTGTGCCACTCGCGAGGCAGCATCAAGCGCCCGTCCATCATGCACCAGAGAAGTTTGCCGAGCATATACACGTCAAAGTTGGGTTGCACCTTCTCTAGGCGTACACCGAGGTTCCCCCATGGCGGCATGTAGTCACGAGGACCCACCCTCTCGCTAGTTGCAGTCAGACGTTCGACTTGGTTGGGTAAGTAGACTATTCCCATGTCTCCAAGAACGAGTTGGCCCTCTATGCCTATGAAAACGTTAGCGGGTTTGATGTCCCTATGAACTATCTTGTCCGTGTGCAGCCATGCTACCGTTTCCACCACCGACCGGAACGCTTTGAGAGCACAAAAGGCATCTCCCACATAAAGGCCCGGTTTCTTCTCGATAGTGCCCCTCGGCATGAATTCGGTCACTATCCACCTTTCCTGTTCATTTGCGTCGAGCAGTCTGACTAGCCCTGGTTTTTTCTGTCGAAGCACAGTGATCTCATTATTTAGACGCCCAATGGCTTCCTCAGCCTCCGGCTCGGTTGAAGGAATCTTGAACACTTTCAGCGCCCCTAATTCAGAGAGATCATCAGGGCGCGCATACTCCCAGATTGACGTTGCCACCCGCTCCAACCGTTCGCGCAGTTCATTTTGATTATCCCCGACATAAAGTCCCCAAGGATTAGAGCGCAAACCATTCATAATAGCGTTATTCACCTTTTGGACTCTTGAAGGATTCCGGACGAGAAAGACGATACTCTGTCCGCCCTCGCCTAGCGGTTCCCCTATCTGCTCCCAACCGCCATACTGTGGCATCACTCACCTCCCGCGATCGAGTGTTAATCATTCCTCGACGAATTTCGACCGATCGGACATCTCCTATTCTTTTCGCTCCCAATCATCCTTTATCTTCCTAATCATAATCATTAATCCAGCCTATTGAGCCTCACGCTGACCGGCGCCGTCAACTCAAACTCATGCGAGCGCCGATTTCATCCTCTCTCCCACTACCTGCAGGGCGGAGAGTTTTTGCAGGAGCGCCTGGTGACAGTCCGAGAAGCCGAGACCCGGCTATAACGTCGTCTAGATTAGCGAGCTCCTGACGCACAGCCGTAGCGGCGGCTAGGTGACGAAGGTTATTTTCCCGGAATGGCTCTTCACTGCTGCTTTCTTTCCCACTTATCCTTGCCCTTGGCATCCGCATTTGTCTGCCACTGCATGTTTGACGGATCGTCCCTGCCACCTCTGGCTAGTGGAATCACATGATCATCTTCCCAGTCGCTGGACAGGGATATGCACGTTTGAATGCACCCTTTGCGGCTGCACTGCGCTGGATCCGGTCATTCCTATCGCGCGGGCAGCTCGCGCACTCCAGCTCGCTCGATCGCGGACTACCGGTGACTATGGCACTGCGCTTTGGGATAAACGGCTCTGACAAGTGCTTTTTATTGCCTGCGGTTCGGCCGCTAGGTGCTGTATACGTCGCGGTTCCCGGCAAGCTCCAGGCGTGGGCTACGACTCTCGTGTCATCCTTCCGGATATAGCTCCGCATATGGATAGATCTCTTTTTGGCGTTCGAGGTCGAGCTCTTGCGCGAGGAAGTATGGGAAGAGGAAGTCTTATGTGAAGTGCTGCTGCTGCGCCGGCTATCCCTGGAAAAGACTGGCTGAATTGCAAAAGATGCTGAGAGACAGAAGACCTCAATACTGGGGACGCTGCCCCATTTCCACTGCCAGGTTAGGCACTGTCATTGTTCGAGATGTCGGTGGAAATAGGGCAGCGTGCCCAGTTTTCTGCTGGAGCTGATCGAGAAGCTCGCGGCGCTTGTGCCGCCGCCAAGATTCAAGCTGGTCAGATACCACGGCGTCCTGGCGCCCGCGTCCCGGTACAGGGGGCTGGTCGTGCCGCAGGGACCGGATGCAGGAGTGACGGATGACTCTGGCCATCCCGGCTGTCCGGCAAGGTCAAACAGAGCTGAACTTCGTCCCGGTGGCGGATGTCCTCGGAAACAAGGTTCTGGCTCACGGCCGCGAAATTACTCGTGGGCCGAGTTGATGCGTCGTGTGTTCGCCCAATAGACCAACTGCATGCCGCGCAGGTGAGCTGACCGCACCTGTCCGCGTTACCCACCCATTTCATCCTCTGTTCGGGCAGGAGATCGAC
>Ga0315279_10006172_pt1 | contig 15227 bp, 13 predicted proteins | sample YL17G06_20_MG_FD_203694 | JGI IMG/M metagenome (GOLD analysis project Ga0315279, IMG submission 203694) | Sediment microbial communities from Yellowstone Lake, YNP, Wyoming, USA - YL17G06_20 | ecosystem: Environmental > Aquatic > Freshwater > Lake > Sediment | place: USA: Wyoming | collected... | reverse complement strand
ATTAATGAATACTATACCACACTTTGAGGAGGTGATGTTGTGATTTTGACTGTTGTGAGTCCTTATCAGATAAGGATTTACATTTTTTAACAGGCTTAACTTTAAAGGGAGGGTTTTAGAAAATGAGAAAAATGACTATGATCGCATTTCTATTGGCTTTTATTCTTGTGCCGGCTATTGTTTCTCATGCGGCGGTAGATGTAAAAACAGCAGTTGGCATTTGGTTATTTGACGATGGCACTGGTGATGTTGCTAAGGATTCGACAAGCAATAAATTTGATGGCAAAATCACAGGGGCAAAATGGGGTGACGGAAAGTTTGGTAAAGCACTTACTTTTGATGGTAAAAGCTCTATCACTGTTGCATCTAATGATAAGCTCAACATCGGCACAAATCTTACGTTAGTGGCATACTTCAATGCAACCGATTTGAAAGACTATCGTGTAATTCTGGTCAAGAATAATCAGTATCTTATGCGTATTGACAACCCGGCTGAAGGTAACAAAATGTCAACCTTTATAAACCTCGGTGGATGGGAGCCGAGAGCAAGCGCAATTGTGCCAGAAGCGAATAAATGGATTCATTATGCTGCGGTTTATGATAGCACTGCAAAAAAAATAACCATCTATGTTAATGGTGAAGCCAAAGGTGAAATCGCCAGAGAAGGCAAACCAACCGCAAATACCGAGGCAATAAATATTGGGTCTTGGGGAACGGGCAGTTACTTCATTGGCATGATAGATGACGTTGGAATCTTCAACGTAGCATTATCGGCGGCGGATGTCAAATCTATTTCCGATAGTGGTCTGAAGTCTGTTCTAAACCTTGATTCAGGCACATCAAGCGTCAGCCCATCAACCAAGCTTGTCGCTACTTGGGGCGATTTAAAGCAACCCTGACATTATGTCATTAAATTGTAGGGGAGAACCTGCGTGTTCTCCCTTATGTATCAACCTAAGAAATTTAACCCCAAAGGGTTATTATATTTATAGTAAACAGTCAAACAAAAAATCAGTAGTTCCGAAGGAGCGATATAGATAATCGGTAAAAGTTGGAAAGTTAAAGGTTAAAAGATTAGAAGCATATTTCCTAATTTGAATCTTAAACATTTAACTTTCAAACTTTCAATACATTTTATATATCGCTCCGCCGGAGCTTTGCATGTTTTGGTTTTTACGTTTCTTTAGCAATGTGGAAAAACTCCTTGCCAAAAGTGGCAAAAAGTGGTATAGTATTGATAGGATCAATGATTGGAAAAGGTGTTATGAGCGGTTACATATCTAAAAATCTCTTACGATTTTGTAGAACAAGAAAGGAACAATAAGATGAAAGTAAGATATTTGTTAATTGGCGTGGTTGTTCTGTTTGTTGTTGGTTTGCTGGTTAGTTCAAGTTATGCCAAGGTAGATTCCAAAACCTGCATTGGAATGTGGTTGTTTGATGATGGCAACGGAACCGTAGCCACAGATTCCTCTGGAAGCAAAAATGACGGGACGCTCATGAATGGTCCTAAGTGGGTGGATGGCAAATTTGGTAAGGGTGTGAGTTTTGATGGCGTGGATGATTTTGTGGAACTTGCCAGTCAGCCTGCTCTAACGAATGGATTCACATTCAGTGCTTGGGTAAAGAGAAATGCCGATACTCCTGGATGTCAAGAGGTATTTAATAACCATCAGTTTTTCTTAAGAACGCAACCAGAAGGTGAGGTTGCTACCAATCCCTTTGAAACGTTTGTTAATTTAGCCGACGGTACAGTTGAGCCAAGAGCATCGAGTGGTGTAGCGTCTACTGTAGGGCAATGGTTTTTTGTTGCTGTGACTTGGGATAAGACTACACTTAAAATATATGTTGATGGTGAGTTCAAGGGTCAATCTACAAGAACAGGTGCTTTAAGCGCTACACCAGTAACCGCTCAGATAGGTCGGGGTGAACAGAAAGTCTTAACTTCAAATCCTTTTAACGGCATCATTGATGACGTTGCAATTTTCAGTGTGGTGTTAGAGGCAAAAGACATCCAAACTCTCATGAATCAAGGGCTAAAAGAGTCGCTTGGTCTAGCTGCTGTTGATCTTTCTGGCAAACTCACAACAACCTGGGCTGGTGTCAAAGCCCGCTAACGTCAGGACATTTGCTTCCAACTTCATGCCCATCAAGCGTCAGCCCATCAACCAAGCTTGTCGCTACTTGGGGCGATCTAAAGCAACCCTGACATTATGTCATAAATTGTAGGGGAGAACTTGTGTGTTCTTCTCTACAATTAACAGGAGGTTTGTAATGAATCGCAAAATTTTTGTCGCCATTTTACTGACATGCTGGATATTTTTATTAATAGCCCCGGTCTATGCCAATCGTGATGATTTTGATTCTACAAAGCTAGGTGAAAAATGGGTATGGGATAACCCGGCAAAAGACAGTTCCTATGATCTGAAAGAGAAGCCGGGATGGCTGAAAATCACTTGTGCCGCAGGGGATCACGATATATGGGATGTCCGCAACGGTGGTCCTGCCATGCTACTGGAAGCTCCTAAAGATTATACTTTTGAGACTCATTATACTACTCAAATTGCCGCTAACACATCCGTAGGGCTTGTCTTTCTCAACGAGGACGCTTTGGGAAATGCGAAATCACCAGGACCATGGTGCGCACTTTTCACACAGCCCGGTAATCAATTATTCTGGCAACATGCTATTGGTCAAGATGCAAAGCAAGCGGCAGTCGCCAACGGGGATGATGCGTACATAAAGGTAGAAAAAGCAGATAAAGACTGGAAGTTTTATTATAAAGCAAACGCTGACGATAAATGGGCGCTAGTTATAGAAGATACCTACGATATTGGCGCTAAACACTATGCCGGTTTCATGGTAAAAAACTGGAATCCTGGTCCAGTAATTACAGGATATTACGATTATGTTGAAACCTCGTGGTCATTTTCTGCGCCAGTGGAATTAAAAGGCAAACTGACCGTAACGTGGGGAAATATCAAGCAATAAAACAGGTCTATGGGTCTATAGTCAATAGGTCTATGAGTTTGAAACCTATAGACCCATAGACTAATTGACCTATAGACTTTTCCTTATATGAAGGACTTTATCCTGATGTGATTACGCTACGCTCATTTCTCATAGGAATATTGTGCGTCATTGCTATTTGTGCAGTAACGCCGTACAACAATCATTATGTTGATAACCCGTCCTATCCTTCAAGCAACCATCTGCCTTTAGGCCCGCTTTTTCTTATCACAATACTTATTCTGGTATTCAACGTCGCACTTAGTAAAATCCATCCACGTATTAAATTAACACAGACTGAAGTGACAATTATCTGGTGCATGATGATTGTCGCTGTATCCATACCATCAAAGTCTTTCACAGAATATCTTTTGCCTGACCTTGTTGCACCATATTATCTTGCGACACCAGAAAACGAATGGCAGGAGCTTTTTCATCAATACATCCCATCATGGCTTGCCCCTAAAGATCAGAAAGCGGTATTTTATTTTTATCGCGGCTCTCCAGTCAGAGGTATCCCATGGAACTCGTGGGTAAAGCCTCTCACTGCATGGTCATTATACGCACTTGGGCTATACGCAATGATGTATTGCATGAGTGTTATAGTCAGAAAACAGTGGGTCGAACACGAAAAACTCACTTTTCCGCTCGTGAAACTTCCAGCGGAGATAATGAAAGAACCAGAAGTGGGATCGCTTTTTAATTCATTTCTGAAAAATCATGGCTTGTGGATCGGTTTTGCCTTATCCGCATCTATTCACGTATTCAATGGGCTCAGCGCAAACTTTCCGCACATTCCAAGAATTCCGACCCAATTTTCTCTCAACTCATTGTTGACAGAAAAACCCTGGAATGCCATTTTGCCGATACCAATCACTATCCAGCCATCAGTTATAGGAATTTCGTACCTTTTGACTTTAAGAGTATCGTTCAGCGTATGGTTCTTCTTCCTATTCTACAAATTTGAGTGTCTTTTAGGAGGGATATTTGGATTTCGTATGCCAAGTTCACCGGGTGAGTTCGGCTTTACAAAGAGCTTTGCCTCTCATCAGGAAATGGGCGCATTCATCGTCGTTACTATTTTCCTGATCTGGAAAGCTAAAAGCCACTTAAAGAACGTGATCAAAGGCATTTTTATCAAAGTGGAAGATTCGGATGAACCATTACCGTATCGCTGGGCATTTATTGGATTAATACTTTCCATTGTTCTTCAAGTGCTTCTGTCACAATTTATGGGAATGACTACGATAGTCGCTCTTTTTATTACACTCGGTTTTGGGATCATGTCTCTAATATTTACGTGGCAGGTTTCCAGTGCAGGTATACTCAGAGTTGACTCGACTTTTGAGCCGATGATGACATTGATAAGCATATCAGGGGGACGACGGATAGGGTCTGCAAATTTCACCATAGACTCAATTCAGGCAAGAGGTTTCCGAACTGACATCTCTCAGTTACCTATGCCAACAATAATGAACGCTTTCAGGATATGTGACGACTCAAAAGTCAACAAAAGATGGCTAAGTCTGGCTTTATTTTCTGCTATACTGATCGCATTTCCGATTTCGTCATATTTTTTTGTATCGCTATCTTACAAACATGGCGGAGAGAATTTAAGCTCATGGAACTATTACAATGGTCCTCAGAGTGCTTATGATGCTCTGGTGAATCGCATAAATAATCCTTCGGAAACAGTCTGGTCTGACATTAGTTTTATATTTATGGGGGCGATTTTCACTACATTTATCATGTTCATGTATCAAAGGTTTTTATGGTGGCCATTTCATCCAATAGGATGCACTACCGGTAGTAGCTGGGGAATACAGGAAATGCTATTTTCCATCTTTATGGGGTGGCTATTGAAGTATATAATACTCAGATACGGAGGATTAAGGGGTTACAGGTCTGCGTATCCTGTGTTTCTTGGCTTGATCTTTGGGGAATACATGATAGGAGGTGCATGGCTTGTCGTCGGTCTTTTCACTGGTAAAGGCTATAGAGTTCTTCCAGCATAATCTATAAAAGCATGGAATAAATATACAATTTTCATTCTCTGGATAGGAACAGAAGTAGGGCTTTGGCGCTATGGTGGGTGGTTTATCCATTACGGAGAAGAACATGGGCTAAGGGACCTATACCATTGGCGTTATATAGTAAAAGACATTTTTGATCAACTATGGTTTACCACTCGTGGCGGGATTTATCGCACTGATGGAAAGCACTTCCAGTGGCTCACAGAAGAAGATGGTCTGACAAGCCTTTTGCTCATATCAAGAATGATAAAACCTTGTCGTATCTGGTTATTGATAAAGTTGCGTAAGTCCTATTCTAACTAAAATAGGTATTAAATAATTACGTAGGGACACGCTGATGCGCGTCCTGTATATAATAGTTATTCACAAATAGAAATGGGAAGTGTATAATATTTTGTGTAAAGTATCACAGATATCGAGTTATAGTAAGAGTAGTGTAACTTATTTAGGTATCAGTATTCTCAAGCATAAGACAGAATCATCATCATCACTTTTTCGTAAGGTTAGACGTCATTATGACTTAGTTCCTGACAGACTTGCTGCATGATAGCTATTTTGTAGGTACTCGTTAGGGCAGATTTTACCTTGACAGATGATTACTTCTATGATAGAATGTTTGTCAAAGATATATTTTTCACTTTAATTTATTCAGACAATATCAGGTGCCATTAAAATGAATTTTGCTGGAAAAACCGACGTAAATAGTTTTCTCACCATTGGACTACAACAGGTTGAGTATGCAAACATTATTATTACCATACGCTTGTTGCATCTGATGGTGGGCAACAGAATTTCCAGATAGAAATACTAAAAAATTTTAGATTTTTTGTAAAAGCCCACTAATCGAAGATGTTTCGATAGTGGGCTTTTTTAGTTTCAGGAGGTAAATATGTTTAAGCCTGTGTCTACGGAGTTGGTTTTTGTGCAAAGAGAAAAACAGGTTCTTGATTTCTGGAAAGAGAATGACATATTCCAGAAAAGCGTATCTAATCGTGAAGGTTGTCCTGCCTTTGTGTTTTTTGAAGGACCACCGACTGCTAACGGTATGCCCACCATTGCGCATGCCCTGACACGAGTAATGAAAGACCTTATGTGCAGATACAAAACTATGACAGGTCATTACGTCAGAAGAAAAGCGGGATGGGATACTCACGGTCTGCCAGTGGAACTTGAGATCGAGAAGGAACTCGGTATAAATGGAAAAAAACAGATCGAAGCTTATGGAGTTGAAGCGTTCAACAAGAAGTGCAAAGAAAGTGTATTTAAATACGAAAGCGAATGGCGAAAGCTCACCGAAAGGATTGGCTATTGGCTTGATCTGGATCACCCCTACATCACATTAACCAATGATTACATCGAAAGTGTGTGGTGGTCACTGAGAAGGTTCTGGGAAGAGGGTTTGCTTTACAAAGCATATAAAGTCCTTCCATATTGTGCCAGATGTGGAACGTCCCTTTCCAGCCACGAGGTTTCGCAGGGATACAAAGCTATTGAAGACCCGTCAGTTTACATCAAAATGAGGTTAGTAGACGAAGAAAACACTTCCTTCTTAGTCTGGACAACAACACCATGGACTTTGCCGTCCAACGTAGCATTGGCTGTGCGAGATAACTATGATTACGTCACTGTCGAACACGAAGGAGAGAAATTAATACTCGCTGAGAAACTCGTTGAAAAAGTTTTCAGTGAGCCTCAAAAGATAGTCAAAAGAATGAAAGGTGCAGATATTCTTGGTAAGAGTTATAAGCCTTTATTCGATTTCGTCAATCCTGAAAAAAAAGCTTATTACGTCGTACACGGTGATTTTGTGACGCTTGATGACGGAACAGGTATAGTACACATGGCGCCAGCATTTGGTCAGGACGACTACGAGATGAGCAAGATTTATGACCTGCCAGTGGTGCAGTTAGTTGACCTTGATGGAAACTTTACTAAAGAAGTTACCCCTTGGGCTGGCATGTTCGTCAAAGACGCTGACCCATCTATAACTCAAGATTTGAAAGAACGTGGCCTGCTATTCAAGCAAGAGCTTTATCTACACGATTATCCATTCTGCTGGCGTTGCGATTCACCATTGCTGTATTACGCAAAATCATCATGGTTCATCAAGACGACTTCATACAAAGATAAGATGATCGAGGAGAACCAAAAGATAAACTGGTATCCTGATCACATCAAGGAAGGTATCTTCGGAAACTGGCTGGAAAACAACGTTGACTGGGCGATCAGCAGAGACAGGTACTGGGGAACTCCCTTAAATATATGGGTCTGCTCGAAGTGTGATACTCAACAGGGAGTCGGTAGTATCGAGGAATTGAAGCTACTTGGCAACAACGTTCCTAACGACATCGAGCTACACAAACCCTACATTGATGAGATTGTATTGACCTGTCATGCTTGCGGGGCAGAGATGCACCGTGTTCCAGAAGTCATTGACTGTTGGTTTGATGCAGGTTCGATGCATACGGCGCAATGGCATTCCCCATTTGAGAATAAAGAAATATTCGAGAATAGTTTTCCTGCCGACTTTATATGCGAGGCAATAGATCAGACGAGAGGATGGTTTTACACCCTACTTGCAACATCTGTTTTCCTTTATGGTAGTACGTCATACAAAAACTGCCTTGTTGTTGAGCATGTTCTCGGACCCGACGGTAAGAAGATGAGCAAGAGCAAAGGCAACCGTATTGAGCCGAATGAGATACTTGACGTTTACGGTGCAGACGCATTGAGATGGCATTTCTCAGTAAGCCCGCCGTGGATAAGGCGACCGTTAAGCAAAGAATCTGTTGAGGAAATGGTCAAAAAATTCATGGGAACCTTGCACAACGTATACAGCTTTTTCGTCCTCTATGCCAACATAGATAATATGAACCCGAATGAATACGAGCTTCCCGTTAAAAAGCGTGAAGTCATTGACAGATGGATAATATCACTGTATGAGAATCTGGTCAAAAATGTGTGTGAAAATATGGATACTTACCAGATAAACAAGGCTACGAGGGGAATAGCGGACTTTGTGGACGAGTTGAGCAACTGGTACGTCAGGCGATGCAGGGATCGCTACTGGGGTTCAGAGACTACCAAAGACAAGATAGCCGCATATAAGACACTTTACGAGGTACTTGTCGGACTTTCAAAGCTGATCAGTCCCTTTGTACCGTTTATGGCTGAGGATATGTATCAGAATCTCGTCAAGTCAGTTGATCCTGATGCGCCTGAGAGCGTGCATCTGTGTGACTATCCTGTGTTTCATGCCGAAAACGTTGATGCAACACTCGAAGCGGATATGGATTACGTCCGCAAGGTAGTCGTTCTCGCAAGAGCAGGTCGCAATCGTGCCAACGCCAAGACCAGACAGCCTTTAGCGTTCATGCTCATTAATCCAAGAAATGATGACGAGAAAAAGTCTATCGAAAGGCTTCGTGAACTTATAGTTGACGAAATCAACATCAAAGAAATAAAATATACTGATGATATGAGTCAGTTTGTCACTTTCAGCATGAAGCCCATTTTTAACTTGATTGGCAAAAAGTATGGAAAACTCGTGCCAAAGATAGGACAAACGTTATCCACTATTGACGTAGTGAAGGCAAAAACCGATTTGGAGACAGATAAAGTGCTTAAACTTGACATTGACGGTGAAAAAATCGAGTTACTGCCAGAGGAAATCGAGATCAGGAGTCAGGACAAAGAGGGATATGTGACGGAGACAGATAATGGAATATTCGCCACTCTATCAACGACTCTGACAAAAGAGCTTATAGAGGAAGGATTTGCCCGTGAGATAATCAACAAAATCCAGTTTATGCGTAAGGAAGCGGACTTCAACGTCGTTGACCGTATCAAGTTATATATAAAATCCGATGCGATTATTTACGAGGTTTTAAATAATCATCGTGATTACATAATGAACGAAACCCTGACAATAGAAATGCTGGATCAAGAGGAATCGGACATGTACGTAAAGGAATGGTCAATCAATGGCGAGATGGCTATAATCGGCATAAAGCAGAGAACATAATATAAATGGTTCTTCCAACTTGAGTGTGGAAAAAATTTAATCACGGATTTCACGAAAAGGACGAATTACACGAATTTTTTGGAATTTCTATTCGTGAAATTAGTTTATTTGTGTAATTCGTGATTAATTCTTAAATTTTTCACACTAAATCTTGAAGAGCCATAAAGTGAATTACCCATGCCTAATGAAGGTTAAATAAATAATCGGGTAATAAGCTAGATAGCCTTCTCTGGATTTCCACTTTCCCCATTTTCATGGGGACGGGAATGACATTCTACGGGGTTTGTCATTCCCGTGAAAACGGGAATCCATTTTAATCTATTACCCTATTAATTATTTAATGTTCATAAGCTAGGGGTATTCAGATTGAAAGAGAGATAAGTCGTTCCGATGGAACTAATAGTTTTGCCTGACGTGTTTCATTCGTGACTAAATTAAACAAAAGGAAATAAAACAATGGGCAGTATATATACCAAGCCATACACTGACTATTACGATATGAAAGCTGAAAGTTTATTCCTGAAGGTGGATGAGGAAATAGAATTCATCAAGTTTGTCTTTGAAAATTATGCTGATATAAAGGTGACAAAGATTCTGGACGTTGGTTGTGGAACTGGTCGCCATTACATTCCTTTGACACAAGCAGGATACGAAGTCACAGGGCTTGATCCAAGCGAGAATATGCTCAGTAAGCTCAGAATCAAGCTTGAGAAAGGCAACATTAAGCCTCGTATTATAGTGAAAGATATGCGGGAGATTGATTTTGACGCCCAATTTAACGCCATTATCTGCATGAATTCAGCGTTTTTATACCTTTTGACAGACGATGATATTCTAAAGACACTGAAAGCTTTTCAAAGAGCGTTAAATAATGGTGGTTTAGTGATAATAGACATAATGAATTTCCTGTCACTTATTGGCAGATACAGAGAAGAAGTAGTAGGGAGACAGATCAAGGACGGTGTGATATGTGAAACTGCCATCAAACATTCCATAGAGGATGTACCAGCAATCTGGAATCATGACGAGTTCGGAATAATTAACGACAATGGCAGAGAAATAACCTACCACGAACATCACAGGTTGAGAATGGTCAATTATAACGAGATGAAGAGATTCTTGAGAGATGCAGGTTTTCAGGATATAAAATGCTTCGGTAATTTCAATGACAGAGAGCAAGCAAAAACCAACGCAAGAAGGCTTATTCTCATTGTAGGGAGATAAGGTTGTGAGTAAGGAATCACCTGACAATATCAAGCTAAGGAAATACCTATACTCTCTCATAGATTTAGGTCAAACAAAGACTGTTTTGGATCTGGGGTGTGGCGATGGTTATGATCTAAAGTGTATGGGAAAGTTAACAGAACGAAGCGATATAAAATTCATTGGCATTGATTCCTCAAAAGACAAGATCAACATCGCCAAGGATTCTGTTGGAAATGATGAAAGATACGGATTTTTATGTCATGATCTATCAACATCAATACCATTCAATGATGAGTATTTCGATGTAGTGTATTCAAAGGATCTTCTTGAATGTATTGTAAATAAGATGGTATTTTTGACAGAGATTGCTCGTGTTTTGAAGCCAAATGGCATAGTAGTATTTGCCCATTGGGATTGGGATACTCAAGTGATTGACGGTGATAACAAGGAACTGGTACGTAAGATCGTACACGCATTTGGTGATTGGAAGCAAGCCTGGATGGATGATTGTGACTCATGGATGGGCAGAAGGCTTTGGAAAACTTTTCAGCAGACAGGATTATTTGAAGGATACGTGCATACATATGTTTTGACTAATACAGTTTTTGAAGAATCATACCCTGGTTATGAGAGCATTATAGCGTTTAGTGCATTAGTCAAGAGAAATATGATATCTGAACAAGAATATAACGAGTTTATTAGTGACATAAAAGCATTGGCAGAGAAAGACCAGTTTTTTTACAGCATTAATTTATACATTTACGTAGGCAAAAAGAAATAGCATGCAGAAATATGATAAGTCACTCATCGAAGTTGAGGAATGGAAAGAGAAAGTTTACCAAGATATAAAGGATCTAACAAATGAAGAACGTATAGAATATTTTAGAAAGGGTGCAGATAAATTTCTTTCGGAACATGGTATAGAACTTAGACAACACCGAAAGAGAGAGGCAGTCAAAACAACTGATAATACAAATACATAATTTACAATCTTCAATCTTCAATCTTCAATCCAAGGAGGGATGATCTTTGGTAATCGTAATGAAACATGGAGCAACGGATGAACAAATACAACACGTTGTTGACCGTCTCCACGAATTTAAGCTTAGAGAACACATATCAAGAGGTGATGAACGAACACTCATCGGTGCCATTGGAGACGAGAGAGTCCTGAATACTATCCCTCTGGAAGCCATGCCCGGTGTAGAAAAGGTCATGGCAGTTCTGGCTCCGTATAAATTAGCCAGTCGTGAGTTTCAACCCGAAGATACCGTTATAAAAATTGATGGTGTAGAGATTGGCGGGAAAAAGGTAGTCATTATGGCTGGACCTTGCGCAGTCGAAAACGAAGATCAGATCACAACAATTGCGGAATCCGTCAAAGACTCCGGCGCCCTCATACTCAGAGGCGGAGCTTTTAAGCCTCGAACAGGTCCTTATAGCTTTCAGGGATTAGAGATTGAAGGATTAGAATTACTCGCCAAAGCAAAAGAAAAAACCGGGCTACTGATAGTCACAGAAGTCATGAGTGTGGATCGGATTGATCTTGTTGCTGAATATGCTGATATATTGCAGATTGGCGCAAGAAACATGCAGAATTTCATGCTGTTAAAAGCTGTTGGGCAGATCAGAAAACCTGTATTGCTAAAACGTGGAATGTCCGCAACCATAGAAGAATTCTTACTTGCGGCAGAATACATACTCTCTCAAGGCAATCATAACGTTATGCTCTGTGAGCGTGGCATAAGGACATTTGAAACATATACGCGGAATACACTCGATATTAATGCAGTGCCAGTACTCAAGCAACTTTCACATCTGCCGGTAATAGTGGATCCAAGTCATGGTACAGGCAGGCGGGAATTGGTCGCACCGGTATCAAAAGCCGCAATCGCTGCAGGCGCAGACGGACTCATAATCGAAGTACACAACAACCCGGAAGTTTCAGTAAGCGACGGCGCTCAATCCCTGTTACCAGAACAATTCTCACAGTTGATGACAGAACTAAAAAAAATAGCCGAAGCTGTCGGAAGAAGTATTTAATAAAAGTAATTGAAGGAGGTATTCATTTTGAGGTTTAATATAATATTAGAACCCGACGAAGATGGTGGATTTTCAGTAACAGTTCCAGCCTTAGATGGTTGTTTTACTCAGGGTGAAACAGAAGAAGAAGCGATAAAAAATGCAAAAGAAGCAATTATTTGTTATCTTGAGGGACTAGAAAAAGTCAATCAAATAAAATCAACACCCAAGACTATTTTAAAAGAAGTGGATGTTACTCTTTGAGTGTCGTAGACACGCCTGAAAATAGCCCACAACTTATGAAGATTAAATAAATAATCGGGTAATAAGCTAGATAACCTTCTATGAATTCTCACTTTCCCCATTTTCATGGGGACGGGAATGACATTCTATGGGGTTTGTCATTCCCGTGAAAACGGGAATCCATTTTAATCTATTACCCCATTAATTATTTAATGCTCATTAGTGGTAGGTTAAAAAAACAAAACATGATTAAGTGCTGTAGGCACGACTGAAAACTGAATACTAACATCCAGAATTGAGGAGGTGATGAAGATGGGGTTGAATTCCACAACGGGTTCACTTAGCGATCCTGACTTACCGCACCTTAATGAATCATCAAATTATAAAAAAACATCGTTAATAAACAAAAAGGAGAAAATTGGAATGTCGAGAAAAATTTTTATATTCGATACAACACTTAGAGATGGAGAACAATCACCCGGCGCTTCGCTGAACTCAGACGAAAAGCTGGAGATAGCACGGCAACTGAAAAGACTCAACGTTGACGTTATCGAAGCTGGATTTCCCATCTCGTCACAGGAGGACTTTGAGTCCGTCAGTGCCATAGCTCACGAGATAAAAGGTCCAGTTATATGCGCCCTCGCAAGAGCAGTCGAAGCGGATATTAATCGGGCTAGTGAAGCACTGAAATATGCCGAAAAACCAATGATACACACCTTCATTGGCACATCAGACATACACATTCAGGGTCAGCTTAGAAAGACCCGTGAGCAAGTGCTGGAAATGGCAGTCAAGGCTGTCAAGCTGGCAAAATCCTATTGTCAGGAAGTCGAATTCTCAGCAATGGACGCCTCACGCACCGATCCTGCATATCTATACGAGATTATACAGGCGACTATTGAAGCAGGCGCAACGGTAATCAACGTCCCCGATACCGTTGGATACGCTATTCCAGAGAATTTCAGTCAGCTTATACGTGACATATTCAAGAACGTCCCTGACGTAAACAAAGTCAGGATCAGCGTACATTGCCACGATGATCTGGGTCTGGCTTCTGCCAATGCGATCAGTGCAGTCAAAGCCGGTGCTACACAAATAGAGTGCGCAGTAAACGGCATGGGTGAGCGTGCAGGCAATACCTCCCTTGAGGAAGTCGTCATGACTATCAAGACCCGTGGTGATTATCTCGATGCTTATACTGATATTAAGACTCAAGAGATAATCAACACAAGCAGGCTTGTAAGCAGGCTTTCAGGATTCCTCGTACCACCAAACAAGCCCATAGTCGGCGCTAACGCCTTTGCACATAGCTCAGGCATACATCAGGACGGCGTACTTAAAGAACGCTCAACATTCGAGATCATGCTTCCGCAGGACGTTGGACTCAGCGAGAGCGAGATCGTCCTGACATCTCGATCTGGTAGACATGCGCTCAGACACAGGCTTTCAGAGCTTGGGTACGAGATACCAGACGATAAGGTGAACAAAGTCTACGAGATTTTCCTCTCCCTTGCCGACAAGAAAAAACAGGTGTACGACGAAGACCTTTTAGCAATAATTCAAGATGAGCTTCCAGCGGCGCCGCAGACGTACTCTTTAGAATACATGCAGGTCATCGGAGGAACGCAGACACCGGTTGCAGTTGTTGGTTTACGGAAAGGTGAAGAGGCGATCCGTGAAGTAGCGTGTGGGGATGGTCCTTTGGATGCGGTGTGTAAAGCGATAGACAAGATCACCGGCGTAAAAGTCGAGCTTGTCAGCTATTCCCTGAATGCGGCAACGAAGGGCAAAGATGCGATGGGAGAGGCAATCATGAGGATCGCTGTCGATGGCGGGCGCAGTATCACCGGCAGAGGCGCAAGCACCGACATCATCGAAGCCAGTGCAAAAGCATACGTCAACGCCATCAACAAGCTTCTCGCAATGACAAGTACAAAATAACTTAACATAGGCTGGGTCAAGACTCAGCCTAACTACTATCTTATTATTATGATAGACATAAGCAAACAAATCACATATTGGCAGGAAAGCGCCAGAGAAGATTGGGAAGTTGCAATAGAGCTAGTGGGCAATAACAGATCACGTCATGGTCTGTTCTTTGCTCATTTAGCTTTAGAGAAGATTCTAAAAGCCCATGTATGCAAAGAAACTCGTGATCTTGCCCCAAAGATTCACAATCTTATAGATTTAGCTCAATTAGCAAACCTAACCTTAACTTCTCATCAAAGTGATATTTTTACAGAAATGAATTCTTTTAATATTAGAGGACGTTATCCTGATTCCTTATCAACTAAGTCTACAAAGGAAGAAACCCGGTATTATATCAAGCGTGCTGAGGAGATATTCAAATGGTTAATGAGTCTATTATAAAAAGCGTTAAAGGCTATCTTTCAGCAGTAAATAAACAAGGTATTAAGGTAAGTTTTGGCGTGATCTTTGGTTCTTATGCTAAAGGTAGCGCAACTGAATGGAGTGATATTGATCTTTTAGTTGTATCGCCAGATTTTGATTTAGCAAGAGATCGAAAGAAAATAGATAGTCTCTGGCATATTACAGCAAGAACCAACAGCCGAATAGAGCCAATTCCATGCGGTGAAAAACAATGGCAGGAGGACGACTCCAGCGCAATCATCGAGATTGCACGCCGTGAAGGTGAGCGAGTTAATCTTACAGATTCAAATATTTGACTG
>Ga0315279_10006171_pt1 | contig 15228 bp, 17 predicted proteins | sample YL17G06_20_MG_FD_203694 | JGI IMG/M metagenome (GOLD analysis project Ga0315279, IMG submission 203694) | Sediment microbial communities from Yellowstone Lake, YNP, Wyoming, USA - YL17G06_20 | ecosystem: Environmental > Aquatic > Freshwater > Lake > Sediment | place: USA: Wyoming | collected... | reverse complement strand
GTCCAGGGTCATCGGTCCTCCCTCCTCTCAAGTGTCCCTTGGCCGGGGTTGCACTCGGAGGAGCGTAGGACAGATGGCCCTTCTTTGTCGATGCCTGACGTGTCAACACTATTACGACTCAGTTCACGCTAGTCCCGTCTCCCGAACCGCCTCAGGCGCGGCCGGCTCGACGATGGTGTGAGTGTCAGGCGTGGTACTCATGACAAATCCATATGGGTCCCACCGTTCCCGTTGGCCTGCAACATGAGGCCGATGGCGTAAATCTCCTCCTGGGCGGAGCGGGCCTCCCGGGTGCCGGGCGAATGCCTGCGGACCCACTGGAATTCTTCCAGCGCCTCATCGAGACGCCCCAGCCTTTCCAGGCAGAGCCCCCGGAACCAGTGGGACCGCGCATGGTCCGGGTCGAGTTCCAGGGCCACGTGGAACTCGCGCTCGGCGTTAGCCACCCGACCCTTCCCGTAATAGGCCCCGCCGAGGTTGAAGTGGATGCCGGCCACCTCCGGCGCCAGGCTCACCGCCTTCTCCAATTGGAAAATGGCCAGGTCGTAGGCCCCCACGCTGTAGAAGTGGACGCCCAGCTTATTCCAATCGTGGACCGTGGGCCGCTTGCGCCGCATGGGTGCACCCGCCCGTCAGGCGAGGCTTCCCACCTCGCCATCCGCCGGGGAATGGCCCCAAGGCCTCCCGGTCAGGAGGATCGTGATCAAGGCTCGGGTCACATCGTCCCCAAGCCCCATCTCACGGATCCCGGCAACCGTGACCTCGATGTCGTACGCCACGCGCCGGATTTCCGCCACCCCGTCCTGAATCACCGCGTAACTCGCCCGGGGGTTTCCGTCCAGAGGCTGCCCGACGCTGCCCGGGTTGAGGATCACCTTGGTCCGGGCACTCCGGCTCATGGGCAGGTGGGTGTGACCGAGGAGAACGATGTCCGCCCGCACCCCCTCCACCTCTTTCTTCAACTCCTCGTCTGATAGGTCGGGGGTCAGGCGGTAGCTGAAGAGATGATCCTCGGGCGAGGCGTGCAGGGCGCAAAAGCTGTAGTCATCGAAACGGAAGCGCGCTTCCGTCGGCAGCTCGCACAGCCAGGCCACCTCATCGCGGGATAGCATCCGCCGATGATGCGCCAGCGTGGCTTCGGCCAGTTCCCGCCTGAAGCCAGCAGCCCGGGGGTCCACCCGGTAGGCCAGGGCCGTGTCGTGGTTTCCTCGGACCACGTGCGTCGCGTGCTGTCGCACCCAGGCCACGCATTCCCGCGGGAAGGGGCCGTAGGAAACGATGTCCCCGAGACACACAACGGCGTCCGCCTCTTCCCGGATCGCCTGGAGCGCCGGCCAGTTCCCGTGAATGTCGGAGACGACAAGAAGCTTCATCGCCTGCGCCTCGACTGCGGCTGAGGCAGACCCCACCAGCCCGACAAGAGACTCACCAGAGGGCGCAGCAGACGCTTCCAGCGGGGGACGGGTGGCGACCAGGGGCCCAACCAGAAGCTGAATGGGGAGGGCGGAAGGCGTCCTGCCCACGCATCCTGGTGATACCGGATCATCTTCCGGGTGACCTGCTCCAGATCCTTGAGGAGGTGGACGGGGGGGCGCGGGAACCAGTACGGGCAGGCGCCGCAGATCCACTCGGTGTTCGTCGCCGGCTCTTCGGGCTTGAGCCTGTAGAACCATCGGCAGATGAAGTAATCACGGACCTTGTGGTCCCGCTCCGTCTTGATCGGAACGAGGTACAGGCAGGGCCGCCGCCCCGACTCCCTGGGGATCGTGCAGGGCCCGCAGGCGGCGAGCATCTCGCCCTCATCTCCACCCTTCATCGCCAGGCGCTTTCCCCCGGCGGCCATGCAGACGATCTCGATCCCGCTGCTGGCGTCCCCCTCGATGGGCCGCTTCGACCGCAGCTCGCATGCCGGTATTCCCGGTTCGGCGAGCGGAAGCAGGAAAGGCGCCGAATCCCCCCGGGGCCTCGTCTCAGCCCATGACGGTGCCGGCCGTCGTTCCAGAGGATCTTCCAGCATCGTGATAACCCGATCAGACCTCTTGCCCTACTTGACGATCAGCACGCTGCACGGCGACAGTCGGCTGAGGTTCTGGCTGGTGCTTCCCATCACTCGACCGAAGACGTTGGAGTGCCCCACGAACCCCACCACCAGGAGATCGAACTTCCCGTCCCGCGCCGCTGTGATGATGGTCTCCACCTCGTGGCCCGGAACCACCTTCGAGTGAAGTTCAATCCCGTGGTCCCAGGCCATCTGGCGTGCCTCCTGGATCAGCTTCTCGAAGTAGGCGTCCCGCTCGGCCTTGGCCTCCTCGACCTCACCTAGCGTGGCGGCATAGTACGGCAGCTTTTCCTCCACCGAGATGCAGTGCAACTCCGCGTCGGACTGGTCAGCCAGTTTAATGGCAGCCTTCAGAGCACGCTGCGATCCCGGCGAGCCGTCATAGGCCACCAGGATCTTCTGGTACAGCCCGCGTCGCCGTCCTCGATTCTCCATCTCACTCCTCCTCTACGGCGAGCCGAACGCTCGCCCGTGAGAGGCGTGAACTTGCAGCGCCTTCCCGCGCCTCCGCAGCCCCTCCAACGGCCGGCTGGAAGAATCGCTGGGCGATCCAGGTGGGGACGACGGCGCTCAGGACCACGACCGTGACGAGAACCGAGAACTGGTCCTTCGAGAGGATCCCGGAATTCAGGCCGTAGAGAGACGAGATCGTGCCAAAGGTGAGGCCGGTGCTCATCAGGAGCGTCGTATAGGTCGCACCCTCGGGCAAGAAGCGTCGAGTCGTCGGGTACACGCCTGATCCTTTGGCCGCCAGCTTGATCGCCAGCAGCGCCAGCATAAGCCCGAGGTTGGCCCCCACCGCCTTGAGCGAGACATTCATGCCCGACTTGATGAAGAAGAAGGGGGTCAGCAACGCAAAGGTCACCACCCGGAACCGCCGCTGCTCCTCCCGGTGGGCGTGGAGGATTTTCGCGACCGCCAGCCCCAGGATGAACGCCGGAAGAACAGCGTGGCTCTGGGCCCGCTCGGCGAAGTACATCAGGACCAGGAGCGCCGCAAAGGCGCCCTTGATCTCCGGCTCGATCACCCGCCCGCCGTAGCGGGGGAAGAACCAGGGCTGAAGCCGCGGCATGAGGACGATGATCGCCACGGACAGGACGAGGAAGGGCACCAGCCACAAGGTGGGGCGAATGAAGAGGAGGCTCAGGGCCAGGGCCGTCCCGAAGTCAGTGACGAAGGTGGCGGCCATGATGATCTTCCCCAGCGTCGTGTGGGTCAGGCCGCTTTCCACCAGGACGGCGTACACCACGGCCAGCGAGGTGGTGGAGAGGGCCACGCCGCAGATTTGTGCCGCCCGCCACTCCCAGCCGAAGAGATAGTGGGCCGCCAGCCAGGCGACAACGAAGGGGGCCAGGAAGGAGATGCCGCCGATCCACAGGCTCTCCTTCAGCTTCTCCCGCATCAGGTCCGGGTCCACCTCGGCCCCAGCCAGAAACGTAAGGACGATGCTTCCGAACCCCGCCAGAAAGTCGATCCAGGAGGTGCTGTGCAGGCCGAGAAAGTTCCCCCCGACCACCCCCAGGAGGATCTCGATCAGAGCGACCGAGATCCCTATCTCCGCCGAAGCCATGCTGGCCACGAGGATCAGGATCCCCATAGCCATGGCGATCCATGCGCTATCCATCAACACCTCCCATGTCCTCTCTGGTCCACGCAGCATGGGAGGTTCCGTGCCGTCCACCGCGCGACGGTCCCCACCCCAGGCTGCTCATCTGGTTGAGCGTCAGGAAGTAGGAGCCATCAATCCCATCCCGGGACATTTCGCGTCCGGCAACCCGCGCGGACCTCGGCGGAGCCCCATCGCCATCAGGATTCTTGAGAGTGCTCACCTCCTCGGGCGGCCAGCCGACCATCCGATCCGGCCTCTCGGGCCGCCGGATTTTGGGGGGCTACGTCCCTGGGACGGACCGCGGCCAACTCCGTAGCCAGTGCCTTCAGATCCGACGTAAGCTTGAGAACCTGAAACTCCAGGGCCAGGCGGCTCTGGCGATCCTCGGTCTGTTGCGCCAGCAACTCCTCGATGCGCCGGCGGAGCTTCTCGTTCTCGAAGCGGAGGGTCTCGATCTCCCCCGCTCCTTCCTCCCCCCCGACCGGCTCCGGTCGGCGCCCCGAGGTCTCGTCCGGCCCGTGAGGCGCTGTTTCCGGCTCGGCTGTCCAGTCCCCGCGTTCCGGCCCGAAGAGGCCGGCCCGCCCCGCAAACACCTCCAGCGCGCGATGCCAGCTACTGCTCTCCCGGCCCTTGGCCTCGTCTGCGTAGCGATAATCGAACTTGCGGGCGAACTCCCCCAACTCCCAGACAAGGTCTTTCCATCGCCCCTGATGGGCGGTCAGAAGGACACGGAGGTTCGGGTGGTCCCGACCGATCGTCATCGCTTGGTACACATGGGGCAGGCAGAGTCCCGAGGACCGGGCGAAGGCCTCGGCGAACTCCGGCTCGCCGATGAATTCCAGGATCGTCTTGAGGTCATCGTGCTCCGTCCGCCGGGCGAACGTGCACAGATAGCAGCGGGATCTTCGGCTTCGCCAGGCAAGGATCGGCAGCGTCTCCTCGCGCGAGCCGGTCAGGCGCTCCCACAGGCGCTGCCAGCGCCCCCTCGGACGCACCTCGCGGCCGACCGCCTGGAGGTGATCGAGCGTCTCCTGGAGGAGGTGCTTGTAGATCAGCGCGACCCCCAGGGCGCTGTTGTGAATCCCGGGCAGCATCCAGGCGTGCCAGTTGCAGAAGCCGTGGGACTCGACTAGGCGATCGCGGGTGAAGGGGTCATTCACCTGCTCATACATCAGGCCGTCCAGGGCCCTCAGGGCCCCCCGTTCCACCAGGGTGCAGACCGGACAGCCCGCCTTCCCGAAGGCATCCAGGAGCTGGAAATAGGTGATGAACTTCGACGACGGATCCGCCGATTGGAGGATCATTCGGACATCCCGCATGAGCTCATGCAGGCGACTCATCCACTCCTCCGCCCAAAACAAAAAACCCCTACCGGCATTGCCAGTAGGAGTTATCACCCCGCCAGAGGCGGGGACCCGCGAACTCCATCGCTATTCAATGGTTGCTTTTATACCTCACCATGTTGGCATGGTCAAGGAAGAAGTGCTTTCGTGAGCCAGGGGTGCTCTCCCACCATCCGGCAATTCCCGGATGGGTCTGCCATCTCCGGATGAACAGGGAAAGGCGCCCGTAGGCGACACGGCTGGTGGCGACAGTACAATGCATTGCATTTGCTTGACTTTCCTTAAGCGTCGGAGATAGCATCTAGTCTGCCGGGCGCCATATCGTGATCCCGGCACCCATCGCGTGGACAGCGCCACGCTGATTTCGGATGCTGACCCGTTTGGTCCTACCTGCAAAGGAGGTGATGAAGATCAAGCGGCTGGCCTCGTGCCGTTGAGAGGCGAGAGGGGGATCACCTCACGTGCAACCTGTGAACCGTAAGGTTCCTGGGAGGATGCAAACATGGGAAGTGTGGTGATAGTAGTGGCGATCGTGGCGGTCTGGCTGGGGTACAAGTTCTATGCCTCGAGCATTGACCGGTCCGTGATCCAGGCCGACCCAAATAAGGCAACTCCCGCCAAGCTTTACAACGACGGCGTGGACTTCATGCCGGCCAGCTCCAGCGTGCTGTTCGGCTACCAGTTCAAGTCCATTGCCGCCCTGGGGCCGATCGTCGGACCCATCGTCGCCGTCCAGTGGGGATGGCTCCCGGCCCTCCTCTGGCTGATCCTGGGCGTGTTCTTCATCGGCTGGGTCCAGGACTACGCGTCAGCGATGCTGGCTATGCGGAACGACGGGCTGACCATGGGAGGCCTGAGCTACAAGTTGATCTCCCCACGGGCAAAGACGATCCTTCTGTCGTTCCTCTACTTCTACCTGCTCTTGATCATGGGCGCCTTCGGGGCCATCGTGGCCGGGCTGTTCGCGAACCCGAAGCTGCCGTTCGGGTTCATCATCCTCACCCTGGCCGGGGTCCTGGCGGGCCAGATGACCTACAAGTGGCGCAAGGACCTGGTGATGACCACGGTGGTCACGGTGGCCATCGCCGTCATTGGCATCTGGCTGGGGACCACCGGGCCTTTCCAGGCCATAGCGAACGCCATCAACGGCGGGAAAGACTCCTTCGTCCTGTACATGACACCGTATGGACCCATGAAGTGGTCGGTCTGGTTCTGGGGGATCGTGGTTCTGGGGTTCTGCTACCTGGGCTCGGTGCTGCCCATCTGGCGGTTTGCCCAGCCGGTGAACTATGTCGCGTTCTGGTTGGTCTTGATGGGGATCGTAGGATCCATCATCGGGATCTTCATCCGGATGCCAGGCCTCGGCGACTTCCCGGCCTTCACGGGGTTCATGGCCAAGGGGATCATCGCGCCGGGGTTCGACACGCCCCTGTGGCCGATCCTGTTCGTGACCATTGCCTGCGGCGCTATATCAGGATGGCATAGCCTGGTGTCCACCTCGGGAACCGCCCGCCAGTTGGAGAAAGAAACCGACGCCCTGCCGGTCGGCGCCGGCGCCATGTTCACGGAGGGCATCCTCGCCGTGCTCGCGGTGACCTTCGCCGTGACCGCCTTCGGCGGCCTCGCCGGGTACATGGAGGTCCTAACCAAGGGTGGTGGTCCCGCGGCCGTGTTTTCCCGTGGCATGGCCGAGTACTTGAGTGTCTTTGGGATCCCCAAGGACTTTGGCATTGCCTTTGGCTCGGCGTTCCTGGTGATCATGGCCCTCACGGTCATGCAGTTGGTCCTCCGGTTCATGCGGGTGGCCAGCTCCGAGCTGGTCGGCGATGCGATCCCGGCGTTCAAGAACGTCCATTTCGGCAGCATCGTCGGGATCATTTTGACCCTCGTGCTCATGTGGACGGGATTCTGGTCCCGGATCTGGATCCTCTTCGGCGGATCTAACCAGTTGCTCGCGGGCCTGGCCCTGCTCCTGATCACGATCTGGCTGGTCCAATCTGGCAAGTCCTACCAGTGGGCCATGTGGCCGGCGATCTTCATGTACGTGACTACGGTCGCGGCCCTGATCGTGACGGCCTGGGTGTCCTTGCAGGCCGCCTTTACGCCGGGCCTCAAGGCGGCGTTCATCTTCGGCAACGTGGTGGCGGCAGCGATCGGGTTCGCCCTGGTGATCCTGGCGCTGTTCCTCGCCTGGGACGCGTTTCAGGCCTTCGGCCGGGCCAAGAAAGCCCCGCTGCGGCCGGTCGCAGCCCGGGCCTAGCCAGCCGGTTATCACCACCACGGGCGGGGGCAACCCCGCCCGTGGTGCCTTAAGGGAGGGGGTCGTGCCTACCATCAACATCGAAGTGATCGCGCCCCTGATCTCCGGGGCGAAACATTGCAGCCACTGTCAGAACTTCTTCGACGACGTCGGGATCTCCCAGCCGGTCCTGGACGAGGAGTTGAACTCGTATCCCGAAGAGATATGGCAGGACTACGCCCGCCTGTCCCAGATGGTTCGGGACCTGTCCCGGCGGTATGGAGACCAACTACGGATCGTCCTGATTGACCCCCACAGCCCCATGGGGCTGTGGAAGTCCGTGCGCCACTGGGTCAGGACCTATCCGACGTTCATCGTGAACGGCCAGGCAAAGTGTACGGGGTGGGACCAGGGTGTCCTGGACTCTCTCCTGCGGGCGGGAGGGGCAACAGCCCTCGTCGCTTCGTAAGACTTGCCTGGCCTCAGGCCATCTCGGGAGGGGAGGCCATGAGACGACTGATTGTCGAGGTCGTGGCGCCGGTCCTGACCGGCTTCTACCACTGACCCCACTGCGAGACGTTCCTGGAGGGAGCGGGGGTGGGGAAGCAGGTTCACGCGCAAGAGATCAACGAGTACCCGGAGGACCTCAAGGCGGACTATCTCCGCCTCTCGGACTGGATCCGGAACACGCGCCAGAAGTATGGCCAGCGGGTGGTCGTGCGGCTCGTGGATCCCCAGTCCCTGGGTGGCATGTGGAAGGTTGTGCGGCACCGGATCCGCCGCTTTCCCACGTTCTTCGTGGATGGAACGGAAAGGGTCGTGGGCTGGGAGGGGGATCCGGATGGGGCCGTGCGACGCGCGCTCTCCGCGGGGGACGCCATGCCCGAGGGTGCAAGAACCTAGCTCCCGACGTTTGCCGACGTCTAGGAGATCTGTGGCCGCCGGACCCGGCGGCCACATTCTTTCGTTCGCCTGCCCCCTTCCGGAAACCACCGCGGCAACTCCGCCTGAGCTCATCTCAGCCCACGCTTGCCACCGCCAACGCCCCACAGGCACGTCTGAACATGGAGCGTTCATTAGCGCCCTTGCCGTCTTGGCGGTTCAATTCGTGGGGCGGCAAATGTCTGGCTTCCAGCCGACGACGACCGACCTGAAAGAAAATATTTGCCCGAGCTGGCCATCCCCGATTAGTGTGCGTCAGCGAGGATCTCGTGCATGCCCACCCCACCAGCCGGTGACTCCCGGTACCTCGAGGGGAGGTGCGGGCTTTCCTTTCCGCTCTCCCCTGTACTGTTCCTCGTCGTCATTTTTTATTTGAACCTCACCTCACGGGTCATCCTGTCCCCGCTCTTGCCCATCCTGGAGCACGAGCTGGGGTTGGGGCACGGAGAGGCAGGCTTCCTGTTCTTTCTGCTCCAGATCGGCTACTGTGCGGGGCTCCTGGCCTCGGGGTTCGTCTCGTCCCGGTGGAACCATCGCCGCACCATCCTGCTGTCCACGACGACCCTGGGGCTAGTCTTGCTGGCCATGTCTCGATCAACCTCGATCGCCGTGATACGGGCAGGTCTCGTGCTCCTCGGCACTACAGCGGGGCTGTACCTGCCGGCCGGTATTGCGACCATCACGAGCCTGGTGAGCCAGGAACACTGGGGGAAGGCGTTGGCGATCCACGAGCTGGCACCGAACCTCGGATACATTACTGCGCCCCTCCTGGCGGAAGCCTTGCTGAGGGCGGTTCCCTGGCGGGGGATCCTCGCAGTCTTCGGCGTCCTGGCGATCCTCATGGGAGGGTGCTTCCATTTGTTCGGGCGGGGAGGAGCGCACAGGCCCGAGCCGCCCCGATTCAAGACGATGGGCCAGCTCGCCCGCGATCCGGCGCTGTGGATCACGGCATTGCTCTTCAGCGTCTCGATCGGGTCGGGCCTGGGGGTCTACACGATGATGCCGCTTTTTCTTGTAAGCGAGATTGGTATGGAGCGGGAGGTGGCAAACACGATCACCGGCTTGTCCCGAATTCCCGGAGTCATGGTGATATTCATCTCGGGCATGATGACGGATCGCATCGGTCACAGGCGGGCCCTGGCGCTCTTCCTCACCACGACAGGTTTGCTCACCATCCTCCTGGGGCTTGTGCATGGCCGGGTGACGACATCGCTGCTGGTCTTCCCGCAGGCTGCAGCCGGGGCGTGCTTCTTCCCCGCGGGGTTCTCCATGGTGTCCTCGATCTTTCCGCCCGGCCTCCGCAGTCTGGCCGTTTCGATGGTCACCATCGTCGGAGCGCTGTTCGGTGGGGGAGTAGTTCCCCCTGCAATCGGCTATCTGGCAGAGGTGTCCTCCTTTTCAGCAGGCCTGTGCCTCATGGGCCTTCTGACCCTGGCCATGCTGCCCCTCTTGCGGTACGGGATGCCCACCCGGATTGTCGACGACACGCCAGGGCGGGCAGGGAACCGGTAGCACGTCAGGAGGCCGATGTTCATCGGATGCGCTTCGCTTCCTGCCGCCCAGCGTCCCCGCTTCCCGGCGCTATTGTTCTCACCTCCCGGGCGCGATGATCCGGTTCCGAAGCATGCCGATGCCTTCGACCTCGGCCTCGAGGACGTCCCCGACCTTGAGCCACTGGGGTGGCGTCACCAAGATCCCGGTCGCGTGCCCCCGTTGACGGGATCGCGTCCGTGCATCCGTATGGCTCCGCTGCCCCTCGGGTCCGCCCCTGGGATACTGCGCGGGCCCACCGCATCCCGTGAGACAGCCGGCAGATGCCCCCGCGAATCACGGACGATTCGCGGGCTTGTTCGCCGGATCATCGTACCACTCGAAGTACCTTTGGGTGTTCTTTCTTCCCGATTCGACCAGGGCATCCTTCATCGCGCCGCTCAGGTCGAAGTCCGTCGTTTTGACCCCCAGGGTGTCGATGTAAATCGTTCGCTGCCAGTCATCGCTGTGCAAATGCTGGTTGTCCTGGATGCCCATGATGGTTTCCACCAGGCTCCAGGTGTAGGTGAAGAAGTCGTTGATCTTGCGATGCTCGGGTTCCGCTTGGTCGCGGAATACCGCGATCTCCCTGGCGGAATCCAGGCGAAACCCCAGGGTCTCCTTATTGTAGACATATGGGCTGATGTCTTTCCCCTCTGCCCGCAGCATCTGGTTGTGCTCGTCGTAGTATTCCGGCACGGCGAAGTTCTCCTGAACATACTTCTGCCGGTCGAACAGCTTGATGGGATAATTGTCCACGACGCCGCCGTCCACGTACACATCGCCGCGCACGCTGCGCTTGGCCGCGAAGAACAGCGGAATGGACATGGAGATGCGCACCGCATCCGCAACGCACATGCGCGGGGTGTGCTCGAACGAAAAGACCTCGCCGAAGCGGGTCGAGAGATTCGTCCCCATGAAATAGAGATCCCGGAAATTGCGGTCCTTCTTCAGGGAATTCATCTCCAGGAAGGTTGACTCGCTGTTGCCCGTCTTCGCCTCGATGATCTCGCCGATCCAACCGCGGAAGAAATCCCCCTTGTACCATCCGAACTCGGTGATCAGACGATCGGTGTCTCGGATGATGCCCCACGAATCGTCCAGGAATCTTCGGAAATTCAGCCGGCCGAGGATCTGCCTGGTCTCGTCGGGAGAGTAGTTGAGCCCCACGAGCACGGCGTTGATGGCGCCGGCGGACGTGCCCCCGACCCGCACGATGTCCTTCAGGATTTCCTTCGCTGCGAGCACTTCCATGGCACCGGCGTAGGCAATGCCTTTGACGCCCCCACCCTCGAAAACGAGATTCGTGAAATGATATGCCATCGGTTGTTCTCCTTTCGCGGGATGATCCCCGAGTGGTCCCGGGGTCCCCGCGGGCAGGGGGACTTACGATCCTCCCTCCTGCCATCCAATCCGCCGGAGCAGGCCCATCTCCGCCAGGCGGGCCAGCACCCCCAGGTGGAAGAAAGAGGCCCGGAACCCGCCCCCGGACAGCGCGAGCCCCCGCTTCTCCCGCCAGGCGTCCATCTTGGCCCTCCCCTTACTTGGCGGTCGCCCGCCCGGCTGGCCCCGCCCGCCCCGTGCGACGCGACGGCCCGCGAGGCGCCGTCTCACCCTCCCCTACCGGCATGTCTTCCCGTCTACCGGGATCCTCCCGTCCCGGACGCTTACCTGCGCGAGGATGAACGGGATGTGGCCCGGCTCGGCTCCGAGCAAATTGAGCAGCTCCTCGCCCGCCTGCTGTTGCTGGGGGCAACTGACGAAGTACTGCCCGGTGTAGGGGTTCCAGTCGGCATACTTCGCCAGCAGTTCGTCGGCCTTGTTTTGATCCTTCACCTGCTGAGCGCGGTCCACGCTGAGAAACACCGGCACCTGCAGATCGTTCCCTTCGAAGCGGTACTCCGCCCGGCCCGGACACGGGGTCTTGGTCACGAAGTAGAACACCCGGTTCCCCTGGACGAAGATCTTCTCCTGGTAGTTGACGTCCGACCCCAGCTCCAGCGTCGTCTGAAGCCGGCGGCTGTAATCTCCCGACAGCTTCACGAAGGCCGGTCCGTAGGCGAGATCCAGGCCGCCCCCGATCTTGATCGCCGCGTCCTCGACGCGCGTGATCTTGATCTGGCAGTTCTTGCTGATCCCCGCATAGCGGCCGATCCCGGCGGAGCGGAACGGGTCGATCTGCTCCCAGCGAACGGCCTCCGCGAGGTTCCTGATGCTCAGCCATCGCTTGGCGACCTTGAGGGAACAATCGGACCTGAGGTTGAGCGTTGCCCGGTCTCTAGGGCGGAGGATCAGGTGCGCGTGCTCGTCGTCCGTATCTCTGACGGCGTAGATCTCCCCGGGCCCGAGCCGGACCTTCTTGCCTTCACACGTCAAGTCCGGGCCGGGCGGACGGGTCCAGAGGAACGCCACCGTATCCGCGCCGCGATCACGTTGAATATCCGAGGCGGCGGCCGAGTTGGCCGGGCTGATGTCGTTGTCGGTCAGGTAGACGCACAAGCCGGTTTCCACGAGGGCGAGCCTGCGGCTTCCGTCTGGCAAGGATCGTTGCTCGTATAGGAGATAGCGCGTGCCGGGTTTGAGAAAGGTTTCCCGCCTGTTGTCCACCCGACGGTAATCACCCGTGTCGGCCAGCCGGGCAAAGGTTCCGGCCTTGACGACGAGTTCCCGGCCGCGCGCCCCGCGGCCCATCGCGCACCCTTCCTGGGCGCCCACACTGGCCGGGAAAATCGGGAACAGACCGGCCGTGAGGACCAGCAGCGCCAGATGTCTCCAGAGAGCCCAGACCATCGGATCACCTCCCCGGGTCGGGAACGCTTCCTGGCCGATGGCGGCCGCGCCAAGTCAAGGGGGCCGGCCGGCCGCCTCCCCGGCCACGACCGGCCCCGGTCAGGCCAGGTATTTCCCGTACCGGATGACCAGCTTCGCTATCGTCCCGACGCCGACGGCCACACTCCCCGCAACCTGGATCGTCCGCTGGATCACCCCCTGAAGCTGCTGCCACTTGGCGAGATCCACCTGCCCCTCCTGGAGCGCCTCACGGAAGTCGGCCGGCAGGTCCGGAAGCGCCAGCTTGGCGGCGACGATCTGGTTGAGCCTCACAGCCTCGAGGAGGTCCAAGCCGTCGTTGACATCGTCCAGCTCGGAGCGCAGGTCATCCACGTCGCTCCGCCTCCCCTCCGCCGCTGCTTGCCGGATGGCCGCCTGAAGCCGGGCCTGCTCGCCCGTCAGGTATTTCCGGAGTTGCTCCTGGTTCGCCGCGTAATATTCGACCAGCGTCATGGCTTGTCACTCCCCAGGGCTGCATTCCTGGCAGCCTCGTAGATCTCGCGGGCCCGGGCGTACTGCTCTTGCAGGGTGCGGCCGATCCCGTTGAGGCTTTCGATGAGTGCCCGGACATCCTGCGGCGACTGGGTGATCGAGACGCCCCCCACGGGGAGCAGCCCCCGCTGCGCCTCGAGGTAATCGACGATCGTCCGTTCATGGGAAACGAGGGCCGGCAGGGCCTCATTCAGGCGCGAGACCGCGTCCATCAGCGCCTTCGCCTTGATCTCCCGGGCGGTGCGGGCCGCCTCGATCAGGGTGAACTGATCGCGCCGGTACTTGATCAGGCGATCCAGCGCTCCGTGGACGGCTTCCCGCGTGGGCCGTTCGACGTCCAGGCGGGCATCGCGGATGGCGTCCTCGATCACGCCTGCGATGACCTCCTCCTGTTCGCCGGCAAGCGCCTGCTCCTCGGCCTCCTGCGCCCTCGCCAGGACGCCCCTGAGGGCCACCTCGTGAGCATCCACCACCGCCGGCATGGCACGCTGGAGCGCTGTGAAATACTGGACCTGGGTTTTGGCCAGATTTGTCAAGCCGGAAGACCCGCACCCGGCGAGCACCAGGAGGCACGCCCCGGCGAGGATGAGACGCCTCACTTCGCCACCTCCTTCCCGATCGCGGCCATGGCCGCCTGGGCCTCCTGGACCGCGGTTGTGGCCTTGGCGATCGCCTGCTGGGCTGCCTCCACGTCCTCCTGCCGGATCTCGATCCTCACCTGAAGGAACGCGTCGATGACGGCATGCGCCTCCTGGACAGAGAGCATGTCCTCGCCGAGCTTCCGCAGGTTCGAGTCAAGGGTGCTGCCCAACCTCTCCAACTGCCGGACCACCTCTCGCGGCGTCGCAGGGCATTGTTCGTTCTTCCGTCTCATCCACAACATCTTCAGGGACTCCCACGTCCCACCCGGCCCACAGAAGTCGCCGAACAGCGTCGCCTGCCCGCGCGCCAGGTACTCGGCGGCTTCGTCGAGCAGGACCTCCGCGCTCTTGCCCTGACAGTCGAGGGTCCCCTGGCGGCAGCGGACGATCTGCGTGCTCAGCGACCCCGTTTCGGTCACAACCCACTTTCGCAGGCGCGCCTCCTTGTAGTCCTGGATGGATTCGCCGAGCGCCGCCTTGACCTGGCCGCGGATGTCATCGAGCGAGGTTTTGAAACCGGCCAGCAGCGCCTCCTGCTGCTTCGACACGGTCCGGATGCTTTCCGGGTGCGCGCATCCGACGATGCCGAGGACGAGCGCCGACACCACGACCTGTGCTCTCCGCATACGGTTCCCCTTCGTGATGGACGCTGCCTGCTTTCTCAATTGTCTCCGGAGGCGGGGGAACGAGGGGGAGGCCATCCGCGTGTGCGCTGCCGATGCGCCACCGCGGCCACCGGGCAGCGTGGCCTTGCGCCCGGATGCGAGATCCCCTGCGCCCTCAGTCGGAAGAATTCTTCTGACCGACCTGCGGTGCGACTCAGGGGGTTCCGTCTTCGCGCCGACGGCGAAACACTGACGGAAGCTGGCCTTCGAGCTTCTTGAAGACCCGGCCGAAGTGGGTCATGTCCTTGAAGCCCACTTCCCGGAAGATGTCGGTGACAGTTCGGCCGGTGTCCTGGAGCAGCTCCTTCGCCCTCCCGATCCGCCGCCGGGTCAGGTACTCCCGGAAGTAGAGGCCGGTGGACTCCCTGAACCGGCGGCAGAAATGGTACTTGCTCATCCCGGCGGCCCGGGCCACGTCGGCCAGGCTGAGCCCCGAGTCCAGGTGCTCGTCTATGTACCGGAGCGCCTTCAGGACCGAACGCCCCCGCTCTGCGGTTTTGAGATCAGCGTCCGGCAGCGGCCAGGGAGCCGGGTCGGTCTGGTGCACGTAGGGGTTGAGGCGCTGCGCCGCCTTGGCACGGCGCAGCGCCAACAGCGCGGCAATCCGGCTGTGGAGATCCTGGAAGTCCACGGGCTTCCGGATGTAGTCGCGCGCCCCGCCCCGCAAGGCCTGGACGGCGATATCCTCCGTGCCGAACCCCGTCATCAGGATGACCAGGGTGGAGGGAAAAAAGCGCTTGATGGCGTGGAGGACCGACGTGCCGAGGAGATCGGGCAGGCGGTAATCGAGCAGAATCAGGTCGAACTGGCTGGCCGCCAGGGCATCCAGGGCGTCCGAAGCCGTGGCCGCAGTCTGCACCCGGTAGCGGGAGGAGAGCG
>Ga0315279_10006170_pt1 | contig 15230 bp, 13 predicted proteins | sample YL17G06_20_MG_FD_203694 | JGI IMG/M metagenome (GOLD analysis project Ga0315279, IMG submission 203694) | Sediment microbial communities from Yellowstone Lake, YNP, Wyoming, USA - YL17G06_20 | ecosystem: Environmental > Aquatic > Freshwater > Lake > Sediment | place: USA: Wyoming | collected... | reverse complement strand
ATAGATGACCTGGAGGCCGCTGTGGATGAGGCTTGGTTGTGGATTTCAGGGCAACAAGATGAACTTTCAAGTTTATGCTTATTTCCGTGGATAAAATCGGCTCTAATTAACTGAATTTGATATTAGACCGACTCTTGAGGTACGAAGGGGCAATTGAAAGACAGTTGTACAAAGCAATCAACCAACTGGAGCGGCAGCAAAGACTACGAGCCGGTGATAATGTACCTGTGCCAATAGCGGTAGATGTGGATGTCAATACCGCTCAAAACAATTGAGAAAATGGGTTTGTTTCGCAGTTTTTATGTTTTTGGGAGATATTGAAAACCTGTATATGGTTTACCCCACCGTACGACTCACTATATCTACCGAGGCTTGATGTCAAAAGATGTAGCTATAATGTAGTCAAAATGTATGCAGAATCCTTAATGATTTCGGCAAAAAAAGAGAAATAAAATATGGGTAGATACTACTGGGATAAGAAAGACACGGTAGAAGATTGTACGAAGCTGAGCATCTTTAAGCTGAAAGAGTTTGGTTTGTTGACAGGCTTTCACGGTACGGGGCTGACTTGGACGCGCAAGTTATCGGGTCACACAAACAGTATAGGGATAGTTGTGGATGTCCTGGATGAGCCGTATGTAAAGCTTAACTACACAATTACAGACCGCAATTCAGGCCAAAAGACCGATTATGACTACAAGGTTCAGCTTACAACTACGCCCTGTAATTTAAGCGGGGTTCGATACTGGTTTATTTGCCCATTGTTTACAAATGGCGTTTATTGTGGTAGGAGGGTGGCGAGGATTTACAAGGCGCCCTGTGCAGTGTATTTCGGTTGTCGGCACTGTTATAACCTCTCTTATGAAAGCCGAAACGAGTCTCACTTGGGCCGGTTTGGTCAATTAGGTTATTTGCTTAAAGCTGAAAGACAGATTGAAGGACTCGAAAGCCAAATCAAGCGGAATTTCTATGGTGGCAGACCCACGAGAAAGTTTAGAAGATTGTCGATGTTGCAGAATAAGTTAAACGCCTATCTGAATAGCTCAACAGTAAGGAATCCGCTTGGCAAGCTTTGACAAAACGTTATCTCAAAGAATTTAGATGTGACAGCAACCGGTCCGGAATAAATCCTGGGACAAACCTTTTATTCGCACGAATAGAAGGTTCAGATTTTCACACCAAATCTGAACGTTTTATGCCTATCGACTATGGATATATTCAATCGGTTGTCTTGCGTCAGGAAAAATTCTCGCAGACTCACCACCGTCACGAGTCCTTCACTCATAAACAGTAGGGTGGTTACGACTCTGCATCTCCTTGGCAGTGGAACGCGCATAAATCAGTGTGCAAGGCGTGCCATATAGTCTTCCGTTTTCTGTTCAAATTTCTTGACGCTATCCCCGTAATGCGTACAATTTTGATTTGCAGCTTCACAGTAGTAAAATGTGGTAGTTATCTGTGCGATGAAAACCAGCAGAGTCAGCAGAATAATTCAGATTCTGATTGCCCTTCAGTCGGGGCAGAGCTATACAGTTATCGAATTAGCAACGCTGTTGGGGGTGAGCCGGCGGATGGTTTTCCGAGATTTGCAGGATTTGCAAAAGGCAGGAGTGCCGTTTCACTATGACGATAAGGCTGGCCATTACACAGTAGACCCAAACTTTTTCTTTCGCCCGCCAGCTCTGACCATTCAGGAAACACTGGGCTTGTTGCTACTTGCTCATAAAGCGAGAAATCATATTCATTTTCCATTTATGGATTGGGTGTTGCAAGCGGTGCTCAAAATAGAAAGCTTTCTACCCCACAAAGTAAAGCTGTTTTGCAACAGGGCCCTTAAAAATATTTCCGTAAAAACTGCTCCAAGACCGATTACCGATGTAAGTGACAAAATATTCGTGCAACTTATAGAGGCGATGTTAAAGAAGCGAGTCGCAAATGTTGATTATTATCTACCTGAGCAACACAAGAGCATAGTGTTTGATTTAAGCCCTTACCACCTGTTTTACAATGAACACGCGTGGTATGTCCTTGGCAGGTCTGATATCCGCGACAGATTGGGCATCTTTAAGCTTAACCAAATCAAGAAATTGACTGTATTGGACAGATGCTTCGTCGAAGATGAAAAATTCAACCTCAAGAAAGAACTTGGCCGTGCCTGGTTAATGGTACCAGAAGGCAAACTCTACCATATTAAACTGCGGTTCCTGCCAGAAGTGGTGCACGATGTTGTTGAAGTTCAATGGCACGATACGCAAACAGTCACCTTTGAGGATGATGGTTCTGCAATCGTTGAATTCCGCGTTGACGGTCTGAGTGAGATCACGTGGTGGATTCTGGGCTACGGTGATAAAGTACAGGTTCTTGCACCGAGAATCCTTAGGCAGAAGATTATCGAAATGGCCCAAAACGTCATCAGGCAAAACGAACAACTGACCCCAGATAATAATAGGTCCCCTTTCGGAGAAAAACCGGGTTCCTATTGAGATGGAGTTACCAATGCAGGTAGAATGTCTTACTTCAATGGCGGCGTTTGCAATAACCGTTGTGGTGCCATATAATGACGCGAAGCGAACTAAGGATCAGAGATATTGGTTATTGAATAACTGCTGTTTTTCTGGTTCTCGATGAAAGACCGTCATCCGCGAATGGAGCGCAAGAGGAGTGTTAAGCGGAGATACCGACATCTGTAGAAACAGTGTGAACACGGCATACGAGGTATTTGCCGAGCACAGCAGCTTTATTCGGGCGGTTATCGGCTCCCGGGTCAAAAATGAGGCGCAAGCGGACGATATCTTCCAGAATTTGTTTCTTTCTCTCGCACACAAACCTGTGCCCCAAGGTGTCGGAGACGTAAAGAGCTACCTCTATAAGGCCATAATCAATGATATTGTCGACACCGCTCGCACGATGGAACGGTATCGAGCTTTAGTTCGCAGATATGATGAGCAGCTAAACTTCTCTGCCAACGCTGTTAGTCCGGAAAACGCCTTAATCATCAGGGAAGAAACCGATAAGGTTTTGGACCTGATGGGCAGGCATTTGCGGAGAAGCGAGTTTCAGGCGATTACTTTGCGGTATAGAAACTGCACACCCATCAAGAAAGTCGCTGAGAAAATGGGTGTAAACAGTGGAACCGTTAGAAGATATATATCCGTAGGGTTAGCGAAAGTCCGCAAGCTCCTAACGGCTAAATAGGGGAACTAAAAATGGTTACTGCCAATCCTAATTCGTTATGCAAAGAGGCCGAACTGCACTACTATGATTTTATTCTTGGAAAGGGGCATGAACTAATCCCAGAGCATATTCTTGAGCATATTAGTCGATGCCAGAACTGCTTGGAGCAGCTTAATCAACTAAAAGTTGCCCTTTCGCAAGCTGATAGCATAGACCCGGAGCAAAGCCATGCTAACTCCGCCACGGCCACAATGCTGAAACTTCACTTTGCCTACATTGGCAAGCCTGTAACCTGCCAGACAGTAAAACCTTTTCTTCCTACCCTATTGGCCCCTGTCTTGGCGGTTAGAATACCGACACCGATAACAGCACACATAGACAATTGCCGACAGTGCTCCGAAGATTTAGAGACGATTCGCACATTAAACCTCAACCGTAACCAGTTAAGCCGACTAAGCCAGCTATTTGCAGAGGGGCCTTCCAAAGATAAGGTAGGCTGCTCTCAGGCCAGGGCTACCATACTATTTGTCGTGTTAATGACCCTTCGGGAAACAGATGCAGATGTTCTCAAACACCTGTGCACCTGCCGGGATTGTCGTAAAGCGTTATATGAATATAGAGAAACAGTTTGCAAAGAACTCGATAGCGAAATAGAACAAAAAGAGTTCCCCTGCGAAGAAGTCTTGGCGGCTGATATTTTTGACTATGTCGTACCGTACGGGCTTGACCCTGCCAACGACCAGTACGCCAGATTCCGCGAATCCCTTTGTTCGCATGTTCGCCGCTGCACAACCTGCTTAGCTAAAATGCAACAACTGCACAAGACCGTGTACGCCACCTTCAACTCAGAAGACTCGGAGGTCGTTACAATCTACAATATAGACGAATCCCGTAAAACTCAGATTGCTGGCGAATCTGACGACCTCTATACCGGCTTTCCTGTAAAGGTGAAGGTCTTAAACTATAAAGATGAAGCAAGGGCTGAGGAGTTAGCTTCGACTATCAATTTTCCCGCTGCCTTGCGGCGCAGACTTTCGTCAATGAATCTAAAACCACTGGCAAAAGTTGGTTTTGCAGCAGCGGCAGCTATATTGATAGCGGTTGCCCTTTTGCTCAATACACCGACTGCCAGGGGAGTTACCATTGAGCAGATTTACAAGGCCATTGACAAAATCAGAAATGTCTATGTCGCAAGCTTTGTTCCCGAGAAGAAAGAACCTGTCCAGGAAAAGTGGATGTCGCGTGCGTTAAATGTTTATATGACCAAAACTGAAGGACAGTTGGTTCTGTGGGACCTTCAAAACAAGGTTAAGAAGGCAAGGCATCTGGACTCCAATTCGGTCGAGACAACAGTGCTCTCCGATGACATAATCGCCGAGACCAGGGAAAGGATGACCGGTTCTTTGGATATAATGCCATTTGACCGGATGTCTGCAATCCCCAGAGATGCCGAATGGAGCCGCGTAACCGACAACAGTTTGGAATTTACTGCCGGGGATACGGAAATATATGATTTGACGTGGGTTAAAGAAGCTTACGATAGTTCTGTCACGTTCAGGAAGTGGCGGTTTTTTGTTGACCACAAAACAAATCTCCCTCGCAGGATTGAAATTTATCAAAAGCTGGCTGTGGAGGATGAGTATATTTTTATGTCTTCTAAGGAGATTGAATATTTGAGCGACAGCAAGATGCGGGAAGTTATTAAAGAAGCCTCTTTTTAAGACTGCAACATTTCATTTTGGCACCCAAAGAGGGTTTTTATTCCTGTAGCCATCGTTTATTTTCTCAACAAACATATCGTTTGCTTTCGAGCGACTTGTATGCCCATCTGCGAATCCGACATTAACGGTTTTGTTTGGATGACGGCCGTTTATAGCATCCTGTTCCTGGCCGGGCCATAAAGCCCTTTTACTATTAATATCAAGCCCGGGAATATAAGCAGTATCTTCTATTACAGCGTTACCAAGCACGACAGGCGGTTCATCTGTTACATGCCACCAGCTTATTAAACTATAACCGCTGTCAACTATCAGCAAAGTTTCGCCAGGACGTGATATGTCTTCGCTGCACAAAGGCGTCCCAACAAATTCTTCTCTTTGGCTTTGCCTGTCATCAAAACTTTTACATAAAGACCGGTTCACGCCGTAATTGCCGCAGAGGATATTATTTTGGAGCTTGGGATTACTTAACCGTTTGGAGGGACACTGAACTACTGTTCTCTTGTTGTCGGACTTTTTATAGAATCCTTCTATGAAATTGAACCACCACCACCCCACCCTATCATATTGAATGTACCCAGGATAACCACCCGGAGGTGACTCGTTAGGTTCCTCATTAAAGCCGTAAGGCAGGTTCCGGTCTTCGGTCTCGTACAACAACAATCCAAATGTCAACTGCTTGACATTCGAGCTGCAAAGAACGGCCTTTGCCTGTTGCCTCGAGCTTCGCAATGATGGTAATAATATAGCTATAAGAAGGGCGAGCGTCGCAATGACTACGAGCAGCTCGACCAGCGTAAAACAGGACCGCTTCATACTCGCTTATTCTATGGTCGTTCTCCTGATGAATCAACATAGAGTATCCCATATAGACCATCCATAAATAAAGAAACAAGCGGGGATTTTATCCTGCCTGCATTGGTTATCCTCGGCGAGCAGGTGGCTAAGCACACGCCCTCATATAATAGCAGGTCCATTCACCTGTAACTGTGCAAGCAAGAGGGTCATAAGGGTCTTCTATGCAAGGCGTTTCTTTGTATCTGAGCATAGAGCGGCCACTGCAACTGCCGCTGGCGGCGGCCTCGCAGCCGTATCTTGTGAAGTAAACTTGGTACTTACCTCCGCACATTCCGAAGAGGTCATCACAAAATATTACGTTATATGTCTGGAGAACGCGCGTGCAGGTATAACCGGCGGCGCCGATTATGCTGCCAAGTTGGTCATCGTCAATTTCGGTAAAATTGCCTTTTATGGGCTGGTTTGAGACCAGGAGGGCTGTGCCTTCAGTCCAGTCCATACCGAAGAAATCAATATCCGTGCGGTAGTAAAATTTATCGTTTGCCAGGTCTATGCACCACACATACTCCCTATCGATATCAGCCAGCACCACAAAATGGTTCTTTCCTGGAATATGTAGTATCACCTGACACCCATACAAACCTTTGAGGGTTTTGATATCGGTCTTGACCGCACGACAGTAAAGCCCCTTGCTCTGGGCAAATTGCCTCATTGCATAAAGACTTGTGGTTTTGTTCGGTTCACTTACAAGTTGAGCAAGTTCTTGGCCCGTCACCTCCTTACCCAACTGCGAGGCAACATATTTCAATGCTATTGTGGCACAGTTCTGGGGCTGTGCGCCTTCAGTTGCTGCAAACGTCAATCTCTCAGCCAAAAGCAAGTCCGTGTTCACTAAAGGCGAGTAGTGATACATCAGGGGCTTATCTGTTACAGCAGAGCGGTACTCTATCAGTGCATCATTTTCATACTCAACGTTGAAACTGTTCCGACTTGGAATATCACCTCTAATCCTGGTGAAATGCCAGAGGTCGCTGGCTAACAGCTTTTTGGACGCCGGCTCATACTGCTCTATCAAAATAGTAGCAGGCACCCAGTTGCCGGATACCAACTGGTAATCGGAGTATTGTTTGGCGATTATCAGATTCCCAGGTTTGGTTATCGAGCAAGACATCACGGCGTAGTTTTTTCCCGGGTCAAGTGCAAAAACCATCTCGGAGTCATCTGATTTGTTGAGCGTCAGATGTATTTGAGTTTGGCCGTCGATGTATTTCTCGGCTGCAGAGGAATCAGCAGCGGCAAGGTTCTCGTAGCTATAATAGCCGTATCCCCAGGGAATGAGCCCTGCGGTCAAAGGGCCGTTGACAACATGGGGAGTCTTTCCTGTTGAGTCAACGATTGCGTGGTTGCCCGGCAGAAAGTAAGTGGTGTACTTTTCGCCATCCCATACGAATATACGCCGGCCGTTCCAGTTCAGGTCGAACTGGCCGGTCATAAAATTGTCTTCTAATTCTTTGCCGGGCTTTACGGAGTCTGTTCGTGATTGGGCGTTGATTTCCCAGTAAAATCTTTCCCCATCGAACCTTACCACCACGGTGGAATTCATTGTGTACTCATTTGAGAGGTGGTAGCGGACGTTGAATGGTAGGGCATCGAGCTTCATTTTCTGATGGGTTTCGGTCAATTCGGGCTTGTTCGGGTTGCTTTGATACTCCTGGACCTGTTTTTTGATTTGATTTTCTATCTCGTTGGGGTCTGTTACTTTCGGTGCCCTGTATTCCTCGTGTGTTGCCTCAATAGTACCGGCAGGAAGCCAGGTCTTTCGTGGCTGGCTTGTTAGCCTTTCGAAGATTTGCAGAATCTCCGCTTTGTCCAACTGTCTATCGGCAGAAACTACAGAACTAACAGACGACAAAAAGACTATTGCTGATACAAAACATTTCAGGTTCATGGCTGCCTCCTTCTTACAGTTTTCAGTTGATAAAAAATAGTCAAACACCCTAAATTGTCTTAGGGCGGATTCTCTAACGCCCTACTCATTCATTAATGGAGGCGATTCTGGGGGACAAAATGTTGACTCTTTTGTTATGCTTTCTTCCAAAGGAATTCAGAAAGAGGTTTTGGGAGTGACCTTTGGACACTAATCTTCCGTGCCACGGTAAGCAGAAGCGATAGGTCCACCCTGTCAGCGGCAGATTAAAAACGAGTGCTGCTATTGGGTTTTTTCAAGCCAATAATCGGCAAACAGCATTAAATCATCAAAGTCGACATTTCCGTTAGTGTCAAGGTCAGTGCCTTCGCACCAGCTTGGTTCGCTACAGCCCTGCTGCCAGTATGAGGCAAATACAGCAAAATCTGCAAAATCGACCTTAGTATCGATATTGAAGTCGCGCGTCGGAACATGGGAAAAGACAAGATAATAAGCGGGTTCATCCATCCCGCCCGGGCCGCCGTGATCGTAGAATCCCACATCGCAGGTGCCTATGTTTATGGCATTATAATCAATAATGAACCAGTCTCCTGCCTGTATGCCAGTAGAGCCTGTATACAAGTCAAACGCTTCAATCCCTGACTCTACCCACCACCAAACAACCGCCTCATTTCCTGCGGCAGGGAAATGAGACTTTGACCAATCCTCATCTACCTGCGGTCCTCTGGCCGACAGAACCCCGTAACCGATGTTAGCATCCGCGATAACAAGACTACCACTCCAAGGCTCAGCAATATTCGAGTCGACAATAATCGTCAGTTTGGTCCCGACCATTATGTCCCTGTAAACAAAAGGGATACAGGGGTCAGCTAATTCAAGAGGCGTGTTACCGTCAGCAAGGCACACCCGTGGAAATACCTCGCCCATGGTCAGGGTGTTAATGCTTAGGATTACTACCAACGACACCAGTTCTCTCATAATCGTCCTCCCACCAAAGACCACATCGGACCCGCCGATGTCTGACAGTGAGATAAAGCATCAAGAAAAAAGTATATGAACACCTCGGTCCACGGTTCCTACCGATTATAACCGGCCAGGATTACTGTCATTATACAGGAACCATTCGCACCAATCAAATAGATTCGTTCAGCCTTTCCTACCTTGGCTGCTTTGGATCGCAGAGAGTCGTAGCCAAAATCAGTATCAAAATCCACTTGCTGATTTAGCTGAAATTATAGCTATCTGGCCGGAACTGCCCGAACATATCAAAGCGGTAATTACAGCCTTAATCCAGACCCATAACAAGTAAAGAAAAAAGGATTTATTATGCACCAAACAAAAGCGCTTACCCCTAAACAGGAAAGCTTTTGTGTTCACTACACTACTATCGGAGCCGAGACATTCAGTAACGGCACAAAAACTGCAATAGCAGCAGGTTACAGTGAAAAGAGCGCATATTCGCAAGCTTGTAACTTATTGAAAAACCCTAAGATTCAGCAGAGGATAAAAGAGCTGCATTCAGAGAATATGAACCGAAACAGCATAACACTTGATAAAGTCCTGGCTGATGAGCACGACAAACTAATGGCACGTAAGCACCATCAATATACAGTTTCTAAGGGCTGTACAGAATTACAGGGTAAGTATTTGGCTATGTTTACCGACAAGACCTTAACAGAGGACGTGGATAAAATCAAAGAACTAACCGAACGTGAGAAAGAGGAAGCCAGAATAATAGCTGAGATAAGGCTTCGGCTTATGACTGATTCACAAGATATTAAATCAGCTTGACCAATGCCATTTTTAGCACTCTATTGCTTTCGGGCAAGGATGGATTTGACCTGCGTATCGCTCCACGGGACGCCTGACCTTGTGGGGATTCCTTCTTCGTTTAGTTTTCGCGCTATAGTTCCAAATCCAAGCCGTTTTTCACCATGTGGCTTCCGGTAAAGCTCCTTGATTCTTTTGATGATATTGTTTTCACCAGGATAGTAACCATAAGGTTTTCGGCCTTCGCATCGGCCTGTTTTCCGTTTGGTGCGTTCACGGGCTGCACGAAGTTTCAGGACAATAACGGATTTTTCAAACTGCGATACCGCTCCAAGCACTTGACGGATAAGTGTTCGGGTAGGGTCATCATCACCCGTAGTCAGGTCAACGCCTGAATCGGCGGAGATAACACTAACGCCTAAATCCCTGAACTGGCCAAGTATCACCTCGCTAACCATCAGGTCACGGGCAAGCCGGTCGGCACGCTCTACCAGTATAACCTTGACCCCGTTTGACTCGATATAATCCAGTAAAGCTGCAAGGCCCTGTCGGTGTTCAAGCTCCTTCGTACCGCTAACGCCTTCGTCCCGATACTCACCTACTATTTCCAGACTGTTAGCTTTCGCATATTTGCGGATAGCTTCTCTTTGTCTTGGGAAACCGTCCTTATTGATTTGTCCCTTACCTGATACCCGAAGGTAGGCCAGGGCTTTCTTTTTTGTCTGTTTAGCCATAATTTACTTCCACTTTACTCTAACATTTCGCCTGATTCAATAGCCATAAGCATTTGACGGCAGTTATTCTTACAATTTTGGGCAAGTTTGACATAGCTTTGCAGGGACTTCCCGTTAAGGTTTTCCTTCGTGGCAATTTGCCTGCAATGCTCAGCGAATACGTTGGCAAGTCCCTGGTTTGTCAATTCGATTTTAGCACACCTGGACAGTAGCGGGTTCGCGTCTATCTGGTCGTCAAACAACTGGGATTCACCTTGTTTTGTTGTTGTAAAGATAATGCAGACGTGACCTGGTATTCGCTCCAGAAGGCCCAGCAGGCGCCTTATAATCGCTTTACGTAGTCCGTGTGCTTCATTGATGATATAGGCCCTGCCGCCCTTATCTGGTGCAAGATAGTGCATATCCTGTTCAATCTTATCAACTTCGGCAATTGAAAGCTGGTCGGCACTATCAAACTCATTGATATAGAACTCATCGGCGCCTTGTGCCGCGATAATCCTGGCAATGGTAGTTTTGCCTGTCCCGCTTGAGCCGGAAACCCACCAGGCACGTCCACCCCAGCTTCGTGATAATAGTGTTTTGATTTTCTTAACAGCTTTGTCCTGTCCTAAAACTCCGTCAAAGTTTGACGGTCTGTATTTCTCAAATAATGTTTCCATCGTTTTTATCCTTATCATAAAGTGTTTTTTTCTTTTTAGTTATCCCGCGGCGCTGCCCTGGCCCATCATAAGACAGACCAGGGCTTTGCGCCTTTGGGCCTACGCGACTGCAAGTGCTTCGTCCATTGTCAAAGTCTGATATTTGTCCCAAGGCTTGTAATTATGTGCTGGCTTTGTCGGTAGTCCGCAGTTGTGGCTCCATTGACCACGGCGTCTTGACCATCGAAAGCCAAAATCCTTCAGCGCTTGCCTGATGTCGGCACTGGGCTTGGATTCAAACTCGACCCATACCCACCTGCCTACTACACGCGCAGGCAGATTCTGCGCTTTGCAGAACTCCAAGACTTCGATAATTGAGTGATTCGACTTGCTTTTTGGGGTTTGTTCTGTTAGTGTTTCCATTGTTCTAAACTCCTTTCAGTTTAGGACCACGGTCGGGGATGTTTGCTGCATCGCCCGACCACTTTTCTTTTGTGACTTGCCGGTCAAGCCACTTCGCTTATAAGTATAACACCTTATCAGCAAAAGTCAAGCATTTCTTTAGAAAAAATTGCTTTGTAATTCACAAGTGCTTATTTGTCAATATAGTTACAAAGCAAAATATATTTTCTTTTTATCTTTTTATAAGGCGATGTCCAGCAAAATTCCAACGGTGTAAAATTTATGCTGCTGGTGGTCTGAGCAGGCTTTACCTGGACTTTACCAGTGCTTTTTGAAACTGATAAAGCCAGTTGAATCTTGCCGGAAAGCTGGTGAAAACCTGCCCGAAAGCAAAGCAAAAGACTACAAATACACCCACAGAACAGCCTATATTTGACTACACAGCAGACAGAACAAAGCGAAATTACCCAGAATGGATACCCCATAACCCCCCAAGCCCACGCCCGTCTTGAAAATCATAATCTGCCCAGAAGTATATTTGAATTTTGTTGATTTTCGGATATATATGGTCTGTTTAAGTGCATAAAAATACGCCTTGGAAACCGAGCGTATCCCCGTGTGTGTTTTTTCACGGGTTTTCAAGCAACACCTCTTAACAAGCCGGTCTTTGTTGCCAACCGATGCTAAACAGGGAAAAACATTGCTTCTGCTCCACAATGGCCTTATAATGGCTATCAAGTTACCAAAGATTATGAGGCGTTGGAATGGGAGCAACACCGAGGAGATTAAATGGTTGAAAATGGAAGCAAAGGTGGCGGAGAGCTTTTCATAGTTGACAACAGCGACCACGAGTGGAAGGTCATAGATTACCTGCGCGAATGGACTGATATAGCCAGCAGTTTTGACATAGCTACAGGATTCCTCGAAATTGGTGCAATTCTTTCGTTAGATGGTCATTGGCAAAAACTTGACAAGATGCGGATTCTGATGGGAGACGAGGTATCAAGGCGCACCAAACAGGCCTTGTTAGATGGGATTCATGATATTGAGGGTAAACTTGACCAAAGCATCGAGACCGCAAAAGAAACGAACGATTTCCTCAGCGGCACCGCGGCCATAGTGGATGCGCTTCGCAGCAAGAAGATTGAGTGCCGTGTTTACAACAAAGACAGGTTTCACGCAAAAGCATACATCACGCATGGCAAGCACGCTGTAGTGGGTTCCTCTGCCCTGGTTGGTTCGAGCAACTTAACCTACCCCGGCCTAACCGAAAATGTAGAACTAAACGTGCAGATACGCCGGGAAGTAGAATTATTGCAGGAGTGGTACGAGAGACACTGGAACGACGCGCACGAGATTACCGAGGAAATTCTTAAAGTAATTGAACGCCATACTTGCGAATACATGCCCTTCGAGGTCTATGCTAAGGCGCTACAGGAATTCTTCAGAGGCCATGAGATGACCGCTACGGAGTGGGAACGCAATGAGTCCAAGATGTATCCCGTCCTCGACCACTATCAAAAAGAGGGCTACCATGCGATTCTCAAAATTGCTGCTCAGCATGGCGGCGCGTTTCTATGCGACGGTGTAGGACTTGGCAAGACCTATGTCGGTCTTATGCTGATTGAACGGCTGGTTATGCACGACCGTAAGCGAGTTGCTCTCTTTGTGCCAAAGGCAACCCGTGAGGATGTATGGGGACGGGACTTGCGAAGGTATCTGCGACATTTAAGCGGAGATTTTAGTAATCTCGTTGTTTTTAACCATACTGACCTGCTCAGAGGAGGTGACTTTGAGTATCGGCTTGACCGTGTTAAAGAACTGGCAGACGTCATAATCATCGATGAGGCGCATCATTTCAGAAACAAAGGGCTGAAAGGTGAGTCGCGCTACTGGCGTCTTTATAATATAGCCGAAGGCAAGACCCTGTTTATGTTGACGGCAACACCGGTGAATAACCACCTTAGAGACCTACAACACATGATAGAGCTGTTCGCTCCTCGGAAACCCAATAAAGAACCGGACCCGGCGCAATTCAAGGCGGCCCCCTTGGGGATTCACTCACTTCCTGGTCATTTCCGCAAATTGGAAAACGCACTGGAGAAAATGCTTTCGGGTGAGAAACAAGAAGACCAGCCGGATGTTGCCACGAACCAGGCGGAAGCTGAAAAAGTCCTCTGGAGTGATAATCTTTTCCGCGAGATTGTTATTCAACGCAGCCGCGCATACGTCAAGAAAAGTCAGGAGCAACACGGAGGTAGTCAGGCCATTTTCCCAAAACGCGAAGACCCAAAAGTGGTTGATTACTCTCTGAGAAAAACGTACGGCAGACTGCTTGCGAAGGTCGAGGATGCTTTCAACAAGGAGAAACCTTTATTTTCTTTGGCGGTCTATTACCCTTTGGCCTATTACATAGGCCCGGATATGGAAAAGAAGGAAAGGGCTTGGCAGGAAAACCGCCAAAAGCAAGTGGTCAGCTTGATTCGCGTGCAATTTCTGAAACGCTTTGAAAGTTCAGCGAGAGCGTTCGAGTTCTCCTGTGAAAACCTTATGGTTAAACTGCTTGCCTGGGCAACAAAGCACAGCCAGACGGACGCCGAAAAAAAGAGATTAGACCGATGGGAAAGACAGCATGAGGAGCTTATTAACGACATACATAAAGACCTCCACAAGCTATTTGGCGATGAATCCACGCAGGTTCAGGACGAAGACATTATTGACGATGAACTGCTCGAAGATATTGAGGAGCTTTCACGCGAACAGTACAAAATCGACGAAATCCTGTCAGAGACCTTTCTTGACCTCGACCAGATTATTGATTTCCTCGGAGAACTTAAAAAATTCAAACCGTCCCATGATGATAAGCTTCAGGCACTGATGCAGTTACTGAAAAATGACGCACGGCTGAAAGAACATAAAGTGCTTATCTTCACAGAGTATATGAACACGGCACGTTATGTACGGGAACAACTGGAGGAGACGGGCTTCAGCAACGTTGACGAGATAGATAGCGCGACAAAACGCGATAGAAGCGACATAATTCGCCAGTTTGCCCCTTATTATAACTGTCCTGCTGAGAGCGGACCTCTTGAGGGCCTTGAGAAAGAAACGCGAATTCTGATTTCAACTGACGTGCTTTCCGAAGGTCTAAACCTACAAGACGCTACTTTGCTTATCAATTATGACCTGCACTGGAACCCGGTGCGGCTTATGCAGCGAATTGGCCGTGTGGACAGACGTCTCAATCCAGCAATCGAGGAACAGATTTTGGCCGACTGCCCTGAGCGAAAAGAAATTCGTGGAATGGTTGCTTTTTGGAATTTCCTCCCGCCCGATGAGCTTGACCGGCTGCTTCATCTCTACGGCAAGGTTGCCCACAAGACCCTGCGAATCTCAAAGGTATTCGGCATCGAGGGTAAAAAGCTACTGAAGCCCGAAGATGACTATGAAGCTCTTAAGGATTTTCTGCATAACTATCAAGGCACTATCACACCCCTTGAGCAGATGCACATCGAGTTTCAACAGTTGCTCAAGGATAATCCCGGCTTGGCCGAACGACTTAACGTCCTGCCCGGCAAGGTCTTCAGCGGAAAGCAGCATATCACCCCCGGCGCAAAGGCGGTATTTTTCTGTTATGCCCTGCCTGCTCAAAAGACACCAGTAGTTGATATGGATACAGGAAACCAGTCGCTTTGGTCGGAAGAGTTGGGCTACACAAAATGGTATCTCTACGACATCGAAAAGGACAATATCCTTGACGAGCCGACAGAGATTATTAACCTGATTCGCAGCACACCGCAAACACCCCGGCAGCGTAACTTGACGGACCAGACATTGTCTGAAATCCGCAAAAAGATTGAGAAACACATTAAAGATAGTTACCTCAAACAGGTTCAGGCCCCTCAAGGTGTCAAGCCGACATTAAAGGCATGGATGGAGATTAGTTAATGCCCACGTCGCAGCAAATACACCAGGCAATCGGGACTGTAAATAATCGGCAGTCTTTTATTCAAAATCTTCTGGTAAATACACTTGGCTGGCAAATACCACAAGGCATTGAACAGATAGA
>Ga0315279_10006169_pt1 | contig 15232 bp, 14 predicted proteins | sample YL17G06_20_MG_FD_203694 | JGI IMG/M metagenome (GOLD analysis project Ga0315279, IMG submission 203694) | Sediment microbial communities from Yellowstone Lake, YNP, Wyoming, USA - YL17G06_20 | ecosystem: Environmental > Aquatic > Freshwater > Lake > Sediment | place: USA: Wyoming | collected... | reverse complement strand
AAAATCACACTTTTTGCTGCCATCAACCATCCCATTTTTCAAAATTTCTCTCAAAAACCCATATTTCCCCCTATTTTCCAACTTTTTTCTCTTCTTTTTTCCTCTTTTTTACTTGTTGTGTTTTTGCTTCTCCTCGTCTGACAGTTGCTCGTTTAACGATCCTGAACGGAAGCCCTGCAGGTCGATAGTCACGAATTTGAAGCCGAGCGCTTTTAGTTTCTCAACTACTTTCGAGCGAATCGGCTCGGCGGCAACTTTGGCAATGTCCTTTGCATTGACCTCGATTCGCGCGATAGTATCGTGATGGCGGACGCGAAATTCCACCACCCCAAGCGACCGCAGGAAATCCTCGGCCTGCTCGATTTGCTTCAGGCGTTTTTCTGTGATTTCCAGGCCGTAGCTTATCCGCGAAGCTAAGCACGGTGACGCAGGCAGCTCGGCTGTAGGCAAATTCATTTGCCGACTGAGCTCTCGAATATCATTTTTGGTAAGCTTCGCTTCTATTAAGGGACAGCGGACGCCAAAGACTTCTGCAGCGCGATTGCCGGGCCGAAAATCATCCTGGTCATCAAGGTTGTTGCCGCAGATAACGTAATTGAAATTTTTCTCTTTGGCGATGTTGGTGAGGATTCCGTAAAGGTGCGATTTGCAGTGGAAGCACCGGTCCGGCGAATTTGCGGTAAATTTCGCATCGGCCATTTCGTTTAGTTTGATAGTGCGAAGCGCAGCGCCCATATCTTTTGCGTTTTTTATTGCCTGCTTATACTGCGATTTAGCCAAAGACGGACTTACACCGATACAGGCAAGGACATTTTCCGTCCCGAGCGTATCGACAGTGACTTTCAAAAGAAACGTGCTATCCACCCCGCCGGAATAGGCAACAACAACCCTGCCCAGCTCAGCAAGTGACTTTTTTAGTTTTTTGTATTTATCTGCTAATTTTCCCATGGGCTTAAGCAAGTATCTCTTCCAGAATCTCCGCTGCCGATTTCACAAACTCGGGACAGACCTTTTTAAACAAATCTTTCTTTTTCGCCTCTTCAAAACCTTCCAAAGTGCTGACATTACAACCTATAAGTGATGTGCAGCCAATAGACCCGTGACGGGCCTTAAACTTTTTAGCAAATTCCACTACCGCTTCGAGTGTCTTCATCCTTGCCTCGACATCATCAGCCCTGGTCCTGCCGTATTTTAATCCGATGACCATAAACGCCCCTGTTACCGCCCCGCAGGTTTGGTCGAGGTGCATACCGCCGCCAAAGCCGCTGCTGATTTTATATGCTGTTTTCTTATCCAGGCCGAACCGCTCGCAATACGCCCCTAAAACCGCCTGCGAACACGAAAATCCTTCCTTAAAGACCTCAACCGCTTTTCCTACATTGCTCATGCCTTATCCCATCAATATAATGTCTGAAAATTTGCCCAAATGAAATGTATCCAGTTTAGAAAAATCACAAAGCCGATGGTGGGATTCGGACCCACAACCCCGGCTTTACGAAAGCCGTGCTCTACCGTTGAGCTACATCGGCCTATATGCCGGATATAATACTGGTCATTGACTGGCTTGTAAAGAAACCTCATTCGGTCAATGAACAGGCATCCCGAAGGATTCTTCTTGTCTTTGAGATTGGGTTTGTTTGGGTTTGTTTTTTCGAGTCCGCAGGCGTGATTTATTTTCATAATCCTTTTGTGAAAAATCGTTTGCATTCATTTGGACCCCCAGAAATCGGCTTTGTTTTGCATAATCAGGTCATAATTTCCCGGCGAGCATTGCTCCATAGTTGGTTTCTTCATCGGCGGCCCTGAGCGGGTCCAGCTTTCGTATGAGATGGAGCCGTTGCAGCTCGAGTAACGTTTTGTAAAGACTGTGCTCTATTCGTCGTTCATACATTAAGAGGCGCTCGAGCACCCTTGCGTTTGAGAAGTCCTTTATGGCCAATCGGCCGAGAGCAAGAGCGCCGTCCGAGCCGGAGGAATCGCCCTGCGGCAGGACTGGGCGTTTGGAAAACAGCGATTGGGTGAGTTTAGCCAGGAGGCCGGAGGTATTATCTGCGTTCATCGCGTCGATGGCCTGGTTCTGGATACGACCGACCCTTTTGAGCCGCCAGGAGAGACCGACAATTCGCTCGGCTAACATAGATTCCATTGGGCTGGCTGGGTCGAGCTCGGCGAGCATAAGGTCGCGGTAGAGTTCAAACTCAGCCTGGCTTTCTGAACTGATAATGTTCTGACCGGTCGAAAGGCCGTGTTTGAACGCGTTTTGTGAGACGATGGCCTTGCCCTCAAGCGTGCGTGGGCCGGTCGATTTTTGGGCGTTAAGGCGGTTTGCGAGGATTTGCGCTTCACTGGCCATTGTGAAACCCTCCTGATTCACGATTGATGATGGACGATTAACCCGAATTTTTCAAAGCCACAGAGTTCACAGAGAACACAGAGATATAAGTATTTGTCATTAAAAAAGTTATAACATTTAAGCCGCATTAGGCGGGTTTTGCCGCAAATTACAGTGAGTAGTTTTTGGCTATATACATAATCGCTTAAGTAACAATAAGTTAAGTCGCATTTTCGCAAAACTCATGAATTATGCGGGTTAACGATTTGTTATCCAATATCAAATACCAGTATCGATTAACACGATTCACTATTAAATTGTTAGATATATATTATACAAAAATAAATGTTAAGTGTCAAGTGAAATTTTGGTGTAGGAAATCATATTTAGCCACTAATTAACACGAATGAACACGGAATAACCCGGATTTTTCAAAGCCACAGAGGACACCGAGAACACAGAGCGTATAGAGGTAATCAGGTAAACAGGTTAGCAGGAGGCAGAGCATCAGGTAAACAGGAAATCAGGAGAATTTGTAGCGGGATAACCACTCGTAATCTTCGTCATCGACCTTTGCAGTCAGGCCGTTGCTTAGCGGTATCTCTTTCATTTTTCTCTTACCTCTGCTCAGACGACCTCTTTTTATGAGGTGCAGTCACCGTTTTAGCACACTGCTCCCAGCCATTAATAGGTGACTGTCCATAGTTTTGTCGCTAGTATCCGCAGGTTCCATTTAATCCACCTCTGACCCTTGAGTTGGAGTCTTTTCTGAAGAATCCTTTGACTTATTGTTACCTTCATATTGTTTCACGGGCGACGTTGTTCCCTTTTCAGTCTTGGCAAAGCGTTGCATGTAACTATGAAGCAAACTCCCTACTGTTTTACGCATCCATATAAGAAACCGCCCAATGGGGTTTGCCAACTGAATAACTGTTAGGAATGCCATTACGAAAGTGAGTACCGCTATTACGATAGTCAGATACAGCATCTTTTTGGATAAGGCTGTACTGCTTCTATTAAACTCATCTATTGCCATTTGAAGTTTCTGAGAGGACTTGTAATTCGCGTACGACAACCTAATATTTACTATATCGACCATACTTACCATAGTTGGCGAGTAGTTGGATATCTGATAGGGACTCCGAACGGCTTTCTGATAAAACTCGTCTAGCTCCTTGTCAAAACTGACGTCAGTTTCATTTGGCTCAACATCGGCTTTTTCTTCGCACCCAGAAAGGAACATCGCCATTAGAGCCACCAATATACACGCAATCTTCATAGGAGCATCCCTTCCCTTTCAATCATTATCAGGGACAGTCAGCCTTTTCTGTGCACTGTCCCAAAGCCATTATTAAATGGTTGGGGGGCTGCTGAAAAAGCCCGTGTTTCTTTCAGAAGCATAAATCCAAGAGGTCTCGCTTCGTTGCTCGGTAATTAGAAATATACACTAATTCCACGGGATTTTCAAGAAAAAAGATATAAAGTGCACAAGACATAAGCGATTAATTCTTTTAATTCAGCATGGGCAAGCGAGTTGCCCATCCTACCAGCTCCCTTTCATTGGGGTCCTTTCGTATGCTACTCTGCGCAGTAGCCCCGCCTTTGGCGGGACGCTACGTAGCACGAGTCACGCATAGGGTTCTTCAAACAGATGCGTCAATCCTTCGACTGTCCCTTCGACTTCGCTCAGGACGTCATCCGTGAGATTTAGGCTATCACATTTTAGCCTGTTTGTCACGTATTTTTCGGGAAAATAGCCAGTAAGAGCATAAGGCATTTGAGATTTACGATTTACGATTTTCAATTTACAATTGGTGATTGGTCATTCGTTATTGCCTAACCCTCTATCCCCCATACGCTATACGCTAACGTCGCCTTGCGCCCTTTTCTCAGTCGAACCATTCGTCTTTCTCATCGAAGGGCGGGATACAGACGTTAATGATTCGCATTTTGCCTACGGCACGATGACGGCAGCCGGGCTTAATAAGAATAGAAGTCAAGGGCTTGACCGGCACACGCCTGCCGTCAAGCTCCATTTCACCACTGCCTTCGAGGACAAGATAAATCTCGGTGAGCTTTTTGTGATAGTGGATGCGGGCGTCTTCTTCGATATCAACAACGTGCATTGTCGCCACGGGATTATCGGGGCCGGCAAAGGCCCTTCGCGAAAACCCGCACGGACAGGTTACAGCGTTCAGTTCACTAAAATCTGCAACTATGTAGTTAGCCATCGTTCACTCCAAAAAAAAAGAGTTATGAGTTCGTAGTTCTTAGTTCGTGGTCACCAAAATACGGCGGCGGCCAAAAAGTATTGAAATCTGCGGACATCTATTATATATTCTGGCCAGAATGGGTGATTTAAGCAAGACTTCAAAAATTTGAACAGGAGCAGTCAAAATGGGCGCAAAACCCAATGCGATGGTGGCGCAATCCGGCGGGCCAACGGTGGTGATTAACTCCAGCGCCTGCGGCGTCGTCCAGGAATCAATCAAATCCGGCAAAATCGGCCAGGTGATAGCGGCAGTCAACGGGATACTCGGCGTATTAAAAGAGGAGCTGTTTGACATCTCGGCTGAAAAGACGCAGACCATCGAGGCATTAAAACGCACGCCGGCGGCGGCAATGGGCTCGTGCAGATACAAACTAAAATCCCTCAAAGACTCGAGGGCGGATTTCGACAGGGTGCTCGATGTCTTCAAGGCCCACGACATCCGCTACTTTTTCTACGCCGGCGGCAACGACTCGATGGACACCGCAGACAAGGTAAATAAACTCGCCGCGGATGCACGCTATGAGCTGGTCTGCATAGGTATTCCGAAGACGGTCGATAACGACCTTGCGTTTACGGACCACTGCCCGGGCTACCCGAGCGTGGCAAAATATGTCGCCACCTGCGCGATGGAGGCAGGCAGGGACACCGAGGCACTTTATACGACCGATACCTGCACAATTCTGGAGGTGATGGGCAGGGACGTCGGCTGGATAGCAGCGGCGACGGGCCTTGCCGCAAGAACCCCAGAGGATGCGCCGCACCTTATATATATGCCCGAAGCAGCTTTTTCGTTCGATAAACTTGTCCGCGATGTGCAGGAAGTGCTCAAGGCGTTCGGCAGGGTATTTATCGTTGCCGGCGAAGGGCTCAAAGACGATAAAGGCAAGTATGTAACTGCGGATTCAGGGGCGTTTGGCAAAGATAGTTTCGGCCACGTCCAGCTCGGCGGCGTTGCGGAGATGCTCAAGGCGGTGATAGAAAAAGAGGTCAGGATAAAGGCCCGCTTCAATAAGCTCGGCACCAACCAGCGAAGCGCGATGCACTTTGCATCGTTGACCGACGTCAACGAGGCATATATGTGCGGGCAAATGGCGGTAAGATATGCGCTGGACGGTGTCAACGGCAAAATGGTAACACTTGTTCGCGAAAAAGGCCTGCGGTACAAATGCACAACTGGCCTGGCGGAACTGAAGGACGTGGCCAACGGCGAAAAGAAGGTGCCGCGCGAGTTTATAAACGACAAAGGCAACCACATCAGCGATGCGATGCGAGATTACATCCGGCCGCTGGTGCAGGGCGAGGCCCCCGTAACAATAGACAGGGACGGCCTGCCGGTGTTTATGAGATTCGAACGTAAAATACTGGAGAAAAAACTTCCAAAATATCTTTAATCAGGAAGGATAGTAATTGCCACAAAGGCACGAAGTCACAAAGAAATTATAAATTAAAAGAAACTTGGTGTCTTTGTGTCTTGGTGGCGAAAAAGTTCAGAAGGATAGACAATGAAAAACCTGTTTGACATTAAGAGCAAAGTTATTGTGATTACGGGAGCGGGCGGCATCCTTTGCGGCACAATGGCAAAGGCGCTGGCCAGGGCGGGGGCAAAGGTCGCCGTCCTGGACGTAATCGAGGCCGCCGCGAACAAGGTAGCAGACGAAATCAAATCCGGCGGAGGCCAGGCCGTTGCCGTTAAATGCGATGTATTAGACAAAAAAAGTCTTGAATCCGCCAGGGCAACCATTAACTCTGCATTCGGCAGAATAGACGTGCTAATCAACGGCGCCGGCGGAAATAAAAAAGAGGCCACAACCTCGCCGGAGTTATCTTTCTTTGACCTGCCGAGCGAGGTTGTCCGGTCCGTCTTTGACCTGAACTTTCTGGGCACGCTGCTGCCGAGCCAGGTTTTCGGCAAAGATATGGCCGAAAAGGGCAGCGGCGTAATACTGAATATTTCCAGTATGAATGCGTTCCGTCCGCTGACCAGAATCCCGGCATACTCGGCGGCCAAGGCAGCCGTCAGCAATTTCACGCAATGGCTGGCCGTCCATATATGCCAGACCTATTCCAAAAATATCCGCGTCAATGCTATTGCGCCGGGGTTCTTTCTGACCGAGCAGAACCGATTCCTTCTGACCGACCAGAAGACCGGCGAACTGACCCAGCGAGGCAAAACGATTATTGAGCATACGCCGATGGCCAGATTCGGTGAGCCGCAGGAGCTTGTCGGAACCGTTATGTGGCTGTTAAGTGACGCAGCAAAATTCGTAACCGGAATTGTCGTCCCCGTGGACGGCGGGTTCTCCGCCTTCAGCGGAGTCTGAAAATTGATTCTGCCATACAACGGTGGATACATAGATTGGTAATTGATGATTGATTATTGAGCAGGAGAAAAAATGGCTGATGTTGACCCGGCAAAACTGCTAAAGGACTTCAAACCTAAAAGGGAGTTTTTCGTCGGTATCGACTCTGACGGCTGTGCCTTCGATACGATGGGCATTAAGCAGCGGGAGTGCTTCTGCCCGTGGATGATTGGCTGCTTCGGCCTGCAGCCGGTCGCTCAGGCGGCGCGCGAATGTAAGGATTTTGCGGACCTCTTTTCTAAAACCCGCGGCGCCAACCGGCATAAGACGTTGAAGCTGATAATAGCTGACCTGCTGCCCTCGCACCCAATGGTAAAGGCCAGGAACTTCAAGGTCCCGCAATTTCCGCACTATTATGCCTGGGTCGATAACCCAAAGAGCGTCCTTAGCAACGAAGGGCTTAAAAAAGCTATCGCAGAATCCACCATCCCCGAGGCAAAACGAGAGCTGGAACTTGCGCTTGCGTGGAGTGAAAGGGTCAACTGGGCCATAGGGGAAATCGTAAAGGAGATGCCGCCATTTCCTTATGTGCGTGAAAGCCTGGCGAAAATCAGGCCGCTCGCCGATGTGATAGTCGTCTCGGCCACGCCGGGCGAGGCCCTTATTCGCGAGTGGGAAGAACACGATATTGCAAAATACGCTGACATCATCGCCGGCCAGGAAATGGGCACAAAGGCCCAGCACCTCGAATACACCGCAAAAGGCAAATATGAAAAGGACCACATCCTGATGATTGGCGATGCGATTGGAGATATGAAGGCCGCCAGAGCCAACGATGCCCTGTTTTATCCGGTCAATCCCGGCAGCGAAGTCGAGTCCTGGAAACGATTTCATAACGAGGCATTCGACAGATTTATCAAAGGCAAATACGCAGGCAGCTACGAGCAGAAACTCATCGCCGAATTTGACAGGTGCCTGCCCGAAAAACCGCCCTGGCAGCAGCGATAGTGGTTAGTGATTGGTGAATGGTGATTGGTGAGTAGTTGACGAATCACCAGTTACTAATTACCACTCACCAATTAACCAAGTACTGATGACTGATTATTGAAACTAAACACGATGGTAATCGAGTGCAAGAACAAAAGCGATTTCGTTTCAGACGAGCAGGCTCGCGAGGCAATCGGAGAATTTTTTTTGAAAAATGACTGCACCGGCAAGCGAATTATGCTAATCATTCCCGATAACACCCGCTCCGGACCCGTAGGCGAGATATTCAAAATCATTTATGACTTTTTAGCCGGAAAGGCAAAGGCAATCCACATCCTCGTTGCCCTCGGCACACACCAGCCGCTCACCGAAGAGCAAATCTGCACCAGACTCGACATCACAAGGGAGCAGCGCCGCAGCAAATATGCCTCGGTAAAATTCTTTAATCATCGGTGGGACAGGCCCGAGACATTCACACTTATCGGCAGAATCCGCGCCAACGAAATCGAGCAGATTACGGGCGGTCTGTTCAGCGAGGAAATCAACGTCGCAATCAATAAGCTGATTTTTGAATACGATGAATTTTTCATCGTTGGTCCGGTCTTTCCGCACGAAGTGGTGGGCTTTTCCGGCGGCCACAAGTACATATTCCCCGGCATCGCGGGCAGCGAAATCATAAACTTCTTCCACTGGCTGAGTGCGGTGATAACTATCCCGGTCATAATCGGCAATAAATGGACGCCGCCCCGGCAGGTGGTCGAAAAGGCGGCTTCGCTGGTAAAAATGCCGCGAAAATTATTTGCGATGGTCTCTGTTGATAATAAACTAAAGGGGTTATTTATCGGCGACTGCAAAGAGGCGTGGGAAAAAGCCGCCGATTTGTCGAAAGAGGTGCATATAGTTTATAAAGACAGGCCATATCACACAATCTTAGGCGAAGCGCCGAAGATGTATGATGATATATGGACAGCCGCCAAGGTGGCGTACAAGCTTGACCCGATACTTGCCGATGGCGGGACACTGATTATCTATGCGCCGCACATCACGGAAATTTCATATACGCACGGCAAAATCCTCGACAAAATCGGCTATCATACGCGCGATTATTTTCTCAAACAATTGGACAAGTTCACCAACATCCCGCGGGCAGCAATGGCACATTCCACGCACGTTAAAGGCCTCGGCGTCTTTACCAACGGTGTCGAAAGGCCGCGGGTCAACGTCGTCCTCGCTACCGGCATCAGCAAAGAACGCTGCGAAAAGGTGAACCTCGGATACCTGAACCCCAACGATATAAACATTGCCGACTACGAGAATAGAGAAGACGAAGGGATTTTGCTCGTCCGCCACGCCGGCGAAATGCTGCACAGACTGTCCGATGGATCAATACCGACAATTCCTTGATGGAGACGCAGGCTATGAAAACAGCACGGACTCTTCTCGGCATAGCTCTGGTGGTGGCGGTCCTTGAGTTGTCGCACGCCGGTCTCGCCGAAACCACTACACCACCCAGACGCCCGTCTATTCCGTACGTAGCAACCCGCAATGATACCGTCCAGGATATGCTCTGGATCGCGAATGTTGGAAAGGACGACGTAGTGTACGATCTTGGTTCGGGCGACGGACGCATCGTGATTGCGGCAGTCCGCGATTTCGGCGCTCGTCGAGCGGTTGGCATCGAGATTGATCCCGAACGCATCGGAGAAAGCCGGAAGAACACACAAAAGGCAGGGGTCACAGACCGGGTCGAGTTTATTCAGGGCGATCTGTTCACGACCGACTTCCGCCAAGCCAGCGTCGTCACTCTGTTTCTGAACCACCAGTCAAACATTAAGCTCCGCCCCAAGATGTTCAGTATTCTCAAGCCTGGCACGCGAATCGTCTCACACCAATACGCCATGGGCGAGTGGCAACCGGATAAAACGCTGACGGTACGCACGGTTTATTTCGGGATGTGGGGCGAAATGTGGAATCCGTTCAGCGACAATCCGCACGTGCCCGACTACACCGGCAATGAGATGCACTTCGGGACCAGCGACAAGATTTCGATATGGATAGTGCCCGCTCCGGTTGCCGGCATCTGGCGGGGAAAAATCGAGACAGAGCACGGGCCGCAAGACCTCCAGTTGACCCTGCATCAGCGTTTATCAGAGGTCACTGGGACATTTCAGCTTTCCGGTAAGACCAATCTGACAGGAGGCGTACACGTTGACCTATGGGGGAGCCACATGCGGTGTTGGTGCACTCCTGACCGCATAAGCTATGACCAGTTCGAGCTGAGATTCGACGGGCATGTCCACGAGAACACTATGCAAGGCCAGCTTCAGGAACGTGCATGGGAAGCCCAACGAGACAAGGTGGACTTTGCCGGAACGTGGGAGTGGCTCTGTGCTTCCGGGCAGCGTTCGGTCAAACTGCGCATTGAGCGATGCGATGGTCATTTAATTGCCACCTATATGGATCGAGATCAAACAACACCGGTCACTGATTTCTATGACTGGGGAGGAGGGTTCTACTTCACCCTGCTGATCGGTCGCGAAGGCGACAGCCTCAAAATCACGGAAGATACCGGCTGGTTGATCGGCGAAGGCGTTCTCGATCATGGCACGCTCAAAGGAAGAATCGAGTTTTATCCATACGGAGGCACACCCGACGGCCCCGGCGAAAGAAGGGCCGCCCAGCCTGTGATTCAGGATTGGGCGCCCCGCTTGGTTAAGCCATGAGGATCACTGACATGGAGTGATGTCCAACAAATCGGGTGCACGGGAGGGCGTGCCTGCTGCGTGTGAAAGAGAAGGCGGGGCATGACAGAGACGGTGAGACCTCATTAGAAAGCGTATGATGCGTCACCGTGTGCTGCCTCTGAAGCCCTTGATTATTTTCGGCGAGGGAGGTTATTATGGTCTGGCGCTACGGCATTATGACTCTGCGCCCTCTGTGGCTGACAAATACCGAAACTTGAAAACTTCGTGTCTTAGTGCCTTCGTGGCAGGAAAAGGAGCAGAATAAAATGGCAAAAGCAGATATTGGTCTTATAGGTCTTGCGGTAATGGGCGAAAACCTCATCCTCAATATGGAAAGCAAGGGCTTCACCGTCGCCTGTTTCAATAGAACCCTTTCAAAAGTGGATGATTTTATAAACGGCCGTGCCAAAGGCAAAAATATCATCGGCTGCAAATCAATCGAAGAGTTTGTCGCCGCACTAAAAAAACCACGCAAGATAATGCTTATGGTCAAGGCCGGCCAGCCGGTCGATGACTTCATCGAGCAGCTTCTGCCGCACCTCGAAAACGGCGACATCATAATCGACGGCGGCAACTCGCATTTTCCCGACACCATCCGCCGCACACAATACGTCGAAAGCAAAGGCAAACTCTACATCGGCACCGGCGTCTCCGGCGGCGAAGAAGGGGCCCTGCGCGGGCCTTCGATAATGCCCGGCGGCTCGCCTGCGGCCTGGCCGTATGTCAAACCCATCTTCCAGAAAATCGCAGCCAAAACCGACGACGGCTCTCCCTGCTGCGAGTGGGTCGGCGAAAATGGCGCGGGGCACTTCGTAAAAATGGTCCACAACGGAATCGAATACGGCGATATGCAAATGATATGCGAGACCTACCACATAATGAAAGAAGGCCTGGGGCTGACCAATAAGCAAATGCGCGAGGTCTTCGCCGAGTGGGACAAGGGCGAGCTTAATTCGTATCTTATCGAAATAACGCGTGACATCCTGGCCTACAAAGACGAGGACGGCAGCGAAGTTATCGACCTGATTCTCGATACCGCCGGCCAGAAGGGCACGGGCAAATGGGCCGTCGTTGCCGCCCTCGATGCCGGCCAGCCGCTGACACTCATCAGCGAGGCGGTTTTGGCACGGTGCCTGTCGGCGATTAAAGAAGAGCGCGTTGCGGCCTCCAAAGTCCTCACCGGCCCGAAGCCGAAATTCGCCGGTGACAAAAAGAAATTCATCAACGACCTTCGCCAGGCCCTGTATGCCGCCAAGATAGTCAGTTACGCCCAGGGCTATCAGCTTATGCGTGCCGCTGCTTTGGAATACAAATGGAATCTAAACTATGGCGGCATCGCCCTTATCTGGCGTGGCGGCTGCATCATCCGCTCGGTCTTTTTAGGCAAGATTAAAGAGGCCTTCGACAGAAATCCCGGCTTGACCAATCTATTGCTTGACCCGTTCTTTAAGAGGGCTGTTACAAAGGCACAGGCCGCGTGGCGGCGAGTGATTTCTAAAGCCATACGGATGGGTATTCCGATGCCGGCAATGACCTCAGCTTTAGCTTTTTATGATGGTTATCGCTGCGCCCGGCTGCCGGCCAATCTATTGCAGGCCCAGCGAGATTATTTCGGCGCCCATACTTACGAGCGTGTCGATAAGCCGCGAGGCCAATTCTTCCATACGAACTGGACAGGCCGCGGCGGAACCACCGCATCAACCACCTACACGGTCTGATGCCCCAGCCGTGCCTATACATAATAATAAACTGCGAGTATATCTCTGAGATGTGCTTTTGCGGATTGCGGACCACTTATTTTTGTGCTTGAATACCGACAGAGATTTGACCTCAGGCGACAGTTCAGGTATTATGCTCTTACTGGTTTATTAGGATTGCCTGAACCAAGAATTGGCAATATTTCTGGATTCCGTGTCCCGTCTGCAGCGGACCTTCGGCAGCACGGAACGACAGGATGAGTATCTGCGGCCGCAATCTTACAATAGGGAGATGGATGTTTTATGACAAAGAATAAGGGAAAGACCCAATGTACTACAAGATTTTTATGCTGATTGCCTTGCCGATTCTGGCGATAGCGTGGATAGTGTATGCGCTATGGATGCGCAAGGTCCACGAAGAAGAGAAGCAGCAGCCAAAGGTGACTTCGGGGCGCTTGCAGAAGACACGAAGCGAGGTCACCGACTGGGCCAAGAAAATGGCTGCATTTCGGCCGCCGAAACGCAAGCCGCCGCCCCCGCCTCCGCCGGGACAGACGTGATGGACGGTGAGACGGCTTGACGGTTAGACGATGGACGAGGCACGATGGACGAAGCGCGAGCCGCTTACTATGAACTACGAACTCATAACTACGATATACGAAATACGATATACGAACTACGACCAGCAGGCCACGGCTTAGGGAACAAAAATGACTGAATTTATCTCTGAAGATTTTTTGTTGCAGAGCAAAACCGCACGGGTTCTCTATCACGAGCACGCAAAAAAAATGCCCATTTATGACTACCATTGTCACCTGCCCGCCGACCGGATTGCCGCCGACCACCGCTTTGAAAATCTCACGCAGGCCTGGCTGGCCGGCGACCATTACAAATGGCGGGCAATGAGAGCCAACGGTATCCCGGAAAAATATATAACGGGCAACGCCGGTGATTATGAAAAGTTTGAAAAATGGGCACAGACCGTTCCCTGCTGTCTCGGCAATCCGCTATATCACTGGACGCATCTGGAACTGAAGAATCCCTTCGGCATAAAAAATAAGCCCTTATCTCCCGATACCGCAAAAGAGATTTACGACTTCTGCAGCGAGATGCTAAGGACGCCGCATTTAAGTGTCCGCAACATAATGCGCAAAATGAATGTAAAGCTGGTCTGCACCACCGAAGACCCGCTCGATTCGCTCCAGCACCACAAAAAAATCCGCAAAGACGGATTCGAAATAAAAGTCCACACCGCCTTTCGGCCTGATAGAGGTATGGCGGTTGAGAACGTTGACGCCTTGAATACCTGGCTCGACAAACTCCAGGAGGCAGCCGATATGGAAATAACCGACTTCGACTCGTATATCGAGGCAATCCGAAAACGCCACGACTATTTCCACCAAAACCTCTGCCGGCTTTCCGACCACGGCCTGGAGACTGCTTACGCCGAGGACTATACGCAAGCCGAAATCAAAAAAATCTTTGAAAGAATCCGCTCGAAAAAGGACCTGGATTTATTGCAGCAGCTCAAATTCAAATCCGCGATGATGTTTGAGTTTGCCGTGATGGACGCCGAGGCCGGCTGGGTCCAGCAGCTCCACATCGGAGCTTTAAGAAATAACTGCACGCGATTGTTCAAGGCTATCGGCCCGGATGTCGGCTGTGATTCGATTGGCGACCTCGCGGTCGCAAAACCTCTGGCCAGGTTCCTCGACCGGCTGGATACGATTGGAAAACTACCCAAAACCATCCTGTATAATCTCAATCCGAGGGACAACGCCCTATTTGCCACAATGGTCGGCAATTTTCAGGATGGCTCGACGCCTGGCAAAATGCAGTATGGCTCCGGCTGGTGGTTCCTCGACCAGAAAGATGGGATGGAAGAACAGATGAGGACGCTTGCGAATATGGGATTACTCAGCAGGTTTGTCGGGATGCTGACGGACTCGCGAAGCTTCCTCTCGTATCCACGGTATGAATATTTCCGCAGAATCCTCTGCAACATCCTCGGCAGCGACGTCGAAGCGGGGCTTTTGCCAAATGATTTAGACCTGCTGGGCAAAATGGTCGAGGACATCTGCTTCAACAACGCCAAAAACTACTTCCTGATGGAACCAGGCTAACGACGAATGACGATTGACGAATGACGATTGACGATTTACAATTTTACGAACGACGAGCGACGAAACGGGTCGGTGCCCGAGTGGCCAAAGGGGATGGGCTGTAAACCCATTGGCGTAAGCCTACGTTGGTTCGACTCCAACCCGGCCCATTATTTGTTCTGTTTCCTGCCCCCTCCAGGGAAGACTTCGCAGCCATATCGCGATTTAAGAATGGTCCCGAATGAAAAAGCAGGTGCCGTTGAATAAAGCAAAGTGGCTGGTTGAGCCGGGCTGTGTTGTGCTGGTGACATCCGGTATGATGGAAAAGCCGAACGTTATGACCTTTAGCTGGCAGATGCCCGTAAATAGCTCCGACCCCTGCCTTATTGTTTTGGCCATAAGCCACGCAAGGTTTTCTTATGAGCTGATTAAGCAAAACCGGCAGCTCGTTATCAATATCCCGGGCGAGGAGATGCTCGAACAAACCCACTATGTCGGCGGCGTAAGCGGCAGAAATATCGACAAGTTCAAAAAAAGCGGCCTGACGCCAATGCCCGCCAAAATAGTCCAGCCGCCGATGATAAAAGAGTGTGCCGCACATCTGGAATGTCAGGTTGTGGAGACATTTAAGATGGAAACACACGACCTGCTGGTGTGTGAGGTCCTGTATGCAGAGGCCGAGGCGGAATTTTTCGACGGTCGCTGGATTCCGGAAAAATTTCACACGCTGCATTACCTCGGCGGCAACAAATACGGCCTGCTGCAGCGGACGGTGGAGGCCAATTCGCCAAATACGTG
>Ga0315279_10006168_pt1 | contig 15232 bp, 13 predicted proteins | sample YL17G06_20_MG_FD_203694 | JGI IMG/M metagenome (GOLD analysis project Ga0315279, IMG submission 203694) | Sediment microbial communities from Yellowstone Lake, YNP, Wyoming, USA - YL17G06_20 | ecosystem: Environmental > Aquatic > Freshwater > Lake > Sediment | place: USA: Wyoming | collected... | reverse complement strand
ATAGTGCCGCCGTACGGCCTCGGCCCCGCCTACGTGGTCATAGTGGCAGTGAGTCAGAAAGAGATACTCTACTCTTGCTGATGCAGGCAGACATCGCGAGATATTCTGAACAAGTCTGTCATTACGGTAACCACAGCCTGCATCAATCAGTGCAGCGCCATCTCCAAGGCATACCAGGTAGACAGCAGCATCCTCAGGGCTTGTCAGCTCACCTCCCTCCAACCTGGAAGATGTTTGAAGTAATCTGCATAATAAATCTTAGGGTCAAAGGGTCATGGGTCGTAGGGTCAAGTTTTTCCAGTTTGTTAAAAAATTATTTTTCTTTGTCTTTGCGAGGAGTCCGCCATGGCGGACGACGAAGCAATCCAAAAACATTAGGAATAACAAGGCAATTTCTGAGATTGCTTCGAGACTTTGTCTCTCGCAATGACGTACACGAGAGTTTTTCAACAGCCTGTTTCCTTGCTACTTGCCCCTTGACCCTATTATTTCACCTCTACAATATATTGCCTCAGTTCTTCTTTCACTGTCGAATCATTCACTGCTTCAAGGGTCCTGTTCTTCATGGAGGGATTGGTGAGGGCATCAACGCATACCCGGGCTATTTCCTTCCTATTCACTGACCCTGAAATCTTCCCGCCCTCGCCAAATACCGTCTTTCCCGGAAGATCTCTATCTGCGAGACCTCCTGGCCTGATGATAGTGTAGCTTATGCCGCAGCTCCGGATGAACTCTTCAGACTTTTCTTTCATCCTGAGAACAGGGGTCATGAGCAGTCTGAAGAAGAAACTGATTGCGTATCTGCTATTGCCCACGCCGATGGAGGAGATAACTACCATGTGTCGCACACCTTTTGCCAGAGCAGACTTTGTTAGGTTCTGGTTGCCCATATTATCAACCCGATTGTTCTCCTCTTTATTGAAGGGTTTTTTCGAACCGATGGCGCTGATGAGGTAGTGGGCTCCTTCTATAATTTTCTCAAGTGAGTCGATTGAGGTAAGATCCCCTTCTGCCAGCTCCACTCCTTCACGCTGCAGTGCACCTGCCTGAGCAGCAGACCGAACCATTGCCCGCACCTGATAGCTCCTGTTCAGGAGCTCTTCCACAATAAGCCTTCCCGTCCTCCCTGTTGCCCCTGCAACGACGACGATCTCTCTATTCTTTTCCATTGCTCTTCCCCCTCTCCCTTATTTAATCAGTAATCCTTAAAATTTTCCTGTTTTTTTGTCAAGGAAAAACCTCCTGCCTCTTCATCCATTAAAATAAAAGGCAGAGAAAAAACCGTCTCTGCCTTCTTATACCCCCTGTAGTTCCTTGCTAAAGTGCTAATCTCAGACTTTCTTTAAAAGCTCGAAATATTCTTCCCTACTCATATTTACTGTCCGCATATTATTCCTGATGATTTCAACGTTAATCTCGTCATATTCTGGGATAACAACGGCTCTCTTAGCACTAGGGAAGGATAATACATGATGTGAACCTTCTTTCCGTTTATACCTGCAACCGTAGAGCTCAAATACCTTTATGAGTGTTTTCCAGTCGGCAGGAACTATCCTCGGCATCAGGCAAACTGCAACATTTGCTTTTCGAACCCAATAACTTCATTTTCCGGTTCTATAATATCATCCTTTATCGTGAAGCCGCATTCTGCAAGGTAGTCTTCAAAAGTCCCCATCTCTTTCATCTCAGCAAATTGAATCCTGACTACCTCACTGAGATTAGACTTTGCTTCCTCAATCGTCCTCCCCTGAGCTACAAAATCCAGTTCCGGTATCTTTGCTACAAACCATTTTCCTCGCTGCCAGAGTTCTATTGTCGCTTTTATTTTCACAGCTCCCTCCAAATTGGTTCTACGTAATTATTATAACACAATGCCAATTCATATTCTTTACTTAATTTTCTTCCCGCGCTCATTGAGGGAAATCAGGGACAATAGGTTCATATTTCATTTCTCCGTCTTTCTTTTTACTTCCTCCTCGTCTCGAGAGCATAAATTATCTTCTCCTGGTAAGTGATAATATTGTAAGTGATAATATTGTAAGTGATAATATTTGACAAATCAGGTTTTTATGATATTTAAAGCTTGAAAAACATCATCCACGCATAAGCAAAATTCAAAGTCCATTGGACACTTTAGACTTGAAGAAAGAAGGCAATGAGTGACTATATTTGTCAAAGGGAAATGATGCTACCTATTCAGCCAGAATGGGAATAAGCGAAATACTTCGCTTATAATCCCAAAACAGAACAAAAAGCGAAATAAGTTCGCTTATGCATGAGTTGTGCAAAATTGCGTCCCTTCATTCAACAAACAAGTTAGAGATAGCGTACGACATTGGCCACAGTACGGAAACAAGGACGATCAGGGATCGCCAAATGGCCCGAAGATGAACGGCCACGTGAGAGACTATTGTCCCGTGGGGCTCATTCCCTGACCGATGCTGAAATTATTGCAATTCTTCTCCGTGTCGGTGTACGTGGGAAAAGTGCGGTCGAGCTTGCGAGGGAATTGCTCAAGAGGTTCGGTACACTTCAGGCAATGATGTCTGCTCCGCTGACAGCTTGGGACGGTACGAAGGGCTTGGGTAAGGCCAAGCTTGCCCAATTGCTTGCTGGCCTGGAGCTTGGCAGACGCGCGTCGTTACCCGCACTGAGGGAGAAAACAACCATCAAATCCACTCAGCAAGCTGCGACCTATTTCAGAACTCGCCTGCAGAATCTTCCAGAAGAACATTTCAGAGTTGCGTACATTAACAGGCAAGGGCGGCTTCTTGAAGATGCACTCATTGCAGAAGGAACAGTTGATTCCGTAAGACCTCAAATTCGTTCAATAATTGCTCGAGCGTTGCAGACGAACTCCTCTGCGATTATTGCGGCACATAACCATCCATCCGGAGCAGCGGAACCTAGCGAGGTAGACAAGCTGCTAACACGTGATATTATTGCCGCATGCCTTCCCCTTGGGATTAAGGTTCTTGATCACCTTATTATCGCTGACAAGAATTCTTTCAGCTTTGCAGATTCAGGTTTACTTGATGAGCTAAGATTGGAAACTCTTGCAGCACAACAATCCAAAGAATAGGACAAGTTGATGACCGAAGAATTCAAACAGATGGTAATCGACGCGCTTCGTCGTGGTGATGAGTTACCCCGCGAATGGGCACGCAAACTCTTCCCGCCAGAGAAACGCGAGTACGAGCTTGTTTACTACGGCAAAGAGCGTGAAGAAGACATCATTGCTGATACAATGGCATTACCACTTCAACCTGTGAGCACCTTTGGCAATAATGGTGAAAGATGGCATAACATGCTGATCTTCGGAGATAACTTACAGGCGATGAAGACTCTTCTGATCATGAAAGAAGAACAGAAACTCATTAATGCCAATGGAAAACCCGGAGTGAAACTGGTCTACATTGATCCCCCGTTTGCTTCGAAACAGGAATTCGAGGGAAGTGAGGCACAGAAGGCTTACCAGGACAAGATTTCTGGGGCACGGTTTCTAGAGTTCCTGCGAAAACGTCTGGTACTGCTCAAAGAATTGTTATCGGACGACGGCACCTTGTACATGCACTTGGACTACAGGAAGTTACACTACTTGAAGGCGCTTGTCGATGAGGTTTTTGGTGAGAACAACTTCATGAACGAGGTTATCTGGTGTTATCGCGAAAGAGGGATTTCAAGAACGTTTTGGAACAATAAGCATCAAACGATTCTTGTTTGGGCAAAGAATCTGGGCAGTCAAGCGTTCAATGCAGATGCGGCACGTATTCCATACTCGCAAGAATACTTGAAGAAATTCAAGTACGAAGATGAAGATGGAAAGTACCAAATCAGGGGGAAAAACATTCAAGGCAGCCCAGTTCAACGTGCTGACGGCCTCACTCCAGAGGCAGAAAAGAAATACCCCGGACTCACTTATCGCCAATATCTAAAAGACGGGCAACTTCCACTTGATTGGTGGGAACTTCCTCTATTGAACAAAGCTGCACACGAAAGAACGGGTTATCCAACCCAAAAACCGGAATCCCTCTTGCGGAGGATCATTAAAGCATCTTCAGACAAGGGAGACCTTGTATTAGATTGCTTTGCTGGTTCTGGTACAACATTGGCTGCGGCAGAAAAGCTTGATCGCCGATGGATCGGGATTGACTGTGGCAAGCTCTCGATCTACACGGTTCAGAAGCGTATGCTCAACATCAAGCAGAGCTACGACCTCGAGGCCAAAGAAGAGACTCCACACTTTGTTGACTTGGCAAGAGAACTATTGAACCAACTAAAACACGCTGAGAGCGCGGAAGAAAAGCTACATCTTTCAACCGACACCATCGAAAGTGCTTACAATCGGGAACTTGACAAGCCCAACGCAAAGCCTTACGGCAAGAATTCCAAGCCGTTTGTCTTATACAATGCTGGCCTATATGATTTTTCTTCTCTGAAGGCGCTTCCTTGGGCAGACTGGCGGTTCTTCGCTCTTCAGTTATTTGGCTGCAAAGATGAGCCACATGCAATTGGTGGCTTGAATCTCGACGGAAAGCTGAAAGGTGCAAGTGTTCTCGTATTCAATCACGTCGAACAACCAGGCCGACGCATTGACGAGGAAACAATTCAAGATATTCACCTCGCTGTTGGGAAGAGAATCGGCAGGAAGTTTTTTATTATCGCCCCACGCGGTGTCTTTGACTTCCAGCAGGATTACATTGATCTCGATGGAGTGCGCTACTACGCTCTGCGCATTCCGTACTCGGTGATCAATGAACTCCACCATCGAGATTTCACTGCTCTGCAACAACCCAACGATGAATCCGCTGTCAATGACACCGTTGACGCTGTTGGCTTTGACTTCATCCAGCCGCCTCAAGTGAAATGGGATGTAAGCGTGAAGAAGCACAAGGGTGAGATGTTCGATGAAGCGTGCCTGAAGATCAAACACTTTGAAAGTCGCGCCCGCATTCGCGGCAAGGACACTCGAGGCGGTTTAGAAACACTTTCTATGCTCATGCTCGACTTCGACTATGACGGCAAGGTCTTTGATCTCGATGCGGTTTTCTACGCACACCAGCTTGAAGCCGACGATTGGCAGGCGTGGTTCCCTACCGAGAAAGTCGGCGAGAAACTCATGGCAGTCTTCATAGACATCTACGGGAACGAAGCCCGTGAGCTTATCACACCCGATACGCTTGGAACTCGTCCCAAGAAATCATCCAAACCAAAAAAGAAAACACGAAAGTAATCATGCCACGTAATGCAGATAGACAGCGATTCCGAAATGAAGACCTTATCCTCAAGGTCAGCAAGGCTGTTGACCGCCACAAGTGGGACGAGGCTAAGTACGAAGCATTTCTCGATGAACTCTGCGGCGACCGGGAATATCAAAAGGAAGCCATTCGCACCACTCTCCGATATCTATTGGGCGGCGAGTACACAAATCTACGTGGACTTGCGGATTCGAACTATCAGGAGAACGATGTTCTCCAGCAACGGTATGGCTCGTGGCAAGGAATGGAGCGTCATTTACAGCTACCGGAGCAACTATCTTGCTCTCTTGATCTTGCAACCGGTGTGGGTAAGAGCTATGTGCTCTATGGCTTGGCTGCCATCTTACTCGCAGAGGGAACCGTCGATCGCGTTTTGGTTCTGTGCCCTTCTACAACCATCGAAGACGGCTTGTTCGGCAAGTTCAAGCAACTCGCGAGCAATACCAACTTGCGTGATCTTCTCCCGGCAAACTCTGAATTCTCTCCCCCGCGGATTATCATTGCAAGTGAGAGTATTACTGAGGGGAGCATTTGCATAGAAAACTACCATGCAATTCTTGAGCATGTAGGTTCTTCTATCCGAGAAAGCCTCAAGGGCAAAGGTGCTCGCGTTGCAGTGCTCAACGACGAAACACATCACGTCGCGAACGAGATAGCTAAGTCCGAGGGCAAAATAAAGCGGTGGAAAGAATTCCTGCTGGATCCGGACTATGGTTTCCGCTATGTCGTTGGCGTTTCTGGCACCTGCTATATCAGTGACGACTATTTTGCCGATGTCATTTACCGTTACTCATTACGGCAAGCGATGGAGGAAAAGTACGTTAAGAAGGTTGACTACATTGCCGAGATGCCGAAGACCGGCGATCCGGATGAGAAGTGGCAATTGATCTACAATCGACATGAAGATGCACGAAAGAAATTGAAGAGCCGAAACATCCGTCCTCTCTCAATTGTCGTTACTCCCACCATAGCGAGATGTAAAGAAGTAGCCGAAGAACTCAAGGGGTACATGGTGGAAGAACTGCGCCTCAAGCCTGATTCGGCCGATGAGAAAGTGCTCACCGTTTACAACAATGCCCCCGATGTATCCAAGCTGCCTTTTGTGGATCGATCCACGAGCAAAGTGGAATGGATTGTCTCTGTCTCCATGCTAAACGAAGGGTGGGACGTAAAGCGAGTATTCCAAATTATTCCTCATGAAGAGCGAGCGTTTAACAGCAAGCTTCTCATCGCACAAGTTCTCGGCCGTGGCTTGCGAATACCGGATGGCTGGAAAGGCGCGCAACCAGAGGTAACCGTATTTAATCACGACGCCTGGGCTTCTCGTATCCGACATCTTGTCCAAGAAATCCTTGAAATCGAGAAACGGCTATCTTCTCACATAGTAGACAGCTCGCCTTACCACTTTGACCTCCACAATATTGATTACACCTTGGAGCCTGTCTCAGTGAAGAAGCCAATGACCGGCGAGTATACCCTCTTCGCCAAAGGATACGTTGATCTTGCCACAGACACACCCGCGGAAGATGTCAGCATTGAGTTTGAGCGGGCCGCAACCGGTGATCGCTACAAGTGGCAAACCAAGCTTCGACACAAGACGTTTTCTGCGCGCCAAGTTGCTGAAGAAATGTACAGCCGCCTAGAACAAGCTCAGGAGCCAGATGATCCAGATCCTAAAATGCGGACTGTCTACACCGATAAGTTTCCGATTGCGCGACTCGAGAAGATTGTAAAAGAATCGTTGCTAAAGATCGGGGCCAAAGAAACTACCGAAAGCATGAAGCAGAAATTCCTCCAGTCGCTTGGCACTCTGCGGCGAAAGGAATCTGAGAACGTCCGTTACAGGACCAAAGTCGATAGCTATTTAACCCTTTCGACGAATCAACGCCAATCGGATAGTGTAAGCGCAGCAGAACTTAGAAACACAAAAACTGTGTTCTACACTGACCAGACACGGGAAACCCTCATTGATGAACAAATGGAGTTCTTTGACGAGGTAACCGAACAAGGGAGCGGCTATAGAACAATCCCCGTCTCAAATCGTCACGATTTCAAGACGCCGTTGAACGCTGTGATTGCAGATTCCGACAACGAGCGAAAGTTCATCAATCATCTCTTGAAGTCTGAGAATGTCAAATGCTATGATGCCTGGATCAAGTCTACAGCCACTCGTTTCTATGAGATTGACTATTCATGGAAGAAGGGCGAGCATCCAAAGCGTGGAAAATTCAATCCCGATGCCTTCGTCAAAGCAGGGAATCTGATTGTCGTCGTCGAGATCAAAGGCGACGAGGAGCTCCGTGAGCCTTCAGACGAAAACAAGAAGAAGAACGAGTATGCATTAGCTCACTTCGAACGGGTCAATGACAATCTCAAGAAAGAAGATAGTCCCGTTCGCTACAAGTTCACGTTCTTGACCGAACGAAGCTTCAACATCTTCTTCCAAAGTCTCCGTGAAGGTAAAATCAAAACATTCAAGTCTGAGTTGGACGTAAAGCTCGCTGAAGAACAATGAACACGGGGCGCAACTTCATATAACACGCCCAACAACGACGCTCCCTTTGTTGATAGAGGATTATTTGTAAACAAATGGGTGCAGCGCCCATTAAAATTCATCCTCGCAAGATGGTTTTCGCTACGCGAAACAACGAGATACTTTGCATTGATTTAAGGAGTCCCAAACGGGGTCACCCAAACGGGGTCAGGTCTTGGGATATAAGTATCTCTTTTCCAATTCCTTAACCGTCTCGCTGATCGTAGTGAGAAATCAGGAACGGGTTCACATTTCATCCTGGCGATGATTTGGCGCCAGGAACTCTCAACAGTATTTTGAAGCAGGCTAAATTGAAGGAGGTAAAATAAAATGTATCGTTTTCTTGTTGTAATCGAAAAGGCAGACGGAAACTATTCTGCATATTCACCTGACTTGCCTGGATGTGTAGCTACAGGAGTTACGCGTGAAGAAGCAGAGCAAAATATGCATGAAGCCATTGAACTGCACTTGCAAGGGCTGAAAGAGGATGGGCTGTCTATCCCTCAGTCGACTTCCTTTGCAGAGTATGTTGCCGTCAGATAAAATTTCACTCAGGGCACTTCGGAAATCAGCAACGGGTTCACATTTCGTATTTAAAACCTGTTTGCCCCGCCAATTCGTATTCCACTCGGATGGACTAAATTACCAGATGCAAAGTATCTGATTACTATTTATTCTACTCCAAGCGCTTCTAAATCAGCGAGGTCCTTCTTCCTTCCCAATGCCTTCTTATTCGAGATAAATTGTTCACGTCCAATATAGGGAGCAGGTATATCACCATACTTCCCCTCTACCCTTCCTGAAAACGCCTCTTCCCATGTAACCCCTGTGATTGATGTCATTATATCTACACGAACCGGGGGGACACCAAGCTGTATAACCTGATCAGAGGTTTCAAAATCAGTCGCCCGTAATCCAACCGATCCAAAACCAAATTCATCAAGGGCTGCTATAATACGCCGAGCATTGACTGAATTGGGTTTGACCAGGATATCTATATCACCCGTATAACGTGGAGCACCGTGGAATGCCAGTGCATACGCACCAACGATCATGTAATCAACGTTGTGCTCGTTGAATAACGCAAGCAGATCTCTGAAGTCTTGCTGCCCTTCCATGATATTGCCCCCGTAAATAGTCCACCGTCGCAACCCTTTCTTCAGGGGTTTTGCTCAACCAATAGGCCAGGTCATAGTTTTTCAGTAAAGAATCCCGCAGACTATGTTTAGCTACAATTTTCTTTATCATAAAATAATTTTATCACATTTTGAGTCCAATAAGAAATCCCTTTGTACAATCTTTTTTTGCTGGCGCTTACATCGATTCTATGATTAAACTGTTGACGTTTTCTTGTATTAAAATACCTTCTCAAATGACAAAGAAATTATCCTTATTCATTCTCCTCATTCTTATCTCCACCGCTTCTGAAGCGGCCTGGCTCTCTCCCGCGAAACTCACCGATAACAGTGCCGCAGACCAGGTCCCTGCCATCAGCGGGGATGGAAAGAGGATTGTTTACTACAGCGACGAAGATGGCGACAACGATATTTATCTCCTCACGCTGAACGGGAGAAGGTGGGGTAACCCGGTCAAGCTCACTGATAACGATTTCGACGACTTTCTTCCCGATATCAATTTTGATGGAACGTGCATTACGTATCATGGGGGAGAGGGAGAACAGCGTAACATCTACTTCATAGAAGAAAAAGACGGAACATGGGGAGTGCCGGTTAAGCTCACTGACGGGTTGACAAGAGATTATTACCCTTCAATTGACTATACCGGCGGTAAGATCACCTACATGGCACGACTGGATGAAGGGGGAATAACGTACCGCGACGTCTATGTAATCGAGAGGAAGGATGGGGTGTGGCAGACGCCTGTTAAATTGACCTCGGCAACTGTCGAAAATATTTTCCCCGTCATGAGTGGAGATGGGAGTGTCATTGCCTTTCATGGAAGGACTGAGGAAAGTGCTGACCGCGACATCTATGCTATCCACTCTCAGGGCAATCAATGGATGTTCCCCCTATTGCTTACAGATAACAACACAACAGACATGCAGACTGCTATCAATGGAGACGGAACACAGGTTGTCTATTACTGGATGGAGACCTACCAGTCCCACATGACACCAGGTACCAATGCAGAGATTCACCTCCTCGAGTTCCGTGATGGGGCCTGGCAGGAGCCACTGTCACTGACCGCAACCCCTCTCTATGAATATGATCCGACCATAAGCGGAGACGGCAAGAGGGTAACCTTTGACCAGTCTGATGGAACAAGCAATGAGAAAATCGGGGTTATTGAGGAAAAAGACGGGGCATGGGGTGCGATTGAGATCCTGACAGACAGCTCCATTTCCGGCTTCCGCCCGAACATAAGCTCCAACGGAGAAAAAATAGTCTTCTATGGCATGAGCACAGTGGATCCGGATTTTGAAATCTATTGCCTCGAACATGCGGACAATGCAGCAACCATACATGGAACTGTGTTAAAAGCAGATACCGGCGAAGCGATGGACGGTGTCGTGCTCGAAACTCAGCCGGGAAAGTATCTCGCTGCCACTGATGCTGAAGGAGCTTTCACCCTGAAGGTATTACCGGGATCATATACGATTACCCCGCTCGCTGACTGTTATCAGTCAATTGCTCCGGTAGGAGTTAAGGGTATAAGAGGAGGTGAGGTGGCAGAGCTCACCATATCCCTTACAGCAGGTAATTGTTTTCCTTATGTACCATCAAACCCGCAACCACAAAACGGGGCACAGGATCAACTCCTCAATGTAGTCTTAAGCTGGCAGGGAGGCGATCCGGATGCCGGTGATAAAGTCTTTTATGACGTGTATCTCGGTACAGAAACTGAACATCATATCGAGATGAAACTGGTCTCCCCTCATCAGAAAGAGTCGAGCTATGTACCACGAGATCTCTGGTATGACACCACCTACTACTGGAAGATCGTGGCCCGGGATAGGGAGGGGGCACAAAAAACAGGTCCCCGCTGGAGTTTCAGAACCATGAGGGCAAGCATCTCCGGCACCCTTACTGATGAGGCAACAGGTGCTCCGGTTCAGGAGTGCAATGTTTTTCTCCTCTCTCCTGAAAATGCGGTGTTTGATCAAACCCGTTCAGATGTTCAGGGTAGATACGGATTTGGCAGCCTTATCTTCGGGCAGTATTTCCTCACCTTCTTCAAGAGGGGATACAGCGTGGAATATTGCCAGGTAGATTATGCAGGGGAAAGCGTCACCAGGGATTTTACTCTACGTACCGCTCAGTAAATTTGATAATCTGGCTCATCATTCGCACTGCTTCAACCGGATATTTACCGGCAGCAGTTTCCGCGGAAAGCATCACAAAGTCGGAACCATCTAATACCGCGTTAGCCACATCAGTCACCTCAGCACGCGTAGGCCTGATATGTTCGGTCATACTCTCAAGCATTTGGGTGGCGGTGATGACAAACTTCTTCTGCTGATTACATTTCTTAATGAGCATCTTCTGAAGCATGGGGATTTCATAGATGGGCAGAGATACGCCCATATCTCCCCGGGCAACCATGACTCCATCGGAAACATCAAGAATCCTGTCAATGTTCTTGATGCCGTCACGGTTTTCTATCTTGGCAATGAGCTGACAGGCAGGGAGGTTATCTCTGATTGCATCCCTTACCTGGATGACATCTTCCTTATCTCTCACAAACGACTGGGCAATGTAGCTCACTCTGTTCCTGATTCCGAACTGGATATCGGCTTCATCCTTACCTGTGAGACCACTGAACTTGAGCTTGAGATCAGGGATATTGATCCCTTTATTCTCCCTAAGGATACCAGGGATAATCACCTCTGTTTTGAGATAATTTTTCGTCCTGGCCTTTACGGCAAGGACAATGTTGCCGTCATCTATGTAGATAAAGTTTCCGATTTTAATATCTCTTAAAGGACCAGTGTAATCAAAAGGGATGATATGTTCGTCACCTGCCGCATCCTTATTGTTTGTGAGCAAGAGCCTCTGTCCCTTTTTCAGCTCAACTGCCTTTTTCCTTTTAAATTTGCCAATCCGTATGCGGTAGCCCTCCAGGTCCTGCAGTATCCTGATGTGCCGCCGGTACTTCTTATTAAGCTCTCTGATGAGATCGATTCGTCGTTGATGCTCGGCATGGGTTCCATGAGAAAAATTCAGCCGCGCCACATCCATGCCAGCAAGCATCATATCTCTCAATACGGCCCTACTATCGCTTGCCGGTCCGATGGTACAGATGATCTTACTCTTGTCCACGGTGAATTGCTCTCAAGGTTCAATCAGCAGGTTCTTTAACGTCTTCCTGCACCCTTCCATGACACCCTCATCAGAATAGCCGAGGGTCACTACCGACATGAGTTCAAGGTCCTGATGCAGCTTAAGGTAGGCGTGCACATCCTGTTTCCTGTTTGTTATCTCGCCCAGCCAGCATGCACCCAGACCCATGGCATCTGCCTGAAGCAACATATTCTGGATACAGGCTCCGACTGCCATCAGGTCTTTATCACGATTATAAGTTTCAGTTCTATCCATGCAGACAACGATAACCACAGGTGCGCCTTTGACGATATCCCCATATTTGGTAAAGGTAGCAAGACCATCCTTTTTAGCCTTGTCCTTAATGAGCAGAAACCTCCAGGGCTGGTTATTCAAACCGGAAGGTGCCCATCTTCCTGCCTCCAATACTTTGTTAATCTCTTTCTCCCGCGGTATATTTTTCTTATACATCCTGATGGAACGCCGTTCCCTGATCATGCTCAGGATATCCCGCTTGTGGCCGTTGTCATCTTTAGCCATATACGCTACCTCGTTACCTAGTGCTCAAGATAAATGTCAAATGCCAAAATCCAAATATCAAATAAATGCCAAAATCCAAATATCAAATTTGGCATTTGAGCTTGGTCATTTGGATTTTTCACTATTGCCTGTTGCCTATTGCCTATCCTTTATCTCTCCACCGGCTTCATCCCAAAATTCTGTCTCACCTTGTTGATACCGGCAAGTTTCTCCTCAGGGAAGTCCTTCCACTCTTCTTCGGTAAAGACCTGCCTGCCCGGGCTGCAGACACTATTGGGGTCAAATACCTTTCTCAATTTTCTCAAGAGAAGGTGAGCATTGGGCCCCTGCTCAGGGAAGCACGTGATGAGCGGTTCTACCGGACCTCCGAAACCAAACGGCGTGGTATTCCTCTCGGCGGCGTTTCTCACTGCACCGAACATGGTGATGGTTAAACACTTTTCTAAGGAATGAATATCTGTGGGGTCAGGATAGATATCTGTCTCAGAGAGGGTGTAACGTCCTGCCGGCTCAATACCGTAGATGAAGGTAGTGTTGTTGGCACCTCCCCTGTCGGTAATGTGTGTCTCGCCAAACTGCTCAAGGAGCTCGCGCCAGAGCTTGCTGTGGTACTTCGCCACCTCCGGCGGCCCTGCCGGGAGAACTCCGCCGGCGTACATCCTGCGGTTCATCCGGTATCCGCAGACATTCCTGATGCAGTCCAGGTTCCAGGGAGCCAGTGCCTGGAGCACATCCGGCTTGTAATCCTGTGAAAGGAATTCCCCGCCAAACTCTTCTGCAATCTCCCTGAGCACACGCTCTTCGTATTGTATCTGTTCATCCGAGGTGATGCCGACGACGATCACGTAGAGGTTCCAGGGCGGGAAAAAATCCTCCCTCACCCTGTCCTCAGTCATCTGCTGAGTGGGAGAGCAGTAGTAGGCCGAATAGACACCTGATGCATTCAACCCTATTCCAATACCGGCGTGGGCAATTGCGCGGTATGCACTGATTTCAGAATCATAATCAGGAAATTCAATCCAGTAAAGCCGGTGTTTCAACGGAGGGGGCGCCTGGTCAAATGCCGGCTCATAGTACCGGGGTATGGAGGGACGGCCCGCAGGAGGCTCAGGCAGTTCCCTGCCACCTACCCACGTGTGGAGCTTCACCGTTATCTCGGTTATGATGCCTGTAGTGCCGGCACTCGTCCTTATGAGCCCCAGAAGGTCAGGACCGGGTCCATAATCCCAGAAATCTTCTGTCTCGGATATCGCCCTGGCACCGGTCCGGAGGATCTCACCGGTGGGCAACACTACAGTGAGGCTTACGAGATTCCTGTCTAAGAGCCCGTACTTCTTGCTGGTCTGCCAGATACCGGCAAAGGCAGCCTGGGAAGCGAGTTTGCAAAGAGTGGTTGCAAGAGGTGTCCCGCCGTTCCACAATCCCACTTTCGCAGCCTCTGCCATGAGCTGGGCGTAATCGGCAAAAGGCTCAAGGGTTGCCGTCATGTTCTCTTCATTGACCTCGAGAACCCGGTTCATCCTGCTCAAATGCACGCAGATCGTTGGCACATTAAACGTTGGCGAGCTGATCGCCTGCCCGTTGGTAAAAGGCACGAGAGGAACTCTGTATCTGTTGGCAACCCTGACGATAGACTGGACTTCCCCGGTGCTCCCTGGCAGGACAACGCAGGCAAATATATTGGAAGGGTCCTTGTGGTGTTTTTTCAGGAATCCTTCCGCATCAAGGGACAGCTTGCTGTATGCCTCTGCTACGGCCCTGTCCTGGGATATCCAGCTGCTCCCAACGATATTTTCTAATGCTTTATAGACCTCTGGCTCCAGCCTGTTGGGTATCATCCTTGTATCATTCATGGCCATTCTCCCTATCTCCCTATCTCCCTATCTCCCTATCTCCCCATCTTCTTCGCCAGCGCATCAATCGTTTCCTGAAAAAGAGGATAGGTAACGTAAAAAGCAAAGCAGCCTTCGTCTGTGCTGAATCGTGCCTTTGTTCCCTTTTTAACAAAAACAATATCCCCCTTCTGCGCAGTGAAGGTTTGCCCGTCAAAGCTGTAGGTGAGTGTGCCCTCTATAAAGAAGTCTATTTCATCAACAGGAGATTCAACCTCGCGGAAGTAACCGGGATCCAATCGGATATATCCCGCAGTCATATTCCCGCTTGCCGGTGATTTAATTGCCTGTGACAGGTGCGCCTTTTCATTCACCTTTCCTAGGAGGTTAACGTGCCCTAATCTTTTTGCTTCCTCTTCCCTCACGATATAACATGGCATTTCTATTTTCCCTCTATTCTATGTTTTATAGGGCAAGGCACGCCTTGCCCCTACATTCCGCATTCAACAATCCGCAATCCGCATTTTGGATACCTTACACCCATCATTTCTTCAATCCGAACTTTTTCTCCCGTGCCTTGATGATCAAATCAACCGGCGGATAGTGACAGGTGATGTAAACCACATCTTTCACGATCTCCCAGATGATCTCTTCCCCCTCCTGGAAAATGAAGAAATCCCCGGCAAGACCATCCAGCACCTGCCCCTTGTAGGTAATTCTGAGCGGTCCGCCGGAAACGATGTAGAGCACCTCTTCATATTCAGCAAAGCGGTGTTTGAACGGGGCACA
>Ga0315279_10006167_pt1 | contig 15235 bp, 14 predicted proteins | sample YL17G06_20_MG_FD_203694 | JGI IMG/M metagenome (GOLD analysis project Ga0315279, IMG submission 203694) | Sediment microbial communities from Yellowstone Lake, YNP, Wyoming, USA - YL17G06_20 | ecosystem: Environmental > Aquatic > Freshwater > Lake > Sediment | place: USA: Wyoming | collected... | reverse complement strand
CCCGGTGATCGGGGCGCAACTGGTGGCCCAGTTGCCGGACCTCCCGGGCGCGGCCGAGATCGTCATGGACCATCACGAGAGCATCGACGGGCGCGGCTACCCGCGCGGAAAGGCCGGCGACGAGATCAGCCCGGCCGCCCAGGTGCTGTACTTTGCCAATACCTGCGACGTGGTCCTGCGCGAACAGGCGTCGCCGGAACTGATTCCGCTCCTGGACGCCATCCGCCGCCGGACGGCATCCCAGGTCAGCCCGGCCGTCGAGGACGCCGGCATCGAGACGCTCGGCGAACCGGGGTTCTACGCCCAACTCCTGACGGCCGAAGACGTGGACTTCCTGGTCAACAGCGCCGTGCACCGCCTTGCGGTCAATGACCTGGTGACCTCCGAAGTCCACGTGACCGGCCTGCTGGAACTCTTTGCCCACGTGACGGACGCCCACCCTGCGGACAAGATCGGCCACAGCCGCCGCGTCGCGGGCCTGGCCGCCCTCGTGGCCATGGCCATGGACCTTCCCAAGAGCGAGGCGACCAAGATCCGGTGGGCCGGCCTGGTGCATGATGTGGGCATCATCACGGTGAGAAAAGAACTTCTGGACAAACCGCACCTGCTGGCGCCGGAAGAACTGGCCGAGGTCCGCCGCTACGCCTCCGCCACCGAGCGAACCATCGGCGCGATCCGCGGGCTGGAGGAGATCGCGACCATCGCCGCAGCCCACGGCGAGGCCTTTGACGGGTCGGGATACCCCCGCGGACTGGCCGGCGAGGACATTCCCATCGGGGCGCGTATCCTGGCGGTGTGCGACACGTTCGACGCCCTGACCAGCCCGAGGCCGTACCGCGAGGCCCGCGAGACGTCGCTGGCGATCGACATTCTCACGAAGGAGAGCGGGTCGCTGTTCGACCCGCAGGTCGTGGCAGCGGCGGTGCCCGCTTTTCTGCTCGCCCGGTCGGCCGACGAAGCGGACCCAGTCGGCATGGCCCCCTCGAGATTCGCGTAAGAGACCTGCGGCGCGGGCAGGTTGCCCGGGAGGATGTCCCACTCCCCACCGCCTGTAGGAGCGAGGGCCTTGCCCGCCGGCGGTTGTGGCGTGGGCCGGGCGCGCGGCACGCGGCCGGCGCCTTGGGGCTGCCCCGGTTCAAGAAAATTCCCTCCGGAAATGCAATTGCCTTAATCTGCGCGTCCGGCGCCTGCCGATACAAATCTGCGAGAGCGACTCGTAGGATCGTCGTGTTCCCACCGCAGTCGCAAGGCTGTCTGATTCCAGAGGAGATGGGCGATTGTCCTGGCTCCAGCGCCACGCGAAGTGGGGTTGGCCGGTCGCGATTCTGGCCGGCATCCTCCTGGTGGCGGTGGTGCGCCTGTGGCCGGGCTCGGCGGTGCCGTCGGCGACGGGCGAGGAGAGTCCCCGCGGCGGCGTCGCGGCGGCGCAACCGGCCGACCTGGCGTCTGCCGCACGCCGCATCCGGTTTCTCCAGGAACAGGTGAACGGGCTGCGGCAGGAGTTGGTGGCCGCGCAGACCGAGGCGGCCTCCCGGCGCAGCCGCATCGCCGCCATCGACGAAATGCTGGCGACCGGCTGGGTCACGGACTGCCCGCCGTTTCTGCGGGACGACACGACGGTCCGGGCCCTCCAGAAGATCATCCGCGAAGCCGCCGACGCGCCGGCCGCAGCGGCGGTGGACCACGAGCGGCTGAGCACCGCGGCCTCCGTGGCGCGCGAGCGCCTCAGGAGCCGCCTCGAAGCGCTGCGCGGGCAACTGGCGCGCGAGGTCTCCGACCTCGACGCCCAGGCCGAGGCCCTGCGACAGCGGTTGCACCTCGTGTCCAGCGAGGTCGAGCGAATCCAGCGCGACATCCACCGCGAACTCCAGGGCCGGTCGCACGGGCCGGACGGCCCGGTCGGCTGATCTTCTTTCAAGGAAAGGCACCCGCACTGTGGCCGTTCTTTCTGGCAGTGTTGTTTGCCGTCGTAGGGGCGGCCCTATGTGGCCGCCCTGCCGTTGTCATGGCCCAGGAAACTCGTTGCGTCCTGGAGAGGCCGCGCCAAAGGCCGGACGGCCACATAGGGCCGCCCCTACGCACGTCGACGACCGCCAGAATCCGCGGCCACACCCCACCCGTGAGAACGTGTGAAACAATTGCCGCCAGGGCGAAAAACGCCCCTCTGGCCCCCTGTGGCGCTATTGAGAACAGGGGTCTCGGGCGGCAATTTTAATTCTTTCACACGTTCTGACGGGTTACCCGGAAGCGGGTAAAAAAGAGGGAAAAAGAGTTTGCACGGCCGCTGCCGCCTGCTATAGTCTAGCGGCGCACGTTGGCCGACCGGTTGTCGGCCCGCAACCAGGAAGGATGAGTTCGCCTGAAAGCGGCTCGTGCGGCGCTGCGGGGGCCCAGTGAGCCAGTCGGCGTCCAGCCCGAACGAACGGCGGCGATACCGGCGGTCCGTCGTCGGCATGCCGGTTCATGCCGTGCGCCAGGGCAGCCCAGAGGATGATCCGCGTCGCCTGGTCGGTTTGCACGTTCTGAACGTGTCGCGCGGCGGCATCGGGGCCCTCACCGAGCAACTGCTTGCGGAGCGCGAACGGCTCCTCCTGCTTTTTCCGCCCCTCGGCCCCGGCAAAGGGCAGGACACTCCGGCCCAGGTGGTGCGGTGCGACCACACGGGTGAGTGCTACGCCGTCGGAATCGCCTTCCAGGAACCGTGGCCCGAGCGGGAGGAAGCCTTGCCGTCGTAGCGCCTTTTTCCCGGCACCTTCATGGCCGGTGCGGGTTTAAGCCAGTGTACACCTTTGCGTGCCTCTGAGGGCACGCGAAGCACAACTAAATGTAGTCGCTAGACGCGACGGGCCGTCAACAAGGGGTCGGACTGGCGTCTGCGGGGAATTAGTGTGCCCGAGCCCGATAAACCTTGTTAAGGAGGTCCTGCCATGACGGCCCGTCACCCACCGTAATCAGCATCCAATCGCCTGCCGGGGGTATCTCCTGATGGCAAAGAAGGCGGCCAAGCAAAGAATTCCGGGGGAGTGATTTGCTTTTGCGCAAGGATGCGCCATAATTCTCCCGGCTGTAACTAAAGTGCGGGGGCTCCGAACGCCGATAAAGGACGGCGGGTACCTATACCCGGAGGGGGTGTTACGTCCCGAGCGCCCGGTTACGTCAGGACGGCTTCGATGATCAAAGAGCGAGAGAGCGGCTCGTGGAACCCCAGCCGCGAGAGACGCCGATACGACCGTTTTGCCGCGCGATTGCCGGTCGTCAGCCGACGCGACGATCTATCCAAGCGCGGGCAGGCCGCTCAAACGGCGCAGTGCCGGCTCCAGTTGCGTGATTTCTCGCTGGGGGGAATCCGGGCCGAGAGTGCCATTGCGCTGAAACGCAACGAGAGGCTGACCATGCGCCTGCCGCCCGACAGCAGCCATCCGCCTCTGGAGTTGACCGGCCGAGTCATCCACTGCCGGCGCCAGGAAGACCGGTACCAGGTGGGAATCGAATTCTGCCAGACGCGTCCGGAAGCCACTGCATCGCCCTGGCATCGGATGTTCCGGCTGTTCACCATGGCTTTTGAGCCGCTCGCTTCCGGGCTGACCGTCGGGAGAATCCAGGACGCCTGACGCGAGTCCGGCGGCCTCGCCTTGCCGCGGAGGGGCTTCTGCCCGCACCCGCGCAGCGGCTTCGTGTCTCGCCGCGCCGCCGCACTTCTTCGGTCCCCATCGGCCTGCCTGTGCGTTGCGCGCGGTCCGCGATTCCTGTCCGCGATTCCCTGTTGACACGCCTCAAGGCAGCGGATACCATCTGGCATCGCTTGTGGTGGAATTGCGTTTCCCACGGGGTAAGTGATCCGCCGCGGGGCCTGAAATCTCAAATCCGGAATCTGAGATTCCAGATCTGAGATTCCAGATCTGAGATTCCAGATTTGAGATTTCAGATCTGAGATTCCAGATCTGAGATTCCAGATTTGAGATTTCAGATCTGAGATTTCAAATTTGGGATTCCGGATTTGAGATTTCCGGCAGCGGCGGACGTGGGGCTCCGGGCGGGCGGCCGCCTGAGTCCAAGCCCCGGAAACGCCAAACGGGCCGCGCATTTCCCTTGGGACTGCGCGCCAAACTGACACGCGATGAATCCGCGCGGCGCGTCTAGCGCTGTCATTCTGAGGCCCCGTTTACGGGGCCGAAGAATCTCGCCGTTCGGACGGCCGAGATTCTTCGCTCGCTACGCTCGCTCAGAATGACATGCATTGCCGGGAAGGTGATTCATGGCCAACAAACGGCCTCACGACTGGTTCCGCGACCCCCTGCGGGGCATGGCCGCCCGGGCCCTGCTCCTGGCAACGGGCAACGTCACGCCCGACGACATGGGCAAGCCGTTCATCGGCCTGGTGTCGAGTTTCACGGACCTGATCCCCGGCCACGCCCACATGCGGCGGCTGGAGCGGGCCATCGAGCACGGCGTGTTTGCGGGCGGCGGCGTCGCGTGGCTCTTCTCGGTGCCGGGTATCTGCGACGGCGTCGCCATGGGCCACGAGGGGATGCACTACAGCCTGCCCACGCGCGAACTCATCGCCGACATGATCGAGAGCATCACGCTGGCCCACCGCCTGGACGGCCTCGTGCTGCTCACCAACTGCGACAAGATCACCCCCGGCATGCTCATGGCTGCCGCAAGGCTGGACGTCCCGGCCATCGCCGTGACGGCCGGGCCGATGCTCTCCGGCCGCTACAAGATGGAGCGGCTTGACCTGGTGCACGACACGTTCGAGGCCGTCGGCCGTTTCAAGGCCGGCCTTATCAGCCGCCATGACCTCGAGAACCTGGAGTGCGAGGCGTGCCCCGGCGGCGGCTCGTGCCAGGGCCTCTTCACGGCCAACACGATGGCGTGCGTGACCGAGGCCATCGGCATGAGCCTGCCGTACTGCGCGGCCGCGCTCTGCGCCAGCGCCAAGAAGGACCGCATCGCCTATGCGTCCGGCAAGCGCATCGTGGACCTGGTGAAAAAAGGCGTCACGGCCCGCCGCATCATGACGCCGGCAGCCTTCGCCAACGGCATCGCGGTGGACATGGCCCTCGGCGGGTCGACGAACACGGTGCTGCACATTCCGGCCATCGCCGGCGAGGCGGGCATCCGGCTGCCGCTGGAACTCTTCGACCGCATCAGCCGCCGCACGCCGCACCTCACGAACTTCCGCCCCGCCGGCGACATGATGATGGAAGACCTGGACGCGGCGGGCGGCGTGCCGGCCATCCTCAAGCGCTTGAAGAAGAGCCTCAACAACTGCCTGACCACGAGCGGCAAGAAGACGTACGCGATCGCCGACGCCGCCCGCATCGACAGCGACGAACTCATCCGGCCGCTGGACCGGCCATACCACGCCGAGGGCGGCATGGCCATCCTTCGCGGCAACCTGTGCCCCGACGGCGCCGTCATCAAGCAGTCCGCCGTCTCGCAGAAGATGCGCCGGTTCACCGGCAAGGCCCGCGTCTTCGACGGCGAACAGGCGTGCAACGAGGCCATCCTGGGTGGTAAAATCAAGGCCGGCGACTTCGTGGTCGTCCGGTACGAGGGGCCGGCGGGCGGGCCGGGCATGCGCGAGATGCTGGCCGCCACCGCCGCCCTGAAGGGCCTCGGCATGGCCGACAAAGTGTACCTGATGACCGACGGGCGGTTCTCCGGCGGCACGGCGGGGCCGTGCATCGGCCACGTCAGCCCCGAGGCCGCCGCCGGCGGCACGATCGCCCTCGTCAAGAACGGCGACGAGATTCGGGTGGATCTCGACAAGCGCCTCGTACAACTGAGGGTCTCCGCCGCGGAACTCCGGAAACGCCGCAAGGCCTGGAAGCGGCCGGAACCGAAAATCAAGACCGGTTACCTGGCGCGGTACGCCAGGATGGTCACGAGCGCCAGCACGGGAGCCATTTGCAGGTGAGACAATTGCGGATTGCGAATTGCGGATTGCGGATTGAACAGCAAGAAATGCCCCCCGCCAATCCGCAATCCGCAATCCGAAATCCGCAATCGTCTTCTACCCGGTGGTGTAACGGCAACACAGGAGGTTTTGGTCCTCCTATTCCTGGTTCGAATCCAGGCCGGGTAGCCAACGACCAGTGACTGAGTACCTGAGTACCTGAGTACCTGAGTGCCTGAGTGCCTGAGTGCCTGAGTGCCTGAGTACCTGAGTACCTGAGTACCTGAGTGCCTGAGTAGCGGCAACGGCGTGAACGGCCCATATTTAGCCGCCCGCCTTGGCGGGCGCGTGTGAGACAAGGCAACTGAAGTGGTCGAACGGCAGGTAAAATCGCTGATCCTGGCCGCGGGCATGAGCACCCGCATGAAGTCCGCGCGCAACAAGGTGCTGCACGAGGTCTGCGGCCGGCGCATCCTCGACTACGTCCTCGACGCCTGCCGCGGGGCCGGCATCCCCCGGCAGGTCGTCGTCGTCGGGGCCTTGCGCGACCAACTTCTGGCCGCCTACGCCGGCGATAAGGACATCACCTGGGTCGTCCAGGAACCGCAACGGGGCACCGGCCACGCCGTCATGGCGGCCGAGGCGGCGCTCGGCGACTTCGGCGGCGACCTCGTGGTCCTCGTCGGCGACGCCGCGATGATCCGGACCGAGACCGTCAAGACCCTCCTCGAAACCCACCGCCGCCAGGGCGCCGCGGTGACGCTCGTGACGGCCATCCTGGAAGACCCGAAGTGGTTCGGCCGGATCGTGCGCGACGGCGCCGGCAACCTCCTCAGGATCGTCGAGGCCAAGGACGCCACGCCCGCCGAGTACGCCCTCCAGGAAGTCAACCCGTCGTTCTACGCGTTCCAATGGCCGGCGCTGCGGCGCGTCCTGGGCAGGATCGCCAACCACAACGTCAAGAAGGAATACTACCTGACGGACGCGGTGGGCCTGCTGATTGAGTCGGGCGCGAAGGCGGTCGCCGTCCCGGCCGCGCAGGCGGAGGAGGTCGAGGCCGTCAACAGCCGCGAGGACCTCGCCCTGGTCGCGTCGCTCATGCGCCGCCGCATCCTGAAGGCCCTGATGGCCGCCGGCGTCACCGTCGAGGACCCGGCGACCACGTACGTTGACTGGGACGTCACGGTGGGCCAGGACACGGTCATCGGCCCGTGCACCGTCATACGCGGGCCGGCGCGCATCGGCCGGGGCTGCCGGGTGGGGCCGCTGGCGCACCTGAGGGCCGGCACGGTGCTGGAAGACGGCGCCGAGGTCGGCACGCTCAAGGAAGTTCCAAGTTCAAAGTTCCAAGTTCCAAGTTCCAAGTTAAAAAAGAAAAAAAGCGCACCCCCTGGCCGCGGCCGCGCGAAGCGCGCCGGCAGGCGTTGAACCTGGAACCTGGAACTTGGAACCTGGAACTCGAATGACACGAGGATCATCATGAACCAGTTGAAGATCTTCTCCGGCAGCGCCAATCGGCCGCTGGCCGAGGCCATCGCCGCGTACCTGAAGAAGCCCCTCGGCGATGCCGTGTTCACGCGGTTCCCGGACGGTGAATCGTTCGTCAAGATCGACGAGGACATCCGCGGCCGCGACGTATTCATCGTGCAGCCCACGTGCTCGCCCCAGAACGACAACCTGATGGAGTTGCTCCTCTTCATCGACGCGGCCCACCGCGCCAGCGCCAACCGCATCACGGCGGTCATCCCTTACTACGGCTACGCGCGGCAGGACCGCAAGGACGAAGGGCGCGTGCCCATCAGCGCCAAACTCGTGGCCAACATGCTGGAGGCGGCGGGCGCCGACCGCGTCCTCACGGTGCATCTGCACGCCCACCAGGTCCAGGGCTTCTTTGACATTTCGGTGGACCACCTGCTGCCGGACCGCGTCTTCGCCAGGCACTTCCGCAGAATGCGCCTCAGGCCCCTGACCGTGGTGTCGCCGGACGTGGGCAACGTCAAGACGGCCCGCGCCTACGCGGAACTGCTGCGCGGCGGCCTGGCCATCATCGACAAGGAACGCGTCAGCGGCACCGACGTCCGCGCGGGCACACTCATCGGCAGCGTCAAGGGCCGCAACGTCCTGCTGGTCGACGACATGATTACCAGCGCCGGAACCATCACCAAGGCCGCCACGCTCCTGAAGGCCGAGGGGGCCCGCGACATCCACGTGGCCGCCACGCACCCGGTCCTGTGCGGCCTCGCCCTGGAGCGGCTCCGCGCCTCGCCCATCAAGTCGGTCATCGTGACCGACACGATTCCCCTGTCGGACAAGGCGAAGAAACTGGGAATCCTGCACCAACTGACGCTCGCTCCCCTGCTGGGCGAGGCCATCCGGCGCATCCACCTGCACCAGTCCGTCAGCGCGCTCTTCCTGAGGAAACCCAAGCGTCCCGCGTGACCGAAAGGAGTTTGTTGTGGGTATTTCCACTGAAGCCCTGCATGCCAAGAAACGCGAGAAAGGCGGGACCCGCGCCTGCCGGCAACTCCGCGGCCAAGGCCTGGTCCCCGCCGTGCTGTACGGCCACAAGGAAGCCGCCGAGTCCATCCAGGTCAACCGCGACGAACTCGAAGAGGCCCTGCACCGCCGCGCCCGCATGTTTGAACTCCACCTGGGCAAGAAAAAGGACTTCGTCCTCCTCAAGGAAGTCCAGTACGACTCCTTCGGCGACAGCGTCGTCCACGCCGATTTCATGCGCGTGGCCATGGACGAAACGGTCACCCTGGAGGTGCCCATCCAACTCAAAGGCCAGCAGAAGGTCGAGCACGCCGTGCTCGAACAGACGCTGGCAAACGTCCGGGTCGAGTGCCTCCCGAAGGACATTCCCCACATGATCGTCCTCCAGGTCGGCGACATGGCCATCGGCCAGACGCGCACCGTCCGCGACCTCGCGGCCCCGGCGGGCGTCAAGATCCTGACGGACGCCGACGTCATTGTCGCCGCCATGACGGCCATCGTAGAGGAAGTGGTCGCCCCGGCCGCGCCCGTGGTAGCCGGAGCCGCCGAACCCGAAGTCATCGGCCGCAAGGAAAAGGCCGAGGAAGGCGAGGAAGGCGCCGAGGAAGAAAAAGGCGACGAGAAGGAGAAGAAGTAGCCGGCCCGGCCTGCCTGCCGGCAGGCAGGCCGCGTCGCCTGTCCGCGCCGCCCGTCCGGGCGGGCGCCTGGTGCATCTGCCTGCCGGCAGGCAGGTCGGAAGATACCCGCCCGGACGGGCGGCTCGATAGGGCGCTCGCGGGTTCGCACAAACAGGCATGAAACTGATCGTCGGCTTGGGCAACCCGGGAGCGCGATACGCGGGCACGCGGCACAACGCCGGCTGGCGTGTGGCCGAGGTCCTGGCCTCCCGCGCGGGGGCCGGGCCGTGGCGCATCAGGTTCGATGCGGCCCTCGCGGACGCCCGCTGGGGCGACCAGAAGGTGGTGCTGGCCCGGCCGCTGACGTTCATGAACGAGTCGGGCCGGGCCGTGCGGGCCCTGGTTGATTTCTGGAAAGTGGAGCCCGGCGACCTGCTGGTGGTCAGCGACGACCTGGCGCTGGAAGTGGGGCGGATCCGCCTCAGGCCGGAAGGGTCGGCGGGCGGCCACAACGGCCTGGCCTCGATCATCGCGCACCTGGGCCACGAGCAGTTCGCGCGGCTGCGGGTGGGCATCGGGCCGGCCCCGCCGCCGGAGGAACATGCGGCGTTTGTGCTGTCGGACTTCGCGGAGGGCGAGCGGCCCGTGACCGACGAGGCCGTCCGCCGCGCGGCCGACGCCGCAGAGTGCTGGCTGAAAGAGGGCCTCCAGGAGGCCATGAACCGGTTTAACCGACCCAGGGAAGACTAGAGGCGGCAAGGAGGTGGCCGAGCGGCCAACGCATTATGCCCAGAAAGACTGACAGTCGTGTGTACGAGGCGATGTTCCTGGTCGACAGCGGCGATGCCGCCGCCTGGAACGACCTGGCGAAGCACCTCGCGAACATCCTCACGCGCAGCGGCGCCGAGATCATCGGCATCACGCGATGGGACGAGCGCAAACTGGCCTACACGGTGGCCAGGCGCAAGCGCGGCACGTACGTGCTGGGGTTCTTCGTCCTTCAGAAGGGCGCCGCCGTGGTCGAGATCGAGCGCGATTGCCGCTTGTCCGAGAAGGTCCTTCGCTGCATCATCCTGCGGGCCGACCACTTCACCGTGGCCAACATGCGCATGCAACTGGGCGAGGACATCCATGAGGATGTGGCCCAGCGGCTGTTCATTGAGCGCGGCGAAGAGGCCCTTGCCACCGCCGCCGCCGCCGCCGCCATCGTCGCCAAGCCGGCCCGCACCGGCGAGACCGCGGTCGCGGCCGAAGCCGCGCCGCCCCCCGAGCGCACCATCGAGGAACCGCCCGACGACCTCGCCGAGGAAACCGAAACGCCGTAACCTGATCAAGGGGAACCTGCCGTGGCCAATTACAACAAAGTCCTGTTGATGGGCAACCTGACCCGCGACCCGCAGTTGCGCTACACGCCGAACCAGCAGCCCGTCTGCGACTTCGGCCTGGCCATCAACCGCAAGTGGAAGGGCGCCGACGGCCAGATGCACGAGGACGTCTGCTTCGTCGACTGCACCGCCTGGGGCCGGACCGCCGAGAACCTCTCCAAGTTCATGTCCAAGGGACGGCCCCTTTTCGTCGAGGGCCGCCTGCATTACCACACCTGGGACGGCCCGGACGGCAAGAAACGCAGCAAACTCGACGTGACGGTCGAGCAGTTCCAGTTCATCGACAGCGCCAGGGGCGGACAAGGCGGCGCCGGACGCGCCGCGCAGCCCGGCGCCGCCCAGCCCGGCGCCGCCCAGCCCGGCGCCGCCCAGCCCGGCAGCGCCGGCCGGGCGGCGCCCCCGCAGGACGCCCAACGCCAGGAAACCAGCGGCGCCGAGAACCAGGCCCCGCCCGCCGGCGGCGAGTACGATTTCAGCCAGGACGTCGAGGACGACACGATTCCCTTCTAAGTAGAAACGCAAAAAGAATCATCATAACCGGGTCCAACATAACCCTTTGCTACAATTGAGGTTACGGCTACCTGTTGTGGGTGAAACTTTCTGCGTTTCTACTTAGTAGGGGCGGCCCTATGTGGCCGCCCTTAACAAGGACCACGTAGCGCCCGTACGGGTGCCGCAGGTGAAAACCGAGGAGACAACTGTGCCTAAGCCCATGAAGTCCGGCAAGTTCGGCAAGTTCGGCAAGTTCGGCAAGCCCGGCAAGCCCAAGCGCAAGATGGTGCGATTTCGTGAGCGAGCCAAGTGCCGCTTCTGCCGCGAGAACATCACCCACATCGACTACAAAGACACCCAGACGCTCCAGAAACTGGTGACGACGCGCGGCAAGATCCTCAGCCGCAAACGCAGCGGCAACTGCGCGGGCCATCAGCGCGAGGCCGCACGGGCCCTGAAGCGGGCCCGGTTCCTGTCCCTCATGCCGTACGTCATTTAAACCGGAAGGGAGAGGCGCGGGCCGCCCGCCGCGCCCAGTGGGAGAATGCGTGATGAAGGTCTTGCTTCGACAGGACGTGCCCAACCTGGGCGTCATCGGCGACATCGTGGACGTGAGCGCCGGCTACGCCCGCAACTACCTCCTGCCCCAGAACGTCGGCGTCGCGCCGACGGCGGCCAACCTCAAGCGCATTGAGGAAGAGGCAACGCAGCGGGAAGTCGCCGCCAAGCAGCGCCTGGACACCCTCAAGGCCCTGGCCGCCAAGATGACCGGCCTCTCGGTCACCATCAAGGCCAAGGCCAACGAGCAGGGCAACCTCTTCGGCTCCGTCAACGAGGAACACATCGTCGAGGCCCTCGCCGAAGAAGGCTACAAGGTCGCGCCGGCCCAGGTCGCCCTGGCGGCGCCGATACGCACGCTCGACAAGTTCCGCGTGCCCATCAAACTGGCCGAGGGCGTCGAGGCCGAAATCGACGTCTGGGTCGTCCCGGCGTAATCGCCGAGCGTAGCCGTTGGCTCGAAGGAAAGGGCAGTGAGAAAATCGGTATGGGCGTCCCCCGAAATCCTCGAAATCCGCCCCGAAATCCATGTAACATGGGCGCGGGTGGGCGCGCAGAGCCGAGATGGTCGGCAGGATAGCCCTTGGGTTGGGAGGCGGTTTCCGGACGTAACGCTAATTGAAGTGAATATGTTGTGCTAAGAAAGAAAAGTAGATTTGTCATGTCAAAGCGTGAATCGAAGATTGGCAGTCATACCGCCCCGAGAGCAGGGAGATTGTCAATGTGGCCATTGAATCGCATGCAGCTGGCCCTTTCGGCGGCGACTATGATGTTTGCCCTTCTGGTTGGCCCGCCCGGCTTGGCGGACACATTGATCACCAAGGGGGGAGCACACTGGGAAGGGAAGATAACCGAAGATGCTGATGCATACATACTTGTCACGGCAGGCGGCGCAAAGATGCGTTTCCCCAAGTCTATGGTTCAGGAGGTCATTACCCTCGAAATGCGCCGCACGGCGTTGCGCGCCAGGTGCGAGAAACTGGACTTGATGGACGCCACAGCCGTAGCCGAGTTAGTCAAAGCAGCCAAGGAGGCGGAACAAGGGAACGAACTGCTGGCGCTTCTGGAATCGGCCGGTGCCTTGCGGCGGCTCCAGCCCGGTGCCCAGGTTCAAGCCCTGAGGCTGCTGGCGGAAGCGTGCAAGGCTGGCGACTTAGACGAGCAGGCACGCCAGTCCGAGGCGCTTGCCGGTCGCCTGACCTTTACCTTTGAGCGTATGAAGGTTGACTTGATGAGCGACGCACAAGTGGAGGCGCTACTCAAGATCGCCGAGGCCTACATGCCGGCCGAAGAGCGGGCGCGCGTCGTGGCAGACGCTTATGCAGCACGTCTCCCAGCCGCCAAGGGGAAGCCTGATGCCCTGCGAAACTTGGCGGGTTGGTGCCGCAGTCACCGTCTCTCTAAGGAGGCGCGGGAGTGTGAGGCGGACGCCAACCGGCTTGAGTTTGACACGCGGTGGGCCAAAGCCGCAGACAGTTCCCAGGAACTGGAGAGTCTGGCTGAATGGTGCGCCGCCCGCCGAATGTCGACTGAAGTGGACCGATGCCTGGAATCTGTCTATAGGGCCCGCCAGGTACAGGCAGTCACGCCGCAGGCGAAATTGGATCTCGCGCTGTGGTGTGAGCGCTGGAAGAAGACTCAGTGGCGGAATGAGAAGCTGGACGAGGCCTTCAGAGAGGCGGTGGTAGCGGACGACCTAGGCCTACTCGAGCAGTTTCGCACTCGCGCGCAGCTTCGATGGGGAAAGGATTTAACCACGATTGATGAGAAGTGCATCAAGGCGATATTTGCCGTCCGTCTCAAGCAGGCGGGAAAGGATGGACTGGCATGTGCAAGGCTCGCGGAGTGGTGTTGGAACAACAACCTTGATGCGGAAGCCCTCGAGGCCGAGAATGCGGCTTTGGCAGTGGCGCCGGAGAACGCGGAGGTCCGAAAAGTCCTGGGCTATAACAAGGAGGCGCAGACGGGTCGATGGATAAAGCTCTCTTTTGATGGGTGGTGGTATGCCCCGACACGGCAGAACGAGAGCTTTCAGTTTCATGTCGTCGCGGGACGCAGCGTGGAGTTTTTTGAAATTACGTCGCGCACAGTCCTGGCGGATGCGGCGCTCCAGCCCAAACTGGTTATCCTGGGTGTGACCGACTCGCACGATGAGCAGACCTTCAATCCCCCAAGGCCCATCGTGGCGTGGAAACTCCCTACATTAGCCGGGTCCTTTAGTGTAAAGAAGACCGATTGGTACGGTAGGGGGCAGGCACCCTCTTCTGCAGGTCCCGATGAGTATAATGTCGAGGGGCGGTTTACCTCGGCTTACACAGCTGTAGGAACACTAACCATTGGGAACGACATTATTCCATGGATAGCCCTGCGGCAGCCGGGCCGGAAGCATCCCTCCGATGTCGGGAACCGCGACCCGCAAGGTAAGGGAGGCACATCGCGCTAAGGTCCTCGGGCCATCCCGCGCCTCGTGAACCGCGTAGCGACAGCGACCACTGAACATTGGCATCAGGCCGTTGAATCGAAGGAGACTGACCGTGACTACACGAACTCTGAGGATCCGGGGGCTCCTTGTGTGTGCGGCCTTGGCGTTTCTCTACGCAGCCGCTGGGTGTTCAGGCTCCGGTTCGGAACCCGGGGCGCCTGCTCCCGTGCAGACCCCACCGGCGTCGGGTGCACGGACACCGGCCTCACCGGCGGCGCCGGCCAGCAAGTCGGCAGTTGCGCCCGCAGTGCCGGTGGGTAAGAGCGCACCTGCGGCACCCGCCGAGTTGACCCTCGACCTGGGCGGCGGCGTCACGATGAAAATGGTCCTCATCCGCCCAGGCAAGTTCATGATGGGCGAAGGAACAATGCTAGTATTTGGGCCGAAGCACGAGGTCACCATCTCCAAGCCCTTCTACATGGGCGTGACGGAAGTGACCCAAGCCCAGTACCAGGCGGTCATGGGCACGAATCCGAGCAACTTCAAGGGCGCGGCAAATCCGGTGGAGACGGTTTCCTGGAACGATGCCACGGAGTTCTGTAAGAAACTTTCCGAGAAGACCCGCCAGACCGTCCGCCTGCCGACGGAGGCGGAGTGGGAGTATGCCTGCCGCGCGGGTACGCAAACCGCGTATTCTTTCGGCGATGACCCGTCCGCTTTGGGCGATTATGCCTGGTGGGTTAAGAATAGCGGCAACACGACGCACCCTGTGGGCCAGAAGAAGCCCAACTCATGGGGCCTGTACGACATGCACGGGAACGTCTGGGAATGGTGCGCGGATTGGTTAGGGGAGTATCCGAAAGGTCCCGTCACGGACCCGTGCGGTCCCGCCACCGGCAGCGACTCCCGCGTGAGGCGGGGCGGGGCGGGGTTCTTTGTCGGTACCGTCGCGTTCCGGTGCGCGTTTCGCTTCGGCCTCGATCCGTCGCGCCGCGACTTCAGCCTTGGTTTTCGTTGTGCCAGGACTCCTTAATTACCCTTTGCCCTTTGGCTGCTTTACCCTTTGCTGTTGCCGGGGCCATACTATCCGCCGTTAGGCATATTCCTTATCAATTCGCATCTGGCCGTAGTCAAGGCACCGGCGGCGGATGATGGCTGCGTAGGGGCGAGGTGGGTCTCGCCTGATAAAGTTCCACAAGCGTGCGGGCGAGGCATGTCGGAGACTCGCCGGGGCGAGCCTCGCTCCTACGCCAAGTGTCAGACGGCCGTAACTTAAGGGATACTTGAAGGAGCCCTTTTTCCCTTTGCTTGCCCTGCCCCATCGACTATAACCACCTCCCGGAAAAGTTTAACCGCAGAGAGC
>Ga0315279_10006166_pt1 | contig 15236 bp, 14 predicted proteins | sample YL17G06_20_MG_FD_203694 | JGI IMG/M metagenome (GOLD analysis project Ga0315279, IMG submission 203694) | Sediment microbial communities from Yellowstone Lake, YNP, Wyoming, USA - YL17G06_20 | ecosystem: Environmental > Aquatic > Freshwater > Lake > Sediment | place: USA: Wyoming | collected... | reverse complement strand
GAACCGATTCCGAAAGTTGCTCGTTCGGTATGAAAAAATGACTGCCAGTTACCAAGGCTTGCTGGAGCTTGCATGCTCGTTAATCACCTTTCGACAAATAATCACTATTTACGGATAAGCTCTTAGTTGATATACAGATATTTCCCTCCATGTGTAGCGAACATATTTCTTATCATAATTTGGGGAACTGAGAACGACTTTTTTGAGTTCCGAATTCTTAATAAAATAGTCAAAGAGATCGGTCATCCTCATGTTTAGAGGCAAGTGCCATCGATCCCAGTTACTAACAAGAATTTCTTCCGCATCTTTCTGAGAGAATATTCTCCTGCCCAGGGTATCGAACCAAGCCCTAATTTCTTCCTGATGTTTTTTGGTTAGTTTGGGTAATGAGTTCATTATAGGCTCGTTTGATACGGAATGGTATTTATACCATTCCGTATCTTTTAACGAGAGCAAAAATGTTTTTCGTGCCGTGAAAGGGGAAACTGGATAGGATGGAGACAAGGTATATATACCTTGTCTCCATCCTATCCAGTTAATCTACTTGACATTTCAGTTCACCTTAATTATAGTGTTCACTAAATAGTGAACACCCGCAAATTGGTGAACATAAAAATGACCGAAAAAGAGATTGAGCAAAAATTCAAGGCCGATTTTAGAGAGCTTTTCCCTAAACTTAAAGATGCCGCTGCCGTTCCCGTGGCCGTACTCTCTAAGGATTCTCCTGAGATCGGCAAGATGATCGATATTATACTACGTTTAAAGGTCGGGGACAAACCGAAAAACCTTCTCTGTGAGGTCGTCAGTCAAAGATACCCTAAGCAATTAAGAGAAAAAGGGTTGCAGCTTTTAGAAATAAGCCAACGGGGTAGAAAAGGTTATCCAGTGATTATCGCACCTTACATATCCGAGTTGGGAAGGGAAATTTGCAAGAAGATCGGGGTTGGATTCTTGGATCTCTCCGGGAATGCCTACCTGGATTTTGACTCCTTTTACATGGAAATAGAAGGAAAACCGAACAGATTCAAATATCCGAGTGAACCAACGGGACTTTTTAATCCGAAGGCGGAAAGGATATTAAGGTTCTATTTGCTTAAGGATTCGGAAAAAGAAGAATCGGGGGATAGCTATCGGAACATAACCAAAGAAGTTGGGGTCAGCCTTGGTCAACTGTCGAAAGTCAATAAGAAATTGGATGAATTCGGACTCTGGTTGGAACAATCAGAGGGTTTAAAAATAATCGATAGAACGAAGCTCCTCGATCTATGGAGAGAGAGTTATCGTTCAGAGAGAAACGAGGTCTTGAATCTTTATACAATCATGCAGGTGTCCCAGATCGAAAAACAGCTTGCCCAATTCTGTAAGACGAAGAAGATCCAATATGCTTTAACCCTTTTTTCAGGTGCTAACCGCTTTGCACCATTCACAAGATACAATGTGGCCACGAGCTATTTCAGCGGTGAGATTGAGGAACTGAAAAGGGACCTTGAACTAAAAGAGGTCCCTTCAGGAGCAAATTTACAGATACTGATGCCCTACGATGAGGGGGTTTACTATAAGGCTCAAGAAGTTGATTCCGTTAGAGTTGCGAACCCAATACAGATATATCTCGATTTATATAACTATGCAGGGCGTGGAAGGGAGCAGGCTGAATTTCTAAGGGAGAGGATCATAAAATTCTGAGGTGTGAAAATGGGATTTACGGTTGAAGAAATAGAGGCATGTGTAATTGTCATGCGAGAACTTTTTCTGTACTTGAAGCCTTATCGTAATCAAATAGTGCTCATTGGAGGATGGGTGCCTTATTTTCTCCTCGAAAAATATAAGTATCCTGGAGAATATGACCAACACGTTGGTTCATTGGATATAGATGTAGCCCTGGACGCTTTTTCCATTCCAGAGACTGATTACAAGACCATTCTTGAGATTCTTACAGGAAGAGGATTCTATCAAAGGAAGGACGCCCTGGGGAGAGACATTCCAGCAAGTTTCTTAAAGAATGTTGCCCTTGAAAATGGCAAAGAAATAGAGGTGAGAATCGATTTCCTGGCCCCTGAATATGGTGGCACATCTAAGAAAAGAAGACACCAACTAATACAAGATATGCTTGCCAGGAAGGGCCGTGGAACCGATATTGTATTTAATCATGCAGAAGTAATCCATTTATCAGGACCAATATCAAACGGGGCACATATCGAATTGGACATTAAGGTAGCCGATGTCACAGCCTGTTTTGTGATGAAAGGAATTGCAATAGGAGAACGAACAAGCGAAAAGGATGCTTATGATCTTTATATGCTTGCAAGGTATTACAAAGAAGGCCCCAAGTCGGTTTTATCTGAGCTAATGAAGCTAAGAAACCATGGATTAATGAAGGAGGCTTTGAAAAATATCGAAGAGCACTTCAAAGATATAAAATCACTCGGACCTGTGTCGATAGCGAAATTCATGGGCATCACCGATAAGGATGAACAAGATAGGATTACCAGGGACGGCTTTGAATTGTTTCAGTTTATCATCCAGGGGATGATGAAGGAAGAGGGCGGATAACCTTTTTTTTAGCTTTGGAGGGGTAGAGCCAAGCGGCTAAGCTGTTCGGGGGGACATCCCATATTGTTTTTGTCAAGAGAAAAAGTAAGAAAAAATAAAATCTTTAAAAACAACAGATTATAAATGAGCGCTTATTGCTGAGAACACTCCTCCCTTCGAATCGCTTCGAGGATCCCTTGATTTTGGTTTCGACGAATCTCTCGCCAATAACGAACTCTGAATCTCAGCGTTATCATTATCCGGTGTGATTCGAGGGGACGTAGGTTCTAAAACAACTTGACACCGGCTTGCCATTTTTGAAGAATGGACCAAGGTTCAGGTCCCAACAAGCAACAAGTAAACAAAAGGGGAAGGATTTATTTTAATGTATTTTTCCTGAACATCATCTTGAGTTCATAAACTCCTCCATCCAGTTTTTCTTCAATGTCAAATCCCATATTTCTAATTAGATGAAGCATGGGTGCGTTTTCCAACAGCACCAAAGCGGTAAAGCCGAGAAGTCCCTTTTTCTTGGCCAGAGAGGTTAGAAAAGAAAACAATTCCGTACCTATCCCCTTATTTTGGTAACCATCCCTTACTGCGAAGGCAAGATCTCCAAAATGCGTATTTTCTAATAATGCATATCGTCCTACCCCTATCACCTCTTCTTTTTCATCCTGCTGGATCATTGCAAGAACCGCCATCTGTTTTGTATAGTCAATCACTACAAATTTTTGCAAAAAATCGTGCGGCATCTCGCTCCTTATTGATAGAAACCTGCGATATCGGCTATTGTCAGAAAGGGAATAAAAGAAGTCCTTTAACAAAGGTTCGTCGCTTATTTTCACGGGTCGCAGAAGGATCTCGAGTCCTGTTCTTATCGTTCTATGGGTTTCCAAATCCTCAGGATACTCGCCTTCCTTTCCTGGAATAAAGGCTTGATCCTTGTAGATGAAGTGAGACTTTTTCGCTTCCTCAATAAGCCAAGGCCGGAATTTAGGATGGGCGATAGAGATTAACTCCATGGCACGTCCCCTGATATTCTTCCCATGTAAATAAGCTATTCCATATTCCGTTACAACATAATGAGTATCTCCTCGGTTAAGAGTAACACCTGCTCCTTCACTCAGAAATGGAACGATCCTGGAGATGGTGTCATTTTGTGCTGTAGATGGAAGGGTTAGAATGGTTTTTCCATTGGGTGACAATAGTGCACCTCTCATAAAGTCGGCCTGCCCTCCTATTCCGCTATAAAATAACTTTCCCAAAGATTCTGCTGTGGCCTGTCCGGTCAGGTCCATCTGCAAAGCACTATTGATGGCCACCATGTTGTGATGTTGGGCAATCACCAGAGGATGATTGGTGTAGTCTATGGTTCTGAATTCAATGGCTGGATTATCATTGATATATTCATAGGTCTCCTTTTTCCCCATACAGAAGGAGGCTACTGTTTTCCCGCGGTTGATGCTCTTCCTGGAATTATCAATCACTCCTTTCTTCATTAACTCAACAACCCCATCGCTCAGAAGCTCTGTGTGGACGCCGAGATGCCTCTTACTCTCCAGATTAGACAAAATTGCGTTGGGAATGCCTCCATAACCCACTTGAATGGTATCCCCATCCTGTATCAATCGTGAAACGTACCTTCCAATTCTCTGCGCAATGTCATTATCGGCCTCAGGATGAAATTCTAAAATGGGTTCATCGTAAGGAATGATATAATTCACATCTTCGATATGAATAAACCCATCTCCACGGACACGCGGCATATGGGAGTTCACTTGTGCAATCACCAGAGAGGCACTTTCCACAGCTGCTTTCACAATATCGACACTCACACCTAAGCTCAGATGATCATGATGATCTGATGGTGAAGTTTGTATAAAAGCCACATCAATAGGTACAGCCCGCCGGTGAAACAAGTCCGGAACCTCTGATAAAAAGACAGGGGTATAATCTGCCATTCCCATATTGATGGCATCCCTCATATTGGTTCCAACAAAGAAAGAGTTATATCGGAAATTGTGCCTGAATTTTTCATCCGTATAGGGTGCCACACCCAGTGTCCAAACCTCAACATCTGAACAAGCCTTAGGATGAGATTCGATATATCGGATGAAGGCCTGAACGAGATATTGGGGTTCGCCACAACCCGTGCCGATGAAGATTCTGTCACCCGGATGGATATGGCCGAATATTTTGTCCTCTGATATAAATTTTTCTGGATAAGTATCCTTCATCTCTCTTATTTTCTATAATGCTATTAATAGTGTCAATAAAAAAATATTGCGTCATTCCCGCTTCATGGGCAAAAATAGGCGGGGATTTTGTGCAAAACAAAATGGGGGTCAAATCTTGGTGCAGCCCTTAAAGCTGCCTATCTTGCAGGTGAGAGTCCTGCCCCAGGAATTGCCTATTCGCCTGGGTAGTTATATCCGACTTACGAGGAGGTGACGAATCGTAAGTAAGCTCGGAAGTAAAAAGCTCGTTGAGCTTTCCGAAAGAGTAGGGAGGTTCAGGTCGGCACAGGAGCTGAGCAACACCGGGGGCCGTAGCGTTAAGCGAACATTGCAGCGTCGTAAGACCCTACCACATGAAGCCGATTGAAGTGGAGAAAGACGGAAGTGCTAAGCGAATCAAGACTTTGTGATAGCCAGAGGTATCAGGGGAGAAATAGGCGATGGCACCTGATACACTTCCCGGCGTATGGATGGTGGCAACCGTTGAGAGATATGCAGTTAAAGAGGGGAGAGCCTGATAGAGAGGCAGGAACTATCCTTGAATGCCGGAGACCTCTCGTATAACCGGAATGGGAAGTCGAGAGGAGTTTATCAGGCAGGCGGATGAGGCCATATTTAGCGAAGATGGTAAGAGACAACATAACTCTACCTATGCGAAGGGCCTCTGGGTCTGGATGGTTTGAGGAAACAGAGAACGCTGGCCTGATTGCCACGGAGTGGCTAAAGACAGGCGGAAGGGGCCATAGGGCACTGCTGGTAACGGCAGAAACGGAGTTGTCCTGGATTAGAGCAAGGATCTGGAGTACTCAGACGAAGGCTATGGCAAACCTTTGGGCAGGTGGGTGGACAGGAGGATAGCCTTTAAGCCCGTTGAACCAAAGGGAAGGCAATAGTTGAGAGGTCCGGACTTGAAGCCGTACTGGGGAAAACCCACCGTACGGAATTTTAGAGGGGGCATAGGAAACAGGGGCGTGGTTTGAGGCTATTTGGCACCAGTAGACGAAAGGGTTGGAAACGGAAAGTCTTTAACCTAAACTTACTGCGCCTGTGCTCTACTCGACAAGTCACTGGCATGGCCAACCTTAATCCCCGGAACATCTGTAATGGCATTAAGCCTTTTCATTCGTGAGGATATTAACAAGAAGGAATGAGGGTGTCAATTTCATTTAAAATTTGCTGTTTAAAATTTGCTTGACAGACTAGAGGCAAGTTGATATAAGATGTCTAGCTTATTTGGGGAGGTCTTTCATTTACTTGAAGAATGGTTATCGTTAAGGAGATGATTCATTAAGGAAATAAAAGAAATCTGTGCCATTAAAATGGTACTGTAATATCTCACCGATGCACATGCGATAAAAATTGTGGTGTAAATGGAGTTGGAGAAATTCGAAGACTTCTCACCTAATGGGAAAATACCTCCAAGAAAAAAATATCAATAAATATATTCAGGCCGATATATAGAGTTTCATGAACGCTGGCATCATTAATTATCGAAACGAAAAAATGATGTATATTGTTACGAACGGCCGCAGAGGAACTCCTAAACAAGGTTGTGAGCCAGGGTAAGTGTAGAACTGCAAACACCGTTAGGGAGTTAGGGGACAGAATGATCGAGGAAATTGAAGATTCACCATAAGGAGAAGCTGGAGTGGATAGAGGACACCATCTACAGGGGTTTTTCAGTTGAACTCTATACTTCGCATTGAGAAAGGAGTTTTCCGATGTGGATTGAGATGCGTAAAAACAAGGTAAAAAAAATCATAAAGGCGGGAAAGCCTGCGGTAGGAACCTTTCTTCTTTCCCGGTCGATTGCAAATCTTGAGATTCTTGCCATGGCGGGATTCGATTTTGTAGTAATTGACACCGAGCACTTCATGAAGAATCCCGAGACTATAGAACACCTCATCATCGCCGCCGAAGCCACAGGTATTGTACCTTTTGTCCGAATTCAGGAGAATGTGAACCTCATAGAGCGCGCGTTAAGCGCTGGAGCCAGGGGAATTGTGGTCCCCATGTGCAACACAATGGAAGTTGCTCAGGCCGCGGTGGATAACGGCAAGTATGCGCCCGTCGGGAAGAGGGGGGTATGTAACACAAGGGCTGTCACCTATGGGGCGACGGGCTTTGAAGATATGGTTTCCTTTTTCAGGACCGAAAACGACAACATCATGATCATCGCTCAGATCGAGACTCTCGAAGCTGTGAATAATCTTCGCGATATCATGGCCGTCAATGGAATAGACGCGTGTTTTGTGGGACCTCTGGACCTCTCTCACAGCCTTGGCATCACTTGCGAGTTTGATAATCCGATTCTGGAGGGACACATTCAGCAAATACTGAAGCAAGGGAAAAAGGCGAAGATGCCTATGAGCATCCTAGCTTTCAACGCCGAGGCAGTAAACAGGCGTTTAGCGCAGGGATTCAGCTTTGTAGCCATGTCCTGCGACACCCTCTTTCTGGCTCAGGCTGCCGCAGGGGAAATGAAAAAGGTCATTCGAAGATAGGGACTTGCTGGTTGTTAGGAAGTTTTTGGAATACGGGCACTGGCAAGGTGGTAACAGTCGGGGTTAGAAATCAGTCAACCGTAATCATTTTACAGAAAGGAGAACCTATGAAAAGTTTGAAACTCACAGCAATTTTGGCAGCCATTGCAATTATTCTTTATGGACTATATGGAGTAAATACTGCCTCTGCCCAGAAATCAATGACGCTGAAGATGGGGCATGGCCACAGCATCCAGCACCCAGATCACCTTGGGTTGGTGAAGTTCAAGGAGCTACTCCAAACCCGAACAAATGGAAGAATTAAGGTAGAAATTTTTCCGAGCGCGCAGCTCGGTTCTGAGCAGGAGATGTGCGAGCAGGCAAAGATTGGGACGATTACAGGTTTGATCGGTGCTCGCTTTGAGGAAATGTCTCCTAAGCTCTATGCGACATCCCTCCCTTTCCTTTTTAGAGATTACGATCACACTGAGAAAGTGCTCAAGGGTCCCATAGGTAACTACTATGCCTCCTTCACTGAAGAGCATGACTTGAAGATGCTCGCCTGGACACATTCCGGCTTCAGGCAGATTACGAACAATGTGCGGCCCATCAGTAAGCCTGAAGACCTTAAGGGGATCAAAATAAGGACCCCACCCCTCGAGAATGTCCTGAAAACCATGGAGGCATTTGGAGCATCTCCCACCCCTATTCCCTATGCTGAGGTTTATACGGCCCTCAAGACCGGGGTTGTAGATGGCCAAGAAAACCCATATGTAAATATATTTACCGGAAAATTCTATGAGGTTCAGAAATATCTTTCCGAAGTAAATTATATTTATATTGCAAGTCCCTTTATCGTAGGCCTCAAGTGGTGGAAATCGCTTTCCCCTCAAGATCAGGTGATTATAAATACTGCGGCCCTTGAGGCAGCCGATCTCGTTAACCAACTGGTAAGGACTGAGGATCTGAAGGCAAAGGAAACGATCGCTAAGGCTGGGGTTAAGATCAACGAGCTAACCTCGGCGGAGCGTTCAGCATTCATTGCCAAAGTCAATCCTGTGTATGATTATTTCATTAAGAAGGGCATCGTGACGGAAAAAACGATTAAAGAGATCCAGAACATTCAGTAGAAGGAGGGGGACTTAAGGCAGCCCTCCTCCCCTACCCACATACCCGACACAAGTTATCAAAAAAGAGTGCCGAACTTACCCGAAGAAAGAAGGAGACCATGGAGGTTATACATCAGAGGGGGAATCTTATTCATTCCATCACAAATGTAGCTGCCATAATAGGCCTAGCAGCGATGACCATTCTCGTGTTTGTAAGCATTATTCTGCGCTACTTCTTTTCAATATCTTTCCGATGGAGTGATGAACTCATACGGTATATTTTCACTTATGTCATTTTTTTTGGGATTCCCATTGCTTACCTCTACGATGATCACGTGGTAATCGAAATTTTAACCAATCTACTCCCGTCGAGAACGCGTAAATGGCTTGCTATCACAAAACATATCATTATTGGAATCTTGATGCTTGCTCTTGGAGTCTACGGCATGGAGATTGTTCTCGGAAAGCTTGGCCGTACCCTGACCCCAGGGCTCAAGATGCCTCGGGCGTATATCTGTGTAGCGATACCCATCGGTGCATTTTTCCTTGTGGTCGAGGTTACTATGAAACTGAAACAGTTATTGAGGAAAGTTTAGCATGCCGTGAAGTGTAAGTTTCCAGCATTGCATCGGTACTCACAATCCAAATGAGGAGTTTCCACTGGAAATTCAGCTTATTACTGTCCTTGTGTTTGGTCTTTTTGGGCTATTTCTGCTCCTGGGTTTCCCCATCGGTTTTGCCATACTTCTGAGTTCCTGTGTCACGCTTGTTATTCAGGGAATTCCGATTTCGATGGTTGTGATGAAGATGCTCGCTGGCGCAGACACCTTCATCCTGACAGCCATTCCTTTCTTCATCCTCGCCGGAGTCTTCATGAACATGGGAGGGATAACACAAAGGATTCTCAATTTCGCTATGCTGCTTTTCGGAACCGTCCGCGGGAGTTTGGGTCATGTAACTATCGCTGCAAGTATGGTGTTTGCGGGCATTTCTGGTTCGTCCGTGGCTGAGACCGCATCCATCGGATCCATCGTCATTCCGGAAATGGTCCGGAAGAAATACCCCGCAGAGGTAGCAGGGGGCATTACGTGCGTCGCAGGCACCATCGGGATCATCATCCCACCAAGCATCCCCATGGTTCTCTATGCCATGGTTTCGGATACCTCTATCGGAAAACTCTTCCTTGGGGGGGCAATTCCCGGCATTCTCATTGGGCTTATCATGATGATCATCACCGCTTTTATGGCGGCCAGAAAAGGGTACGGGAAGGAACGGGAAAAGAGGCCGAGTATTTCAGAGATCGTTACGGGGTTAAAGGACGGCGTCCTCGCGATCATTATGCCACTCATTATTATTGGGGGGATTGTCCTCGGAGTTGTGACCGCCACCGAAGCTGCAGTGATTGCGGTTGTCTATGCTTTTGTGGTCGGCCGTTTTGTGTATAAGCAGTTGAAGATTTCCCAGATTCCAAGAGCTCTGCTTGAGACAGTACGGTCCACTTCGGTCGTCATGCTCATTGTGGTGGCATCTACAGCACTGGGGTGGATACTCGCCTATCTCCTGATTCCTCAGAAGATATCGGCCGCGCTTCTCTCTCTGTCTTCCAACCCGATAATTGTGCTGCTAATCATCAATTTCATTATGCTCGTTGCGGGATGCGTTTCCGATGTTGCCCCAAACATACTAATCCTCACGCCTATATTTTTCCCCGTGATCAACAAGGTGGGCATAGACCCTGTCCACTTCGGAATCATCGTCACGGTGAGTATGGCAATAGGTCTTGTGACTCCACCTGTTGGGAACTGCCTCTTTATTGCGTCAAATCTTTCTAAGGTGGGCATTGAGCGGCTATTTAAAGCAGCTCTGCCATACCTCATGGCAAATTTCTCGGTACTAATTCTCATCACCTTCTTCCCGCAGATCGTGATGTTCCTTCCAAATTTGCTCATGAAGTAAGAGGTAATCCACTTTTGCGGTGAATCATCGTATAACGATACCTAATTGGGAGAGGGGCTACTAGAGGAGAAAAAACCAATGATGGAGGAAAAGCCAATAAAGAGGAAGAATGTTCTGCGGGAGCTTTTAAAGGCCGGCAAGCCCACAATTGGGACACATGTGCACGTGACATGGCCCGGAATTGTTGAAGTCATCGGTCATAGTGGGGCTATTGACTATATTGAATTTTCAGGCGAATACGCCCCTTACGACCTCTACTCACTTGAGAATTTCGCCCGCGCTGTTGACCTCTTTGGCCACATGTCTTCCATGATGAAAATTGATCAGCAGCCGAGGGTCTACCTTGCCAGCAGGGCAATCGGATCCGGATTCCAGAACATCCTTTTTGCGGACATCAGGACGGTTGAGGACGCGAAAGAGGCCGTGGCTGCTGCTCGGGCTGAAACGCCCCAGACCGGAGGACTGGTGGGTGCGGCCATGAGAAGGGATGTAGGCTATGTAATGGGACCGGGTTCTTCGGAATATGTGGAGCAGCTTGAGGAAGGTGTGGTGGCTCTTATGATCGAGAAGCGGTCTGCTTTGGAACGTTTGGGGGATATCCTTTCTATTGGCGGGATTGATATGATCCAGTTTGGCCCGGCGGATTACTCCATGAGCATCGGGATCCCGGGACAATGGAAACATCCGGAGGTACAGGAGGCAGAGCGATACACGATAGAGACGGCCCTCAAAATGGGCATTCCACCGCGGGTTGAGGTTGTTGATTTCAGGGATGCTGAGCCGTATCTGAAGATGGGGGTAAAGCATTTCTGCATCGGCTGGGATGTGGATATCATCTACCGGTGGTGCAAGGAGCAGGGAGCGGCCTTTGCGAGGGCCTTCGGCAGGGATCTTCGCGCCTGCGGAGATCCCTGAGAGGGGGCGTGGCGACATAAGGCAGAGGAGTCGATGTAGGGGGAAAAATGCGGGGAAAAGGGCCTTTCCGACAGCATCATTGAAACAAGTTGGTTTCTGAATTCTTCTCTTCGGTGCCTTTGGTGTGCAAATTTCTTTGATAAAAAAGGTTCTTTCAAGTATAATTGAGGGAAATCTAAGCTTAAGTTTCTCCAAAACCTTTTTATGTGTTGGACCAAATGATCCAAATTACATTCTAAAAGAGAGGAGGAAAAAAAATTATGTGGATCCTACGACTGAACATGACTGACCGAACTTATCGTCTGAACGAAGCCCCGGCAGCTTACAAGAATCTGGGTGGTCGCGGAATGACGTCTACCATCGTCTGCGACGAGGTGTCGCCGTTGTGTCATCCTCTTGGGCCTAACAACAAGCTCGTCTTTGCTCCTGGCATCGTGACAGGAACTTCGGCTCCCACATCGGCCCGAGTCTCTGTGGGTGCCAAGTCTCCGCTTACGGGTGGCATTAAGGAGGCAAACGCTGGCTCAGCTTGGCCCCAGTACTTGGCCTCGATGCAAATCAAAGCCTTGGTAGTGGAAGGCCAACCCAAGGAGAGAGGCAAGTCCTGGATGGTCTACCTCGCCTGGGATGCCAAGGGTAGCAAGCCGAAGGTGGAATTCTTACCTGCGGACGAATATACGGGGAAAGACCTTTACGAGGTCTACCCAAAAGTTTTTGAGCGTTTCGGGGCAAAAGCTTCCATTGCCGGCTGCGGTGTGGCAGGAGAACATGGCTATGCCAATTCAGGCGTAGTCTTCAACGATCTCGCCAATCGTCCCAGCCGATATGCCGGACGCGGTGGCTTGGGTGCCGTGATGGCAAGCAAAGGGCTGAAATTCATTGTGGCTAATAGTAAAGGGGCTCCTGGTGTAAGTATTGTTGATAAGGCTCTCTTTGAGGGGGGTACAAAAAAACTGGCTGAGGCCTTGAGAACTCATGCCGTTACGAAGCCTAAAGGGGGTTTGAACACCTACGGCACGTCCATACTGATTAATATTTTGAATGAGGCTGGTGGGTTGCCAACACGTAACTTCTCAAGTGGTCGCTTTGAAGGTGCGGCCAAGACCGCTGGCGAGGCTATCTTTGAATGGAACAAAAAGCGTCTCGGCAAAGAGCTATACAATCATGCCTGCAGCCCCGGTTGTATCATCCAGTGCTCTAACACCTGGTATAAACCCGACCGCACGGAGCATACCTCCTGCATAGAGTATGAATCTAACTGGGCTCTGGGCGCCAACTGCGAAATTGATAATTTAGACGATATAGCTGAAATGATCCATTTGTGCAACGCTTATGGTCTGGACACCATTGAGACTGGCACCACCTTGGCAGTGGCCATGGAGGCTGGTATAATTCCCTTCGGTAACAGTAAGAAAGCAATTAAGCTTATTCAGGAGATGGGTAAGGGGACGCCTTTGGGCCGCATTCTTGGTGGAGGTACAGAGTTCACAGGCAAAGCCTATGGTGTGATCCGCGTGCCCACCGTGAAGGGTCAGAGCATGCCCGCTTATGAACCAAGGGCCGTCAAGGGGATTGGCATTACCTACGCCACCAGCACTATGGGTGCTGATCATACCTCCGGTTACACGATTTGTCCTGAAATCTTGAGCGTTGGTGGCAAGGTAGACCCCCTCACTCCTGAAGGAAAGGCTGCCCTCAGCAGGGCTTTCCAGGCAACCACTGCATTTATTGATTCCTCTGGCCACTGCCTGTTCATCGCCTTTGCCATCCTCGATATCGCCAGCGGCTTTGAGGGAATGATGGAGGAGTGCAATGGTGTTCTGGGCACCAATTGGAAGTCAGAGGATGCAGCCAAGATTGGCGCAGAGATCTTACATAAGGAGCGGGCCTTCAATGAGGCGGCCGGCTTGACCAAGGCGGACGACCGAGTTCCCGAATTCATGAAGTATGAGCCGCTCCCGCCGCACAATCAGGTTTTTGACGTTCCGGATGATGCACTGGATTCTGTCTACGGTGAACTGTAGAGGATGCTTTTATGGTGGCAGGGCGATTTTCTCCCCTGCCACCTTTTTTTTAGTGAATCATGTCCAAGGTGAAAACCGACGAACAGGGCTGCCTGATCCTGCCTGAGGCATTTTTTCAGCGTCGGCACATGTCCTCCAACATTGAATATTGGTTGGATGAACGGGAAGGCGACTTGATACTTCATCCGTGCTTACCGGACGTACAGAAACTGTATATCCAACCAACCACCGGCTGCAACCTCCATTGTCGCACTTGCATCCGTAACGTTTGGGACGATCCCGAGGCCCAGATGCCTATGAACATGTTCCAGCGACTGTTGGAAAGCCTGGATGAGCTACCCGATGTAACCCGTGTTGTGTTTACCGGCTTCGGTGAACCACTGACCCATCCCAATATTCTGGAGATGATCGAGAGGGTGCGCGAGCGTAATCTGGCCGTGACCCTTGGTTCCAACGGGCTCTTGCTGGGCGTTGAAATGGCCCGGGAGTTAGTCAGGCTCGGTGTGGACCGATTGGTGATATCGGTGGATGGTGCGAAGTCGGAGACCTATGCTGCTATCCGTGGCGCAATGCTCTCTCAAGTACTGAGGAACATACGTGGTCTGAATGAAGCAAAAAGCCAACTTCGCTCATTGACTCCTGCCCTGGGGATTGAATTTGTTGTCCTTCGGAGCAACGTTGCCGAGCTGGCAGAAGTGACGGGGTTGGCATCGCGGCTGAACGCGGCTCGAGTCCTTGTCAGCAATGTCCTTCCCTACACCGAGGAAATGCGCAGTGAAATCCTGTACGGCTATGAACCACGCGCCCCGCTTAGCGCTGGCGGCTGGCCCGTGAAGGCTGATGCCTGGGTCATGTGGGGCACTTTGGACCTGCCGCGCATGCACTGGGGTGCGGAGAGGCGCTGCCGGTTTGTACAAGATCGAGCGATTGTGGTAGGATGGGATGGGAATGTATCGCCATGTTATGCTCTATCGCACAACTACAGTACTTTACTGTTGACGGTAGAAAAAAGCGGGTGAACCGATATGTTCTGGGGAACGTGAGCGAGCAACCCCTAACTGAAATCTGGATGTCTGAAGAATATGTGCGCTTTCGCAGCGAGGTGCGGGGGTTTCATTTCCCCTCTTGCCCCGACTGCGACCTGCGCGAAGGTTGCGACCTCCGCGAACGCAATGAGGGATGCTGGGGATGGAATCCCTCCTGCGCCGATTGCCTGTGGGCGCAGGACATCGTACGGTGTCCGTGAGGCGACGATGCAAGTCCGAGTAAAAGTTTTTGCTACGCTGTGTCGCTATTTCAGCGATATAGCACCGGGAATTCCTTTTGAAATGGAGGTATCCGAAGGTGCCACCGTGGCTGATTTGGTGAACCGCCTAAAATTGCCTCGTGAAGAAGTAAAGGTGTTTTTTGTCAACGGTCGCTCCCGAACTATAGATTGGCCTCTGGAGCCTGGTGACGACGTGGGGATTTTCCCTCTGGTCGCAGGAGGATAAAGTGACTGACATTGCTGTGGACGTGTGGCTATACGGCACTCTGGCTTGCTACGGAGGCGAGGCAGAGCAGGTGAGCTTTGCCAATTTACAGATAAAACTTCCTGAAGGGAGTACGATGGCACATCTGCTGGCACGCCTTGGGATGCGCAACGAAGAAAGGGGGATCACATTCATCAATGGCCAGTTGAGCGCCATGCCTGGTCTTCAACCCGACTTAGGGCACATCTTGCGTGACGGTGACCGTGTGGGCCTTTTTGGTCTTAAGAGCATGTGGCCGTTCCAGTACCGTCACGGCGCAATGCTGACTGAAGAAATGGCCCGTGCCATGGATATTGAAAAAGAGCACGGGATACGCCACACCTATGGCAAAGAATAGACGAGCAGTGAGGGTAATGCCTCAGAAGCTGTGAAAAAATTAGGGGCAGTGGACCGGCCAGAGGGATATCTCCAAAACTGTAGAATGCGGACTTTGAAAATGTATGGGTCA
>Ga0315279_10006165_pt1 | contig 15237 bp, 12 predicted proteins | sample YL17G06_20_MG_FD_203694 | JGI IMG/M metagenome (GOLD analysis project Ga0315279, IMG submission 203694) | Sediment microbial communities from Yellowstone Lake, YNP, Wyoming, USA - YL17G06_20 | ecosystem: Environmental > Aquatic > Freshwater > Lake > Sediment | place: USA: Wyoming | collected... | reverse complement strand
ATATTATCCTTTAACCTGCAAGTACCAGGATATTATTTCATTTTGATAAAAAAGAGCAACCACCGCGCCCAGTGAAAGAAACGGTCCAAAGGGTATGGCATATTTAAGATCCTTGCCCTTCCAAATCATTATGGTGATCCCAACGATCGATCCTATGAGAGAGCTTAGAAGAATGGTCAGGATCACTGCCTTCCAGCCTAAAAAAGCACCAATCATTGCTAAGAGCTTAATATCCCCCCCACCCATTCCCTCACTCTTACGCAAATAGAAATATAACTGCATAACCAAGAAAAGGCTGGCCCCTCCCAGCAAGAATCCCAATAGACCATCTACAAAAGAGATGTGGGTAATTAAGTTTACTCCTATCCGGCTGGCCTGGAAGACCAAGAATCTTAACAGAGAATCTAGGAAAGAGGGGTTGGGAAGAAACCAAGAGGCTAATAAACCCGCCCCTATCCCTGGAAGGCTAATGACATCCGGGATGATCTGGTGATAAAGATCAATGACCGTGATGACAATTAATGCTGCCACAAATGCGAAATAGATAAGATAACTTAGCGAGGGACCAAATCTCATGATCAAAAAAAGTGAACAGAGTGCAGTGATCCCTTCGATCAAAGGATATTGAAAAGAAATTGGTTTTTTACAATATCGACATTTACCCCTTAACAAAAGGTAACTGATCAGAGGAATATTATCGTAAAAATTGATCGGTTTTTTACAGCGAGGGCAGTGAGATCCTGGCCAGATGATGGATTCTTCTTTTGGCAGCCTGAATATGCAGACATTCAAAAAACTACCCACAAGAGCACCGAAGATTATTGAAATAATGTACCACATATCTCGTTCCTCAATGCATGGCCCAAAGCGCATAGCGCATAGCGTTTTCTCTCATTTTAAAGATGCTTGAAAATTGGTGATCTGGCGACAGAGATGATCAAGCTTGTCCAAAAGCTGTGTTAAATACTCTGCGGATACTAAACTTCGTTTCTCGAGTAAAATTAATATATTTGCGTTCTCATAAGTGGATCTTCGCGCCACATTTAAGAATTGTATGAATTCTTTTTTGGAGGAAGATCCTGAACCTTCCGCGATGTTGTTTGGAGCAGACATCGCAGCCCCTCTGAGCTGTTCTGCAAAGCGATACAATCTCTTTTTGTCGAGATTTTCAGCGATATCGAAAAGTTCGTCAGCGATTTGAATTGCCAATTGCCAGATCTTCAAATCTTGAAATCTGAATTTGATCATATAAGCTCCTTTCATTACGCTATGTGCTTAGCGCTATGCGCTTTGCGTTATTAACGTTCCAGATCTTGAATCATCCACCTTAAATCTTCTATATGAGATTTTGCTTTGGGTGCCGATTCAATTCCCCTGGCATAATAATATTTTGCCCTCTCTATATCCTTCATCCGAGAAGCGTAAATGTTCCCCAGTTCTATATAAGGATTTATAATATTAGGAGCTAATTCGGTTGATTTTAATAATTCTGAAATCGCTGCCTCATATTGTCCCGTATCCTTGTAAATGAGGGCCATCCGGTAATGAAGGTTAGCATTTTGAGGATTTTTTGATAATAAATATTTTAGAACATCCTCGGCCTTTTTATACTCCTTCTGCCTCTGATAAAAAACGGATAGATTGATTTTGATTGAATCATCATCCGGTCTCAATGAGATGGCGGTGGCAAACTCTTTTAATGCCTTTTCAAGCTCATCTAACTTCCCGTAAACAATACCGAGGTTATTACGAGATTGATAATCGTATGGAAGTAATCGGACGGCCTTTTCTAAGTATTTTACTGCATCTCGATCCATCCCTAATTCCATGTAAACAACACCCATCAAGGCATTCGCAGTGTTGCTTTCAGGGTTTTTTTCAACTGCATCCGCCCATAATGTATAACTGTTCTCCCAAATCCTGTTTTGTCGAACGGTCATGAGCGAGTAAACTGTCAACAGGAACAGGAAAAGCGTGATTGATAGTAATTTGAAAAAGCCTTCTGAAAACCTCTTCTGCTTAAAGGCGTATAGACGATCAAAAAGTATACCCAATAGAAACGCGTAAGAAAAAGAGGCGATAAAAACATATCGATCCGCTTTAAGGGTGCTGATGGGGATGATATTTAAGTAGGGAAGAAATGTAATGAAGAAGAAGAAAAAAGAGAAAAAGATAACCCTGGTTCGGCGAAGAGATAGGACACCGAGGGCAAAAAGGGATAACGTGATGAAGATCAAAATCACATTCTTCAAACAGAAAACTGGCATAGACACAAGAAAGGAATAAGCTGCCGAGTAATTGATCGTGAAAACGAGGAGTTTTATATTTTGTAAAAAAACATACAGACAGACAAGAACGTTGCTTGCGATACCCCCCCCGCGATAATGTTTAATGCCCCCTGCTTCGAACATAACTTTCAGTAAAATGAATGTAAAGATGATCGAGATAATCAGGGATAGGCTGAGGAAGACCCAATGCGTTTTGAAGAAGTTAAACCATTTCTTTCCACTTTTTGTAACCTCATAAAGTAGGATGACCCCGGGGAAGACGACCGCCGAAGGTTTAGAAAGTGTTGCCAGGAGGATTGAGAAGATGACCGAGCTGAAATAGAGAACCTTCCTCTTTGCTCCTTCTTCTCTTCCTCGGAGATAGAGGTAGAAGGCCAAAAAGAAGAAAAATCCCTGAAGGACTTCTTTTCTTGCAGCGAGCCAAGCCACCGCTTCTACATGTACCGGGTGGGCCGCGAACAAGAGGCTCCCAAATAAGGCAACCCGCTCATGGGAATCCATGGGTGCTGATCCCCTCAACTGGGCGGAGAGCGATCGTATGGTCAGAAAGATCATTAGGCACGTCAAAGTATAGAAAAAGATATTGGTCACGTGATAGCCGATCGGATTGAACTTCCAAAAATAATAATCAGCCGCATAACTCAAAACCCGAATGGGTTGATAAGTCGCTCCTCTCCCAAGGGTAAAGATATTTCGTATATTCTCCCAAGCAAGGTTTCGAACCTGCGGGTTATTATAGATCATCCCATCATCCCAATTGGTAAAGATATTCCCAATGGTGTTGAGGTACAAACCTCCAGAGACCAGAATCAAGACGCAGAGACCCATCCACCTGAGTCGACCCCTCCTGATGAGGTATTGGTTCTCCATATGAACTCTCTCAATTCTCCAGGATTGGCTTTTTGTCCATAAACGTTCTAAACCAAAGCTCCAGATTCACCCATCGCCAGATTATGGAACTGATGTTTTTCCTTTTCTGGCAATGTTCATTGAAAGCCTCGTTCACCTTTCTTACATCAAAATACCCGCGGTCGGCAAAACTCTTTGAATTGATGATTTGATAAATTTGATTTTTCAAGATGGTTCTGAACCAAATATCTTCGGGTGTGACGAATCCCATTTTGTCCGTCCTGTTTCTGATCTCTTCAGGCAAAACACCTTCCATCGCATCTCTCAAAATTACTTTCGTTACACCATCCCTGATTTTCTGCTCAGAGGGAAGGCTAAAGGTATACTCAACCAATCGGTAATCAAGAAAAGGAACTCTCGCCTCCAAAGAGAAAGCCATGGAATTCCGATCTTCATAATGGAGAAGGCCCGGAAGAGAGGTAAGGCGAAAAACTTCATAGAGATAGTTGTTTAATGGATCTTCAAATTTATCGGGTTTTGGAAGAACTCGAAGATATCTTTTTTGAAATTTACTTTCCGACCATTCCACCCCCTTCCTTAAAACCCTCCTGATCCACTGCTTCCCCTGAGGAGGTAAAAGGGCAGCGATCATTCCATTTAAGAAATGGGGGAGAGAGAAAGCATTCGTCTTTTTAAATCCCTTGATTTCTTGAATGAATTGTCCCAGATTTTTTCTTTTCAATAGCTTAGCGAACTGAATAAAGAAAGAAGAGAGATATCCTGCTAACAACTCATCCCCCCCCTGACCATCCAGAAGGACGATGACGCCCCGATCTTTCGCACACTTCATCACTTTCCATTGGGCGTAAATGCTCGTTGAGCCAAAAGGTTCTTCCTGATGCCACATTAACCTGGCCATTTCCTGAAAGAGATCTTCAGGCTGTGGGAAGATATAATTCTTCTCCGCGCCTGTTCGCTCGATCACCTTCTCAATATACTTCCTTTCGTCGTAAGCATCATTTTGGAAACAGGAGGAGAAGGTTTTTTGTCTTTCGCCCACCAATTTCCTGTCGATGGATGGACTATTGAACATCAATCGATTGGCTAGACAGACAATGGAGGAGGAATCCAATCCACCGCTTAGACAGGAACCGACGGGAACATCACTTCTCAACCTTAGACGGATTGAATCCTCTAAGAGCTCGTAGAACCGTTCTCCATAATTCTCTTTTCGAGGAAAACGGACCTCCCTTGGTTCGATATCCCAATAAGAGTGAACGCTAAAGTCGTTATCTCGAGCCATGAGAAACTCCCCTGGCCTCAATTGGCAAATGTCCTTGAAAAAAGTCTCCCTAGTATGATCCATCACACCGAAAAAGAGGTAATCGGCAATGATTTGCTCATTGGGTGAAACGGTAAGGTCTTCCAAGGCCAGAAGGGCCTTTATCTCGGAAGCGAAAGCTAACCTTTTCCCGTCGTAAATATAATAGAACGGTTTTACACCTGCCCTGTCCCTGGAGCAGAAAAGTCTTTTCTCCTTCGAGTCCCAGATGCCGAACGCCCACATTCCGTTGAAGTGATGGAGGCAATCCGTCCCCCATTCCTCATAGGCGTGCAAAATGACCTCCGTATCAGTCATCGATTTAAATTGATGGTTTTTTCTCTCCAATTCCTTACGAATCTCCAGGTAATTATAGATTTCACCGTTATGGACGACCCAGAGGGATCCGTCTTCATTGGTCATTGGTTGATGACCTCTCTCAGATAGATCGATGACCGACAACCGACAGTGTCCGAGCGCCAACCGAGGTCCTCTCTCCCCTTCCTCTCGACCAAAAGTTGAGAAGGGTTGCGATCTCCCTTTAAAATCGATCCACTCCCGGACACCTCCCCTATCAAATAGAAACCCTTCTCCGTCAGGTCCCCGATGTTTAATGGCCCTGGTCATGGTGGCCACTGGATTTCGATCCGGTGTCATTCCTTCAAAACAAAGAACGCCGACGATTCCGCACATTTATGATTCCTGAATCAAGAATAGTCTTTCCTCAGACAGAGGAACTCTGCCCGATAATATCTTTTTCCACATTCTGGGCCACGCCCTAAGGAGATTCCAAGTTCCTTTCAGAGGTGCATGTTTGATGACAAGCCATGCGATACCAAGAAGGGTTCGAAATCCGCCAGGATAGATTCGGTACTTTGGGGTCCCCAGAAGAATATTGATCCGGTGGTAAGCAAATATCTTTTTTGGAGCGGGATACTCCGGCGTCTCGAAGGCGGTCTTCACCTCCGATAACCGTGGGAGCCAAGTCATGTCAATGTCTCGGTAGTCGTAAAGCCAGCGCACCTTGGGATCCCCGCGGAGTTCATCCCAATAGGGAGTCCCTTTAATAGGTAATAAAAGAGTCCAGCTCTGAGCATCGACAATCTTCTTCGCCTTCTGGTAAGTTTCGATCGTCCTCGGGTAATTGTCTCCGGGTAATCCAATGATAAAATATCCTGTGACTTTAAGACCATTTCTTCGGAGGATAGTCACTCCTTCGAGAATCGAATCTAAAGATTCTCTTTTATCGATTCCCTCAAAGACTTCCGGAATGAGGGATTCAATTCCGACGGCCACTTCTGTACATCCAGCTGCTTTCATTCGCTGGGAAACTTCGTCGGTCACCATGTTCGCCCGTATCCCAGCACATCTCCAGGGGACCCCTATTCCCCGTTCGATGAGGAGGTCGCAAATTTCAAGGACCCGTTTTGGATTCAGGTTGAAGGAATCATCATGAATGATAAAGTGGTTAAATTGATAGGTCGATTTTGCATGTTCAATCTCTCCAATGACGTTTGCGGCCGAACGAGGTCGCCAATCTCCTTTAAAGCTTCTAAAACAATATTTGCAATAAAACGGGCAGCCCCGGCTCGTAATTAAAGGATAATAAGGAAGGTGGTGGGCACCAAAGATTCTGAAATCAGGAAATGGCAATTCATCCAATTCCATAAGAGGCCTTCTCAGACCTGTCTCAATCAATTGCCCTGAGCTGCGGAAAATAATCCCGCTCACATTCTCAAAGGACTCAACCCTTTCTAAGCATTGTACTATTTCCCATAGAGTATGTTCCCCTTCCCCCACACAAGCTACGTCGACCTCAGGGAAATCCTCGAAGGCCTCCCTTCCTTCAATAATAATTTGAGGTCCTCCTACCACTACAGTCCCTTGAAAATAGCTCCGGAGATCCTTTAAATGTGCCTGCAACCATCTATAATTTGTGTAGAGGACTGAATATCCGATAAGATCGGGCCGAAACTCCCGAACGACCTGTTTCATCGTCTCATCAGCAGTCGAGGCACGGAGGTTATTCAAGTCCAATCCCCTCGTCTCAATCCCTTTCGCCTTCAAAAAGGCACCCAGATAGGCAAGAGCCGGACTGAATCCATACGATGCACCAAGCGGATCCACCAATAGAACTTTAGCCAAAGACGCCCCCCCATTTCTCTTGGATAAGCTCTCTATAGAGATTTTCCACTTTTTCAATCTCTTTCTCGATATCCCCTTTCTCCTTTACAATTTGGAGTCCTCTCTCTCTGAAATGTTTTCTCTTCGCTTCATCGGTAAGGAGATCCACAATCGCTTCGGCTAACCGATTCTCATCTCTCAGCGGTACCCTGATACCGCTTTCTCCCTCAACCACCACTCCATCGTATGCGGGCAGATCAGACACAACTAATGGAGTAAGGCTCGCCATGGCCTCAAAGATTGTTGCGGGCATCCCATCCGATGAAGGGATCGACACCGCCACATCGGCGATATGATAACAATCTCTCATAAGTTCATCGCTGGGGTCATTACAGTATCGGACATGTTCTGCTACCCCCAGGTTTTCTGATAGTCTTTGAATGTGGCTGAGGTATACCTCATCAATTTGACCAGGGAAAATCTTCACCAAAAAGACGGCCTTCGGAAGCTTCTGAACCACCTTTGGAATACATTTGATGATTGTATCAATATTCATTAAGGGGTCGACCCGCCTCGGGCTGAAAATAACAAAAGCGTCTGAAGAGATACCAAACTTTTTTTTGATCAAAGGGGTATTAGGGTTTTGAATAAATGAGTCAACTTGAATTCCAAACGTAACCTCGCGAATTGACGATCGTTTTTTTCCAAGAGACACGCACGCATCTATTAGATTTGGAGCGTCTGCTGTTATCGCATCTGCTTTTCGGAGTGCCCATTTTGTTAATTGCTTATTTTTGAATTTCTTAAAGGCATCTTGTTCGGGCAGGACATCGCCTCCCCATACGGTAAGAATGAACGGGTGAAAGTTCGTCAAAGCTCCCACCCAACCGTAGCTATTCACGTAATGGGCATGGAGTAGATGAGGCCGAATACTGCGAATCGTGGCCATCGTATTTCGGAACATCCAAAAGACATTCAACTTCCGAATTTTTCCTTTGCCGGAAATGTCATGAATTGATATCCCACTCTCCATTTTACGGGCGGATTCTGGGTAGACTGTGCCTAAATGGACTTCATGCCCCCTTTTATTAAAAGAGGAGAGCCATCTCTTCAGATGGGGACTTCGGGCATCTCCTAAGAAAAGAATCTTCATGTGGTCAGAGAACACTTACCTTCCCTCTATATTTCAAAAACTCCCCGCATAAGGCCTTATAATCTCCCAGGTCTTTTCTCTTTATAAACAGAAATTCTTTAAGGGGAATGGATGTTTCTTTCGCAAGATAAGTTAGCGCTATTCCCATGGTGATGAAATAGGTTATCGAAGTGCCGATGGCTGCCCCTTCAAGGCCGAACGTCAAGATCAATAGAGAATTGAGGGAGGCTCCTAACGCCGTTGAAAAAACACAGGTGTAGAAGGATATTTCAGGCCTTCCTTTCTGAACCGTAAAATAATTGGAAAAGATACTGGCCAGGCTATAAACAGCCACTCCTGGCAGTAAGAATCGAAGCACTTTCACGGCGGATAGATAGGCTTCCCCAAAGATGAAATATATAATCCACCCGGAAAACACAAACAGAAAGATCCCGGAAAGGCCGATGATGAGGACAAGGTGTCGCATTCCCTTGGCGGTCAAACCCGCTGCCTCTCCTGCCCCGACTGCCCCGTACCGGCTAAAGGAGGCAAGGGATAAAGACGATGAGAAGAACCAGAGACTTTCGGCCAACGTTGCCGCGACTGAATAGATTCCCACTTCTCCCATTCCCAGGTAACTTCCAATTAAAAAGATGTTTAACCGGTAGTTGAGGAGGGAGACGAGGTTTGTTCCCCCTATTTTGAATCCGAAACTTGCTTCCTGCCTTAATATGCCTGGTTCAGGGGTAAGGCAGAACGGTTGCACTTCTTTACGAACCCATCGGAAGGCAATAACGCAAGAAACGACGTAGGCACTGATCCACCCGATCAGAGCGCCTTTCAATCCCCAACGAAATAACAAGAGATTGATTCCTAAAAATATAAAGGTGAAAAAGACCTGAAAGAAATTAAGGGTATTGTATTGATTGATCTTGCCTGTTCCCAGAAAATACCCGCTGATATAAGTAAAAAGAAGAGACGGCAGAAGAACAAGGGCTGCATAAATGAGATAATCCTGGCGAGAAAAAAGAAAGAACCATATGGAGAGAACCGCGAAGCTGATAATTGAAAAAACCAGACCCAAAATAAAACTTTGGCTCAGGGCGATTGAGCTTAAATCGCGTCGTTTAGCCACGGTTACACTGACCGATTGTGCAATTCCACCAAAAAAAGTTATCCCTAAAGCCCCAACAAGAGTAGCCGTCGCAAACAGACCTCGCCCTTCGGCTCCCAGAAGCCTTGCTGTTAAGATATTCACCCCGATCCCCAAAATGACCAAAAGGAGACGAAACCCCAATGTCAACAATGTATCCCTACCGATGCTCAATCGATACTCTCCTCTCCTTTATCGCGTATCATCACCGGTGATCGATAATCGATTGAACCGGATCATATTCTCATTAAGGATTTTTTTTAAAAGAATCTCGGCCCGAAGGGATTTCTTTAGATACTCCCTTCTTTCGACATCGAAATAGGTGGCCCTCTTGTTTAACGTGATAAGAGATTTGGTTTTTTCATCCATTTTGCCGAAGAAAAAGAAGATATTTTCTCCCTGCAGGGTTTCAATGCTGATGGAAGCTGAGTCCAGAGGAGTGATGTATTGAAGGGTAAAGAGATGACCTCCCTTAGCACAGACCATTCTTTCTCCGGAGTGTTTGACCTCATAATTCATCAGAGTTAGTTTCTTGAAGAGATATTCTCTCAACATTTCCTCTTTTTTCTTACTGTCCAAGGAGATTCGATATTCCTTCTCCGTTGCAATTTCCTTCGCCGGGATTCCAACATTCATCGTGCAAGGGGCAATGCTTTTGGTGACCACCGACCCTGCTCCGAGGAGCACATTCTTCCCGATCAGCACGTCTGGAAGGACAATGACTCGCGGAGCCAGCCAACAGTCGCCTTGGATAGTGATGGGGCCGAATTTAAATGGGTATCCATTGAGAATTGGCGCAAAATAGCCATGGGTCCATAGCTGGCATTCTCTTGCGATGCACACGCCGTTCCCCACACGGATATCGGCTTGAGCATTGAAGAACGTCCTTTCGCCAATCCAGCAGTTTTCTCCTATGGTGATGTACTCAAAACCATTCACTTCAAAATTCTCATAGACTTCTGTATACTCCCCCATTCTTATCGATTTGGGACCTGCGATTCTAAACCTATCTCCTAAAAATACATGATCTTCCAGGATGAGTTCCCCCGTCTCTAAATAGCCATCTCTTCCGATTCGAACATGATTCCCAATCGACACTTTTTTCGCTCGGATCCAAGAACCGTGTGAAATTCTTACTCCCTTCCCCACACTTGCTCCCCGAACTCTTAAGAGGAAGAGCTTGATAAAGGAAGGGGAGTAAGCGAAGAAAAGTCTACTTCCCCGTTGGACCACTATCAATAACCGCTTCATCTCCAATACGATCCGACTGAACAACGTTAATCCCTCTTCCAGTCTCCTATTTAATTGCGGATCATCCGATCCAATAAATGGACTAAATGCCTGGTCTGCTCCATCCGACTGAAACTTTTTCGAAACTCTTCATTCACCAAGGACCTATATCCCCCTTTTTGATAGTCTCCATAGCATTTCCAAACGGCTTCCTTTATTTCATCAACACTTTCCGAAAAAACAATGCTTGAATTTAAAGAAAATTTTCGTATGAAGGACTCCAAATCCCCTCCCTTTCTAATCAGACATAGCATCGGTTTCCCCGTGGCCAGATATTCGTATACCTTGGTTGTCATGACTTCCATCTTTTCGATCAACAGAAGTAAATGAGATTTATTCAAGTACTCCATGGCGACCTCATAAGGAACGCGATCGAGGCATGAAACGTAAGCCGATAAACCTTTTTCCGAAATCATTTTCTCTATTTCTGTATACCTTTCCCCAAGAAAGAATATCTGAAAGTGATGGGGAGGAATCCTCTCCTGGTCAATTAGCTTCTGGATCGCTGCCAGAAAGAGGCCGGGATCTCTTGGCTTCTGCCCTCCATAGAAATTTCCAAGATGTAAGATCGTAAACTGCGAAAACAGGGTCTTTCCGCTTGAATCAATCCACTCAGGATCAAATCCATTATAAATGACCTCAATCCTATTCTTTAAAAATGGAAAATTCTGCAGGTAATTCTCTTTCATCACCTGATGTGTTACGGTAAGCAGATCGGTGTGACGAAGAAGTTTTTCTTCCAACACCCTATCTCCTCGCAAGATCAATTGATGGAGCCGATCGATGTGTTGGTAATACGGATTTAAACTCCAAGCATCTCGATAATCGATGACCAACTTGACCCTGAATAGTTTTTTCAGGAGTATCCCCACCAAAGCTGGATGAAAGGGGGGGCAACTAATTAAGACGAAAGGCACCAAATATCTTTTCAGTATCGTTATGGCTTTGGTGAACATAAACGGAATCCAAGTAAAACTCTCAAGTTGAAATGGCTTGTTCAATCGGATGGAACGGGCATAGAAAGTGTTAGCGGCATCATTCCCCGAATCGTTATTTGGCGCAGGTTTGGTGATCACAAAAGGCGTCCACCCAAACTCAGGTAAGTAACTGACAAACCTCTGAGTGCGCATAGCTCCGACACGGCTTGGAGAGGAATGAAAAAAGCTGATGATTAATATATTTTTCATATCATTCGGTAGTTACCCTCTAATACATTAAGATAATTATGCTTTGTAACAGAGCGATTCTTCTAACGTCCAGAAGTGGTCGCTTATCCACGCAGCCATATAGGGAGTCCGAGCTTCCCAGAGACGATTCCCTTCATTAAATTCCTTTAGCCGAAGGGTGCCATGAGGATTTAAAAAATTATCATGGGCATCAATGAAATCGAGGGCATGCTGAAGCTCCCTTCGGTTCTTTGAAAATCCTAAGCTCTTGGGGGCCAGACGCCGAAGTTCCTGATGAAGGAGTTTAGATAACTCCGCTATTTCCGCATCAACTCCGGCCGAGTTCAAGCCCGTTTCCGCCCGACAGCGTTGGCTTTGATGTCACGGTCCGGCATCTCGTCTAGGTTCAGATCCGGGCTGTAAGCTGGTAAGAAGAACATCTCCATCCGTGCACGATGGCGCTCCAGCCAGCCCCGGACGGCTTGGCTCCGATGGACAGGATGCCCGTCGACGATCAAAAAAACCTTTCGCTCCGCATGCTTGACCAATCGACGCAGCAGCTGAACAAATACCCTTGCCGTAAATGGCCTCTTGAGCACCCCAGATCGCCCCTATTGTAAATCGCCGAAAGGACATTGGCCCCGCACGGTTCCCGGTCGCGGGTCGAATGGGGGTCTGTCCCCTTGGGGGATACGACCGTCCCGCCTGATGATCCGACCGGGTACCCATCGCGCCGCTCCAATAGAGTTTTGCCTTTTCCACCTTGAAACGCGCCTAGATAACCGGGTACTCCTGTTCTAACCTCAACAAATTGCTACTTAATTAATAACCAGATTAATGTTTTTCGGCGTATACTGTAATCGCATCCCCAATACCAGATAATCCTAAAATAAAAAGCGTATATTTATTAAATACTATCCTAAATAACCTCGGAAACCTTGGAACATTTCTATTACATAATGGAATACCTGAATTTGATATTTGTTTTATAGAAAAACCTATATTCTTTAAAATTGCTTTTAATGTATTTCTTGAAAAATAATAGAGATGCCATGGAGGGGCAATTAATATCCATCTCCTCTTAAAAACTCTTGCATTAATATTATCTATATCACCTGTTGTAATTACCAATAATCCATCTTTCTTTAAAATACGATATATCTCTTTTAGATTTAATGCAGGATCAGGAAGATGCTCAATGACGTCCCACATAGTTACAACATCAAAATAATTATCGGGGAAGTTTGCCTGAATCAGCTCACAATTTAATACATTAAGCCCTAATTCATTTTTTGCAACATTAGCAGAATATTTCGACAGCTCAATTCCGTAAGTCTCCCACCCCTTTTGTCTCGCAACATCTAGGAAAAAACCCATAGCACAACCTATATCAAGAAGCTTTCCGAACTTTTTTAGTGACTCAATATCTCTCAATTTCCTTAAAAAGGTTCTGCTTTTTGCTGTTCTTTCAGCTTTATAGTCTTTATAAACATATTCATTTGCACCAGAATAATAATCTTTAGAATAATATTTTTCCAATTCTATAATATCAAATTCTCTATCCACATAAACAAATTTGCATGATTTACATTTTACAATATCAAAACCAAATTTATTAAATAAAAACTCCTTTTCGCCTGAATTACATATATTACATTTTTTCATAATTTTATTGTTTCTAAACATTGCTACTTACCCCATAATACATTGATAATTATACTTTGTAACAGAGCAATTCTTCTACAGATCAATATATCATGGGGGCACAACCTATCATTCGAGACAGAGGCAAATACTACCGATAAATTGTAATAAGTGCTTCCATTCTTTTTTCCCACGTGTGGTCACGCATCATCTCCTTTGCCCTCTCCCCGATCTCCCCTCTCAATTCACTATCTTTGGCTAAAATGAGAATCTTTTCTTTCAACTCTCTCTCATTTTCGTATAGTAGGGCGTTAACGTTATCTGTCAATAACTCTTTGATACTCTCTGTTGATTCTACGACAACTGGTTTTCCCATCGCCATGTACTCAAAGATCTTCATAGGGAATCCATTAATTGACCAGTCATCTGAATAAGCAATATCGGCCATTTCAATGTAGTCGAATATTTTTTCATGAGGCACATCTCCTTCAAAAATCACTTTGTCTTTTAATCCCAAGGATCCCATCATATTGATATAGCGAGCTGACTGTGGCCCTGATCCTACAACCAGTAATCGAAGATCAGGAAGCTCTACCAAAAGGTCTGGCATTATTTTCATGAGAGTGTCAAGCCGAAAATGACCAAGCTGTCCGACAAAAATAAGAACAATTTTTGAGATACTGGGCTGACTTATTTTGCGAACAGATGCCCGTTTAAATACCTCTTCATGTACTCCATCCCGGATAACATAAACTGGTCGTTTGATGCGGTTTGTCATGATCTTCTTATGTTTTTCATTAATCGTTGTAACAAAATCAACTCGTGAAAGAAGGAAATTCTCTATGGTCGAGAGTGTCTTCTTGATTGGACGGACCCAAAAGTTCTTTGGCCTCCCGGGAAATCTCTCCTCTGAGAGGATGCCCATCAAATCGAACTGAATGATGCCTAACCCGAATAGCCATTTAAAGACGAGGACACTCGGAATGGAAAGGATCGAATTCACGAAAATAATGTCAAAACTCCTACCCCGCCGGGCTCGAACCATAACCGGCAGAAGAAAAGCACAGAAACAAATGAGTTGAATTAACTTTATTGTCGATACTCGGGGAATTTTGTAGATTTTTGAACTTTTATAATAACCTTCCTCATATCGGGCTTTATCGTTCAGGGTTACAAAAACCACATCGATAGAACGTCTGGCGAGGGTCTCCCCCAGAGATCTGAATCGGATCAAATCTGCCCTTGGGTTGCTTTTTTCAATTTGGTCATGTGCAATCATGCACATCCTGATCATTTCAGCTCTTTCATAAATCTTATCGAACAGAGTTTTATCTTAAACAAATGTCATTTATAGAAATATGGGTTGTATCGATGAGTGTTCGAAGTTTCTCCTTTTTCTCTTCACTCTCCACCAGTGAAGTCACCAATACACAGTCGGGCCTGAGCTCATTAATACGGCTTACAGGTTCCAATTCGTAACCAAATATGAATTGGGGTTTCAATTTTTCATCGTCCTCAACAATCCCGACCAGCTTAAGATTAACTCCCTGGAGGGTAACGTAGGCCACCTCCATCTCATCACTTACCCCATAAAAAACTACCCGCTGCAACCCATTGCGTTGCATCTCAAGTAGCCTTTGACTAATAATTTTCTTCAATTCTGAATAGTGTTGCACGATATGAGAAATGAGATTTAGAGTAAGTTTCGCTTTTTCTGCAAAACCTTTTGGCGTTAAATAGTATCCGATTTTCCTATGGTTGAAACCTCGGATTCGAATCAATCCCTTCCGAGCCATCCTTTTTAGGCATGCATTCGTCACCCCCAAGGCGATGCCGAACTTGTGACTCAGCTCACGTTGTGACACGATAGGATTTTTCTCCAGCTCTTCGAGGAGTCGAAGATCTCTTATCTCGTCTGATGGCTTAAAGATATTTGGACTTTCCACCTTTGTTTCTATCCTGGTAATTGATCATGACGTGGGCATAACCTACAGGCCCTGAAAAATGTCATTTGGTTAGGGTTAGGAAGCCCGTTTAGTTTAGAGTCAAGAGGTTAGGTCTAAAGAATTGAAGGCCAATGACTTAACCCGTTAACGAAACTGGCATCTTTACCCTGACCTATCAACTATTGACCTTTAAACTTGGCAACTTTTGTAAATCAAAGGACTATTTTCGTAATCCGTTCATCGCTTGAACAATGAAAAGAAAAAAAATAAATTAGCTAACCCATTGATAATAATTAACAAATCGCCTTAGGAGCCACTTAATCA
>Ga0315279_10006163_pt1 | contig 15240 bp, 14 predicted proteins | sample YL17G06_20_MG_FD_203694 | JGI IMG/M metagenome (GOLD analysis project Ga0315279, IMG submission 203694) | Sediment microbial communities from Yellowstone Lake, YNP, Wyoming, USA - YL17G06_20 | ecosystem: Environmental > Aquatic > Freshwater > Lake > Sediment | place: USA: Wyoming | collected... | reverse complement strand
TTTGAGAAAGAAGCGAACGAATCTGTCCATCTCGCCTATGAAGTGGTCAACCTTTCTCCACAGGCTGCTCGGCTTCTGGGGATGGAGGAGACTGAGGAGAAAAGGGCCTATGCCATGTCAGGGCGATCTGGAACAGGGGTTAAGGCAAAAGATTTCATCCAGATAGTGAAACAGAAAGTGATAGAGAAGGCGGATCATCCATTAGAAGAAAGCGTTGCCTCTTCTTTGGCATCAGCAGCCATCCGTTACTATTTGCTGAAGTTCACTTTGGAAAGTCAGATCGTTTTCGATTTTGACGAAGCCCTGAAGACAACAGGGGATACAGGAGTTTATTTAGAATATGCTCATGCCCGGGCGTGTAGCATCTTGAGAAAAACTAAAGAGCAGAAGATCGATTCCCAATGGGGAAAAGATTGTATCCCCAAACAATTAACTGAAACAGAAAGAGGTCTTCTGGATGCCCTATCAAGGTTTTCCTCTATCGTGGCTAAAACTGGCAAAACGCTGAGAGTTTCTCAACTTACAGAATACGCCTTTGACTTGGCAACCTCTTTTACCAATTTTTACGAACACCCTGATCCGGGAGCAGACATCCAGACTCCATTTATTCACCTCCGGGATCAGAGTCTTCAAACCTTTCGTCTCTCTTTGGTTAAGGCATTTCAAAGGGTGATGGCCAACATGCTCAACCTGATGGGCATGCCAACGCTGGAAAGAATATAAACCATAGGGGTTTGGGATTGGGGGTTTGGGATTTGCAAACACCTAACACCTAACACCTAAACCCTAATCCCTAATCCCTAATCCCTGAATTGAGGTGGAACCTATGAACCTTAGAAAAAGAGCGTTACCCCGGGGATGGTATCCTTTCAATAGAAAGGATTGTCAAGGGGAGATTGAGTCCTATTTGGAGGGATGGACACCTTCGAAACTTCCATCGAGCAAGGGATTGGGGGGAATTGTCCCTCATGCAGGTTGGTATTTTTCCGGGAAACTTGCGGCAAGGGTATTCCATGCGTTGAAGTTGAAAAGCAAGGCTGAAGTGGTTGTCCTTTACGGAGGACATCTCTCTACTGAAGATCTTCCCAGAATTGTGACCGAAGAGGCCTGTGAGACCCCATTCGGTGATATCGAGATTCATGAAGATTTTGTAAAAAATCTAATGAAAAGGGCGGATGTAAAAAAGGAGAGTCCAACCAGCGGGGACAATACCATTGAGATTCAACTGGCGATGGTAAAATATTTCTTCCCGGAGGCAAAACTTGTCGCCATCCGATCACCTCTTTCCCTTAAAGCTGAAACACTGGGAGAAGAGGTAGCTGCGATTGCAAAGAAGGAAGGGATTTCCATCCTTGCGATTGGATCCACTGATTTAACTCACTATGGTCCTAATTATGGGTTTTTAAGTAAAGGTGTTGGCCCGGCTTCTGTAGATTGGGTGAAGAAAGAAAATGACAAAGGGTTTATTGATCGGGCATTGAGGATGGATGCAGAGGGTCTGCTGAAACATGCTCTGGAAAATGATAGCGCCTGCAGTGCAGGGGCGGCCATCTCTGCGATGGCGACTTCCAAAGCCTTGGGAGCTGAGAAAGGGATCCTCCTCGATTACTACACCAGTTACGATATCATGCCAGGCGATAGCTTCGTCGGTTACGCAGGAATTATTTATTAAAACGTTGGCCCTTGAGTTGACAGATCACTTCAGAAAGCATCTAAAGGACTTCTTATCTCAGTAGGTGTCTACACTATTGACGGATAGTAATAGTGAAAATTGTAGATACTTAAACCTCTGTTTAATTTTCAAATATATTATTTGCGACCCAAAGACTGTTTATAAGCATATTCAAGGCACGAACTATTTGAAAAGACTTAATAAACGGCGATTTGGTGGACCGTGGGGATTTGTTGTTTGACAAAAACAATCAATGAGTATAGGATTTTAGGAAATTACAGTCTGCAATCCAATTATTGTTATGCGCATGAGATGAAAAATGGATGAGCCGAATATAGAAAAATTACGACGATTTGCTCTCATTATCAGTCTCATCACACTGACCTATTCCGTTGCAGGCATATCACTTCGGCCAGACGCGGGGATTTCGCTGGCAGGCCTGACCTTCAAAATCTCAAGGCCAGAATTGCTACCGGTGGGCATTGTCATGGCTTCTCTGTATGCAACGATACGGTTCTACTATTACGGTTTCATGCTTTATAAGAGTCCCTATCGCGTCCGCCGGTGGGTCCTCGACGGGCTGTATTGTTTTGAACGCCCTTACATTACAAGGAAAATACCTATGTATTTCGGGCCAACGGAATTTGAAGCCAAACTTACGGCTGAAGATCCGGGCAAAATCCAACAATACATTGACGCTTTCCCCGACGCATTTCCTAGGTTTGCCGGAGCTAAACCTTCCCTTCAGCTTCAGCAGGGGCGGGCTCAGACCACTGAGGGCGAAGCGGTAACAATACACAGCTGCAAGGTGGTAATTCCCATTAGATGTCGCCTTGTAGCAATAGTCCAAGACATTGACTATTCACTTCCCGTCTGGCTGAATCTGATCTCACTATTTGCTTTCTTCGGTTGCACATGGATGTGGGGAGTCCACGCATAACCACCGGGTGCAGCGAATCACCGGGGACCCCGGTTCTCGCTGACCCAGGCGTTAGGCCTTTATTATTAATCACTCGAGCAGGAGGTTAAACGATGCCCATAACATTTCCAAGCCAGGATAGAATGTTAAATCCGAAAGGAGTTAACACGGTCTTCAAAATAGCAATGCCTATCATATCGTTAGTTGGGTTTTTCTTAATTTTTGCCCCATTAAGCTATAGCCAAAGGAGGCAAAACTATGGCGATATATGGAAAAGCCTTGATCATGTTCAGCGTCACTTTTATTTAGGTGGACTTCAAGAAGGTACACACGAGCTTTTGCTTTTGAGGTTTCTCTTTGAGCATAGAATTCCTATCAATGATCCTGCGGAAAAAACTATAATAGAAAATCTAAATCTAACCACAAGACAACGTAATCTTCTCATAGAGATCATCGACAAACGGCTCAACGAAATTCCAATAGAAGAATTTGGAACGGAAGTAATAGCGAAAGTGATGACAAATATCTATGATGATCCTGCTAATACTTTCATAGGATTTGACGACATAGCAAAAATCGCTGTGATGAAGCTGAAGGGAAGATCTGAAGAAGATATCAAAAGGAAGTTGGAGACTCTTCGACGAATATCCGCTGAAGTTATGAAAACTCAACCTGTTAAGCCCTAACAACGGACTGAAGGCGGAGGCGAAATACAACCGCGCCACATAGCCCCGGCAATAGACTTGATAAAAATGATTCCATGAAGAAAGAGCGAACTTACCGCCTGACATTACAAACCCTCAATGAGTATCAGGAATCTGCATTTCAAAACGCGTCAGAGCTGAGGGTTGGAAAAGGCGACGGATTGGAAAGGGGAAGGTTCCATTTTTCGCTATGGAGGCTGGAAATAAATAGAACCGTCCCCTTTTATCTATTGACAGATAGTGATAGTGAAAAGTGTAGATACTTAAACCTCGGTTGGGCAAAGCAACAAAGATCGCAATGTGAGATTATCGAAGGGAGGACACCAGTTGGATTTCACCTAAACAAAGGTTATTTTGGAGGTATACAATGAGTCGAGATTTCAGTATTGATCAGAATCCAAATGAGATACTGAGATTAATGGAGGCCAATCTTTCAGGGAACAATAATTACGCGACTATAGGTGCAGGATGGCTTGCCTACAAGGCTGGAGAGATGAATGCTAAGGCGACAAGGCGGTTGACCTTCGCCACATGGGTTTTGGCCGTCATTGCGTTCATACAGCTTTGTGCTTTCGGGCTGAATGTGGCCCTATTCCTTTTGCGAAGATGAACACGTTGTGCTCGGAGACTTGAGAGTGGACTGCATAATTTGCGGAGAGCCATGCCGCAACGACCCCATTGAACTCAGAGGTGGTCTTCGTGTTTGCGCGCGGTGCATCGCAAGAAGAGAAGCGGGCCTTCGCGAAATAGAGTCCCAGATTTCCCGGCTAAAGTCAGATAAGCCCTCCAAGAACATGTGGGATATCCTCCGCTATTTGGTTATCCTCTTCTCGGTTGTCTTCGGTGTATATGCGCTATTCCTCATACCTATTCCTTTTGCAGTTTACGCGGGTTTGCTGATTGGTCTTCTCGGGATCATTCTCGCCAACTACGCCTCAGTACGGTCAGACAAATGGAACGAACCTCATAATCTCTTGGTCAAAAACAAAATAAACCAGCTAATGTCAGAGGCAGAGTCAGTTAGGCGAGAAATCCAGGCGATCTACGATCGGTATAGGGATAGGCCGCCAGACTGGGAAGAGAGGTGTGCGCGGGTGATTGCCAGAGATAACGGCAAATGCAGGCAGTGCGGCAGACGCATGTCGGGAAGCAGAGTCCCCTTTCATGTACACCACATAAACCCCTCTTCCAAAAAAGATGCCGACCATGAATTGTCAAATCTTATGCTTCTATGTGAAATATGTCATTCAAAGATGGATAGTCCAGGGCACCATCTAATCAAGGTGCAGAGAAAAAAGCGATTGTCAAAGGGGTCGCTATTGCAGTCTGCGAAACAGGCTGCGAAGGTTTGACAGGAAAGCAACGGGGTCAACTGACGGTGGACGGTGTAAAGCGTATAATGGCTGCCCTAAACAGTAGGTGCAGTGAAGAAATCATGGTAGCTTTCATTAGCTTGGCGCAGTAAGGGGGTTAAGATGACCAAACAAGCATCTCTCGAAATCGAATGCCCGCAATGCCATGCGAAACAAGAAATTCGCGTATGGGAAAGCATCAACGTGGACGTAAGCCCCGATCTCAAAGGAAAGCTTTTCAACGGTGAGATTAACGTATTTATGTGCACAACATGTGCGCACATAGAACCCTTAAGCGTCCCTCTCCTCTATCATGACATGCTGAGAAAATTTCTTGTGTGGTACTGTCCTCCAAGCTCCCTAAATGATGAAGCCTTCCTAAGCTATTTCACAGAGCAAGGGGAATTGAATACTGCTGATATGCCAGACGCACCTAAAGGCTCCTTTCCAGAATATGAAAGGATTCACGTCGTCTTCGATATGAGTGAACTTCTTCGCTATATAATGTTTAGGGAGAGAGTTCACGAGAAATGGCAAGAACACAAGGGAGACGTGTCTGACATCGACGCACAAGAGAAGAGACCCACAATGGCAGAAAGCGATTGGGAAGCGGCGGCCCTTGTAAGGTCAGCCAGTGACCAATTGGTGCAGGCAGCTTCTTTCAAGCCAATGCTTCGGGATGCAGTGATAGAGGCGCTGAGAATCATACGCAAGGCGCTGGAAGAGTTATCACAAGAGCCAGAGGGAGCGGCCTAAACCAAAAAGATTCCAAAATGGGACGTGGGAGGCATAAGGGTCTGCCATCGCCACGAGACAGCCAATAACGTGAAAAGCATTGCCCAACAAAGCAATGGAGCGGACGTCTTGTAGCCGCCGCTGATTTTTGTGTTGGGTGCACGGGAGACAAACGATGTCGGTCATCGTTGCTCTGATTTCCAACCGAGACGGCGTCGTGGCCAGTGACGGAAGACTCTTTGGCTCGGCGCTACTCGATAACGGTCGCGTCACTCAACCTGCATCCATCGCATCAGACGAGTTCGACAAGACATTCTCGCTCGACCGGGGGAAGTTGATTGGCGCGTTCTCGGGGCTCATGCGTTTCTCGGGGAAGACCATTTCGGAGCACGTTTCAGAAGTTGCAGTTCCGCTTCTCTGTCGTCCTGTGGACCTGCAGGCTCTGACCAAAGAAATCGAAAAAGAGATCAAACAGCGGCTTGCCCACATCGATGATCAGGAGGTCATCTTTCCTTGCCGGAAACTGGACATGCTCCTCGTTGCCGGCATGAACCTGAGTAGATCGGAAATGCGGATTGTATCGATCCGCTTCTGCCCCAAAGACAATGTCATGACTTCGGAGACGGATACCATTGCTGCCGACCGCGCAAATCGATACTACGTCAGAGGGGAGGACCACGCGGCTGCAGCCGCTGGTCGGCTGCTTGCCGACAATCATGCCCCCAACCGGGATGCAGCCTTCCTCAAGAAGCTCGCCACGCAAGCCGTCCAATCCGGCATCAGAGCCGCCGGCACTCATCCGCACGGTTCTGATCCGGCGTGCGGGGGAAAAATCTTCGTCAAAGGCACTTTGTACAAGTAATCTCAAGAAGCGCACAGACAGCATCCAACAAGCCGGGTGGAGGCGACGTCCGATAGGCTGCGCCTCACCCGCAACGTTCGGGGCATCCAATTCTTTCTCTGTGACCGGTTCAAATTCTTCATCCATTTTAATACCTCTCGCTCAGTTAAGACGTTCCGCAGAATGAAAGGAGATAAGATGAAAGAAATGCTGGTGATTTTGGCTGTGGTGGTAACCTCGTCGGCAGTTCAGCCTATGCTCAAGACTTGAAGAAGTTGAATCTGGACGACGCGTCCGCCATCGGTACAACCATCCAAACCGATACCCAAGTGAAGGCCGAAGGAAAGGGCTCAATCAAGATCACAACCCAATGGCCCACGACAATCTGCCTCGGTGAAGTCACGGGACTGAATATCGAGGATGCCAAGCTTGTCTATAAGGCGAAGGTAAAGAGCGATCTTGACGGCACAGCTTTTCTGGAGATGTAGGCACACGTTGGTGGTGGTCAGTACTTCTCAAGGGGGATGAACGATACCGTGAAACAGAAGACCGATTGGAAGATCATTCAGACTCCGTTCCTTTTCCAAAAAGGGCAAAAGCCAGACAAGGTGACTCTGAACCTTGTCATCAACGGCAAGGGCACTGTCTGGATCGATGACATCATATTGTCCAAGGAACCTCTGAAATAGTGACGCAGGACCGGCAGCCGCAGGTGATCCTTAAGAGCGGGGCCTGAGTTTCAGCGTTATGGGTTGATTTAACAGCGCTTGCGAAGTAAAGATTCGATGTCCAGAGTTAAGGAATTGCTTTTTATCTCATCAAATTGGCTATTTCCGGTGTGAGAATCCAACGGATAGCCCACCCTTTATCCTCCTTTTGATTGAGACAAACAATGGCTCCGTAGCGAAACAAGACCAACCTCGCATTTTCATTGCCGCACAGAAGAAAGGAAGTTAGTCTTTCAAGGAATGGAAGATGGCCAACGAGCATAAGATTTTCCTTCTCTTTGGAAATTCGTTCTGCCCACGGGCGGATTTCGTCGTTTGGATTTAGTCCCTGGACAGACTGGACGGATGGGTTAGGAATTTTTAAGCCGTTGGCAATAATTTCTGCTGTTTGCTTGGCTCGCATTTTTCCACTGTGATAGATTTTTGAAGGCCTGATATTGAGACCCGTTGCTGCCTTTGAAACGCTTGTGATTTCCTTTTCCCCTCTTGCCGTCAAGAAGCGCTCCGGATCCTCAACTTCAGACTTTGCCTCACCATGCTGGATCAGGTAGAGTTTCATTTTGAGACCTCCTTCTCAGGTTGATGAATATTTAGAGAGCTTTATAAAGACTACTACAAGCTCTCTTGATTGCTCAGATTTAAACACGATTACACAGATTTTTTGATTTCTCAATGTTTTCTCATCTGTGTAATCGGCCGCTCGTCGGTGTCATCAGAGATTTTTGGGGTTTTTCAGAAATCTCGAGCGATAATCCTTGACAAGCCAAGTCTTCTATTGGTAAAGTCTCTTCCGTTTGACAATTAAATACGATATGCGCAAAGCGCAATAGAAGGAGGAGGGGAGGACAATGGAGATCAAGAAAATTTGTGTACTCGGTGCGGGGTTAATGGGTTCTGGAATTGCTCAGGTTTCAGCTGAGGCAGGTTATGAAGTCTCCATGCGGGACATCGAGGACCGCTTTGTCCAAGGAGGGTTGAACATCATCAAAAAGAATTATGAGCGGGCCATCAGCAAAGGGAAAATAACTAAAGATCAGGCTGACGCATTGTTGTCCAAGGTGAAGGGGACGTTAGATATAGCCGAAGGAGTGAAAGGCGCACAGGTGGTTATTGAAGCCGTTATCGAGAACATGGATCTGAAGAAGCAGGTTTACAAGGAACTGGATCAACTCTGTGCCAAAGATACGATTTTGGCTACCAACACCTCTGGGCTTTCCATTACGGAAATTGCTTCCATGACGAAAAGGCCTGAAAAGGTCATCGGTATGCATTTCTTCAACCCTGTGCCTGTCATGAAGCTGGTAGAGATTATCAAAGGGCAATCGACCTCTGAAGAGACCTTTGCGGTCATCAGGGCCCTGTCCGAGAAATTGGGGAAGACCCCCATCACGGTGAACGAAGCACCAGGATTTGCAGTGAATCGTATTCTGGTCCCCATGATCAATGAAGCCATTTTTGTCCTTCAAGAAGGGATCGCTTCGGCGGAGGATATTGATAAAGGAATGGTCCTGGGGGCCAATCATCCCATCGGTCCATTGGCACTGGCAGACCTTGTGGGCTTAGACACCCTCTTGATGGTTCAGGACAATCTTTACAAAGAACTGGGGGACTCTAAATATCGGTCCTGTCCCTTGCTGCGTAAAATGGTCCGGGCCGGACACCTGGGAAGAAAAACTGGAAAGGGGTTCTACGATTATACCAAGTAAATGACCTTTTCCGCTTTATAAGTCTTTCAATCTAATCTTCCGGAGATTTACCCCGTAGAAAGTTCCACCATTTATGGTGGGGATGAAGAAAAAACGTTCATTCCTTATTGAGGGTGAGGTTCAAAGCCCCGCCCTTTCTAACGGGGTTTATTTAAAATTTATAAAGGTGTTATTCGGGGTCGTCCCAGCCCTCTAAAAAATGAATGGGTTCAACAAACAGGGCTCAACAACCAGACTGATTGCCTGTTAAAAAAACTCTTTCAGAGATCTCGTTATTTCTAGTTGAAAATTCAGGAAAAAATATGGGAAAGTCAATTGGATGACTTGTTATGCACGCCTGGGATAGGTGGGGATGAAACAGGTATAATAATTTGACGGTTTAGATATAATGTTCAAATAGAAAGGAGCATTTTAATGGTTAGGTTAAAATTCGACGAAAATCTTTGTATAAACTGTCAAACGTCTGATTGTCTGGTTAGGTGTCAATTTATAGATATAGATAGAGAAACAGCACATCAGGAGGTAATGAAAATAATTAAAGGCGAGGACTCTTCTGTTCTTCGCGATTGCGTCACATGTTATGCTTGTGAAGAATATTGCCAATGGGGAAATCACCCCCTTTACCAGATTTCTGAACGAAGAGAAGAAAAAGGTATGCTCACCGCATCCAGAGCTATCACAAATCAGTGGATCAACATGTGTGAACCTCAGGGAAAATATAAAGTAGGAGAGATTAAGGAAAAGGCCCTTTCCTGTTGTTTCATAGGCGAACTGAGGCGCTTAGCAAGAGGAAAGCTCTTTGAGGATCTTCGCTCCTCTTATATTCTTGGTCCTGAATTCTTCTGCGAGGTTGTCTATCTTCATTTTGCTAAAACATCAGTCATCAAGGAGAGACTTCCTATGGTCGTTGACAATATTAAACAACTCGGCATCAAACAACTCATCTGCATGCATGACGAATGCTATGGCTCATTTACATCCCTTGCACCCGCCTATGGTATAGAGGTGCCCTTTGAGCCCATTCATTATTTTGAGTATTTATTTGAGAAGCTAAGAGATCTAAAAAATGAGATCAAACCGCTCAAAATTAAAGCAGCCTATCAGCGACCCTGCTCATCTCGACTCTCCCCGGATAAATATCATTTGGTAGGAGAAATATTCGATCTGATCGGGGCCGAGCTAGTTGAAAGGGAATATCAGGGGGAGAACGCTCTTTGTTGTGGGGAGGTCCTAAGAATGGTAACTGGATACGAGGTAGCCAATGATGTACAGAAGAAAAATGTAGATGACATGGTGTTGTCTGGAGCTGAATATTGTGTGTTCAACTGTCCCTATTGCCAGATGGCCTTATCCGAAAAGGTTTCCAAGAGAGGGATAAAGCCAATCCATATCATTGACCTGTGTAAAATGGCCATAGGTGAAAAATAAGTAATGGGGGTAGAATAAAATGATTGATATCTATAAGTCCCTAGTTGAAATAGTGGGAGAAGAGCATGTTTCCACTCAAAAAGAAGAGCTTTATTTCTATGCACGAGATCCTGGCTTGATGCCGGCCCACGAGCCAGACTGCGTAGTGACCCCAGAAACGACCGAGGAGGTTCAAAAGATCGTCAAGCTGGCAAATAGGGAGAAAATACCGATCGTTCCAATGGGAGCAGGGATGGCGTTAACTGGCTTGATCATCCCCTTAAAGGGCGGGATTGTTATAGATATGAAAAGGATGAGAAGAATATTAGAAGTGAATGAAAAAGCAAGATACGCCATCGTTGAAGGGGGTACCTCCCAAGGTGCATTGAAGGCCTATTTAGACAGAAATTATCCCAATCTAAGGCATAGTCTCCCTGATGCACCCCCCACCACAACCATCGCAGCAAATGTGACCATCCACGGTCAAGGTCGTCTGGCCCAACAATACGGTTTCAATTCCGACATGGTAAGTGGATTAGAAGTCGTCTTGCCAACTGGGGAGATTTGTAAGATAGGCTCATGTTCCATGTCACCGGCCTGGTTTTCAAAAGGCCCTGCCCTACCTGACCTGTCAGGACTATTTTTAGGATGGCTTGGGACCACAGGCATCATTACTAAGTTGGGCCTGAAGCTCTACCCCAAGAAGAAGATGAGAGATGTGGAAATATTTGTGACAGATAGAGAAGACCTGATCCCGGAGATTCTCTTTAGACTTACCCATACTGAGATGGTGGAAGATATAAATATCTGGTTTCAAGCCAAGCCCATCCTATTCAAGGGGAACCATCATGTGACCTTATATATCACCGGAGACACGGATGAAGAACTTGAGCTCAAAAGGAAAATGGTTTGGGATTCTGTTAAAGAGTTCAGGGAAAGTAAAGATGGGGGATTTATGTGGATTTTACCGGCGATGAAACCCACCTTTTTGGATATGCCCCAAAAAAGCGTAACGACATTTGCAGATGTAAAAAAGGGAGGGGGATTTGAATATTCCGGACCGATTATTTTGATTGAAAAATATCCCGTACTTGCTAGAAAATTAGAGGAATTGGCTGATCAGTACAAACTCGCTTACTCGGGTATGGCCAGGGTGATCGGAAGAAGCCATGCGATGATGTTCGGTATTGCCTTCACATTCAATAGGGCAGACCTAGAGATGATGGACAGAGTCAAGAAAGCACTGCATGAGGGGATCGCTTTTGCCTTTGAGCATGGGGGAATTCCCTGGAAGCCCACGGTGGAAGAACAGAAAATGGCCATGGAGAGAATGGATCCCAATACCTTAAAGCTCATGAGGATGATAAAGGAAAATCTGGATCCCAATGGGATCATGAATCCCGGAAACTGGGAGGTGAATTAGATGGAGTATGAAGAGATTGTTCATCGATGCTTTCGATGCGGATATTGTAAATTCACAGAGGACTATCTGAACATCAACTGTCCATCTTACTTGAAATTTGGGTTTGATACGTATGCTGCTGGAGGAAGGATGTGGCTGATAAACGCCTGGCTTAACCACGAGATAGAGACCAGCAGACATTATGGCGAAATTCTCTATTTATGCAATACTTGTGGAAATTGTAAAGAACGATGCGTATTTACATTTAAAGATGATTTACTCAATATATTTGAAGCGGCTAGGGCAGAATTGGTAAATAAGGGATTAATCCCCCCAGCCGTCAGGGATTATTTTAAGGCTATCCTTATGAATGGTAATCCCTATAAGGAGCCACAAAATAAGAGAGGGAAATGGGCTGAGGGAACAAGCATCCAACCCTTTTCCGACCAGGAGTTTCTCTTTTACGTGGGGGATGTTGGGTCCTACGATGAACCTGGAAAAAAGATGGCTATGTCTGTAGGCAACTTACTTTCTGAGGCAGGTTTATCGATAGGCATATTAGGCAGCAAAGAGACCTCCGACGGGAACGATGTCAAAGTGTTAGGCGAAATAGGGCTTTTTAAAAAGTTGGCTGAGGATAATATCCGAATGTTCAATGAGATCGGAATCAAGAAGATTATCACCTTGGACCCTCATGCCTTTAATGCCTTTACTACGGATTATCCAAAACTGGGAGGAAAGTTTAAGGTCTGGCACTATACTCAAGTCTTGGCCATGCTCATGAAAGATAAAAAGATTCCCCTTTCTGGATATAAGGTTAAAGTCACCTATCATGATTCCTGTTATCTAGGTCGGCATAATGATATATATAATGATCCGAGAGAGGTCCTGAAAGGTATTCCGGGGCTTATACTTTTGGAAATGAACCGAAACAGAAAGAATGGCCTTTGCTGTGGAGGCGGGGGTGGGAATTTTTTTACAGATCTGTCGGGATTGGGAAAAGATAGCCCCAGCAGGGTTAGAATAAGGGAGGCTTTGGAAACAGGTGCGGAGATCTTAGCTGTTGCCTGCCCTATTTGTTCTAAGATGTTAGACGATGCGGTCAAGGAAGAGGGATCGGAGGAAAAAATTAAGGTCAAAGATATAGCTGAAATAGTCAATCAAGCCATCCTAAAATAGGGCAACAGACATCGTTTATCCGGGGTTTTTGTCTTTTTAAGGATGTAATGTCTATCATAAGGTAACAGTGGCAATAGAAAAGCTTACCTTATACTGTGTTTGGTAGAAGGAAATAGGGAACATTAGGCAGGGAATGAAGGAGATAAAGTTGCCGTAACTAGAATGAGTATTCAAAAGGGAAAATACTATTTGACATCTCAACTCCACTTTGCTAAATTGAGGCGATTTTAGGGCGTTTGGAAAGAGATTCATCTTATTAATATAGTGTTCTATTCATTTAATAGTGGTTAGGATTCTCATCAGTCAGTACAAAGTCGGATCCCTTTTAAAAGAGTTTTGTCGTCCTTAGAAACCGGGCCGCTATTCCATCTCGACGAAACTAATCTATGGATTTCTCAATTTTAATTCAAGTCATCGTTGCCGGACTGGCAACAGGCGGCATCTATGGCCTGATTGCCCTTGGCTTTGTTCTCATTTATAAGGCCACCAGTGTCCTCAATCTGGCCATGGGTGAGTTCATGACACTGGGGGCATTCATTTGTTTCACCGCCTTAACTATGATTCATGTCCCTTTTTGGATTGCTTTTGCTATCACCATTGTCTTTGCCATCGTTTTAGGGATCGTCATAGAACCTCTCATTTTAAGACCGATGATCGGAGAGCCAATCATTTCAGTGATCATGGTGACCATTGGATTGGGCGCCATCCTCAGAGGCCTCATGTATATGATCTGGGATCCCACTTACCGGGCTTTCCCACAAATTTTTTCACCCAAGCCCTTGAAACTCGGTTTCGCCGTAGTTCCCTCAGGCCTTCTCTGGGGTTTCATTTTTGCTGTGATTACGACAATTGTTTTCATTTTAATTTTCAAATTTTCCCGTACCGGTGTGGCCATGCGGGCTACAGCCAATGACCAGCAGGCTGCCCTTTCCATGGGCGTCAGCGTGAAAAGGGTCTTTGCCTTGTCCTGGAGTTTTGGCGCCATTGCTGCGGTCATCGGAGGGATTGTGATTGGAAATATCAGCGGCATTAACATCTATATGGGAGATGTGGGTCTCGCCGTATTATCCGTCATCATCTTGGGAGGTCTGGATAGCATCGGAGGGGCGATCCTGGGTGGTTTTATTGTTGGAATTTTGCAAAATTTAGCCGGTCTCTATATTGATCCACTGGTTGGAGGAGGCGCCAAAGATGTCGCTCCCTTTTTTATAGTCCTGATCATCCTGATGATCCGGCCTTACGGGCTGTTTGGTAAGGTCATAATAGAAAGGGTTTAACTCATTTCAGATTGGAGATTTCAGATTGTAGATTGGAAAAGACGAGGAAAACAATTTTAGCTAACCCATAAAATGTAGAAGGTCAATAACGTATGCGCTGCGGCGATTACAAAGAGAATTACATCAAAGACGAGGAGATCTTCCAATCACGTTTTGTCAAATTCTGGTTATCTCTTTTCTTCATTTTCCTCATCGTCTTTCCCTTCATTGCCAACGCCCACATGCTTTATGTTTCCAATATCATCGGGTTCGCTGTGATCGGGGCCATCGGACTCAATCTTTTGACCGGTTTCACTGGACAGATTTCCCTCGGTCACGCTGCATTTGTTGGTGTGGGGGCTTATACCTCAGCCATCCTGATTACCCGTTATGGAATTTCTTTCTGGTTGTCCATTCCTTTGGCCGGTCTGGTCTCCGCACTGGCTGGTATGATCATTGGCGTCCCTTCACTGCGGGTGAAAGGACTCTATCTCTGTATCGCCACCCTGGCTGCTCAGTTTATCTTTGGATTCATTTTTGTCCACTGGGAATCGATGACCAAGGGTATCACAGGAATCCATGTTCCACCGCCTCAGATCGGGGGCTTTCAATTCAGTACTGAAAAAGAATTTTACTGGCTTACTCTTATCTTCGTGGTGCTCGGAGTGGGCTATGCACGGAACCTTATTCGTTCGAAAATGGGCAGAGCCTTTGTGGCGATCCGTGACCGTGACCTCGCCGCGGAAATTATGGGAATTAATCTCTTTCGATACAAGCTGAGTGCCTTTGCCATCAGTTCTTTCTACGCTGGAGTATCCGGAGCTTTATGGGTTAGTTTTCTAAAGGTGGTGACTCCAGATCACTTTCCTTTTACGCTTTGTATTCAGTATCTCGCGATGGTTATCGTAGGAGGGTTGGGAAGCGTTCTTGGCTCCATTTTTGGAGCGATTTTCATGACTTTGATCCCAGAGGTTTTGAATGTTCTGGCCGAAAATGCAAAAAACTATATGCCAGGAATGGAACATCTGTTGATCCCATTCAAGGATGTGGTCTTTGGTTTTTTAATAGTCAGTTTCCTTATTTTTGAACCCCGCGGTTTGGCTGAAATTTGGAACCGCACTAAAAAGTTTTTCACCCTGTGGCCTTTTTCCTATTAAGGGAAAATATTCGAAAGGAGGTGATCGCCGGCCTCTTCCAAACATTAACCTTTCATCATTCATTTATTTACTTAAGGAGGAAACATTATGAAGAAATTAGGACTTTTTATTCTCAGTTTTATTTTATGTCTCGGACCGTTCAGTATCGCCATGGCCCAGAAATCACCCACCATCTGTGCGGT
>Ga0315279_10006162_pt1 | contig 15240 bp, 15 predicted proteins | sample YL17G06_20_MG_FD_203694 | JGI IMG/M metagenome (GOLD analysis project Ga0315279, IMG submission 203694) | Sediment microbial communities from Yellowstone Lake, YNP, Wyoming, USA - YL17G06_20 | ecosystem: Environmental > Aquatic > Freshwater > Lake > Sediment | place: USA: Wyoming | collected... | reverse complement strand
TCGAGGGGTCGCGGATTCGTCTTGTTTGAGTTAGAGTATTCTTTAAAAGTATTCGGGCATCCTGCTTTCTGATCCCTAGCTCTGAAGGTCTGGAAGGTAAGTTTAGATCGCTTATCAGTGTCTGGATGTTTGTGAGGAAACGCTCCGCAGAAACCTGGTTAATACTCAGTTGCCACTTTGGATTCGAAGAACAAATCGAAGCCCCAGTATTCATGGTAATACCTTCCATGAAGTTCGGCAACTCGGCCAATTGCACCCGGAATATATCCGGATAATTTTACGCCATTCATGGCAGCTTTCTCGCTAGTCACATCATTTTTTGTTTCTCAACCTCTGCTTCACCCTCTTTTGAATCTTTTGAAGCAGTTTGAGTATTCCAAGCTCTGAGGCTTTTCGATGAACATAAAGCCAGTCCATCTCGACATAATGTGCATCCATCAACATCTCTGACTGAGCCTGGGCTTGGAGGTCTCTCCATTCCTGAGTCATGATAAGCCTATCCAGAAGGATATCCTCCACTCTCAGAATCTTCAGTTTTATTTTTCCTATATCGATCTCGGTCACTTCTTGAATAGGTAAATGTCCGATTTGGAGTGGCCCTGGTGGAAATTCAACCGGTACTGGAATCCTTGGATGGAGCCAATGACGATAATCTTCGAAACGCTCAAATCCGAGTTCTTGCATGACCCTCTCGATCTCCCTCTTTTCCAAAGGAGGGAGTACCATATCAACATCCCCTGTCGTATATCCCCCCGCAGTATAATATTCTACAACTGTTCCTCCAACAAGAACAGCATAAATGCCTTTTTCTTCAAAGGAGCCGAAGATGGCTGCAGCGACATAAAGTTGCCTTTCTAATTTTTTCTCTGTATTCGCAGCCTGATGGAGTAATGTCTGAATTTTGTTAGAGAGGGTCACGAAAGTCTCTCCAGTAGCCTTTTTTCGGCAGGATGACGTGGTCTTTGGCGCTTCAGATCTTTCCCATATTCTTCAGCAATCGCCTTTGATCGCTTTCGCCAGGCCTTTCGGTTTTTCATTGCTTCTTTAAGAGTGAAACGCTTTAAAACCCTCGGCAGAGGAGAAAAGCCTGTCGCCTTATCAACAAAAGCTTTCAACTCATTTAGAAGAAAAAAATGGTGGTTCACTTTGAAGCGCCTTTGATTCCCCTCGGCCCATGAAAGAAGGAACCCTATCTGCTCAAGCCTGTCCAATTCTCTTTTGATGACTGGAGCAGGTGCACCAATATTTCGGCTGAGTTCTCTCAGATGATATTCTTTTGCCTGGTTTTTCAGAAGATAAACAAGTACCTTCCGCCTTGAAGCCGAAGAAATAAAGAATTCAAGCATGAAAACCTCCAAATGGGTGAGAAACGAGATGAGAAAGTCTCCCCTCCCTTATTGTTACAATTTTTATAACAATTTTAAAAGGGTTTGTCAACCCTTAAAGAAATTAGGAAGAAGAGGCATAAGTGAAGAAGGCAGAGAATATTAGCATGAAATGGTCTAATGCCAAGCTATGATCCTACAGTCTTCTTTACTATTAACCTTTTGTTTCTTAATCAAGTTTGGTGAGATAATAAACCCGCTTCTTGAAAGCTATACCGGATTAGTTTGTCTGGCTTCTTTGACAAGACTGTGCGTTCGAACAACATCCCGCCGATTTTCTGGCGAAGTGTCCGCACACTCCACCGCTCGATCCGGCACATCTCCGCATAGAAATCGCGCTTGAGATCTTCTTCGAGAGGGATGATCTCGACGAAATGGCTCCAGCCCAATTGTCTCGACAGTGTCGAGACAATCCGCTCATCAGGGAAGACCTCCGCAAACTGAACCATTCGCCGCAGGTTTTTCTCAGAGAATCCTGTCCCGAATTCCTTGACCAATTGTGCACTCACTGCGCACACAATTTGCTCCCCATATTCTGCCCGTTTCTCCTTTAAGATGTCTTGCCGGATGCGTTTGCCGATACGCCAGTAGAGCAGGACCAACGCGGAGTTTACCTGCCGCGCCGCTTCAATCAGTTCACGCAAGTCCTTCAGCAGGCCTTTGGAAGAAACTGTTTTCATCCTTCTCCGCCTCCCCAAATCTCTGCCAGCTTTGTCTGAATCTTCCGTTCGTAAATTTCGATCAGCCTCCGGTTCGCCCCCACCAATTTCCGTACTGTTTCGATCTCTTTTGCAATCCGTCGAAAAACATCGCGGAGCGGGATAAAAACCATATGTCATATTCACGCTCTTTTTTGAGGACGAAGGTTTCGCCAGAAATCAACATTTTGTGAATTTATGAACCCTCCAATTTAAACTGACTTGGTTTTGGCTTCGTCGGGAAGGGATTCATAGACAAGGGTTTTCAATGCCTCAAAATCGGCCTCTTCCTTGGCTCCAAAGAGTGAACGAAGCATTGCCATTAACACCCCCAGAGATTCAGCACTAAGAGAGAATGGTTCAGGGGTGAAAGCAGGATAATCTGGAATGACAGTCTGAAGCCTATCCAGCCTCATGATGCTATCTGCGGTCAATGGCGAGTTTCCCTTGGGACAAAAGAAAAATTGCTTGTACATCAGAGCCCTGATTCTTGCTACCATGACGGGAGGAAAACCTCCTTCGTGATCGCCTGACTCTACAGAATAAAGGGGCGCGGCAATAAGGCTTTCTTGCTGCAGGTGTTTTCTCCCCATTTGTTGGAGCAGCGTCTTAACGTCATCGAAGATAGTACTCTCGCCAGAAATGATAATTGCTGGTCTGCGTTTGGCCCGATGGATTACCAATTCCTCGGTCTCTCTCAATGATAGGGCTTTTATCGGAAGGCGTGTCTTCTTCTTGAAGTCTCCATCAGTCATGTTCCGGATGGAGAATTTTGTTGCATAATGCTCTTGAGGATCAAACCTTTCAACATCCAAGAGTCGAGGGATCGGATCTAAATGTGTCACCGGAACCCAGCAAAATTGACCGACGACGCTGGCCCGTCGAAAAGTGTCACCGGGAAGCTTTACATAAAAGGGATCGATAAGCTGAACGATACCCAACCCTTATCCCTCTATTAGCTTGATTCCACTTTTCCTATCTCTGCAACCCCACTCAACCCTTCCTCAAGGTCTTCATCATCGACAAGGGGCAAAGATTTTCTAAAGGCTCCGTCGCGAACCATTTGGACTTTTTCTTCTGAAAGCTTATATGAACTCGCTTGGTATTGCTCCCGCAGGGCAGAAATCAATTGTTTTGCTTTTTCAGCTTTGGATTTCGAAATCTTTTTCATCTCAAGCTTCGGCAGTTCAATGGGAATGCGAGCATTTGAAAAGTCAAGCAAATCTCCTCTCTTTACATCTTCCATGGGTTCGGTGTCGTAATACACATGATCAAGCAGCCCTGGAGTATCATCCGCCCATTTCTTTATGGCTTCTTTAAGCGAACTCCAAACATAAAGGCTTAAATCATTGGCGGTGTCGGGTTCTTTTTCTAAATGACATGTGTACAGGAATCGATCCTTCTCGTCATATTTACTTTCAAAAGATTTCGCGTCGATAAGCCCATCATTGACTGCCTCGTTCAAGGCAGTAATCGATTCGCTGCAGTAAGGACCAAAATAAACAAATTTCCATGGCCACCCGGTCAGAGTCTCTCCCTTATTTTCCCGTGCATGATAGAGATCGGTAAGATACAGGAATTTGACAACCCTGATTGGAGATAATGAAGCCCCAAATTCCGTGGCCTGACAGACAATGAATTGGATTAACTTGACCGGATCAACCCGCATAAAATATCCTACCCTCATCTTTTACGTAATATATCTATGATAATATCTTAGCACATCAATAATGTTTTCTCCTGTGACCGATCATTTAGGAAACCCTGCAGTTTCCCATATGGCCAATTACTTTCAGCCGTGCGCCATTGATCCTCTTCATCTCGTTTCGATGTGATAATGTTTCGTTGGAAATGTTATTCCCGCCAATGCGAGCCTTCTTGCCTGAGGAGTGGTCTTCTGGAACGAGACACGGCCAGAAGCAACCCAAACATATGGGAAATCATTCTCTGTTATAGTCATCAAATCCCGTGCCCTGTTATCTAACCAGTTCTTGAGCCAAGTAAGCTTATCAATCATTTTTTGAACTTGGTTTGCATCTGCGGAATGAACTTCTACCCAGATTGCCTTGTCTGTAAACTCCGTCTTCTTAATCCCAATGCCATAGTCCCAGCACGGTTGGCCAGGATACAATCCTGCTACTGCAGCATCGAGATTCAGACTGCCGCTGATTTTCCGGGTATCTTGACACGACAATCTGTTGCGGTCTCTTTCCAGTAGTGCTTGGAGTCCGACTCGGTAACAATCTCTCACGTCATTTGAGTTGGCCACTGCATCTTGAAATCTCATGCTTTACTCATCTTCAGCCGTTAACAACCTTTGCCACCACATCGGCCACGTGTCCACTAAATTCACTGAGCCCACCCCATCCTGCCTCAGATGCTTCCTCCGAACCCGGGTCCAGACCGGAAATATCATGAGAGCGACCCGTTTTCTGATCGAAATAATACACACGCGCGATTTTTCCAAGAACCGCATCTGCCATTTCCTTCATAGGATCGGTTTTTCTCGTATTGAAGAGATCGAGAATCTTAATCGAAGGTGCCTGATGCTCCCGTATTACCCTTAATGCCCATACCACGTCGAGAACGTGGGGCGAATGCGTGGAAAGGCACACACGGTAACCTCTTGCGAGAAGATCGAGGATCAAAAGCAAAACTGCCGAAATAGCATTCGGGTGCAAGCCAGCTTCCGGCTCCTCGATAACAACCCACTCGACCTCTTGCCGACGAGGCACCTTTGTGGGTGGAAGAAGCCAATAAAAGCCCACCAATAAAGGCACAAACTCCCGCTGTCCAGCAGACCAAACCATAAAAGGCAAGGTAGCCTCCGTCCCCTTACCCCTGAGAACAAGTCTTTTCTGCGCGCCATGTGTATCCACACGCAAACCGAAGCCATGGAATACTGTGCGGTCCAGTATTTTTCGGAGCTCGTTCTTAAGGCGGCGAGTCTGCGGAAAAATCTCACCCCCTTCACTGCGGCCCCATCCGGTTTCCATGAGCAAGCGTATTTTTTCACTAAAATCACGGACCGAGAACGGATCACTGGCCCCATAGTCAGAAAAGGGGCGTGGCCATCCTCTTCCAAGTGTCAATACTCTCTGGGCAGGAATAAAGAAGAGGGATTCCGTTTTAGTTCTTCTTCGTCGTTGTATGACAGTGGATAAATCAATCGGATCACCGTTGTATATAATAGCGCTCTGATTATCTCCAGTGCGCCATACATCTCTCATCCCTTCGCCGAGATATATATCAAGGAAATGAGCGATGTCCTTGTTCCAAACAAGCCCATGCTTTCGCAATTCGTCGATGACATATCCTGTATCCACAAGGAGTCTGAGGAACTGAAGAAAAATGCTCTTCCCTGTTGCCTGGGGACCGACAAGAACAGTCAGATCGCCAAACTCAATATCTGCGTCCTCAATCTGTCCAACATTCTTCAACTGCAATCTTGGATTACTCATAAAGACTCTCCTTTGTCACCCGTTTCTTACATATTCAAAGCTTTTCCCGCATCTGTGCGAGTCTCACGATATATCAGCGAATTGAATCCACACCCGCTGTCCACATCTTGTTTTTCTTCTTCAGTTATGAGGCTTAGTAAGGAACCATTCACAGACAAAGTTTTCTTAAATAACTTAAGAACGTCCCCGCCAACGCCCACAATTACTCCTCGATGTACCCCAAGGCCTTTCCCAAATTTTCAAAATTGGATACCGGACTCCAGGAAACTAAGATAATCTGTCTGGTTAAAGACGAGGTGATCCAAAACAGCGATTCCCATGAGGTCGCCGGCCTGTCTTAGTCTCCGCGTGGTTTCCACATCCGAGTCCGAGGGGGTGAGCGGCCCGACGGGATGATTATGCGCCAGTACAATCGCTGAAGCCCGGTCCATGAGAGGATCGGCGAAGACCTCCCGCGGATGCACCGGGCTGCGATCAATGAGCCCAATCGATACGACACGGATATTGATCACTTCATTTGCGCCGTTGACCGACGCACAGAGGAAGTGTTCTTGCTTCCGGTCGGCGTAATGGCGAATATAAGGCAGGAGATCCGCGGGTGTTTCGATTCGGATGCCCTCTGGCTTGACACGCCTTCTAACGAACTCCATTGCTGCCAATACAAGCGCGGCCTTGGCTTTACCCATTCCGTCGAAAGCCGCAAGGTCTTCGATAGAAACGCTCAAGCCTTTTTCATCGATCACAGGTACAAGTTTCTCAGCAAGAGAGAGAACATCTTGTTTTGCTGTGCCTTTCCCAAGTAGAACAGCCAACAGTTCCCAGTCCTTTAATGCACGCGGCCCCTTCTTGAGAAGCTTCTCCCGTGGTCGCTCTTGCTCCGGTATGTCTTTAATCTTCCTTCTCATCGTTACCTCATGCGGACATCGATAAATGTAAGCCATGCCGAATCACGGTAAGCGCCATAATGTCGAAGATCGCTCCTGGGTCGATGTACTTGGGGTCAGCCAGTTCTTCGTACCGACCGCGCTCTTCATATGCATCTTGAATGGTTCCATTCACCTCAACCGAATAGGTGTCGAACAGGTAGGGCTCGTCGTCTTTGTGAGTGGCAACAGTGGCAATGATGCCTTCGTCGCGCATCTTTTCTTCTGTCACTTCACGGATGTATAGGGCTTCTTCGTCAGAGATCGGGAACTGCTGTCTAATCTGCTCAATCATGTCTTGCACTGAAACTTTCTTCTCGGGCGGGCCTTCTCCTCCTTTTCGCCCTTTCTTCAGTTTGACCACACCGGGAATAGCAACCTCACCTATATACTGAACGCTGGCCTTAACCACCTGGGTTTGCCGCACCTGTTTCATGAGATCGGAAACGCTTCCCTGCTTGATGAGTTGGGGGCCAACGTACTCAGCGAAGGCAGCAAAAATCCCAATCTCCCGCGGGTACTGGAAGAAACACGTTAGAAAGTGATAGCTTTTCACGAATTTCTCGAGAAGGTAGACGAAGTTCTTCCGCCCGTCTTTGTCCGGTATTCTTTCAAGAAAACGTTTGCGAAAGACGTTGACAGTGGACTGAAGTACACCATCTTGTTGCTCTGCCAGGTAGAGAACTATCTTCTCAGCATCCTCTTGTGTAAAAACCCCTTCGCTCAGTATCTGCTGGTAATACTGGATGCATTGCTCCTTGTCTGGCTCCTCGAGTTCAAAGGGTGTGCCTTTTCGGTATTTTTGAAACGCTTTGAGAATAGCCTGAGCATTGTTGGTGAAATCTACGACCACAACAGTGTCTTTGCCTTCACGGCACCGGTTAAGCCGAGAGACCGTCTGCACAGCGTTGCGGTCCACCACGGCCTTGTCGAGGAACATCCCGGCAAGCAACGGCTGGTCAAAACCCGTCTGGAACTTGCTTGCTACGACTATGAGTCGGTAGTCATCGCCCTCGAAACGGTCTTCGATGGGTTCTCCCGGTTTCAACTCATTGAGCGCACTCTCTGTGATGGATTCGTTCGTTTCCGGGTTAACGAAATCCGAGAAAGCATAAAGGACCTTGTAGTCTGCCTTGCGTTCGCGGAGTTTGTCTTTCAGGATTTGATAGTACCGAAGACCGGCAAGTCGGGATGTTGCGACGATCATTGCCTTGGCTTTGTTGGTAATCAGTTTTTTCACCTGTTCGTCAAAGATGCGAAGCATAACCTCTGCTTTGTACTGGATCAGTTCTTCATCCTGATATGCCAAATTCTTTAACACCTTTGCCACAACACCCTTAGGGTAGAACCGCACTTCCTCCGGAGGCGGAACAAACGAGCAGTGCAGGTTGTACAGGGTCTTATAAGAAATGATGCTTCGGGCTACGTCAACGATGTAGCCTTCCGCGATCGCCTCCGCTTCCGAGTAGGTGTCGAAGGGTCCACCGAAAAGCTGGATCGTTGCAGGCGAGGGCGTCGCTGTAAAGGCCACGAAGAGCTGGTTGGATTGATGTGCCCGGATGATCCGCGCTACCTCTTCTTCCGGGTCTACCTCTCCTTCGACGTCTTCAGCGTCCGGTTCGCCCGGTTTTCGAAAAGGAACCCGAATTGCGACCCCCATTTTGCCTTCCTGGGAACGGTGCGCTTCATCGATCAGAAATGCCACCCGCAACTTTTTTAATTCGGGGTCCTTCTCGATTTCCTCTAGAATCCATTCAAACTTCTGCTGAGTCGTAACAACGATCGGGGCCCTTGTCACGCGGATATAGTGCTCCAGGTCGCTCGACTTCTTCGCAATGGCTACAACGTCTTTGAGATGGATAAAGTTCTCGATTTCATCCCGCACATTCTTATCCAGATCGCGCCGATCGGTAAGAATGAAGATCATATCCAAAACCTTCTCGTTTGTATCCGGCTTGTATAGGCTGTGAAGACGATCGGCAAGCCAGCAGATTGAGAGCGTTTTCCCTGATCCTGCGGAATGGTCAATCAGGTGCTTCTTGCCGAGTTCTCCTGTAGCGGCAAAGTGATCCAATGCATCGTCTGCAACCTTATGCACCATTCGAGACTGATGATACCTGGGGAAGACCGTGTACGCCGGACGTTCGGGCTTGTCTTCAGCCGCCTCACGCCTCGGCACATAGATCAGGAAGAAAGAAAGCGCCTCCAGAATCAAATCTCTGGAAAGAAAATCATGATACAGAAACTCAATCGGATACTCGCCTTCCGTTATCGGTTGGTTAGTGAGGCCAGTATTGAACCAGCGGAAATTCTTCTCACTCCGTGGATCCGTCGCCACCATCACGTCTGATGTGTCAGCGGCGATATGGAGGAAGGGTAGTTGGAAGATCAGATCGCCGTGGTCGCGGTCGATGTACTGCTTGACTGCGTCGTGAACGGTCTGATTCTTCTCGTGCTTAACCTCCATCGTGATGATTGGAAGCCCGTTCAGGAATATTGTGAAATCGGGTCGCTTCCCTTGTTTGATCACCAGCTCATCCTTAAAGTACAGCCGGTTCTGCTCATAACCAACCCCGGCTGCGCTTTCGCTCGAGCGAGGTTTTGGGTAATAGAGTTTAAACTCCAGGCCACGCACTTTCAGGCCATGGCGGATGATGACCCAAAGCGGTGTATGGCGGACCTCCTCCTTCAATGCCCGAAGGATCTCACCATGTGCATCTGTTCCATAGTCATCTTCAAGGGCCTTAAAGGTATCTGGCTGGGAAGCCTTGATAAAGGCGATGAGATGATCTTCAGCGAAATAATAGTCCGTGTCGGTGATTTCCGGCTGTTCCAGAACGGCGTACTTGTGCACGCGCTTCAGATACTGAGCGATATGCCGCTGAAACTTCTTCTCAGGACCCTGGAACATGAGATCCTCGCTATGCTTTCTCGTCCAACTGTGCCTTCAACTGCGCCTTCGTTGGCAGGTACAACTGGTACTTCCGGGCGAAGATCCGGCTGTGTTCAGGCAATGTGATCTTCACCAGGGAATCGTTCTTGCGCTTACAGAGGATGATTCCGACCGTCCTGCTTTCGTCAGCCATCTTCACGAAACGATCGTAATAATTGACATACATCTGCATCTGGCCCAGGTCCTGGTGGGTCAGTTCACCGATCTTCAGATCAATCAGAACATAACAACGAAGAATGCGGTTATAAAAAACCAGGTCCACCCGGAAATGCCTGTCATCAAAGGTAAACCGTTTCTGCCTGGCTTCAAAGAGAAATCCTTTGCCGAGTTCGAGGAGGAAATGTTCGATCCGGTTGATGATGGACGTTTCCAGATCGGTTTCGGAATAGGCGGATTCCTCCTTGAGTCCTAAAAATTCAAGGACATAAGGATCTTTCATCAGGTCTTCAGGCTTTTCCACGATCTGTCCGCGCTTGCTGAGATCGTGGACCTTTTTCTTGTCTCGACTTAAGGCAAGTCTCTCAAAAAGAGAGGAGTTGTACTGGCGGCGCAATTCACGAAGCGACCAGTTCTGGCTGCCGGATTCGATCTCATAGAACCGCCGCTCGTTTTCGTCATCAATGCCCATCAGGAAAACATAGTGTGACCAGTTCAGCGGAAAAACGGATGGAAAAATCCGAGACACTGTTGCGGATTTTCGTTCTGCCATAGTTTTAGCAGACAGTGTCTGCGAAATCTTCACTCCGGAAATACGCGACGGTGTCGCGTATTTCTGGTACATAATATAAAAAGCCCGCATCCGTTGTAGATTGTCCACGGAATAGCCCTTCCCAAACTCCGCTGCGAGCTTTTGCGAAAGCGACTTCAGCGTTTCTTCCGCATATTCCGCCCGCACCTTGCCGCGTTGCTCGTGTTCAACGATCCGGCGGCCGATCTCGAAATTCGTCCAGACCAGCGTTGCGTTCACCCCTCGTGCAACCGTCCGGCGAGATCCCAAAATCAGGTCTCGAATACCTAACCACAGCGATGCATCTGGTTGCCGGGTACCGGACTTTCGTTCTATCTTCTTCGGGCTGTTCGCCATAACAAACCCTTATTCTATTCGCCGCTTCCCCGTGGTGCATTGGTGAATTAACGATTTGCGGTATCTGTCCAGAGCCGCGATCTGGGCGTTGAGATTGCTCTTTAATGTCTGGTTTTCCTCAATCCTCCCCTGAAGGAACACTGATATCTGCTTTTGCTCGCGAACAGGCGGGACGATGATTTTAAATTTGCCCAAGTTCTCCTTGGTCAGCTTTGGTTGAGCCGACCCTGTCACATATAGGGAATAGTCAAGGTTCTCCAGTAGGTGAACGAAGTATTCTATGTCGCCAAATCGCGGCCTGAGGATGTGAGCGTGGTTGTTCACCCAGAACTTCCCGCTGGCGATGAAAGCGAGTGGAGAAGACCTTCGCAGAAGATTAGCACCGTCCTCAGCGATCAGGATGTATGTGCCATCGAAAAGGTAACCTTCGACTTTATCTATCACACCTGATGCACCGTAGTAATCATACACCTTGTCTATCATCTGTCCGCGCTCTTCTGCGCTCAGCGGAACGCGAATGGTGTTGAAGAAGTCGCAATAATCCTTGATTCGACACGTTTGCCAATGCGACGGCTTCTGTTTCACCCATTCAACACCGGATTCGCACAGTTCTGCTTTCTCATTCAGCCCATGGGTGACGGCTTTGTGGATGATGGATTTTCGGAGATCGTCAAGCACTTCCAGTTGCTGCCGTTTTGCCCCAATCGCCCTGTCAATGGCCGCACAAGCCTTGTCCAGATAAGTCGCGATCCGTCGCTGTTCAGCAAAACATGGAAAAACATAATGAGTCCGCCTTACCTCACTTCTGCTGATTTCTCTGAATGTTGTTCCAGAAGCGATGTTGGCAAACATGTCACCCAAATAGTCCTCAATCGCATACCGAAGGAATTCGTTGGAGGCACGTTCACAGACAAAAGAGACAAAGCCTTGGTTTGTGCAGAGCTGGACGCCTGCGATCTTAGCCACACCTATTGTTGCACGGCTTGCCATGACAACGGAACCCACCGGCAGGAGGGTAGCGGCACTCGCCCCTAATCCCTCAAGGGTTATCTTTCGCCGGGAGTTCGATATGACATTTGAGTCTTTGAAATCCTGAAAATCAGTGGGGGTGATCCACGTGATATCGCCGTCTTCCCAATAATCAGGATGAGAACTATCAGGAGTCCCGCCACCATAAATCGCCGGAATTATATCTTTAATTCTGTCGACCGTCCAAGAACTCGGGATGTCCCCGATCCAATCGAAACCACTTGGCTTTGTTCCTTCAATCAATAAACTCATAGTTATCCACCAATGCCTTTCAGCATTTCTGTGGCTTCCTTTTCCAGCTTCCAGAACTCCTTAAGCACCTCATCTGCTGGTTTGGGTGGTTCATAGCGATAAAAATACTTGTTCGGGAGGATTTCATAGCCGAGTTGATCGCTATCCTTCCATCGGATGATGGGTTTGCCGATCTCACGCTTCAGAAACTCCTCAATGTCTTCCCCGTATGGGATGTATTCGAAATCTTCAACATAATGACGGTGGGTAAAAGTGGTCTGGACATCCAGGTCTGCAAAAAAGCTCTTGATGTGGTTGCTCCTTTCGTCCCAGTCTTCGATTCCCTTTGTCAGCTTCTTTGCTTCTCCAATAAAGACTCTATTCACTTCGGCCCCGATTTTTTTCGTAAAGTTCTCTCCGGGTTTCAGGGTGAGATTGATTTCCCATTGTCCTTCTTCACCCTTTAAAGTCAAATGAAATTCAAGATCGCTTTCATAGAATTCCTGTTCCTTCTTGACGTTGGCTGGGGTTAGCGACTTCGTGAAAGGTTCTGTGATGTAAGCTGGCTGATCATTTTCATCCGTCTGCCAGAACACCACTCTAACTTTGTAGTAAGCAAAGTCCGTTGTTCTGAAGGTTTTGACATGCTCATCCAAAAAGCCCACTTCCCACCCCTTGCGGTGCCGCTCTTCAATCCATTGACGGTGCTCATCAGTCATTCGGTTGCGCTTGTTACCAAAGGACTTCGGCTCCTTCTCATATTGCTCGCGTGCATCGATAATCATAACCCGGCCTTTGTGAGATGCTGGCTTGTTGTTCGTGAGAAGCCACACATAGGTAAAAATGCCAGTATTGTAGAAAAGCTGGTCGGGTAACATAACGATAGCGTCAAGCCAGTCATTTTCGAGAATCCAGCGACGGATTTCGCTCTCGCCAGAGCCACAGTCGCCATTGCTCAGCGGACTCCCGTTGAAAATGATCGCAATTCGGCTGCCACCTTGGTCCACCGACTTCATCTTCGCCAGCATAGTCTGCAAGAACAGGAGCGCGCCATCATTCGTTCGTGGCATACCGGCTTTGTAGCGCGTGGATTGGAGCCTTCGCGCCTCTTTCTCATAGCCATCTTTTCCACCCCAGGTAACGCCAAAGGGGGGGTTGCTGAGCATAAAATCAAACCGGTCGTTTGGCCCTGCCAACTGATCCCCTGGCTCACGACTTTCCTTTGAGTGAGGGATGAGCGAGTTACCGAAAAAGATATAGGCATTCTTGTCGTTCTTGATCAGCATGTCGGCCTTGCAGATTGCGTAGTTGGCAGGCTGCAGCTCCTGCCCGTGGAGCGTTACGAACCGCTCAACATTGATCTTCTCCTCATCACTGGCCGCCTTCTCAAACAAGTGTTCCTTGGCAACGGAAAGCATCCCTCCGGTTCCGCAGGCCGGGTCATAAATCGAGATGTGCTTTTGCGGAATGGGAATGTCGAGCAGCTCTACCATAAGGCGGATGACTTCCCGCGGGGTGAAGTGCTCTCCGGCTTCTTCGCCGCTTTGTTCCGAGAATCGCCGGAGTAGCTCCTCGTAGACGTAGCCCATCTCAAGGTTGGAGAGTTCATCAGGACCCAAATTCATCGAAGCATATTGATTCAGAATTGGAGCCAGCCGTGAATTCTTCACCATCAGACCAATTGTTGCGCGATAATTGAAATGCTCAATAATCTCATCGATGTTTTTAGAGAAGCCATTGATGTAGGCACGATAATTCTTCTCTGCGAGCATCGGGTCTTCCACGCAGACTGCCTTCATGGTCCAGTTCGTCTTGTTCGAGAACGGAATCTTGTGCGGATTGCGTTCGAGGTCTTTGACTTTTTTCTGAAGTTCCTTGTCCGAAATTTTCGGATTCTTCCTCCTCATTTCCGCCGCCTTCTTCTCGCGCCAATCAATCAAAACACACTCAATCCGACGAATCACGATCGTCGGCAGGATGACATTCTGGTATTCGTAGGCCTTGAACTTGCCCCGGAGCCGTTCCGCCGACTTCCAGATTTCATTTGCCAAGTTGTTGAGCTTTGTCTTATTCAGAACAGTTGCCATGTTTCCTCGAATTTCTATTCAGCAGTTTTGCCGGGACGAATCCAACTCTATTATCGCTCACCTGAATAAATGCAAATCTCCATGGAAGCACTGCCAGTCTGTTCAATCACTCCCTAAAGTTGACCTCACTATATCAAAAATCTAATTTTATAGCAATTTTCTGAAGGGTCCAGCCTTGGGAAAGGCAGTGATCAGCAAACAGTAACCAGAAGACAGAAGGCCCTCCTACGCTGAAGCTTCGGAGGGTAAACAGTGGAAGGAAAGCATCCCCTTTTGAAGGAAAAGATCGCCATTTTTCGAAAGCGGGAATTCAGATTGCCTCCGGCCCAGAAGGGCCTCTGGCCCAGAGGGAAGAAACTGGATTCCCCCGTATCAAGTACGGGGCAGGCTTATCAAGTCCAGAATGACAAAATTGTAAAGTCATTTCTGAGACATTAGCCCAGGTTGGGTGCCCGTTGGATTTGCAGTATAGCATTTCGCGATGGCGACTGTACGCCGCCTATTTGGCCGAAAAATCTTTGGAATAGAGATGTTTCGCTTCGCTCAAAATGACAGGGAAGGAGGCCTTCTCAGGACTCTCCCGAACTCTCCGTTCGACGAGGGCAATCTCCTTCCCGAACTTCTTCAAATTTTCCTGGAGCAAGCCAGAGAGATTAACTATGTCATCCCAAAATTAACTATTGATACATCATCTTTTATAAAGTATTTTCGTTGACACCGGTGCATGGGTTGCCCTCGCTGACAGGGATGATGCCACCACTCAAAAGCTGCTTCGATCTATCCTACCCTTCTTAAGACTCAGAAAAGGTTAATGACAAGCAACCTCGTCATTGCGGAGTCATATATTCTTATTTTGAACGAATTGGGTCATCAGGCTGCTATTCATTATCTTGAGAGAATAAAGACAAGTCCGAGGATTCTGAAAATCTATTCAAATGAAGATTTAGAGTCAGAGTCTGAGGAGTTACTGATAAGATATTCCGACCAGGATTTCAGCTATGCCGATGCTGTCAGTTTCGCGATCATGAAAAGAGAAAAGATTAAGAAAGCCTTCTCCTTCGACGGCCACTTCTCGACCGCCGGCTTTATAAACATTCCTTGAGTAATGCCTACAATCCCAGAAAGGCTTTTTTAATGACCTCGGTATTGAGGAGATCTTTTCCTGTTCCCTGGTGGATCGTCCGTCCGGTCTGAAGGACATAACCTCTGTCAGACAATTCAAGTGACTCACGAACCTTCTGCTCAACGAGGAGGATCGTCTTCCCTGCCTCTTTCAATTTGGCCACGGCTTCCAACATCTCGTCCACCAGCTTTGGCATCAGGCCCAGAGAGGGTTCATCGAGCATGAGGAGTTTAGGATTAGACATCAACCCCCTTCCAATAGCGAGC
>Ga0315279_10006161_pt1 | contig 15242 bp, 14 predicted proteins | sample YL17G06_20_MG_FD_203694 | JGI IMG/M metagenome (GOLD analysis project Ga0315279, IMG submission 203694) | Sediment microbial communities from Yellowstone Lake, YNP, Wyoming, USA - YL17G06_20 | ecosystem: Environmental > Aquatic > Freshwater > Lake > Sediment | place: USA: Wyoming | collected... | reverse complement strand
TAACTTTATTTCTTTATACAGGATGTGCCTTTTTTTGTCACGAGTTAATTTGTCATCTCTTTAGCATAGTTTATGCCATATTTTGCCGCGGACGAGAAGTTTATGCTTGGCGTCAGCATTGTTGTATTGAAAAATCCTTCTGGTTATGAGATAATGTTTTTATCTGGTCGGTCTGTGTTATTGTGGATAATATTTTAACAGCTTTACAGAGAGAATTAACTTATGTCAGTATATTCAAAATCACTAAGAGAAGTAGTTACTATTTTACAACAAAAGGATTTAAAAACAACGTTACTTGGCATCGGTCCTATGTCGGAGATTGTGATCCGGGCAACTCTGGAACTGGCAAGGGATATGCAATTCCCCGTTATGTTCATTGCCAGCAGAAATCAGGTGGATTCCAATGAGCTTGGCGGAGGGTACGTCATGGGATGGGATCAGATGGCGTTCTCGAATGCTATCGGTAGCATTGCAGAACAAATCAAGTTTGATGGTTTGTTATATCTTTGCCGGGATCATGGCGGACCATGGCAGAGAGATAATGAAAAAGCCGATAAACTGCCATTAGAAGATGCTATGAAGAAGGCGAAAGCATCATATCTGGCTGATCTGAAGGCTGGATTCAATCTTTTGCACATTGATCCAACCAAAGACCCGCGCGTTTCTGGTGCAGTGCAGATGGATACTGTTATAGAAAGAACCATAGAACTGATAGGTTATCTTGAGGAACAGATTCAGAAATTAAATCTTCCGCTTGTGTCTTATGAAGTCGGTACGGAGGAAACTGCTGGCGGATTAATCTCCGATTCTGCTTTCGAGACTTTTATAGAGAAATTACTCAATGGACTTGATAAACGTTCACTGCCACATCCTGCGTTTATAGTTGGACAAACGGGAACTCTGGTCAAGATGAATAAAAACGTTGGTACTTTTGACGCTGAAACTGCCAGAAACCTTTGTCGAATAGCAAGAAAATACGGTCTGGGATTTAAAGAACATAATGCGGATTACTTATCGCCTGAAATTCTAAAGATACATCCCGATCTTGGTATCACAGGCGCAAACGTTGCTCCTGAGTTCGGTCTTGAAGAGACTATGGCTTTGCTGAAACTCGCTGAAATCGGATCGGATTCAGAATTCAAGGAAACCATCCAGAAATCCGCCTTTGAATGTAAAAGATGGAAGAAATGGCTGTTTAAGGAAGATGCTCACCTGACAGAAAAAGAGATTGCCAATATGCCCGAAAAACTTGCAGAGATAACCGCAGTCTGTGGTCATTACGTCTTTGATCATGACGACGTTCAGGAAGCACGAAGAAAGCTATATAAGAACGTAATTGAGCAAAAAATCACTGATTCACCTGAGACCGTTTTGATTGATGCAGTCAAAGCCTCGATCATGAAATACGTTGACGCTTTCAACCTGAAAGGGATTAACCAAAATCTAAAAAAGTGATCAGTAAACAGTATCGGTTCTTTGGTATTCAGTGTGGAAATGAACCTTACATCCATCTCAAATCCCCCCTGCCCCCTTTACTAAAGGGGGAGTTAGAGCCATTCCCCCTTTGAAAAAGGGGGTTAGGGGGATTTAAAATCTTTCAGGAGGAGGACATGAAGAAGACTGATCCATGGGAAAAGCACGATAAAAGCAAAAATCCATTCACTGTCAGGGCATTCATAGTTGGGATTCTAGGCACGCTTGCCATCAGTGTTGGAGACCAGTTTGGGCTGATGGTGATCCATGGGTCGTATATGTCTATTGACTTCAGCACGGCGGGTGCTGTTTTCATGTTCTTCGTCATTGTTTTTATTGTAAACACACTTCTCGGCAGAATACACAGAAGCCTTGCTCTAACCTCGTCTGAATTAAAGACTGTCTACGTAATGATGACAGTTGCGTGTGCGATCTCAACAATGGGTCTTACTGCGCAAATCCTCCCCATCATAGCCGCACCTTATTATTACGCATTACCAGAGAATAGCTGGGCTGAAATACTTCATCCACACATAAAACCATGGTTGGTTCCACAGGGACAGATGCAGATCAAGTATTTTTATGAAGGCTCGCCGGCATGGGAAAAAGGCGTACCATGGGGGATATGGATTCGCCCATTGCTGATATGGGGCGTTCTTCTATTATCTCTATACTTTGTGATGATCTGCATAATGGTTATACTCAGAAAGCAGTGGATTGATAGGGAACGTCTGGCTTATCCATTGGCACAGCTTCCTTTAGAGATGGTGAGAGATGATGGGAATTCAATATTAAAGCCGTTTTTTAAGAATCCAATAATGTGGATAGGGTTCGCTATACCTTTCCTTTTCGGTAGTATGAAAGGGTTGCATCATTATTTTCCATCCGTACCAAGCCTTGAGCTTGCACAGGGTGTTTCCATATTTCGCAATTCACAATGGTTTTCCTTTCGTTTGAGCTTTCCAATGATCGGATTCTTTTATTTGGTTCATCTGGACGCCGCCTTCAGCCTGTGGTTTTTCAATCTGTTGAGCCTTCTCGTCAGAGGATTGATGAATACTTTTGGCATCACAATGCGAGAGAGTCTTGGTATATATGGCTCACCATCACCGATATTTGCGCATCTCGGTATGGGAGCAATGATAACGCTTGTGATAGCTGGACTATGGATAGCGAAAAGCCATCTTAAAGATGTATTCAAAAAGGCGTTTGTCGGCGATCCAAAAATTGATGATTCAGGTGAAATATTGTCTTACAGAGCTGCGGTTTTTGGAACAATTTTAGGCTTGATCATCATGATCGTATGGCTATATCTATCGGGTATACCGTTAATCCCCGTATTACTTTTCATATTCGGAGCAATGCTTTTATTTATCGGATTGACGAGGGTAGTCTCCGAAAGTGGTATGGCGGAGGCTGTGGCTTCTACTATATCATCATCATTCGTAGTATCAGGTATTGGCTCAAGCGCACTAGGACCGGCTGGACTCACAGCAATGAGCTTGACTTACATTTGGTCGGCGGATCTCAGGACGTCTGTTATAGCGTCTACCGCTAACAGCCTGAGAATAATGGAAGGAGAGACTAAACGCAAAAGACCTTTATTCTGGGTAATGATGCTGTCAATAATCGTCACGCTAGTATCATCTATATGGCTATTGCTGACATTGGCTTATTCACGAGGCGGGATAAACTGCAACGACTGGTTCTTTGTAGGCGGGGCAAGGGCGCCTTATGAATTTTACGTCAGCAAGATTCTCAATCCCACTGAGCCAAACTGGGCTGGATGGTTTATAACTACTGGTGGTGCTATTGGTATGCTTTTACTGATGTTTATGAGAGCAAAGTTCCTCTGGTGGCCTTTCCATCCCATCGGATTTGCCATAGGTCCTATATGGATAATGGATCAGATATGGTTTACCGTGTTTCTTGCATGGCTGATTAAATTTATTATTGTTAGATATGGCGGATTAAAGCTTTTTCAACGATTTCGACCATTTTTCCTTGCCCTTATACTTGGACAATTCACCTGTAACGGAGTATGGATAATAATAGATGCTATTGCAGGCGGTAGAGGTAATCAGATTTTCTGGATATAAATTATAATTAGCCACTGATAAACGCGGATTGTTTGAGCATATAGGATTATAAGACAATATCATTTTCTTTTCTTCATCTGTAATTTGTCGCATTGTTTATTACCCTTTATAATGCTGTTAGCCTTTCTTGAATCCATGAGTTTACTAATGCTTCTACAGACACTCCATGTTCTTTTGCTTGTTTTTCCAAAAGGAACAGTAAGTCATTTTCAATAGCGATAAAAGTTGTATGCCCTCCCGGTATATATTCTAGTTGTATTACATGAGATGGATAATCAGCAACGCTATGATTATCCCAAAAATCTGAGGCTTGATCTATTGTCATGTCATCAGGGATTGGCTTTTTTTTACTTGCCATATTGTTTGCGCTCCTTTCTATCCATATCTCGTGCACTTATAACTAATGCACTATTACCAAATTTTCTAATAAAAATAACTGTAACATAACGACCTGAATCAGTTTGACCATAAGCTGAGTAAACGTGTTCATCCTCAATTTCTCCTTGTTCCAAGAACCGATATTGAGGATTATTAATAAACACTTGCTCAACTTCATCTTGAGCAATATGGTGTTTATTTGCTAGTTTGTCTACAATTTTTTTTAGCCATATTATGCCAGCAACATTCATTTAGATATCTCGTATTAGATATTATGTTAGGTTTCGTTCCTCAACCTAACCTACCTACTTTGGATGATTCGCTATCCCACCAAATAAACGCATGGGTATCAAGGAGTAGTTTCATACTTCAGCCATCCAGAATTCGTCTGGTAATGGTTGATCAAAGTCATCACTCGTCCAGATCGCACCGCTATGCAAATTCGGTAAACGTGATGAAGTGGATGACGAAACCGGAACCAAACGGGCAATGAATGTGCTACCTTCCATTAGAATGATCTCCGTGCTTACCATTGACAGTAGCTTCGTCCATTGTGCTTCATTTATATCAACTGTTTTAATTAGCATTGCTCATTCTCCAATCTATTTACAAATATTGTATTATGATCATAGCATGATGGTCTGAGTAAGTCAAGAAAATTGAAGAAAAAACTGAGTATCTATGGTTTGACAACGGTTTCGCTATAATGACTGTTGTTTTAGATTGACGTTGAGTTTCGTTCCTCAAACCAACCTACGGACTATTGCCTTCCATTTGATCCTTTGGCATTTTAACAATGCCAATCAACTTATCTATCAACCCCAAACATTCTTGTTTTATATGTTCTGTCTCATTTGCTCCTGAATAGCCAAATGCTTTCGCTATGCTACTAGGATCATGGGAATGAGCAGATTTGTTGCGAGCTTTATTTAACTTTCTGGCTAATTTAAACCATTCTTCGTCTAAATTGCTTAACCCATTCACCCATCCTTTATTTACACAATATCGTTGTTTTGATGATAATACATTTAGTGGCTTACTAGAAGAATACAGCCAAGTTTCTTGTTGACTTTTTCGGGAAAGCTGTGGATAATACTTTTGATAATAGTCCTCTTCTACTTCCAAAAATTTTTTATGAAAATCAGGATGTTCTTTTTTAATGAAAAGCCAGAATCCAAATGACACTTTTATTAAATGTGATATTGGATTTTCATTCAGAGATCGCTGTATAGTAAGAATCCTTTCCAATAAACGTAAACAATTCTCAAAGCTAGGCAAAAGTTCATTTTTGAGGTCAAAATCCTTTTCCTCATTATTGAATTCATCAAGTTCCCATAAATTTGACAATACCATACGCACGAAATAATCAAGTATAAGCCAAGTTTCTAAAACTATCTCTCTGACATTGGATGATTTTTCTATAGAATTGAAACACTCAATTACAACTTTAGTATACTCATCAATGTTGAGAAAGCTGCCAAACCAAGGAGCATTTTCTCGCATAGAAATGGTATCAGAAAGTCCAATAAGTTCTTCGTTTTGTTCCATATATATCTTTATCTCCATTTACCAATTATGCAGTTGCGATCACCAATGCGTAGGTTAGGTCGAGGAACGAGACCCAACTATTAGAATTCTCAATTGAAGATAACGGATAATGCAGTATAACCCAGTGAAACATTGTTCAGTCAAAGCATCAAGAGATCAGGAGTATTCCAGTTTCCGTCGATATGTGCAAATTGACATGTATGATGAGAGAGTAAGTTGGGTCTCGTTCCTCGACCTAACCTAAGGACTCAAATATAACCTCTAGGTAATCACCTTCGCTGTCATACCATATTTTTACTGCTTTTGCCATAAGATAGCACCTCATAGAGAAACACAATAATCATAGTCATTAGCAAATAGCTATATATTCGGTAGTTGGGTTTTGTTCCTCTACCCAATTTACGGTCTACAACTTTATTCCCAACGCCATAGTGAGTGTATGGCCAATTACAGAAATAATGACTCCTGGAACCCAAGTGTTTATGAACGAACGATAAACTTTACAGAGTCTATCATGATTCGGAGATTGTGATTTAGGTTCATTAATCATCGTTTGCAATTGATTGACTAGCCAAGCCATTTCCTGTTGCTTTTTTTCATCTGCGGATTTATGCGCAATTTGAATGTTAGCGCCAGTCACCGACGATTGAAAACCTATAGTGTTTGACCCTGGTTCACCACCTTTAGCATTGACATAGAGTGCTGGTCCCTCTCCTGTATTATTTACGGTAGTTCCTATAATTTTGATTTCTAAGTGAAACTGACCTGGATCACTTTTGATTGAATCCACAATTGCTTGAATTATCGAAGTAGCTTCAGTTTGATTCATTGATTGTTCCCTTTCGATAGTTGACGACTATCCGTAGTTTAGCGCGCAATGTTAGGTGCATTTTTAACATTAGAAACCTATTTTCAATTGTGAATTACTGTCATCTTGTTTTACTGCTGTTTTCAAAACTTCATGGCTCAACGGTAATTCTAGCCGTTTTTCCTGCTCAATTAACTCTTGGACAGTCACGATTTGTATTTTGTCATAGTTTTTGCCCATCAGCGGATTGAAGTATAAACCAGCTTTTGAGGCTTCTTCCTTCATCGGTTTTGTTGGGTCCTCCAAAGTAATCAAGGTAGCCATTTTTGCATTTTCACGCTCCATGTCACCATGCAAAGTAGCAATAACAGACCGATTTACACCGCCTGATTTGACCTGTATTACCATTCGTTCTGTAGTATCTGCACCAGTGGCAAAATAAACAACGCCATCAATCCCTTTATCTGCTCCCTTCTTGGTGTTGATAACTGCACGATTTTTTGTATAAGTCAACACTGCCCATTTTTCAAACTCTTTTCTTACTCGATCATCTTGACGAGTGGCAAGGGCTTTTGCGGCTTCTATGTCTTGTGGGATACCATCAACTTTGATACTTTTCAAAACATTTTCACCAAAAGACTCCATACGCCGAAGTATCAAACCAATGCTGTGATATGTGATGTCAATTCCGATCCAATTTCGTTTAAGCCTTTCTGCAACTGCAACGGTTGTCCCACAACCACAGTAAGCGTCTAAAACTGTATCACCTTCATTACTACTAGCTTTGATAATTTTTTCTAGCAAAACTTCTGGCTTTTGCGTTGGATATCCCAAACGTTCTTTTGCCGAAGGTGCAATAAAAGGAATTTGCCAAACATCATTGTCTCTAACTCCTTTTTCATCCAATGTTCCATCACTGACCAATACTGGCGCTTCACCCTTTTTAAATCTATGTAAAACGCCTTGTTTTTTTCGTTCAACAGACCCTTCTGTATAATCAATATACAGGGGGTTGAAGATGTAATCTTTGCCTTTGGTATAGAAAAATATTGTGTCATGAAGTTGCTGAAACTTTTTTGCTTTACCAGTCCATCTCCGATAATGCCAAATAATCTCATTTTTGAAGTCGCCACCTTGACCACAAAATACAGCGTCAAGCACAAGCTTTTGATAATGACTAGCGGTAGGGTCACAGTGAAGATAAAAACTACCAGTAGGTTTCAAAACTCTACAAATTTCAGTCACTCTCAAAGTCATACTGACTAGATAAGCCAGTAAATCACTTTTTCCTAAAATCAATTCCAGTCCTCTAATAAGTTCAATAGATTGACGAGTAAAACGTCCCTCAAAATTGTTTATAATTTGCTGATGACCTTCGATTGCTCTTGTATCCCATTTCCAAGTATCAATAAATGCTTGTGCCTGTGCCTTATCTTGCTCTCCGCCGATATTGTTATAAATCTGAAAGTAACTGCGCTTGGAATTAAAAGGCGGATCAATGTAGCAAAGGTCTATCGTTTCATTCTGAATCTTGTTGCGTAGAATTTCGAGATTATCACCGTAATAAAGTATTCCCATTCGATTTCCTTTTGTGAAAGAGCAATCGTCCACCTAGTTATTATACAGATATTTTTCTTGATAATATCCCGATTGGAAATATTATACAACACCCTTGATAAAACCAGCCAAAACAAGTAAAATATTATAAGTCAAAATTTCACAATCAATTATACAATAGTAACTATCAAAATGCAAGTTATTCTGGAAAAGTGTTATAAATGCAATGAATATATGCGATTAGGAAAATCGCATGAATCTTATATCCAACGACTGAAGCTCATTGGTTTTACGATTCAAGGATCATAAAAAGAGCATGAGAACACTTATTCAAGCGGAGTAGCATGGCTTCAGCCTGCATTAAATATAAACTTTTGCGCCGAAAACGCAAGCTAAAGCTGTGCTACTCCGTACTATTGCAATTTTCATTCCCACACTAACTCCCAAATCATTTCTATTTGGTTTGTAAAGTGTTATCATAATAATGAACCATGCTAGATGGGTGTTTCATTATCCTGAATTTTGTATCTTTTCCGTGAAAATCCGTGTTTCATCCGTGGCTCAAATTCCTGATTTAAAAAGGGAGAATGTCAATGTTTCAATACAATATACTGCGTGACAGCGATATAGAGCAAATTGGAGAGAGTGTTTTTAAGGTACTGGAAAAGGTAGGCGTATTATGCCAGAATCGTGAGATACTGAAAGCGTTAGAGGAAGCTGGAGCAAGGGTTGACTATTCAAACGAAACTGTTTTTTTTACAAAACGAATGTGTGCAGAATTATTGGAACAGATCAGAAAGGAAAATCAATCTTCCGCTGACAATGTTGCAAGGAAATTTGAAAAACCACCTCTGGCTGATCTCGGAACTCAGGTCGCACAATTCGTTTATGATTACGGAAACAAACAGCGCCGAAGCGGAAATATCAAAGATTTTATTGATCTTATAAAGTTGGGCGATACTTTGCATCCAGAAACGTCTGTAGGTCACTCTCTATTGCTTACTGACGTAGCGCCAATGATTGAGCCATTAGAAGCGGGGATGCTACTTGCAGAATATGCGCACATACCTGCGCCAGCGTTTGCGTGGAACGTTCAGCAAGCGGATTATCTCGTTGAAATGGGTGAGATATTAGGACTCTCTGACTGGTTTACGTGGGGAGCGGTCTGTTTCTCTCATCCGTTCCGTTTTGATAAGGACGTTGCGGATAGGTTTGTTCGTATCGTGAGATCAGGACAAAGTGCTGGACTAACTGCCATGCCTGTCGCCGGTGTTACTACGCCTGTTACGGTTGCTGGATTCGTTACTGTGGCGACAGCGGAGATATTTGCTACGTGGTTGTCTGCCCGTGCATTGAATCCCAATGTCCCTCTTGGTGGTTCTATATGGGGCGGTACGATGGATATGAAAACCGGGGAAGTCAGCTATTCCAGCTTTGACGCTATGTTTTACTCATTCGCACTTTCTGAATTCATTCGTAAATGGTCAGGCAAGTTTATCCAAGTCGGCGGTGGTGAATACAGTGATGCGAAGTATCCGGGGTATTACGCCGCAATGGAAAAGGCGTATAAAGCTATGACTATCACCTCTTTTACTGGTGTTCATCCGTCCATTGGTCAGGGTATGCTGGAAAGTGGAAAAACTCTTTGTCCTGTTCAATTATTGCTGGAAAGAGAGCTTGGGATAGGTGTCCAGTTCTTTGGCAGAGATGTTGACGTTTCTGATGAGACAATATCGCTTGAAGATATACTTGACGTAGGCATCGGCTTCGATAAGAGTTATCTCAATACTGATAAGACATTGTACCAATTCAGCGAAAATTTATGGTGTCCGCAACTAATGGATCGCTCAGGCTGGAATGGAGAGGAAACAGATGAAGCAGTTTTGCAGAAAATGCAGATCAAAGTCCATGAACTCATAGCAAGCTACAAAAAGCCAGAGATTGATCCTGACAAATTGACAAAAATGCGAAAGGTTGTTGAAAGAGCGAAAAAGGAAATTAAGTAATTCAATATGAAAATACTCTGGTTGGGTTTTTATAAACTTCTATTGATTTCGCTTCACAATAATGCTATAATTCCACTGAAAGAAATTTTTAATTTGATAAAACATGAAAGGAGAATTATTCAATGAAGTGTGAGAAAAGATTCGTATTCAACAGTCTGCTGATTTTGTTCATACTTACAATAACGATTTGTAGCACCGTACAGGCAGGGGAATGGAAGCTTTTATTTCAACCGCCACAAGGGACACCCGCAGGCTGGATAAATCAGCTAATAGTGCATCCAACAAAATCGAACGTGCTTTTTGCGGGAACTGAAGGCGCTGGAATTATTGTCAGCCAAGATGGTGGAAAAACATGGGCACAAAAGAATCAAGGTTTTGGTACTGTAGAAGAAGGCACGGTCTCTGGTTTTCAGATAAGGTGCATAGCAATTGATCCAACTAAACCCGATACGATTTACGCTGGTATGGCGGCTTTTGGAGTTTATAAAACTACCGATGCTGGAAATAAGTGGGATACAGTAAGCGAGGATACCCTCGAGGATACGTTTACAAAGGCTTTGGCTATACATCTATCGAATCCTAATATAATATATCTTGGTAATGATAATAATGGAGGTATTCATCGCTATAATAATCAAACAAACAAATGGCAGGCAATCAGCGCAGAAGAATTACCGAATCAAACTATCAATGCTATCGTAATGGATCCAAAAGACCCAAAAATAATATACGTTGCTACGAATGGATTTGTCGGAAAAACCATAAATGGCGGAGATAACTGGAAAGTGTTATCCAATGGACTTACAAATAGATATATTTTATGCCTTGCGATGGATCCAAAGGACTCGAAGGTGCTTTATGCAGGTACAGATGGTGGTGGGCTTTTTAAGACTGCGGACGGAGGCGAGAAATGGGAAGCTGTTGGCGGAAATATCTGGATGACAAAACCTGCGGCAGAAGACCTTGCGGCACCCGGCGCAGCAGATGTAGAGTCTACTCTAGTGGTGTCGTCAGTAGTTGTAAATCCTGCTAATAGCTCCATCGTTTATGCCGCTAACCCATCAGGTGTATTCAGAAGCGCAGATGCTGGTCAAACGTGGGTGCAGATAAATACAGGACTAACCAGCACAGTGATCAAAAATTTGGCAGTGAATAATACTAAACCAGTTATTGTTTATGCTAGTACATCCGATGGCAAATTCTTTGCCTATTCAGAAGAATAATATGTTTTCAAGGTCCCCGATATTTGATTTTGATGATCTTATAAATGTCGATGAAAAAATTATCATGGATGCTATTACAAAAGCGAGTAATGGCGACGTTGCTACCGCTTTGATAGATGCCTCAACAGCAGTAAAAGCCCTGATATTTAAAAACATGCCTATGCGTAGATCGCGCATAATAAGGGAAGAGGTCAATAACCCACGACTAAAGCTCGTGGGCTTGTGGTGAAATTTAGACACAGGCCCTTGTTGACTAGCCTAAGTCTTTTCTGTTCTTCCGTTACTCGGCGGAACGAGAACTGACTACGTTGTTTTGGTCACGACACCTACGAATATTTAGTCTAGTTCGTGGCAACTGTCATCTAGTATTAAAAGTCCTGAGAGGTAGGGACGGTGTGCTAGATGTAAAAAGCCATTACAACATTGGCGAAGACTACTAACAGGTTTGGTAGTTCCTGACAAGATATTCTCTTGTGTCAAAACTACCACTTAACTTTTAATATTAAAAAGGAGAAGGCAATTCCTCCAACGACTAAAGCTCGTTGGTTTCCTTGCCAACAAAGATCATGAAATTTGCTAGAAAAGCATTGTATCTAGTGATTGTTTTAACTATAACTCTGTATGCGTCAAGTATTCTCGTCGGTTGCGGGGGAAAACAGCAAAGTTCTGCTGTCGCACCATTTCGTCCACCCAGCACAACAAGCTCTGATGGAAAGATGACTCTTGGCATTATGTATTTTGATAACAATATAATGAGCAAGGATCACGATTCCCTTGACCGTCTGCGTATGGGGATAGTCGGCGCATTGATAACCGAATTATCTAAGGTACAGAAACTGACCGTAGTTGAAAGAGAAAAGGTGGATGCCCTTCGTGGTGAAATAGAGATGCAGTGGAAAGGTGATGGTTTCGACCAGCAGACAGTACAGAAATTCGGAAAGCTACTTGGGGCGCAGGCGCTGTGTTTCGGGTCATTCATGGATACACCCTTTAGCTCTGGCGGTTGCTCAATGCCCTTCTACAAAAAAAGCACAGGCGAGGGTCAGATGCGAATAGACGCCCGTATAGTCGTAGTCGAAACCGGCGCCATACTTAAAGCAGAAGAAATAACGGGACAAAAGCAGGAACTTTTCAGGCTTATCAAGCAATTGGGTCTGAAAGTAGCAGACAGACTCGAAACCAACCTCGGTGTGAAGGTAACCCCCGCTGATAAAAAAGCTATAAAGACGGAAGATACGGTCTATACTACCATCAGCCTGGTCAAATACGAGGATGCAAGAGATACAGAGAAAAAAGCTCAGATTTCCCTTGAAGATGCGAGTAAATTAAACGATACTTTAAGAGAAGCGAAGGAATTGGAAGCTCAAAGGCTGTTTGATGATGCTAAACGTAAATATGAAGAGGCTTTGTCCATTAGCCCTGAATATGTGGAAGCCAAGAAGTCTATTGAAAGGCTAAATCAGGTAGGGGCAATGTAAAGTCCATTTCTCGTTCCGCCGAGTAACGGAAGAACAGATTTCACGGTTGTGCTGAACCAATGATGACGAACACATCAAGTATCGGCTCAATAGGGTCGTTGGAGTGGATTCTGATTATGCCTGTTATGGGAATTGAGCGATCTACTTTTGGTATAAGACGGCGATTTATCGAAACGAAGAATTCAGGAGGGGCGTTCTTCCGTTTTTTATATTTTAAGCTTATCCATTTTTGTTCTTCGCTAATCTCAATTTTCTTTAGCTCTAACTTCCCGTTGCCCATGTTTCTTATGGTCAGCGGGAGCGTTTTTCTCTTCCAGTCTCCACCGCCAAAATTAAGCTCATCTACTGCAACGTGTGGGATAAGTACCCTTCCCCGAACAGTAACTGACTCACTTAGAGATGAACTTTGATCAATCACTTTTATAGTTGCTTCAAGGTCACGATCGGATTCCAGATACATTTTGTCCCAGTCAATTTTAGCGTTCAGTGTTTGCCTGCCAGATAATGTAACATCCAACCACGTAGGTAAGCCCGTAGGTGGCCCAAGTTCTATTTTTGCACCGTCATTGCGCCTTGCCCTTACGTTTTGCTCTTTTCGCTCATTTACCCATATAACACCGAAGTCTATCTCTTTGGGTTCAACATCCATAGAAACAAGCTGGAAACTCAACGGTACGCTGTATTTATCCCTGCCGTAAATGTGATCATTTGTCAATAGCGTTATGACAGATTTATAGTCACCGGGTAAAAGCCTTTCCGCATCCACCGGTATAAATGTCTCTATTTCTATGCCTTCGGGAATTTCAAATCTATCGGGTCTGAGCCATGGAACATCTACTATTATGTTGCCAGATAAAGTTCCAATACCAACGTTCTTTATTCTCAGAGAACCCGCTATCTTTGAGCCACGAAATACAGTACCAAGTGGAAGTTCTTGAGGGGAAACATCTGCGACAGGTCCATAAGCGATGCCCTTTGCTTGTATCCTTATGCTTCCAGTCTGACGGGATTTAACTTCTACGTCTATACGAAAAGAATTCATACCGAGAGTCATTTTTTGCGGTACAATATAGACATTAACCTGCTTTTTCTCTCCTTTTTCCAGCCAGAACTCATATTCAGTAAGATTTATACCTTCTGTCGGGATCAGCTTGACTTTTAACGATTTAGTTCCGACGTTGGTGAGAATAAAATCACGATTGTACCGATTAAGCGTAAGTTTTGAGCAATTACCATGTTCACCGATAACAACCATCTGCTGGTTATTTGGATCAGGGAATTCCCGACCATCAACGCTAAATTGATAAAGATATTCTCCATCCTCAAGTGGTAAAATTGTGAAAAATACACCATCAACTTGACTCATGGGTATACGACCTAATTCCCAGTTCGTGAAATCACCTTGAAGATATACTAAATCCTCTGAACCACCAGTAAAAGTGAATTCAGCTTCCTTATGTAAAGTAACTGATCCGAAATCTAATACGTCTGTTGACGATACTACCAGAGCAGAATCCTCTTTTGGGATACGGACACTAACAGGGATTTGATGAGTTGTCTTTGCATCCTGCATAGTCTGGATCGTAATTATCCCACTATGCTCTCCTGCGGGTAGCTTTTCTTTTTCGATCTTGATTTTTATTAAAAATGGATCATCAGAACATTCAAGGACTTTTTTATCTCCACTGTCATCAATCTTTATCCAGTCCACATCAGAAGAGATGCTAGATATTATTAATAAGCCAGTACCAGCGTTGCTTATACTTAAACTAATTTCTTCGGGAGTATCAAATTCAGTTAAGTCAATGACTTGCGTTTGTTCTTCCGTCACTCGGCGGAACGAGAGTTGAATAAAAGCGTAAGGTTCTTCGATGGGTTTTAGGGCAGTATCGTCCTCAATCAGGATGGGGGCATTGATCCTGTCGCTTATTTCGAGGTATTTATCTATGAGTTTGCGTTTTCCTTTTAATTCGTCTTTGTTGCTGAACATTAGAATTTGAATATTCCCCTCAATGTTAATCTTTGAAACATTATTCTGCTTTGTTCCATTCCTTAATAATCTCGTCAATATCTTCTTCTGAAATTGGTTGACCGCCTTTAGCAATTCCCCTTAAAGAGATTCGTTTTCTCTGATGTTCTTCTGGATGTTCCCCACCATTCCCTTTTAGATTCCGATCCACGTATTCTTTAATGCTTTCCTCTGGTATTCGTACAGCACGTCCCACCTTTAGATATTTAATCTCACCCTTACCAACAAGCCTGTGGATAGTCATTCGACTGACTGATAACGTTTCTGCTACCTCATTCATAGTCATAAACTTCATTCTAAGTCACCACCTTATCTATTCCACAATAGCTGGGTCTCGTTCCTCAACCAGCCTATCCACTTATAGATAATATATTGACAATACTCGAAAATCTCTTAAAATCACTTATATTATGAGTAATCAAATTGCGAATACCATATACTTGCATAGTTGCTATAATGTTAGCATCATGAACCTGATTCCCTCCAACATTGAAACGTTCAATCAACGTTAAAAGTACGGTAGTGCTATACACGTAATGCTTTATCAAGATTATAGTGACAAATGAAATATTTGATAGCGCCAATGTGATTACTAAGCTTCTTGGAGAATGAAAGTGCCTGCCTGACTAAACGTGATATCCGC
>Ga0315279_10006160_pt1 | contig 15245 bp, 12 predicted proteins | sample YL17G06_20_MG_FD_203694 | JGI IMG/M metagenome (GOLD analysis project Ga0315279, IMG submission 203694) | Sediment microbial communities from Yellowstone Lake, YNP, Wyoming, USA - YL17G06_20 | ecosystem: Environmental > Aquatic > Freshwater > Lake > Sediment | place: USA: Wyoming | collected... | reverse complement strand
CTGTGAGGCGTGCGTTCACCATAATCCAGTGATCGCCGATATGCAGATGGGTGAGGCGGTGTCTGATCCGGCCCCTGAGGATGCCTTCGCCCTCGTGTGCGAGATGGAGGCCCTGAGCGCCGAGGAACGCTGGGCGCGCTTTGAGGGCGAGCTGCGGCGCTGCAACCTCTGCTACGCCTGCCGCAATGCCTGCCCGCTCTGCTATTGCAACATCTGCTTCGCCGACCGCACCATGCCCCGCTGGGTCAACCAGACCCTTCGCCCGGAGGATGTGCAGTTCTTCCAGATCATCCGCACCTTCCACTTGGCGGGGCGCTGCGTGGGCTGCGGCGCGTGCACCCGGGCCTGTCCGCAGGGCATTAACCTGCGCTTGTTCCTGGACAAGCTACGCGCGGATGCCCTGGAGCTATACGGCTACGAGGCCGGCAGCGATCCGAGCGCCAGGCCGCCGCTGACTACCTATCGCGAAAACGACTATAATGACTTTATCATGGGTTAGGTCTTCTGGCAGCATTCACCTGGCCGCTGGCTCATGACGAGAGGATGACAACGTGGACGTATCTGTAGTACCCAAAGACCAAGTTGGTGCGCTCATAGACTGCCTGATGAAGGAGTATCGCCTCGTCGCGCCCGTCAGGCGCAGCGGCGAATTGCGTTTCGACCAGGTGACTTCCCCTCAGGACGTAGTGCTCGACTACCGCAACACCGCCAAAGCCCCCAAAGCGGCGCTTTTTCCTCAGGTCGAGTGCATGATGCGTTTCGACCAGAAGCTGGACCACCTGAATGAGGTGAGAGAGGTCACCGAAGATACGACCCCCACGATCATCCTGGGCATTCGCCCCTGCGACGCGCGCAGCTTGCTCCTCTTTGACAAGGTGTTTATCGCCGACAAGTATGCTGACCTGTACTACCAGGCGCGGCGCGAGAACACTCTCATCTTCGCCCTGGCTTGTGACCATCCGCGGCCAACCTGCTTTTGCCACGCCTTCGGCAGCGGTCCCTATGACCGAACGGGCACTGACGTATTGCTGCGCGATGCCGGGGATGCTTACCTCCTTGAGTCGCTCAGTGAGCGGGGTGCCAAGGTGCTGGCAGGGTTGGCTCTCCTGCCGGCAGATCAAGCTCATCTCAAGCAGGCCGAAAAGGTCGAGGCCGAAGCCCAGGCGCGATTGAGCGCCATCGAGCCAGTTGAGGGCATCCGAGAGATATTGGCCTCTCTCTTTGATAGCAAGGCGTGGACGCAGATCGCCGAAAAGTGCATCGCTTGCGGCACCTGCACGTTTGTCTGTCCTGGATGCTACTGTTTCAATATCGAGGATAGGGTTCTGGCTCATGGCGGAGAGCGCGTGCGCGCCTGGGATGGGTGCATGTTCCCTAACTTTACCTTACATGCTTCCGGGCACAACCCGCGCCCGGATCAGGCCTCGCGCTGGCGTCAGCGCACCATGCACAAGTTCGCTTACCTGCCCCTCAACGTGGGGCTATACGGCTGCGTGGGCTGTGGGCGCTGTATCCTGAGTTGTCCGGTGCGCCTGGACATCCGCGAGGTTTTGCGGCAGGTACGCGCCGCCTACGCCAGCGAGTCCGCGGCCAAGGTTCAAGCTAGTGTCCAGGAGTCAAAATGAGCGACACTCTACTGTGCACCTGTGGTTATCGCGTCATTACCAATCCATATCTGCCCATGAACATGGTTGTGCAGCGCATCGTGGACGAGACCGATGATCGCACCATCAAGAGCTTTGACCTGGCCTTTGCGCGACAGGAGGATGCGGAGAGCTTTAGCTTTACCCCCGGCCAGTTCTGCGAGCTTTCCGCGTTTGGCCAGGGAGAGGCCCCCTTCGGCATTGCTTCCTCGCCTACAGAGTCTGGCTTCCTGCGCTTCACCATCAAGAAGGCCGGCGTGGTGACCTCAAAATTGCACAGCCTCAAGCCCGGCGACATCATCGGCATGCGCGGGCCGTTGGGCAACTACTTCCCCTTTGAGTTCATGCGCGGCAAAAACATAGTGGTTATTGGCGGGGGGTTCGCCTTTACCACTTTGCGCTCACTCATTGTATACTTACTGGAGGGCGGTGAGCGCGATCAATATGGCAAGATCACCGTCATTTACGGCGCGCGCACGCCCGGCCTGCTGATGTACCAGAGCGACCTGGTGGCCTGGGAGGCGCGCGACGATATCGAGATGGTGCAGACCATTGATGTGGCTGTGCCCGGCTGGACGCGGAAAGTGGGATTCGTCCCCAACGTCACCGAGCAGGTAGCGCCCTCGGCCGTAAACAGCGTGGCCATCATCTGCGGCCCGCCGGTCATGATCCGCTTCACCTTGCCGGTGATGACCAAGCTGGGCTTCCAGAAGGAGCAAATCTACACCTCCCTGGAAAATCGCATGAAGTGTGGCATCGGTAAGTGTGGCCGCTGCAACGTGGGCCCAAAATACGTCTGCCTGGACGGCCCGGTCTTTAGCATGGCGGAGTTGGCCCAGTTGCCACCGGAGTACTAAGGAGGTCTGGCCTCATGTTTATCGAAAAGACGGTTACCGAATTCCTCGACGCCCTGGCTTCCAAGGAGCCGGTGCCTGGCGGGGGCAGTGGCGCGGCATTGGGGGCTGCCTTGGGGGCGTCCCTGGTGAGCATGGTCTGCAACCTCACCATCGGCAAAAAGGGTTACGAGGCCGTGCAGGAGGCTATGTCCGAGATCCTCAAGAAGAGCGAGGCTCTGCGGCACGAGCTGCCTCAGCTCCTGGAGAAAGATACCCAGGTCTATGGCCAGGTGATGGCCGCCTATCGCCAGCCCCAGAAAACGCCGGAGCAGAAGCAAGCCCGCGAAGTGACCATGCAGGCCGCGCTCAAAGACGCGGCCGAAGCGCCCTTGGCCATCGCTGACCGCTGCGCGCAGATCATCTCCCTGGCCTTGCCGGCGGCGGAAATGGGCAACCAGTGGGCCGTGAGCGATGCAGGGGTGGCGGCGCTCTTGGCCGAAGCCTCCATGCACGCGGCGCTGCTCAACGTGTATATCAATCTGGCCAGCATCAAGGACGAGACCTATGCGCAAAAGGCTCGCGCGCGCGTCCAGGCCATCACCGGCGGCAAGACCGAGCTCAAGGAGAAGGTGATGGCCATCGTGCGGCAAAAGATTGGGGCGTGACTCGTGGGTGTGAGTCTAGGGCTGTGAGCGATCTCTCTCTGGGGCGTAGCTGCGCCAGTGGAGGCAAATTGTATGAGAAAAGACATCATTCTACGGGTAGAAATAGTGCGCGAAGGGGACCTGTTTGTGGGGATTTGCCCCGACCTTCAGATATCCAGCTTTGGTGAGACTATTGAGGAGGCCAGAAGGTCAGTTCGGGAAGCTGTTGAGGCGTTTATCGAAGAGTGTGAATCCATGGGCACCCTGGAGGAGGTTCTGGAGGAGGCGGGCTTCACTCGGGACTCTGGTCATTGGCTGCCTCGGCAGCCCGTGTCGGCCGAACTTGTGCCAATCGGCTGAGTTTTACTATGGTCCCGCGCAAGATCACCCCAATTCCATACCAGAAGCTGGTCAGGGTTTTTGAGCTCGATGGCTTTACCGTGGTGCGCCAACGAGGTGATCATCTGGTCTTGACCAAACCCGGCGTGAAGCGCCCGTTGGTCATCAAGAGGAGCCCGCACGAGGTGCCCGTCACGCATATCCTGACGAACCTGCACACAGCCCAAATGAGTCGTGAGCGTTACTTTGAGCTACTTGATATGGTCTAGGCGGCGTTGTAGCATTGTTGCTTAATGGGGAGGAGGTGCAATGAGCGCACAAATTCTGGATGGCCAGGCTTTAGCCAAAACGATGATGGGCGAGATTACCGCGCAGGTGACGCAGTTTCAGGAGGCTCATGGCTGGGTTCCCGGCATTGCTGTCGTGCAGGTGGGCGGAGATCCCGCTTCCTCTTGGTATGTGAAACAGATTAAAAAGAGTTTCACGGGCGTGGGTATGCGTTTTGCCCTACATGCCCTGGACGAAAACGCCGACGCCGCGACCTTGACCGCGCTGCTACAGCAGCTCAATGCCGACTCCCAGACTAATGGCATCATCGTGCAAATGCCCCTGCCGAAACACCTGTCCCAATCTCTGGTCACGGATGTGCTTGACTCCCGTAAGGATGTTGATGGCATTCATCCCATCAACGCCGGCAGGCTGTTCCAGCAGAGCGGCGACTTTTTTGCCCCCGCCACACCCTCTGGGGGCATGGAGATCCTACGCCGTTATGGCCTCGCCCTCAAGGGCAAACAGGCGGTCATGGTTGGGAGGAGCAACATCGTCGGCCGGCCGATGGCCCTGCTCATGCTCCACGAGCACGCGACCGTCACCATCTGCCATTCGCGCACGCAGGACCTTCCCGCCGTCACCCGTCAGGGAGAGATCCTTGTTGCGGCTATCGGCAAAGCCAAGTGCATCACTGCCGATATGATTCGTCCAGGAGCTGTGGTGATTGATTTTGGCGTCAACGTGATTGCAGGGAAACTGATCGGCGATGTGGATACTGAGGCAGCCAAGGAGGTGGCAGGCTATATTACCCCAGTACCCGGTGGCACGGGACCAATGACCAATGTCATGCTCATGACTAACACCTTGACCGCTGCTAAGCGGCAGGTGGGGCAGCCTTGAGCAAGAACCCAGGATCGGCTGATCGCTAGCATTGAAGGGCGGAGGTACGCCAGGAGAGAGTTCTCTCCCTCATTCTGATCTGAAGGAGATCTTACATGCTTAGTGACATCGAGATCGCACAGGCAGCAAAGCTCAAGCCAATCTTCGACATCGCAGAAAGCGTCGGCCTGACCCAGCAGGACCTGGAACCCTATGGCTGGTACAAGGCCAAGATCCACCTGGATGTCCTTGACCGCTTCAAGGATAAGCCCAATGCCAAGTACATTGACGTTACGGCCATCACCCCCACGCCCCTGGGCGAGGGCAAGACGACCACGACGGTGGGCTTGAGCCAGGCACTCGGCGCGGAGCTTGGCAAGAAGGTATTCACCTGCATCCGCCAACCCTCGATGGGCCCGACCTTTGGCATCAAGGGCGGCGCTGCGGGCGGTGGCTACTCGCAGATCGTGCCCATGGAGGATTTCAACCTGCACCTGACGGGTGACATCCACGCCGTCGGTGTGGCCCATAACCTCCTCGCCGCAGCCATTGATGCGCGCATGATGCACGAGCGCGAGCTCGGCGACAAGTCGCTGGCCGCGATCAAGCTCAAGCGACTCAACATTGATCCCTTCGCCATCCTTTGGAACCGCGTCGTGGACGTATCCGATGTGGCCCTTCGGCAGATCATCGCCGGCCTGGGCGGCTCGAAGAATGGCGCGCCGAGGCAAACGGGCTTCGACATCACTGTGGCCAGCGAGATCATGGCTATCCTGGCCCTGGCCACCAGCATAAAGGATCTGCGCGAGCGTTTGGGGCGCATCGTCATCGGCACCGATACTAAGGGCCAGCCCATCACCGCTGAGGATCTTGGCGTTGCTGGATCCATGGCCGTCCTGATGAGAGACGCCCTGATGCCCAATCTCCTGCAGACCCTGCAGAACACACCAGCCACCGTACATGCCGGGCCGTTCGCCAATATCGCCCACGGCAACTCCTCCTGCATTGCTGACATGATTGCCATGAAGCTGGCTGATTATGTAGTCACAGAGTCCGGCTTCGGCGCCGACCTGGGCATGGAAAAGTTCTTTGACATCAAGTGCCGCGTCAGTGGTCTGATCCCCAATTGCGTGGTCATCGTGGCCACAGTGCGCGCCCTCAAGATGCATGGCGGCTTGGGGAAGGTGGTAGCTGGGAAGCCCTTACCCAAGGAACTCACCCAAGAGAATCTAGAGTATCTGGAAAAGGGCGGCGTGAACCTGGCGGCCAACATCAGGATCGCCAAACAATTCGGCATCCCGGTGGTCGTGGCCGTCAACCGCTTCACCCAGGATACCGACCGCGAGATCGAGCTCGTGCGCAAGATCGCTGTCGGGGCCGGCGCCGAGGATGCCGTGCCCTGCGAGAACTGGGCCAAGGGCGGCGCGGGGGCTGTGGCCCTGGCTGAGGCTGTGATCAAGGCCTGCGAGAAGCCCAACAACTTCAAGTTCCTCTACCCGCTGGATATTCCCATCAAGGCCAAGATCGAGACCATCGCCACCAAGGTCTATGGGGCTGATGGGGTTGATTACCTGTCCGAGGCCGAGGAGAAGATCGCCCTCTACACCAAGCTGGGCTATGACAAGGTGCCCATCTGTATGGCCAAGACGCACCTCTCGCTCACCCACGAGCCGGCGCGTAAGGGCGCTCCCAAGGGCTGGCGACTGCCCGTCCGTGACATTCGGGCTAGCATTGGTGCTGGTTTCCTCTATCCGCTCTGCGGAGACATGCGCACCATGCCCGGCCTGCCAAGACGACCGGTGTTCATGGATATTGACCTGGATGACAACGGCAAGATCAAAGGCCTGTCCTGATCGAGTGCGCCCGATGGAGCATCTGGCCTCGCGGGCCAGATGCTCCATCTGCACCTGATGCATTCGTCCCCTTGGGCGAGGGACTGTGTTCCACATATCGCCTCATGCGTTCGTCATGGAGGATGCAATGAAAGAGTTGACCTTCAGCTTACCCGCAATGTACGCAGATCATCATGTCTTGTGTGTGCGCGCGGCGCTGGCCACCATAGGCGGTGTGACTGAGATCACAGCTAGTGCCGCCCAAAAGAAAGTAACCATCGCCTTCGAGGATGGAGTCATCTCACCGGAGCGGATCGAACAGGCGCTCGCCGAAGCCGGGTACGCTCCAGGTGAGGAGCTCGCGCTGTCGGTATCGCCCAAGCCCAGCCAGGATGGCTCGGCCTGGTACACCGTGCTCCACCGCGTCACCAAGACGGAGATGAAGGACTTGGAGATGTCCGGCGACTTTCGTCGTTACTAGAAAGCCGCCGTTCGTTTTGTCTGCTTTTACTGCAAGAGTTCTGTATAGATTGACAATCGGCGAATTCTCGCCACGGGGGTATGGCAAGCTGATCTCGGTGGTTAGGCGCCGATAAGGTTTAAGGAGATAACAATGGCTGAGGGAAGAAGTATGGATCGCGCAGCACTGGAAGTGCTTGCGTGCTGTGAGGAGGTCGTCGAGACCGCCTTTGATCGGGCTGAGGCAATCAAGCCCTGCCCTATTGGTGCTGATAGTTCTTGCTGCAAGACGTGTTTCATGGGCCCTTGTCGCCTCGTGGGCAAGGTCACGCGAGGGGTCTGTGGGGCCACGCGCTCCACGGTTGCCGCTCGAAACTTTGCCCGCGCCGTGGCCGGCGGCGCGGCCGCGCACTCTGACCACGGGCGCGACCTGGCTTACGTCCTTGCGGCCGTAGCCAAGGGGGAAGCTCAGGGCTACCGCATCCGTGATGTCGAGAAGCTCCACGTGGTTGCGGGCTATATGGGCATCAAGACCGAGGGGCGCAGCGTGAACGAGATCGCCCTGGATGTCGCCGAGCGTGCCCTACAGGATTTTGGCCAGCAGCGCGGCTTTGTGACTTATACTTCTCGCGCCACCCCCAAGCGCCAGGCGCTCTGGAAGGACTTGCGCCTTACGCCTCGCAGTATTGACCGCGAGGTGGTGGAGGTCATGCACCGCACGCACATGGGCGTGGATCAGGATGCAGAGAGCATCCTCGATCAGACCATGCGTGCCGCCCTGGGCGATGGTTGGGGTGGCTCGATGTTGGCCACCGACTTGAGCGACATCCTCTTCGGCACCCCTAGCCCGCTGCAAAGTGGGGTCAACCTGGGTGTGCTGAAGGACGATCATGTGAACCTCATCGTTCACGGTCATGAGCCCACCCTCTCCGAGATGATCGTAGCTGCCTCCACCGATCCGGAGCTACTGGACTATGCCAGGTCCAAGGGGGCCAAGGGGATCAACCTGGCGGGGATTTGTTGCACTGCCAATGAAGTGCTCATGCGCCACGGCATTCCGCCGGCGGGGAACTTTCTCTCCCAGGAGTTGGTCATTGTCACGGGTGCCGTCGAGGCTATGATCGTGGACGTGCAATGCATCATGCAAGCCCTGGCGGACGTGGCCAGCAAGTACCACACCAAGCTGATCACCACCTCCCCCAAGGCCAAGATCACCGGCGCGCTGCATATGGAGTTCGATGAGCACCATGCCTACGACAGCGCCAAGGAGATCGTGCGCATAGCCATTGACAACTTTCCAAACCGCGGCAAGACGCACATCCCGCCTGTGAGGGAAGAACTGATTGCGGGCTTTTCCCACGAATATATCGGCTACATGCAAGGCGGCCTGTATCGCAGCTCGTTCCGTCCGCTAAACGACGCGGTCATTGCCGGACGCATCCGTGGCCTGGCCGGAGTCGTAGGCTGTAATAACGCCCGCGTTACCCAGGATTCGGCCATCACCCAGGTCGTGCGTGAGCTGATCAAGAACGACGTGCTGGTGGTGGTCACTGGCTGCGCGGCCACGGGGGCGGCCAAGTATGGCTACTTGCGCCCCGAGTTCATGGCCCAGGCCGGCCCAGGGCTGCGCGAGGTCTGCGAGGCCATCGGCGTCCCGCCGGTGTTGCATGTCGGCTCCTGTGTGGATAACTCGCGCATCCTGACCATCCTCACCCAGTGCGCCACCGAGGGCGGCCTGGGCGAAGACATCCCCGACATCCCCGCTGTGGGCATCTGCCCTGAGGTCATGTCGGAGAAGGCTGTGGCCATCGGCACCTATTGCGCGGCCTCTGGGATTTATGTGCTCTATGGTGTCAAGAGCCCGGTATCCGGCAGTGAAGAGGTGGTTGAGTTGATGATCAAGGGCTGGGAAAGCAAGGTGGGCGGCAAGATCGAGTTTGAGCCGGATATTGACCGTCTCATCGAGAAGGCGTTGGCCCACATTGACGCCAAGCGTGCCGCCCTTGGGCTGGTGGCCTACGATGCCACGCGCTTTGGCCAGAGCGGCGACCAGCTTATGCAGGAAGCGTTGCAGCGTGTGGGTGAGGAGAAGGCGCTCAATCTCTATTCAGTTTCTGAGCTTTCCGCGAAATAGGAGGTCTTTTAGAGATGTCGCGTTATATCGCTAAAGCCGCCATCCGTGGCGCTAACCTGATCGTCAACGAAGCAGAGGCGATGCTCCAGGCCGCTCTGAATGAGCTGGGGCCCAAGACGCCGGTCGCGTTTATCAACACCGCCTATTATCTGCCCGTCATCTTGGGCTTTACTGGCACCAAGGTCAGCACCTTAGGCGACCTTGTGCCGGTGATGGCCCATGTGCGCAAGCTGCTTCATCCTGTTCCGGGGGATAGCATGTGGTTGCCCTACCTCGGCGAGACCCTGGATTGCGGCACCGCCACACTACTTGCCCTCGAGACCATTGAGGCCCTCCGCTTCGTCCGTGGCCAACAGCCTGAGCGTATCCCCGGCCTGCAGTTGACCGGCACGAGCTTTACCAGCCCAGATGGCGACGGCAAAGGCGAAGGGGGAGGCTATGCTAATGGCCCCATTGACGACATCCAGCTTCGTGCCTGGGGCATTCAGCTCGTAGACGGGCGCATGCCTGGTTTTGCGGCCATCGTGGGCTGTGCCAAGAGCAACCAGGCCGCCGTCTCCATCGTGCGCGAGCTGCAAAAGCGCAACATCCTTGTTTTCCTTTCGGGCAACGTCAATGGGCGCAGCATCATTGATCAGCTTATGGAAGAAGGCGTGGAAATGGGCTACGATACCTACATCGTGCCCTTTGGCCGGGATACCATCTCGGCCATCTATGCCCTTGGCTTTGCCACGCGCTCGGCGCTCACCTTCGGCGGCATGTCTGGCGGCCAGAGCCGCGAAATCCTGCTCTACAACAAGTTCCGCGTTTTTGCCTTTGTCATAGCCTTAGGTGAGGTAGACGATCTGAAGTATGCCGCCGCAGCGGGGGCCATCAACTATGGCTTCCCCACCATCGCCGATACGCTCATTCCCCAGATCCTGCCCACCGGCATCACGCGCTATGAGCACGTCATCAGCATGCCCTTCGATGACATCGAGGGCGAAAACGATGCAGAGAAGGCCAGGCGGCTGGTGCAACGCTGCATTGAGGTGCGCGGCGTCAAGGTCAAGATCACCGAGATCCCCATTCCCGTGCCTTACGGCAGCGCCTTTGAGGGCGAGCGCGTGCGCAAGCAAGACATGCGCGTCGAGTTCGGTGGCCGCTACTCCCGCGCCTTCGAATACCTCAAGATGGCTGACTTTGATGCCATCGAGGACGGCAAGGTCACTGTCGTCGGCCCCTCCTTTGACAAGATCCCGGAAGGCGGGGCGATGAACCTCGGCATCGTCGTCGAAGTGGCTGGCCGCAAGATGCAAGAGGACTTTGAGCCAGTGCTCGAGCGTCAGATCCACTATTTCATCAACGGTGCTTCTGGCATCCAGCACATCGGCCAGCGCGACATCGTCTGGATTCGCTTCAGCAAGGCCGCTGTGGAAAAGGGCTTCCAACTGAGGCACCTGGGCGATATCCTCTATGCCCGTTTCCACGCCGACTTTGGCTCGATCGTGGACAAAGTCCAGGTAACCATCTACACCGAGCCTGAGCCTTTCGACAAATGGCTGGCCCTGGCGCGTGAAGCCTATCAGGCGCGCAACATTCGCCTGGCTGGCATGGTTGACGACTCGGTGGACGAGTTCTACAGTTGCACGCTGTGCCAGAGCTTTGCCCCCAACCACGTCTGCGTCGTCTCCCCGGAGCGTTTGGGCTTGTGCGGCGCTTATAACTGGCTGGACTGCAAGGCCTCGCACCAGATCAACCCCACCGGCCCCAACCAGCCCATCCAGAAGGGCCTTTGCCTGGATCCGGTACTGGGTGTGTGGCAGGGGCCAGTGCAATTCGTCTACCAGAACTCGCACCAGGCGGTGGAGCGCGTCTCCATGTACTCCATCATGCAGGATCCCATGACCTCCTGCGGGTGCTTCGAGTGTATCGCCATGATCATCCCGGAGGCCAACGGCATTATGGTGGTCTCCCGCGAGGACCCCAGCATGACCCCCGCGGGCATGACCTTCTCTACCCTGGCGGGCATGGCGGGCGGCGGCTTGCAGACTCCGGGCATGATGGGCATGGGCAAGTTCTACCTGCTCAGCCGCAAGTTCCTGTTGAGCGAGGGTGGCTTCAAGCGCGTTGTCTGGATGTCCAGTGTCCTCAAAGAGACGATGGCCGAGGAGCTCAAGGCCATCTGCGAGCGCGAGGGTGATCCGGATCTATTGGGAAAGATCGCCGATGAGCGCTCGGTGACCACGGTCGAGCTACTCTTGCCCTTCCTCGAGGAGCACGGACATCCCGCATTGACCATGGATCCACTATTCTAGATTTCGGATTTGGGACTTTGGATTGCGGATTGGGGATGTGCTCTCGGATCCGAAATCGAGAATCACCAATCTAAATTGCGAAAGGAGGCCCATAGATGGGCGTGAGTGTGCCTATCCCTACAGAGACCTGGAGCGGCAAGATCAGAGAGGTCACCTTGGGAGCCTTGCCGGCCGATGGCGGAACCCGGGGCAAGACCGTGACCGCTGGAGGAGAGACGACTTTGCCCTTTCTGCACTTTGAAGGCCAGATCCCCCACCCGCCGGCGGTGGCCGTGGAGGTGATGGATCAGCCCCCGAAGGAGTGGTCGCCGATTCTGCTGCAAGCCTGGGGTAATGTGGTCTCAGACCCGGCGGCCTGGGCTAAAAAGGCGGAGGAGGTCGGGGCGGATATCATCGCCTTATCGCTGGATAGCGCGCACCCCGAGCGCGGCAACACGGGGGCCAAGGAGGCCCGTGCTGTGGTGCGCCAGGTGCTCAAGGCCACAACGCTTCCGCTCATCATCTACGGGCCGGGACAGGCGGATAAAGATAACGAGGTGCTGGTCGCGGCAGCCGAGGAAGCAGCAGGCGAGCGCGTGGCCCTGGGCAACTGCGAAGACAAGAACTATCGCACTATCGTGGCCGCTGCTCTGGCCAATAACCAGCTCGTTGTGGCCCGCACCCCCATTGATGTCAACCTGTGCAAGCAGCTCAACATCCTCATTAGCGATATGCGCCTGGATCTGACGCGCGTTCTCGCAGATCCTACGACGGGTGCTTTGGGCTATGGGCTGGAATACACCTATTCGGTGATCGAGCGCCTGAAGCTGGCTGCCCTAGCCGGTGATGGCATGACCCAGCAACCGATGATCGTCACCGTGGGCTATGAAGCCTGGCGCGCCAAGGAGACCCGAGTCAACGAGGGCGTGCCCGCAGAATGGGGAGATTGGGACAAGCGCAGCCGCCTTTGGGAGGCGATGACGGCCACCGCCTTCATCGAGGCCGGGGCCAACATCGTCGTCACCCGTCACCCAGCTACGGTGTCGGTGATCAAGAGGACGATCAGCGAGCTCATGAGTGCCGCATCATAGCGATCGGCGCGGATACCCTGGATAGGAAGGAGTTTACCGCATGGGACTGAGTGGATTAGCTATATATAAACTACTACCCAAAACCAACTGCAAGGAGTGTGGTTTTCCCACCTGCCTGGCCTTCGCCATGAAGCTGGCTGCGCTGCAAGCGGAGCTTTCCGCCTGCCCCTATGTCTCGGAGGAGGCCAAGGCCGCGCTGGACGCCGCCTCAGCGCCCCCCATCCGCCTAGTCACCGTGGGCAGCGGCGAGCGCAAGATTGAGGCGGGCAATGAGACTGTCCTCTTCCGCCATGAGAAGACCTTTTATCACCAACCAGGCGTCTTTTACCGCCTGCGCGATGATGAGTCAGCCGAGGCATTCGCCAGTAAGGTGAAAGCTATCGCCGCCTATAAGGTGGAGCGCGTGGGTATCTCTATGGGGGCAAGTGGCTTGGCCATCGAGAACAAGTCGGGCAACGCTCAGACCTTTGGGGCCTGCGTAGCCCAAGCCGTCGCTGCGGGGCTGCCCGTCATCCTCATCAGCGATAGCCCCGCTGCCCTGGAGGCCGGGCTCAAGGCCGCTCAAGGGATGTCACCCCTGATTTACGCCGCCAAGGATGGCAACTGGGAGGGGCTGGCCTCCCTGGCAATTCAATACAAGGTGCCCTTGGCTGTGCGAAGCACAGGCAATCTGAGCGCCCTGGCCGAAATGACCCAGAAGCTGGATGGCAAAGGGGTCAAGGATATCGTACTCGACCCCGGCGCCCGAGGTTGGAGCGACTCGCTGACGGCCTTTACCCAATTGCGTCGCCTGGCGCTGAAGAAGAACCTGCGCGCCTTGGGCTTTCCGATCATTGCCTTCCCAGGCGAAGGGGCTGTGGATGAGGAGGATGAGGCCCTGCGCGCCGCCCAGTGCGTGGCCAAGTACGTGGGCTATGTTGTGCTGGATCACTTTGACTCAGCATCGCTCTACCCGCTGCTCACTTTGCGCCAGAACATCTACACCGATCCGCAGAAGCCAATCCAGGTTAGCCCTGGGTTGTATGAGATCGGCAAGCCCGGGCCTCAGTCACCGCTGCTGGTCACCACTAACTTCTCGCTCACCTACTTTAGCGTGGCGGGTGAGGTGGAGGGGAGCGGCATCCCTGCCTGGCTGCTCATTGCCGATGCTGAAGGGATGTCGGTGCTGACGGCCTGGGCCGCGGGCAAGTTTGACGCCGACCGCATCGCCAAGAGCATCAACACTACTGGCGTGCTGAATAAGATCAATCACAAAAAGATCATCATCCCTGGCTATGTGGCTAGCATCTCCGGCGAACTAGAAGAAGCGCTGCCTGGTTGGCAGGTGCTGGTCGGCCCGCGCGAGGCCATCGGCATCCCCTCGTTTCTGAGGGTATACGTTCAGTCAGCGTAAGGAGAGATGGGCGAAGCATTTGCCAGCGTAACTGAACGCTATAGACAGGTGAATTCTGCAAATGCTTTGCCCCCACAAGGAGGGATCTTATCTCGCATTGCAAGGTCACGCTCTTGCCCGCCGACATCGAGGTCGAGGTGGAGAAGGGCGCTTTGTTGCACGATTTGATCGAGAGAGTGGGCACGCCCCTGACGCTGCCTTGCGGCGGCCAGGGGCGTTGTGGCCGCTGTCTGGTTATCGTCAAGGATGGCCAGGTGCGCCGACGCTCCGTAGTGCGGCTGACGCCTGAAGAGATTGACCAAGGCTATGCGCTGGCCTGCCAGACGTTGGTTGAGGGCGACGCTACCGTCTATGTGCCGCCCCAGGAGGTGAGCCTCGTCCGTCCGGAGAGCGCCTCTTCCGCCGGCAAGGTGGCCCCGCTGGTCATCACCTGCGACCACGCGCGCGCCCCGTGGATTGAGAAGTATTATTTGTGCATCGAGCCGCCCAGCCTGGCCGACAACACCGCAGATTGGGAGCGCCTCCAGCGCGAGGCAGCCCGTCAATTTGGTCTGCGCGGGCTTACGACCACACCGTCCGTGATGCGCAGATTGGCCAGCGTCTTGCGCATGGGCAAGTTTTGCTCCTCCCCACAGTCAATGAGGGGCAAAACTTGCCCAGAGGCCAATTGGGCGGTCACCCTCGTCGTAGAGCGCGGCACCTGGGCCGAGTCGGACGCCTTGCCGCGCCTCGTGGATATCCGCCCTGGCGATACCACTGCCCAAACCTTCGGTCTAGCCGTGGACATCGGCACCACCAGCAATGTCGTCTACATGGCTGATCTGCGTCAGGGTACCCTGGTGGATCGGGCCTCGGCCTACAACGGGCAGATCACCTGCGGCGAGGACATCATCTCGCGCATCATCTACGCCAAGCGCCCCGGCGGCCTGGAACACCTGCAAAAGCTGGTCATTGATACGATCAATGGGCTGATTGACAGTATGTTGGCCCGCCACGGTTTGCAAGCTGAGGATATCTACCTTATGACCGTGGCCGGCAACACGACCATGATCCACCTCTTCCTGGGGTTGGATCCGCAGTATATCCGCCTGGAGCCTTATATCCCCACCGTGAGCCATCCGGCCCCCGTTCGCGCCGGGAGCCTGGGCCTGCCCCCGATTGTCCATGTCGGGGGCCTGCACATCCATCCTGAGGCCACTGTGGATTGCTTGCCGGGTGTGGGGGCCTACGTGGGCGGAGACATCACCGCCGGCGTGCTCCGGTCCGAGATGAGTGAGCAGGAGACCGTCACTCTCTTCATTGACGTGGGCACTAATGGTGAGATCGTGTTGGGCAACTCGGAGTGGCTCATCTCCTGCGCCTGCTCGGCCGGCCCTGCCTTTGAGGGCTCGGGCGTGACTTCAGGGATGCGCGCCACCCAAGGGGCCATCGAGGAGGTGTGGATCAATC
>Ga0315279_10006158_pt1 | contig 15246 bp, 13 predicted proteins | sample YL17G06_20_MG_FD_203694 | JGI IMG/M metagenome (GOLD analysis project Ga0315279, IMG submission 203694) | Sediment microbial communities from Yellowstone Lake, YNP, Wyoming, USA - YL17G06_20 | ecosystem: Environmental > Aquatic > Freshwater > Lake > Sediment | place: USA: Wyoming | collected... | reverse complement strand
GATTATACGCGAAAGAGAAAATTACTGGAACAACAGAAACGAGGAAAGAAGGAACTAAAAGAGAAAGGAGAAGTGAGGATTCCTCAAAAAGTATTTTTGGAGATTTTCAGAAGCTGACCCTCACACCAAACAAGGATTTCCGCTAAATTAAAATTTAGCGGTCGGTGAACTCGCAAAGCGAAGTCGTATATCTTTGTTATGGTGTGGGGGTTGACTCTTTTAAAATAAACTGCTAATTTATGAATAGCACACAAAAAATTGGAGAACGAGAAAATGAGTGGAAAAGAAGGGAAAGTGATTTCCTTCAAGATAGATTGCCCAGATTGTGATGGCGAAGGAAAGAGGCAATTTGGAGAAGGAATCCATAAAGACATCTGCCCGACATGTAACGGAAAAGGAGAATTAGAACTATCAGAGCAGCAAATAGGCATATTAACTAGATATTTAGAATTGCGAGACAATGGGACAAGTGATGCAGTAGCACGGATGGTAATTACTGAAGGACAAACTGGAAAATCTGAATTTTGTTTCGAAAACTGGAAAAGTAAAAAAGATATTTCAGCATTTCTCGACAGAATATCTATAGCGTACGTACCAGAACTGCGGCAATTTCTTAAAGAACGATTGAAAAAGCGTTAAAGCTAACTAGATAGTTGAATTATATAAAAACCAAATCGGCTTAAATAAGCCCTTTTTTATTGAAATAAAATCAAAAAAGCCCTTTTAGGCTTTTGACAAATTCATTAAATTTCCTATACTATTTAAAGAAGGAAGCAACTAAAGGTAAGACCATCACAAGGATTGTTACAATTGCCACGATTATTATCATTATTTTTCTGAAGTTACTTGTTTTCATAGTAAGTTAAATTGGAGAGGGGTCGGGAGCCCCGCTCATAATTTATGGGCGGGTTCTAAAGAGCGGTGTTAGTCGAGCGAAGCTCGGCGTGCCGCGATAAACTCTGTATTACTACTATGTTATCAAAAGGGAAGAAAAATAAAAAGAGTTCTCGTCGGGAAATAATCTTTCCTATTTTTTTAGTTATTTTAATAATTTTAGGAATCGCTTTTTTAATTATTTCTAATTTAAGAATAAGTCAAAGAAGACAAGAACTTATTTCTCAGATCGCTAAGTTGGAAGAAGAAATAAAGGCTCAAGAAAAGCAAAACGCTGAGTTGCAAGCTGGAGTTTCGCAGGTTTTGGATCAGAATTATTTAGAGCAGGAAGCCAGAGAAAAATTAGGACTCAAGAAGTCTGGCGAAGAAGTGGTTTCGGTTCAACAGGTTGAAACAGAGGAAACTAAAACAGAAGAGACAAAAAAAGAAACTAAAAACCCATGGAATCCTAAAAATTGGTGGGATTGGATAAAGAATAAACTGCGGGATTAGTTGAGCGGTACAACGCGACCTTCCCAAGGTCGAAAGGCGGGTTCGACTCCCGTATCCCGCTTGCCGGAGTAGCTCAGAGGTAGAGCAACGGTTTCGTAAACCGTAGGTCGAGAGTTCAAATCTCTCCTCCGGCTCACAACATTGGTTATCGGCTTGCCCCGTAAAAATTGCGGAGCAATTTTTATTCGGGGTTCAAACCCGATCGCTGGCTCTTGACATGATTTATCAATTTGTTATATAGAGATCTATAAGGTGAAAAGATTTGGAAGAAAAGACAAAAGGAGCTCTATTAGCTACAATCTGTTTCCTGATAATAACGATACCGATTTGGAGCTATATATTTGTTCTTTCACAACCTCGAACCGGTCAAATAGAGATTTGGATTCCAGAAGATGCAATTATTGATAAAGTAATAACGAGGGGCGACATTCACTGGAGTGGGAGCGATATCCTAATAGAAACATATCAAGGTTTACAATTAAGGGAACAGAAAGTCAGGATGCAGTTTTACGCCTTTGGTATACAAGTACATTATGAGGGTAAAAGCGAAGATGATTTCTGGTACCATGCTTCTGTGTACTATGCGTCGTCTGGACTAACGAAAATACAATACGAGAGCGTTCGATTGGAAGGCGATACTCTAGAATATACAGCCGAAAGAAATTGGTTTGGAGTTTACATTTTCTGTTTCTTGTTAGCTGCAGTAGGAGCAATAGTAAGTTACATAGTGTATGCAATTCACAAATTATTTAAGCGCTACAAATAATCCGGTTATTAAAGAGAAGGGTAAGCTTTCTACCCTTTTTTATTTTCTCTAGCCCTTTTATTTTCCGAAATTTTTGCTAAAATAGAAAAACAAATGCCTGAGACACCTCAAAAATTAATAGAATTAGAAAATAGGCTCCATCAATTGATGGAGCGTCTTTGACCTAGAAAATAAGGAAAAAAGAATTGAGGAATTAAAGAAAGAAGCTCAAAAGCCGGACTTTTGGCAAGATTATCAAAAGGCAGTCAAAGTTAATCAGGAGATAGCATATCTTGAAGGAAAAATATTAAAAATTGGAGAGTTAAAAAAAGAAATTGAGGAATTAAAAAAGGCTCAAGGTGATGAATCTGGAAGAAGAATTCAAAATCTGGAAACAAAGATAAGGTTAGAAGAGTTAGAAACTTTTCTCTCTGGGAAATACGACAAAGGTAATGCTATTTTACAGATTTTTTCAGGAGCCGGCGGGCAAGACGCTCAGGATTGGGCAGCAATGTTGCTTAGAATGTATGAAAGATATTGCGCCAGAAAAGGATATAAAACCCAGATACTTTCGCAGTCTTTTGGGGAAGGTGGCGGACCAGAAGGGAGGATCGGAACAAAATCAGTTACCCTCGAAGTTAAAGGAAATTTAGCTTATGGGTTTTTAAAAAAAGAAACCGGAGTCCATAGATTAGTTAGAATGTCACCTTTTTCAGCTAAAAAACTTCGCCACACTTCCTTTGCCTTAGTTGAGATTTTGCCGGATGTTTCTTTGCCCGCCAAAATTTCTGGAGAAAATTCAGGCGGGCGAGAAGAGTCGGAAATTAAAATCAATCAAAGCGATTTAAAGCTAGAGACATTCAAGTCTTCGGGTCCCGGAGGTCAGTATGTGAACAAAACCGAATCAGCAGTGAGAATTATTCATTTGCCAACAGGTATTAACGTTTCTTGTCAAAGCGAAAGATCGCAAGCTCAGAACAGAGAAAAGGCAATGAAAATTTTATATGCCAAACTCTATCAGTTAAAAGAAGAAAAAACCAAAAAAGAACTAAAAGAAATAAAAGGAGAAAGAGTATCAGCTAGCTGGGGAAATCAAATAAGGTCGTATGTGCTGCACCCTTATAAAATGGTAAAAGATTTGAGAACTAATATGGAAACGAGCAACGCTGAGGCAATTTTAGAAGGTGATTTAGATCAATTCATAGAAAAAGAAATTAAACTAAGTCATACAAATTACTAATCAGTACGAATCTACGAATTGACTATATTATAAGATTGGATTCGTATATTCGTAGAAAGCAACCCTTCGGGGAGTCGCTTTCAGCGACAGCGTAATTCATAGTGAGCATGATTAAGTTCCAAAGCGTAACCAAAAATTATCCTCCCAATACCGTGGCTTTAGATGATATATCTTTTGAGGTAAAATCAAAAGAGTTTATTTCTATTGTTGGTAAATCTGGCGCAGGGAAAACAACTCTTTTAAAATTATTATTAGCTGAAGAAGAGCCGACTCAAGGCAGGGTGTTTTTTGATGATCAAGATGTTCATAAAATAAAAAAGTCGAAACTTTGTTTTCACAGAAGAAAAATCGGAACCGTTTTTCAGGATTACAAACTCCTTCCCTTCAAAACTGTTTATGAGAATATTGCCTATGTTCTAGAAGTTATAGGAGTGAATGACAAAGATATTTGCTCTCAAGTACCTGATGTTTTAGATATTGTTGGATTAAGCGAGAAGGCTGATAATTTTCCTCAAGAGCTTTCTCAAGGCGAACGGCAGCGAGCCGCTATTGCAAGAGCAATAGCTCATAGGCCAGAAGTTGTTTTGGCTGACGAACCAACTGGCAATCTTGATCCCTACAACACTTCTGACGTGATAAAGCTTTTAATGAAAATTCACGAAATGGGAACAACTGTTATTTTATCTTCCCATAATAGGGAAGTAGTTAATTCTTTGGAAAAAAGAGTAATAACTCTGGAAAAAGGCAAAATAATCAGAGACGAAGAAAAAGGAAGATTTTTCTTATAATTAATGAGCCACACCCCAGATAAATTTTAATTTAAAATTTAAAAAAATGTTTCCAACATTAAAAAGGGTAATTAAATCAGGATGGCTAAGTTTTAGAAGAAATGGAATGCTTTCAGTAGCCACTATTTTTGTTATGGTTTTGACTATTTCCTTGGTAACTTCTTTTTTACTTTTGCAGGGAATATCTAATTCTTTGATTTCCAGCCTGGAAGAAAAAGTTGATGTTTCAGTTTATTTTAAAAAAGATGCGCCAGAAGAAGAGATAACAAAAATAGAGGACGAACTTTTAAGAATTCCCGAAGTAAAAAATATTGATTATATTTCTCGTCAGCAAGCCCTTGATACCTTTGTAGAAAAGCATAAAGACGACGCCCAAATGATGGAGTCTTTAAAGGAAATAGGAGAAAATCCGTTTTTGGCATCTTTGAATATAAAAGCTTGGCAGGCCAATCAATATGAGGCGGTATCTAATTTTTTCGAAAATTCAACTTCCAAAGATATACTTGAAAAGATTGATTATTTTCAAAGAAAGCCGCTTATTGATAAAGTTTTCTCAATAAGCTCTTTCTTGAAAAAATTCGGCATTGGAGCCGCAATTATTTTGGGAATTTTAGCTATTTTAGTAACTTTTAATACAGTTAGGCTGGCGATCTTTAATCATCGAGAAGAAATTTCAATTATGAGATTAGTAGGCGCTTCAAATTGGTTTATCCGCGGTCCATTCATAATTCAGGGAATGATTTCTAGTCTATTGTCTGTCCTGATTACTTTAGTTATTTTTATTCCTCTTTCTTATTTTTTAAGTCCAAAACTACTGACAATTGTTCCTGATTTCAATCTCTTCGCTTTTCTAAGAAGTAATTTCGGAACTTTACTTTTAATCCAGATTTTAGTAGGAATAGGAATTGGATTCTTTTCTAGTCTAATTGCCATAAGGAGGTATTTACAGGTTTAAAATTGCGAAGCAATTTATAGGAAGCGTTTAAATTGCGGGGTCGTCTAACGGTAGGACCGTAGCCTCTGGAGCTATGTATCTTGGTTCGAATCCAAGCCCCGCAGCACTTCTTCGCCTCCTTTGCGACGGAGGCTCATCAGTGCCTCCGGCACTATATAAAAAAGAAGAAGTCCCTGAGCGTAGCGAAGGGCCTTCGTTCCTCAGAGCCTTTGGCTATATATAAATAGTGACGAAGACACTGAGAAGTCCCGAGTATGCGCGAGGGACGACGAAATGAAATTATTATGGCATTTTATGTTTATATCCTTGAATGCGCCGATAGATCTTTCTATATTGGTTGTACAAACGATTTAGAAAAGAGATTGCAACAACACAATGAATCAAAATGGGGAGCGCATTATACGAAAATTCGCAGACCAGTTATTTTAAAATATTCGGAAGAATTTAAAATATTAAAAGAAGCCAGGCAAAGGGAGGCCAAAATTAAAGGTTGGAGAAGGGAAAAGAAATTAGCTTTAATCAAAGGAAAAGAGTGAAAACTAAGACGTCTTTATATCCTTCGGGCAACTCTTCGATCAAAGCCCCGCAGTATGATATAATTAGATAATGGTTAAAATGAATAAAACAAAATTGGTCAAATTCAGAGAGAGAGAGAGTTAAAGGACTTTCAAAAATTTTTAAATTTATGAAAGATAAAAAAGGTGCAAAAAAAGAAACTAAGCAATTATCCCAGAACGAGCTAATAAAGCGCTTAGAGGAGACCGCTTGGACTTTTGTCAAAACTGTTGTAGATACGGCACCGACCCCTTTTTTGATTCTTGACCCTGAATTGCGGGTGGTCGTGGCAAATAAATTTTTCTACCGAACATTCCATGTTTTACCAAAAGAGACGGAAAATCAGCTCATTTATAATTTAGGAAAGGGTCAATGGAATATTCCTAAATTAAGGATGCTTTTAGAGGAAATTCTACCAAAGAAAACCTATTTCAGAAATTTTGAAGTTGAACATAGTTTCCCCAAAATTGGGAAAAAAGTAATGCTGCTCAATGGCCGTCAAATTTATGAAAAAAGAGGGATGCCCAAAACTGTTATTACCCCAATGATTCTTCTTATCATAGAAGACGTTACTAACTTGAGGAAGTCGCAAGAAAAGGCAATGCTTGTAAAAAGAGCAATAAAGGAAGTCAGAGTAAAATTAGAGCAACAAAAGGAAATTGACAAAATGAAGAGCGAACTTGTTTCTTTGGCTTCTCATCAGCTGCGCACTCCTCTTACTTCTGTGAAATGGTATTCAAAGATGCTTTTAAAAGGGGAGGCCGGGGAGTTAACCCAAAAACAAAAAAGATATCTTGGAGAAGTTTTTCAAGGGAACGAAAGAATGATTGACCTAGTGAGGAATTTATTAAACGTTTCTCGGATTGAAATGGGAATGTTTTCCATTAATCCCAAACCGACTGATATTGGGGAAGTGCTTGGAGAGGTTATTAAAGAACAATCGCCTTTTGTTGAAGAAAAAAAGCATGAGGTTGTTGTTGAGACACCAGAGAGGCTGCCAAAAATTTCTACTGACCCTGTATTAATGCGGATGGTTTTTCAAAATATTTTTGGCAATGCCGTTAAATACACGCCAGTCAGAGGCAAGATAACCTGCAAGATTGATAAAAAAGATAAAAAGATTATTATCGGAATTAAAGACACAGGAGTCGGAATTCCCGAAAAACAGCAAAACCAAGTTTTCCAAAAATTATTCAGAGGAGATAATGTGGTTAGGGAACATTCGGAAGGAACTGGCTTGGAACTTTATATTACTAAGGCAATGGTCGATGCCTTGTCGGGTAAAATTTGGTTCAAAAGCAAAGAGGGCGAGGGAACAACTTTTTGGGTTGCCCTGCCTTTTCGTGGACCAAAAACTCGTCCTGGCCAAAAAATTATTGGTAACCCATTATGACCAAACTAAATAAAAAAATTTTAATTGCCGAAGACGACAAAAGCCTTCTTTCAGCCCTTCAAGAAAAATTTACGAATCAGGGATTTTCTGTGGTTACTGCTCTGGACGGTGAAGAGGGTTTAATCGTAGCAGAAAAAGAAAAGCCAGACCTGCTTCTTTTGGACATTAAAATGCCTATAATTGACGGTATCACTATGGCTCGGAAACTAAAAGAAGTTGGCATCAATGTGCCGATTATATTCTTAACTAATTTAGACGATGTCAAACATATTAGTGATGCAATAGAGGTAAGCAAATCTGACTATCTGATTAAATCCGATTGGGACTTAGATGACATAGTGAAAAAAGTTAAAGCAAAGTTGGGGCAGTAATATTCTTATTTTTAAAAAATTTAGCACTCATTTTTGTTTACCCCGTAATCAAATGCGGAGCATTTATACTTCGGGGCCCGCGAGCCGGCGGGTTTAGTTCTGTCAGCCCCGCAGTAAAATAAAAGTCGCCAATCAGGCGATTTTTTGATAGAATAGGTAAATATGAACAAAAAAATGAAATATAAAATTGGAGTAATGGGAAAAGCGGGAAGAAGTAAAGATTTGCCTAAGATTTTAATAAAGAATGCAAGAATTATTGGAAAAGAAATTGCAAAACAGGGATGTATTTTAATTACTGGAGCTTGTATGGGTGTTTCTGATATCGTTTCTAAAAGCGCTTCCAGAGAAGGAGGGTTAGTCCTTGGGTACTCACCATCTAAGAATTTAAAAGAACATATCGAACCACCCATTTCTTATCCTTCTCCAACAAAAAATATGGAATTAATTTTCACTGGTTATGGAAAGATTGGCAGAAATGTTTTATCGATTATTGGATGTGATGGAATAATATTTATTGGAGGAGGAATTGGGACACTAAATGAGTTTTCGATTGCCTATCATGAGGGAAAAGTAATTGGAATTTTAGAAGGAGTCGAAGGAGTTACTGACAAGGTCTTTGGAATGCAAAAAGATTTTAAAGATAGTGGAACCATTATCATTAAGGATAAAAATCCAAAAAGATTAGTAAAGAGAATTATTGAAGCAATTAAATATAGAGAAGAATTTCCAAGAAAGGAAATTCCAGTTACTTTCAAAAATGAAAGAGGTAAAAATTTATCTGGGATTTTCCATCTACCACAAAAAGAAAAACCACCAGTAGTAATAATATGTCATGGTTTTCAGAATACAAAAAGTGAGAGGAAATATGTAAAATTAGCTAGAATTTTAAGAAAAGAAGGAATTTTAGTTTTTAGGTTTGACTTTGAATGTTGCGGAGATTCAGAAGGAGATCCAAGAGAGATAACTATAGAAAGAGAAATTTCGGATTTAAATTCAGCTTTAAAGACGATTTTAAAAGAGGGCGACGTAGATTCAAGGAGAATAGCCTTCGTTGCTGGAAGCTTAGGAAGTTTAGTGGTAAGTCTATTCGTTGAAAGATTTAAGATAACTACAAAAACTCTGGTTTTTTGGAGTCAAGCATTTGATCAAAAGAGCTTGTTTAAAATTTGGTATTCAAAAGAAGATTTAAAAGAATTCAAAAAGAAAGAATATCTGATTAAGGGAGAAAAAGAAATTGGAAAAGATTACTATCTTGAGAATAAAAACAAAGATTACTCTTTCATTATTTCAAAACTTAATTTACCGATTTTACTCATTCACGGAAAGAAAGATAAGGATGTACCTTTGAAATTTTCTCAAAAATTATCAAAGAGATATAAAAGAATTACTTTAAAGATTTTATCTCAAGCAAACCATAAATTTGATGATTTTAGTTCTCAGCAAAAATTAATAAAACTTAGCGTTAATTGGTTAAAAAAATACTTATGAGGAAAGTTTAATCGGCTAAACAACGGGAAATCTCTTCTAGAGCCAAGTTTGAATTGTGTTCTATCCCTCAGCAAAATAAATGGAAAATCAAGAAAATAATATTATTATAGTAAAAAATCTTACAAAAAAATTTGGTAATTTCATAGCTGTTGATAATGCTTCTTTTGATGTAAAAAAAGGAGATATCTTTGCATTTTTGGGACCAAATGGGGCGGGTAAGACTACAATCATAAAAATATTGACAACCCTTCTTAATCCAACAAGCGGAGAGCTAAGAATTAATGGACATGATCCTGTTGATGAAGAACACGAAGCTCGAAGTTCTTTTGGAATTGTTTTCCAAGACCCGAGTTTAGATGAAGAGCTTACGGCGTATGAAAACATGAAGCTCCATAGTGTACTTTATAGAATCCCAAAAGAAATTAGAGAATCAAGAATTGAAGAAATGCTAAAATTTGTTGAGTTGTGGGACAGGAGGAATGATTTCGTAAAACATTTTTCAGGAGGAATGAAAAGAAGACTAGAAATTGCTCGTGGTCTTTTGCATCACCCCAAGATTTTGTTTTTAGACGAGCCGACCTTAGGTCTCGATCCACAAACAAGAAATCACATCTGGGATTACATGCTGAACTTAAACAAGAAAGAAGGCATTACTCTATTTTTTACCACTCACTATATTGAGGAGGCGGAAAAGGTGGCTCAAGAAGTTGCTATCATTGATCAGGGCAAAATCGTTGCCCAGGGTACGCCTGCTGAATTAAAACAAAAAACAAAAGCCCTGACTTTAGAAGACGCATTTTTAAATTTAACAGGTCGAAAAATTCGCGAAGAAGAAGCAGGCGCTATTGATCGCATGCGTATGCGTCGGAGAGTACATCATAGATAAATAACAAAAACATATGGAAATAGAAATAATTTACACTCTCTGGTTAAGACAAATAAAAAGATATTTTCGTTCCAAGTCGAGGATAATCGGTTCTCTTGGCCAGCCTTTGCTCTTTTTACTGGCTTTTGGATTTGGTTTTGGTCCCATATATCAAAAAGCGGGGCAGGGGAACTATATTGAACTTCTAGCACCTGGAATTATAGCAATGAGTATTTTATTTACGGCAGTTTTTAGTGGAATCGAAATTATCTGGGATAAACAATTCGGATTTTTAAAAGAAACGCTTGTTGCTCCAGTTTCTCGTTTAGAAATTATGTTAGGGAGAACTTTGGGTGGGGCAACAGTGGCTTTTTTTCAGGGACTAATTGTTTTGGTCATTTCTCTTTTTGCCGGATTTAAAATAGAAAGTACCAGCATGCTTTTTACTGCATTTTTATTTATGGCGTTAATTGCTATACTCTTTACGGCTTTAGGCACAGCTATTGCATCAGTTTTAGAGGATATGCAGGGGTTTCAACTTATTATAAATTTTTTAATAATGCCACTTTTCTTTTTGTCAGGGGCTTTATTTCCTATTGAGAATTTGCCAGCTATCATAACTAAGATTAATCCTCTAGCTTACGGTGTTGACGGTCTTCTGGGCGCACTTACAAACAGAATTCATTTTGGATTTACTACTGATTTTCTAGTCTTGGGATCGCTTGTTGTAGTTTTGATGGTGATCGGAAGCTATCTTTTCTCCAAGATACAGATTTAATTTTGTTCGAAATAGCAAAAAACAGGCCTCGAGGCCTGTTTTTTGCTTGACAGCTTATTTTGTGTTAAAATAAATGAAATCTCGACCCTCGATATTCCCGTTAGAAGCTAAAATTTTCTGAAATTCTGAAATAAAGACTAAAATTTACAACAAACGCTTCTAACGGGATTACTCCGTTAAAAATTTCTAATATTTATGTGGTACGTTTATGTGCTCCAAAGCTTAAAAGACAAAAAATGGTATACCGGTTACACTGATAATTTAAGAAAAAGATTTTTGGAGCACAATAAAGGACTTGTTTATTCTTCAAGGAAAAGAAGACCATTTCGTTTGATGTATTATGAGGCATGCTTGGATGAACGAGATGCAAAGATGAGAGAGATTTATTTGAAAAGTGGAATGGGAAAAAGATTTGTTCGTAATAGATTGAAATTTTATTTTATCAAAAATTTTTAACGGAGATGAGTTAAAATGTTTAGGAAAAAACAAAAATTTATATCTTTGAAAGAAGCAGCGAAACTGACAGGTTATGCGCCTGACTATATTGGGTCTTTAATTAGAAAGGGAAAACTGACTGGAAAGAAAGTTTATTCTGGAGTTTCTTGGATGACCGCTGAAGAGGATATAAAAAAATATCAAGAAAAAATAGAAACTCAAAAACTAAAAGCCAATAAAAAGTGGAGGGTTTTTAAATTTGTTTCTGATTTTTTTCCTCCGATAAGGATACCAGTAAGAGTAAAAGAAACAACAAAAAGGATTGTAGGGATTCAAGATTATAATACAAAAAGAGCAAAGATTTTTGCTTTTTCCTGGCGGGGTATATTGATAGTCCTTGTTTTACTTTCTTTTATTGGAATAGGTCCATCAAAAATTTGGCAAAAGTTAGTCGCGGCATTTACTGGAGAAGAAAAGACAATTAATCTTTATTCGACCACCTGCACCGGCGAATGGCAAAATCCCCAAAATAGCCAGGGCCAGCCGGAAGCGGGGGAACTTGGAGATTTGAATTCTTTTTCTGAATCCAACTCCGCAGTTTATAAAGGAGGACCATTAAATTTATTTTGCCAAAATTTTGAAAATAGTTCAGAACAACCAACAGGGGAAGAATTTAAAAATTTAAAAATTCAGTCAGCTAAAATTAATTTTTCTTTTGCTATCGGAGAGAAAAAACCAGATTTAGAAATTAATCAAGCACCTGCCACAGAAGAACCGGCGCCAGTCCCTGAAGAACCAGAACTACCCGTCGAAGAACCGACGGTGCCAACAGAAGAACCGGCGCCAGCCATTGAAGAACCGATAATACCAACTGAAGAACCGGGAGAAATTCAAGAACCATCAGTTCCTATTGAAGAGCCAGGAGAAATCGAAATAACGCCAGAAACAATACTGCCCTTGGAATTGATGAATGGTTCTGATTCTGAAGTTCCATCAACCGAAACAGCAGATCAGCCATCAGGTTTTTTAAATAAAGTAAAAAAACTATTTGGCATAAAAACAGTCAGGGCCCAGGAGGAAGACGCTGTATCATTAGAAAACGAAATTCCGCCAATTGAAACTGTCAGTCCTCCAACAGATGCCATTACTCCGCCAACCGAAGTTTCTGATAATCCTATTAAAGAAATTTCAACGCCGAATCTGGATAGCAAGATTTTGATTTGGTATTCTCTGGATAACGAAACTTGGTGGCAATTGGCCGATGTTTCGCAACAGCCCGTATCTAATTTTTTAAACGGAGGGTATTTTTCTTTTGAAGCTCCATTTTTGAAAAGTTTTGATGATGTTAAAAACATAAAAATAAAATTTGAAGGAGTAATTGGAGGTGAAACAAATTTCGTTGCTTATCTTGATAGCGTCTGGGTAGAAGTTGTTTACGAACCCGAGAAAAAAAATGAGCCAAAAATGGACGATTCGGAGACAGAACTGAAAGAGATAAAAAAGATTCAAATAAGCGATAATTCATTAATTATTCCTGATTTACAAAATGATTTTTCAAGCAATGACGAGCCAAGCTTTATTGTCTCTGAACCGGAAATAAAGACAGAAGATATTATTTCTGGCGGAAAGGGAAGACTTATCTCGGGAGTAGAAACGATTCAGGAGACTTATGGAACAGGCGGAGAATTGATTTCTAATGAAGAATATTTTTTAGCGTCTATTGAGAGCAATTACCAGGAATTAACTTCTTCCAGCAAGGAAAAAAACCAGAAGGATAGTATTAGCGTCCAAATTTTTGGATTTAACGGAACGAAGACAGATATTTTGCCGGAAATCCAGCCTATTTTTAAAGACGGAAAAGAAAGTTTTGAAATAAAATTTACAAAAGAAAAAATCAGGGAATTTAAACCCGGGCTTTATAAGCTAAAGGTAAAGCTTGAAACAGCCGATAGCATTTTCTTTTTGGAGCAGGATTTCAGCTGGGGCGTTCTGGCTATTAATACCAGTAAGTCCATTTATTCGCCTGGTGAAAAAGCCTATTTACAGATGGCGGTTTTAAGAGATGATGGTTATACGGCCTGTGACGCTTCGCTTCAACTCGAAATCCGAAATCCGAAATCCGAAACAACGATTTTGTCAACTGAAGATGGAACAATTGAATATAGTAATGAGTGTGGACTGAATAATGTAACCAATGTGCCAGATTATTTCACTTATTATGAAGTTGATGATACTGGAAGTTACGAAATGAAACTTAAGAACCTTGATACAGGTTATGAAATCAAAGATTCTTTTGAAGTCCGTGAATCTTTACCTTTTGATATTGAAAGAATGGGTCCCACAAGAATTAATCCTACAGCAGAATATGAGATGACTTTCAAAATTAAGGCCAATCAAGATTTTTCAGGCGAAGTTATAGAAAAAGTACCCGCTTCTTTTTCAATATCTGAACAGGAAGGGATGAGACAAGAAATAAACGGAGAGGAAAAATCGCTTATATGGAAAGCTGACTGGAAAGAAGGTGAAATTTATGAGTTAACTTATCAATTTGATGCCCCTGATATCAGCCCATATTTATATTTACTAGGTCCCTTGGAAACTGGTCAGTTTAAAGAAACCAGACAATGGCAGATTGCTTCAGACAGAACAACTTGGACCGAAGCTTGCGGTACCGCCACTAAGTCAGCATGTACTTGTTCGGGAGGTCCTAAAAAATGTGGAGGTCTCGGTCAGTGTTCTTACGTTTGTCCTGATTACACGGCCTATCATGTTCAGGCAGCAGTTAATACATGCTCCTATACCAAGACGGGAACCTGTGGTACAGCTTCGTGCACCCTTGCTAGTCAATGTTTGGCGAATTTTACATGCACCTATTCTAGTGGTAACTGTTCTTATACTTGTTCTACTAACTATGAAGATTGCGATTTGTCTAGTGCTAATGGTTGTGAGTGTGATCTTACTGCAAATACCTGTGTCGGTACCACTTGTACTCCTGCTGGCATCACTGTTTCCGGTACTGTTTATGCTGATGAAGCATCAACTGTTTGGCCACATTGTGATAGTTCGACGGCAAATATAAGCCTTGCGGTTAATGGAGTGGTGGTTCAAACTACCCATTGTCATACATCCCCTGACGGCACTTATTCGTTTACCTCAGTAACAGTTGCCGCTAATCAAGAGGTTGCGGTTTTTATGAATGCGACCGACAAAGGGATAGCAGCAACCGTAGCTAAAGATGCCAGTACTACTCCCATCACTTTAAATCCGAGAGAGGGTCGAGTCTGGGTGAAAGAAGAAACAGGAGCGGCCAATATAACTAACACCCTTCTTCATAAATCCGATAAAGCCGTTGCCAGCTGCGGTAATGTTCCATATACAATCAGCGACGTCACTAACGCTTTAACGGTTGATGATACTTATAAAATAGTTATTGAAACTGGAAAAACATTTGCTCCAGACGGAAACGTGACAACGCCGGCAATGGAGATTACGGGAACCTACACTGCCAGTTCCTATACCTTGATCTTAAGTGCTGCTGGTACGGTCACAACGCCCTGTACTGGCGATGCCGGAAGCGTGATGCCTCTTTGTGTAGCTGGAACTTTTACTGCTAACGCCTCAACTGTTAAATACACTGGAGATGGTGATACTAATATTACTGCCGCCACCTACAACAATCTGGAATTCAGCCCGACCATTACCGATAACAGAATTTATACCGGAGCCGGGGCAATCACAGTTGGCGGCACCTTAAATATCAACCCTAACGCCACAGCTAAATATTTAATGTTCTATCTAGGAGGAACAACATCGGTTACAGGAGCAATCACCATTCAAAGGACTGGTACGGCGAATTCTTACTTGGATACAACTGTGGCGGGTCATTATTCATTAACCGCCTCCTCCATTTCTATTCAAACCGCTTGTACTCTTTTAGCTAATAGTTCAACAATCACCTTAACTGCCAGTTCGGGTCAGCCATTGACAGAAAGCGGAAGCGGCTATTTTGATGACGGGACTTCCAATGTCGTATTTACTGGCGATGGCAATGTTACCATCGGTGACATTGATGCTGGAGTAGAATATTACGATTTGACTTTTTCACCAACAATTACAGCCAATCGCATCTATTCATCAAACGGGAATATCGAAATTGGGCATAATTTAGATATCAATCCCGATGCTTCAAGTGCCTATTCTTTGACTTTTAATCTCGGAGGCTATTTCTATGCTTCTAGCGAAACAAT
>Ga0315279_10006155_pt1 | contig 15249 bp, 16 predicted proteins | sample YL17G06_20_MG_FD_203694 | JGI IMG/M metagenome (GOLD analysis project Ga0315279, IMG submission 203694) | Sediment microbial communities from Yellowstone Lake, YNP, Wyoming, USA - YL17G06_20 | ecosystem: Environmental > Aquatic > Freshwater > Lake > Sediment | place: USA: Wyoming | collected... | reverse complement strand
CCGATGTAGAGGAGTCCCAGCGGGGGCCACGCCGCCTGGCTCTCTATCCTTTCGGCATGGCCGGTGTCTGGGTTTATGAGAACGACTTTCACGCGCTCACCGCCCCCTTGCCGAAACTATCCTTATGATGTCCCCATCCTTCGGTGTGTAGTCCTCGCCGAGCCTCAACTTCGTTCGGGCATCGACCGCGTAGAGGAAAGAGTCCCCGAGATCCGAATGAACCTTGTAAGCAAACTCTTTGACAGTGATGCCTTTCTTGACGAGGACTGCGTCGGGGAGGACATTGCCCTTCTTGTCCGTGAACTTCTTTTCATCGTCCACGGGGTAAACCACGATGAGCTGCAGCAACTCGTAAACCGCCTTGTCAATCGCCTGCTGCACGCCAGTCGACCCAAGTTTCTTTAGCAGCTCGGCAATCTTGTCCAGCGCCCGCTTCTGCTCCTCCTTCAAGACCTCCGGCTTCAGGACCTTGAAATCTGGGCCGCCTGGTGTGTATGAGACTATCCCCTTCTCCGCAGCCCTTCGCAGTACCAGCTCCGCCTCCGCGCAGACAGGGGCGACAAGATATCCTTTCTGCCTGAGCCGCTCCATGTTCGCCTCCGCGGTCGGCACGTCCGCCTTGTTCGCGGCGATCATCATCGGCTTGCTCGCCTTGCGGAGTTCGTTCACAAACCGGAGCAGGTCGTCGTCGCTCCACTTGTCTGGGTCTTCGCGGTCGACCGCGGCCTGCCTGAAAGCCTCTGCCACGTGAGTCTCGTCAATCCCAAGCCCGCTCATCCTGGCTGTTATCTCCTTTACCAGGTCCAGCTTCTGATACTTCGCCCTCTTCGCGAAAGTGCTCCAGTCCTTCGCCACTATTCCGCGCAACCACATCGCTATCTCGACCTCCAGAAAATCTATGTCCTTGACGGGGTCGTGCGCTCCTGGCGGGCACGGCTTCCCTCCCGAGTCCGTGGCACCGGCGGCGTCCACCACATGGATGAGCGCGGCAGCCATCCTGAGGTTGTCCAGAAATCTGTTTCCGAGCCCTCTCCCCATGTGGGCGCCTTCCACCAGCCCGGCGACATCTATGATCCTCACGGGCACGTAGCGGACACCATCTATGCACTTCGAGTTCTGCGGATTGCACTTCACCTTCATCTCCTGGCACGGGCACTTGGTCCTGAGATATGTGACGCCGACGTTCGCATCTATTGTCGTGAAAGGATAACCTGCCACTGGGGCATCGGCCAGTGTGGCGGAATTGAAGAATGTGGTTTTGCCCGTGTTCGGCTTGCCCACCAACCCCAGCTCTACCAACTAATCTTCTCCCTTTTCGTAGCAGCCTTGTTCCCTTCTCTTGCCGAAGCTGCCGAGGCCCTTCTCAGAGAGCTGGGCCCTGAGCTGTTTCGCGTAGCCGGGCTTGATCTCCCCCTTGGTCTCCAGATAATTTATTATCTCAAGGGCCTGCTCTTCCGTGTCGCAGCGCCTTATGAAGTCTATCGCCGTCGGGTCCCGCACTTCAAGAACCTTTGTGGCCTTCTCCGCCTCGTCCGGTGAACTCCTGACTGAAGATACGTTTAACGTCCCGGCCCCGCCCAGCTCCTCCGCAAGGTGGGGGTACTTCTTCCTGAAGTTCTCATTTTTTTCCTCTTCCATGCCCTTCCTCCGCACGCCATGGTTTCTGCACGACCACGGGTTTCATGAAAACTACGGTGTTCGGGGGGACGTTCTCGTAGACGAACGTGCCCGGGCCCACGGCCGAATCCGGCCCTATCTTCACGCCTACGTTTATCGTGCAGTTTATCCCCGTCTTGACGTTGTCGGCGATTATAGTCCCGAGCTTCCTCCGCCCGCTGCTGACGACCCTTCCGCCCACCTCCATCTTGATCGGCTTCTCGTCCAGCCTGAGGTTCGCTATGGTGGTCCCTGCCCCCAGGTTGCAGTGGCTTCCGACCACGCTGTCCCCCACGTAAGAGAGGTGCCCTATGTTCGTGTGGTCCATTATCACTGAGTTCTTTACCTCGACAGCGTTGCCGATTCTGACGTTGTCGCCCACGCTCGTGCTGGGCCTGATGAAGCAGTTCGGCCCTATGTCGCAGTCCTTGCCTATGTGGGTCGGCCCGAGGATGTAAGAGCCAGAACGGATGATCGTGCCCTCGCCGATGTAAACGTTGTCGTCGACCTTTGCTCCGACCTCTATCTTTCCGTGTATCTCTCCCTTGAGGTTTTTCAGGAAGTGCTCGTTCGCCACCAGCAGGTCCCAGGGCCTCCCGATGTCCGTCCAGAGCTTTATGGGCGAGGTGTAAATCTCCTTGCCCTTCTCGATCATTATCCCCATCGAAGTGGGGAGCTCGTACTCGCCTCTCGCGGACTTCTTCGTCTGCCTGATGGCGTCGAAAATCACGGGGTCGAAGATGTAGATGCCTGCGTTGGCCAGCCTGCTTTTCGTCCTCTTTGGCTTTTCCACTATCTCGCTCACGCACTCCCCCTTCATGAATACTATCCCGAACTGCTCCGGCTCGTCCACCTCGATAGTGGCCATTATTCCGCCGAAGTTCTCCATCCCTGCCAGCTCCCCGTACCTCTTCATGTAGGCGTCAAGCGACTCCTGGTCGACGAGTGTGTCCCCGTTTATCACGAGGAACCTCTCTCCGCCGACGAAGCCCTCCGCCAACGACACGGCGTTCGCTGTCCCCAGGAGCTCCTCCTGGCTGATGTACTCAATCTTCAAGCCGAAAGCCGAGCCGTCCCCGTACCTCTCGATTATCTGTTCCTTCCCGAACCCGACAATCATCGCCAGATGGTCCACCCCCATGCGCTTTATCGTGGAGATGACATGGTCAAGGGCTGGCTTTCCTGCCACCGGGAACAAAAACTTCGGCCTCGTGAACGTCAGCGGGCGCATCCTGGTCCCAAGGCCAGCCGCAAGTACAACTGCTTTCAACGCGACACCGTTATGATTTGGTTTGGTATTATAAATGTCAGGGCCTCACTGAAACCCCGACTGCCTTCAGGGCTTTGCCGAGGAGCTCCTCCGCCTTTTTCTGGGTTTTTCCCTCGGCGGTGACCCTGACGTAGGGCTCTGTCCCTGACGGCCGGACCAGCACCCATCCATCCTTGAGCTCTGCTCTCAATCCATCTATCGAAAGAACCTTCGTGGCTTTCAGTGCGCTCTTCAGCTTCGGTCCCAGCTTTTTCATCACGGCTGCTTTTTTCTCGTTCTTGCACTTGACCTTCTCCCTCACCGTGTAACGCTCGGGGATGGAGTCTGCAAGTTCCGCCAAGCCCATGTCCATGTAACTCAGGAGCTCGAGGACTTTCGCCGCCGCCAATGGCCCATCCGGCGCCATGTGGAAATCAGGGAAAATCCATGCCCCGCATGGCTCTCCGCCGAAAACAGCTCGTCGCTTCTTGACCGCCTCCGCTACGTAAACGTCCCCAACCTTGGTCCTAATCACCTTGCCCCCTTTCTTCTCCACAGCTTCTTCGACAACACTTGACGCATCCACGGTCGTCGCGACGATTCCGCCCTTCTTGGCCTGGAATGCAGATATCAAGGCGAGCATCTTGTCGAGTTGAACGAACCTCCCCCGCTCATCCACGGCAGCCACCCTGTCTGCGTCACCATCGTGGGCCACCCCAAGGTCTGCCCCCACCGACTTCACGACCTTGCCCAGCTCTGTCAAATTCTCCTCCGTCGGCTCGAGTCCACGACCGGGGAAGTGGCCGTCCGGATGGCAGTTTAACGTTGTCACCTTGCACCCCATTTTTCTGAGGAGCACAGGCGTGACGGCGGAAGCTGCCCCGTTGCCGCAGTCAACCACCACCTTGAACTCCTTCGAAAGCTTGATCGAGCTCACGATTTTGTTTATGTATGCGGGGACGACATCTGCGCTCCCAATCTTCCCGATGCTGCTCCAGCCAACCCGCTTGCCCTTGTTTTTAAAGTAAATGCTTTCAATCTGGCGCTCGAGTTTAGGAGTGTAAGCCATTCCATTCGAGTCCCAGAGCTTGATCCCGTTGTACTCGGCTGGATTGTGGGATGCTGTCACCATGACCCCCGCTTTCGCTTTGAGGTGCTGAACCGCGAAAGCGACAGTTGGAGTGGGGACAACACCCAGGCGCGTGACACTGCATCCTCCCGAGAGAAGGCCGGAGATGACACTGCTCTCGAACATGTCGCCCGATGTTCGCGGGTCCTTGCCGATGACCAGGCACCCGGAGTTTCCGAGTTGCGTCGCCAGCGCCAGCCCGACGCCCATCGCCAGCTCGGGGGTGATTTCCTTGCCAACCAAGCCGCGGATGCCGGAGGTGCCGAATAGCTTTTCCATAATAACCGTCGTTAACTTGGTCCGCCAACGACCTTGCTCTTGAAGACCTCGACCCTTCTGACGGGGCAGTAGCGCTTGGCCTCCTTGTAGATGTCGGAAGAGAGCTTCCCCAGCACCACTTCCTGTATGAACTGCTCCAATGTCCTGTCCTTCGCCTTCGCCGCCACAACTTCCCTCATGACCCTCCTAATCTCGTGGATCTTCGAGGTCTGAACGTCCCTCAGGGCTATCACCATCGACGTCAGACGCACTTTGTACCCGTCCTTTGTTGTCACGAGCGATATGTCGTTGGCCTTCCCGCACCTTCTCCTAATCTGGCTCTGGACGTAGTCCCTGACCATCTCGTGCCCGATGAAGGCGGTTGTCGCCTTCTTGTCCTCGACGCTCTTCACCTGGAAGTAGAGCTTGACGTTCGACTTTGAAATATCCTCAAGTAGGTCCCCAAGGGTCGCCTCGAACACCCGGCCGACGAGGTTGGAGGGCTCGGCCGCAGGGCTGTCCCCGAGCTTCGTTCCCCCGAACATCTGCGGGGCGAACACCTCATACCACGTCTTTTCCTTCCAGGGTTTTACCACCCTCCGCTTTTCCTTTGCAATTTTTTGCTTTTCTTCTGCCATTACTCAGTCACCTTCTTATGAGCCGGTAGGGGCTCGACCTTCTTTCTTATGGACTCTGGCCACTTTGACGGGTCAAGGCCGTGCTGCGCCAGGAACCCCACTACCCAGCGGCTCGTCCCGAACCCGCAACAGCCCGTCCATACCTCCCGCCCTTTCACTTCCTTTATCTTAAAAGTTTCCGTGAACTTCGTTTTGTGGACGTTGTACGAGCCTATCTCCAGCCACTTGCCATTGTACGGCAGGAGGACCTCGAGGTCATATGTCGCGACGTTCCGGCTGTCGCTTGTGTCTCCCCCTCCCTCTCCTTCCTTCATGTAGAAAGGCGTTGCCACTGTGACCCTCCACTCGAGCTTGAGATCTTCCATCAGCTTGATGCTCCGCTCCACCACGGCGTCCCTCGCGGAAACCACGTCGTCCGGTGAGCCGAGAGTCGTGAACTCTATGCGCCTGAACTCCTGCGTGCGGACTAAACCCTCCACCCCTCCGCCTTCCCACCTGTACGTCCACCCGCTCATGTCAAAGAGCTTCACAGGCAGCTTCTCAACGCTGATGTGCTTGGACGCGAAGAGCTGGTAGAATGGCTCGCACTGCGCCGGGGCCAAAACATATGCCGGATCCTTCACGACGTTTCTGAGTTCAGCCACCGGAATCTGCTTGGTGAGCTTGATCTCCCGCTTGAACTTCTCGAAAGCCTCCGGGTCCCTGGGCGGCGGGCACACGTAGTACATCCCTTCCGGAACTCCGTCCAGATATCCTGGCATCCTCTGCATGACCTCCAGAGGGATGAGCTTGGGGAACATCGCCTCCTCGAACCCTAGCGGGTGTGCCACCTTCTCTGCTATCAATTCTTCCAGGCCACGGAGCAGCTTGGTGTAAGGCTCCGTGTAAATCCACTGGCCCCTCCCCGGGAACTCTACAATCCACCCGAGCTTTCTCGCTACCTCCGACGGGTCTTCCTTGAACTTGTGGGCAATTTCCGGCCCGCGCCTGGCGATCTGCAACTCCTCGGCCTTCGGCGGGGCCTTTGCCAGAGCTGCCTCTATCTCCGAAACCAGCCTGTCAACCATCCGACCCCTGACCTGGCTTTCGCCGAGGTTCTCCAGCTCCACTTTGACGAAGCCGTGCTCTACCTTCGCGCTGAGTTTCTCAAGTTCACCCTTCGTCGCCTCGGAAACATCCTTTGCAGGAATTTTAATCACGTAGCGAGAAACGAACACATCCCTCAACCCCAGCTTGTGCTTGGCCCCCAACTCTGTAGAGAGGGCCTTGCCCACCCTCAAAAGAGCATCGTGAGCGCGGACGTAGCGCCCGGATTTTATCTCCAACTCGAGGCTCTTCCCGACAACGCGCCAACCCATTATCTTCGCGGCCTCACTCTCTTTTCCCTTCGGAACTCCCTTGCGCAGGATTGGCTCCATGCTCCCGAGCGCCGCCTTGAGCTCCGCAGATGCTTTTCCTATCTCCCCGCTGAACGTCAGCTTTCCGACCAGCTCAAACTCCATTTAATCGCCAAACCCTATGCAGATTTTGAGCTTAAATCATACTCTCTGCTGCTTGGGTGCAGGCCAGGAGGTCGTCCAAGGTGGAAAGAAATGTCTCTATTCTCCCGTCAAATTCAATTGTGGTCTCCACCCGTCTGCCAACTGTTCTTGTTGAGATTTTCATGCTCTTGGGCGCCTGCATGTTGTCAGGACCGATTGCCTTCGCGACTGATCTGGAAGCGCGCTCGCTGCGGTAAACGCAAACGATCCCCGCCCTGAACTTCATTAAAAATACCCTGGCCTGACCGTCCCGACTTCCTCGCCTGTTGGCTTCACCTTCATGGAGCCAAACTGGACAGAAGTCACCTGGTCAGCGTTCTTGATCGGGGTGGTGATGACAATCTGCCCTCGCTCGAAGTTTATCTTCTCGACTATTCCCAACCCGACCAGCTCGTTCGAGTCGTTGACGAGCCCAACTATCACGTTCTGCTCCGCGCCCGCCCGGATTATTTTCACCTGACCGAACTTTGATTCAATGCTACTCAATGCTTCGTCGTCCATCCTGCCCTTCGTCACTAGAATGATGCCTTCGGGGATTTTCTCAGCATACACAACCTGCCTCCCGAACTCTCCGGCGTTGAGCTGGTGCCCAGTCTTCAGGTAAGTGCGCTCGAACCTCACCCGCTTGAGGTCCAGCACCAACGTCTCGGAATCCTCAAAGTACTTCCCGAGCAACATGCCCCTGAGGTTTGACCTCTCGCTCGGTGACCTGGCCCGGACCTTGGTCGACACCGGCAGCCTTCTTATTTTGTGGGATGCGATTGGAGCAAGAAGGTGCTCAAGCTCAGTCCCCCTCTGGAGGGCCACCACCATGTCCGGGTCTATCAGCTCCTCCACGTAAAGCTGGAGAGCCCTGCCCGGCCCCCCCATTATCCAGCCGGGGGTGTTCACCACCACAAGATCGGCTTTTTTCAACCCATGCTCCACGAGCCACTTCATCCCCGCCACGAACTCCAGCGTGTGGCCGGATGGTGACATGGAACCTACAAAGTAGGCGCTGCGCAGTGGAACCTCGTAAAGCAGGGCGACAGGGCGCTCGAAAATCCCCAACCCCATCGTCGTCGGCGGGCCTATGTCCGCCTGCCCGACATCGCTGTCCACCGCCCCCATCTTCATCCCGTGCCTAAGCAGCGTGTTCCCCATGTAAGTCGTCAGAAAGGTTTTGCCAACGTCAACGTTCCCCATGACCAGTATGGTCTTTGGCCTTTTCTTTATAACATCTGCAATTAGATTATCCCACTCCTTTGGAATCGTCCGCTCAGTAAGCCGCTCGACCTTTCCATCCGCGCCCAAAGTGTACTCAATCACTGAATCAGACTCAACTTCCATTGGCACTGACTTGGCGCGGGGAATCACCACCCGCTCCCCCTTTTCTCTGAGGCCTCCGCTGATGGTTACCTTGCCTACCTTAACCTCCAAGCTCAGCTGGCCCTCAATCCTGTAGACATCACCGGGCTTTAACGAAAGCTGCGACAGTTTCATTCCTCCTCAAAGTTAAGGGAAGGCCACTCCTTTGCCAGAAGTTCACGTGAGATGCACTTGGCCTCTTCTACGGAGTCTTTGGACACGGAAACCTTCTCCGAGAGCGGCACCATGGTGAGCTGGTGTGATTCCGCAAGCTTGATCTCCGTCGGGGTGATCTCGGCCACCTTCCCCGAAATTGTCTTCCCGTCCTTGAGTGTGAGAACCACATCCTCTCCCTCGGTGATTTCCTTCAGTTCTATGGCACGGATGACTTTGGGCAAAAGAATGGAGATTATGCCTGGGTAAATTGGAACCTTTCTGTAAATGTCCTTGAACTCTGAGAGAATAGCCTCCAGGGCGACGGGGTTCCCCCTGTACTTACCCACCAGTTCTATCAGGAGCTCCACCAGCCTTTGAAACTCTGTCTCTTCCAGGGTCAATCAGACCACAACCCTACTATCCCTAGGGTTTAAAAATAGCCACTTACGGGGGCCTAATGCCCGCCGATTACCCCTATAAGATTGGCCCTCTCGACCTCTTTCTGGGTGGCCACTCCGCGGTCAAGCGCCCTGGCAAGTCCAATCATCTCGTCCACCAGGAAAAGCAGCTCGTGCATGACTGAATACATCTGGACCGGCTTGTCCGCAAGCAGCTCGGCTGCCCTGTCGTGGCCCCCGCCGCCAATCCCCTTCTGGGTGGAGTAGATGTCCTGGAGCTTCGTCGCCAGCTGGAAGCACATTTTGCCGCAGTTTATGAGCCCGCCCCCTCCCCTCATGGAGAGATGGACCCCTGCCGTCTTCGGACAGAAGACTATCACCGCCGCGTGGGCATGGCCACCCGCCCTTTTCATTCTCTCCAGCGTGGTGGAAGCAACGAAAGGCAGGACGGCTGGGAACGGGGCTGTCTTCATGGAATCCACCTCCTCCGCAAAGAGCAAGTATAAACCAACTCCGCGGATTTCACCGAGGAAAACGGCGTTCTCCGCCCGCCCTTCCAAAGTCTTCCAGTCCGCCTTGAACTGCCCGTAAACCTTTGAGAGGAGCTGGCCCTTAGACATGCCGCCCAGAAACTCCTCCAGGTTCGAGAATTTTGAAGGGTCATCCCCGCGCTTCACGAGCTCCAGCAAGAAATCGTGGACGAGGGTTGGTCCGTAATATTCCTCCATGCCCAACGCGCGGCTGTAGAGGTGAGCCAAACATCCCGCGTGGAGAACCTCTCCAATCTGGTTTATCAGCGCCGTCCGCTCGCGGTCAACCATCTCGTACATTGTAGGGGCTCCTTTTTTGACCTCAAACACGAGCGGGAACTTTTCTTTCGCCATGTCAATGAAAGGCTTTGCAAATTCTGCAGCCGTTCCCTCAACCGGATCAAATGCAAAATCTCCCCTGCAGCCGAGGAGCGTGGCAAAGTCATCGTAAATATCCGCAAGGCCCAGCTTGCTGGAAATCATGTGGCACAGCAGGGAGGCCGACGACGCGTACCCCGAGGTTTCTATCGTCGGGTTGAACAGCGTGCATTTGCTCGGCCTTCCGTCGAGCTGGTGGTGGTCTATGATGAGGATTGGACTGATGTGCTTGAGCAAGTCATCGTAGACTTCGAAAGTCCCCTTGTCTGAAACCACGAGCAGGTCAAACTTTCCTCCCTCGTTCAGAGCTTCCAAGAGGGCTTCCTCCCAAAGCTTGAAGTGCTGCGGCATCTTTGTCACGACCTCCGCTCCGAGATAGCGTTCAAATATCCTTCTGATTATGAATGCACTCGTTATCCCGTCCGAGTCGTTGTGAGAGAAGTTGAGGATCCGCAGGTTCTTGCGCTCGCGCAACTTGTTGATCTGTCCCACCGCTGACGGGAACCCGGGAACAGTCTCGTACATGTGCTGGATGAACTCGGTGTAGTCCATTATCCGCCCTCCATTAGAATATGGTCCAGCTTTATTAGGAACTCGTCCATCCGCTCTTTTGGCACCCTGCCCCCTGCGGAAACGTCGTGGCCACCCCCTTGACCGCCCACCTCCGCGGTGCTTTTGGTCAACGCCGCCCCGATGTTAACGCCCCCCATTGCCAGCGCGGGTGTGCCCCTGGCCGAGATTTTTATTTCCCCGGTCTTCGTCTCTGTCAGACCGAAGAGCGGCTTGTCCATTGTCACCAACCCGGACTCTATCAGGAGAGAGAGGGCCTCGCCCGTCATGGCTGGGTTCACCTCGCTCCCGCAGTAGATGTATTTCAAAGCCCCCATTGACTTGACTGATGCCAGATTTCTTGTGAACCAGCTCAAGGTTCTCAACATCTCTTCCTGCCTGCTGTCCAAAAGTGCCCTCGCTTCGTCCAACGACGCCTCATCCCCAATCCCGACTGCAAACCCCGCCTCCGGTTTTTTCATGTTGCAGCAGGCATCGAACAGCGCCGCTTGCTCCCTGAGGTCGCGTGGACCCACTACCTCCTCTGCCATGCTTGTGTACACCTGGCCCCAGAGGGTGCGGCTGAACTCCTCGTTGGCTGCAAGCGCGCCGACGCGACTGAATATGGCGTCTGCAATGGCCCGCTCCTCCTCGGGCTGGAGTTCGAAAATAAAGCTTGACAGCTGGATCCCAAGAGACTCGACGAGCGAGCGACAGGCAACCAAGTTCCCGGAAAGCCCCACCACGTAAGGCCTCGTGGACATCTTGATGCATTCCACGACCTTGAGTAATGTTCTCCCCACAAACCTCAGGCCTTCTCCAGACCTGATGAGCCCCAGGTCCGTGGCCCGCTTTGCAATCACCTCGTTGACCCCAGTGAACCCTGAGAAGAACTCCTGCCTGTCGCCTATGGCTCCGGCGATGGCGAGCCCTGCCAGCGGCCTGAAGTGGGAGTCCAGGGACTCGGCTACCGCGTATGCACCGCCGCTCGCACTCACGTCCTTCGCACCGTTGAGGCCGCACAGGTGTGGATTCAATATGGCCAGGCCAGGGTGATCCCGGAAAGGGCCAGGGTGGTGGTCTATCACCAGGACCTCCGCCCGCTTTGCAAGGAGAGACCCGCGTATGGCCTCGAGCTGGGCGCTGCCCTGATCAAGGAAGATGAAAAGGTCGCGTGAGTCTGCTGGGAGCGACGCCACCTCCTCCTGCCTCAAGGGTTGCGTAAAGCGGACTGAAAACGGGACATCGAAAGAGTAAAGGCACTTGGCCATTATCGACGCCGCGGTTATGCCGTCCGCGTCCAAGTGCGAGAAAACCTTGACGCGCCTTTTCCCGTCAAGCCTAAGCTTCAGGAACTCCGCAGCGTCGTCCGCCGCCCTCTGGAATAGTTTTACCTCCGCCCGCCCCAACAACATCCCTCCGAGATTGATTATCTCCCATCTACTGGAAGGATTTAATCGTTTGCGCTGATTCGGAGAAACTCCCGCTGTAAATTTGAAGACCTAATCCACTAGAGATCGGGCAAAAATCAACCGCGCACCAGCAGGGCCGCCCTCTCTCTGTCGTATTTCCACGTGCGTGGTAAAATCCCCTCCCGCTTGTAGTGGCGGGCGAGGGCGTTTATCTTCGCCTCTGTGCTTTCGAGAGCCCTTCTCATCGTGAAGTCTTTCGGGTTGCGCCCCACGTGACTGTACATTTTCACTGAGAGGTTTATGAGGCTCGTCAAGTCCTCGGGAAGAGTCGCTTTTATGCCATGGGCGGCCAGAATCTGGGCGATTCTTTTTCCTGTCAGCTGCTTCACGCTTGCGACGGCATGCTGATCCCTCAGTATCAACCCTATCTTGCTAGGCGGGACCCCATCTTTGTTTAACCTTATGACCAGCTCCTCTACTTCCGCGGGAGAAAGACCCGCAATCTGCTGTTTCTGTACTTCCTCTGCCGTGCGCTCACCTCATTTACCTTTTTTCAACCACTTGATAAGCCCTTCCACTGCCCTTGCCCTGTGGGAAAACCTGTTCTTTTCCTCGGTCGGCATCTCCCCGAATGTCTTCTTCTCACCTTCTGGAGTGAAAATCGGGTCGAAACCAAACCCACCGGAGCCCTTCGGTGCGGCCGTTATGGCCCCTCTGATTTTCCCGATAAACACAAGTGGCTTCCCGCCAGGCTCGCAGTACCCGACCGCCGAGCGGAACTCTGCCCCCCTCTTGGCCTCTTTCTCGAGAAGCTTCAAGATGCCCTGGTTCCCTACAGTGAGAAAAACGTACTTTGAATACGGGCCGGGGAATCCTTTGAGGGCGTCGACGAAAAGCCCCGCGTCCTCCACGAAGCACGGCGCCTTTACAATCGCGCAAGCCTGCTGGACGCCCACATTTGAAATTTCTTCTAAACTGTCGGACTGAATCTCCACGTAAGGCGTGCGGCTGTGGACCAGCTCGATCCCCTCGCGGGCAGCTATCTCCTTGACCTCCTCGAACTTGTGGAGGTTGCTTGTGACAAAATTCAATGTCATGCCCTCTCCTCCCTCTGCACGTACCTGCCCCGCCGCCCTATCTCCTCCGCGCGTTCAATCACCTCTTCTGCCTCCTTCCCGAACTCTTTCCTGTATCCAGTTAAAACCGCGCGGTATGCCTTCTCTGTTATCCTGAAGTGGATGCTCTGGAGAGCGCGCTTCAAGAGGTGCAGGTCGACGCCTCTCTCCTCCGTGGCCCGGCTGTGCTCGCCCAGCCCGAAATCCACGAAGTAAACTTTCCCCTCGCGAGTCAGAATCATGTTTGAAGTAGTGAGATCCCCGTGGACTATGCCGGCCTTGTGCAATCGGGCCACCTGTCTGCCGATGACCCCGCAGAGTCTTCCCGCCGCCTTTGGCCCCATCTTTTCCAGGACCTGCTTCACCTGCCTGCCTTCTATGAATTCCATCACAATCCTCATTTCCGACAAGTCGACCTCGTAAAGCAACGGCGTTGGAACTCCCGCCCTCTTTGCGTCGGACAGAAGTTTCGACTCGAGCGCTGTCCTGGAAGAGCGCAGCTGTTCATCAATCTCTCGGATGCGGTAGCGCTTCCGAACGCGGTGCTTGACAATCACTTTACCTTTGTCGGCCAGGTGGAGCACTCTGCAAAAGTCCTCAAGGTAAAGATTCGCCTCTGCGCCTTTCTTGATCAACGCCATACAACATCAACCTCGTCTGTCCTGTACCTCTGCCTGACCTGGGTCTGGTCGAGCCTTTGCCTGACGCCGTGCCTGTGCATCAGCAGACCAGTCCAGGCAATCATGGCTCCCTGGTCCCCGCAGAGTTCCATCGGCGGCACGAAGAAGCGGGCCCCTTGCTCCGCCGCCATCAGCTTCAGCATCTCCCTCAGCCTTTTGTTTGCTGCGACCCCGCCGGTTAGCATTACCTCCTTCTTCTCTGTGTGGGCCACGGCCCGCTCTGTCACCTCCACGAGGGCCGCGAACGCCGTTTCCTGAAGGCTGTAGCAGAGGTCCTTCATGTCGGCCCCGGTCCGCTTCCTGCGGACGGCCTCCGCCATGGGCCCTGAGAATGAGAGGTCCATCCCCTTCACGACATATGGGAGCCGGATGTAGCGCTTACCATCGCGCGCCAGCCGCTCCACATTCGGCCCTCCTGGGTGAGGAATGCCTATCTCGCGGGCAAAAACATCCAGGCAATTCCCTATCGGGATGTCCAGTGTCTCGCCGAAGACGCGATACCGCCCCGCGTCGAAAGCTATCACCTGGGTGTTCCCGCCGCTGACGTAAAGTGTCACCGGGTCCTTTGTGCGTGCGACGAGCCTGCCTATCTCAATGTGGGCGACGCAGTGGTTCACTCCGATGATTGGAACATCCAGCCAGGCTGAAATGGCCCTTGCTGCCGTGGCCGCCGTTCTCAGAGCCGGTCCCAAGCCAGGCCCTTGGGAGAAAGCGACCAAGTCTATGTCATCAAGGCTCAACCTGGCCTTTCTCAGCGCCTCATCCAAAACTTTTCTCGCGTTCTCTGCATGGAATCGCGCCGCCTCCCTGGGGTGGATGCCTCCCTTCGCAGGCATGTATGTCCTTGACGCGTTTGCCAGCACCTTGCCTTCTGAGCTCGCGATGCCTACGCCGAACGTGTGCGCGGTTCCTTCTACTCCTAAACACAGCATGCTAATCCTGACAGATAGTGGCCGCGAACAAAATAAGCTATACCACTCAGGGCTTTGCAACCATAACTTCCGTGGATTTTATAACGGCCTCGACGTGATCTCCCTTCTTCAGCTCCAGGTCTTCGGCTGCTTCCCTCGTTATGAACGCCGTTATCACTCCCGGCTTCACTGACATTTTCACCGTTGCGCCGACTTCCCCGAGTTTCACGTTTTCAATCACGCCGCTTAGCCGATTCCTCGCAGACAGTTTCGTAGATATCCCCTCCCAAAAAGTTTTTTCTTTAACTATTTCATCAAGAGCCTCGCTCATCTGTTTGTACTCCCTCACGAGTTTTTGCCCATGTTTCGTCAACACGGTTCCGCCCCCGCTCGCGCCGCCTCTCTCTGCCTTAACGACCTTGAACCCGAGCTTTCGCTCCAGCTCTTTGATGATTCCCCAAGCGTGGCGGTATGACATCCCGAGTTTAGCGGCGGCGCGGTTGAGCGACTTTTCTCTTTCAATCGCAAGCAAAAGCTCTACTCTGCCTTCCCCCGCCACCGGGTCTTTCCCGCTCTGAATCCAAAGTTTAACCCTCGGGCGCAACTCGCCTGACATCAGATAAGCTCTCCTCTAACGAACCTTTTAATCCTCGCATCTCTGGGTCGATCTACTATCTCACTTGGCGTACCCTCGCCGATTATTCGGCCGTCCAACAAACAGACGACGCGATCGGAGAGCCTGCTGGCCTGGAATGGATTGTTGGTGGCTATGACGACGGTCACCCTTTTCTTTATCTTCTTGATTATCTTCTCAATCTGCAGGGTGTTTCTGGGGTCCAAGTTAGCCGTGGGCTCGTCCAACAGTAAAAGCTCCGGCTCAAGCACAAGCGCCCTGGCAATTGCCACGCGCTGCTGTTCCCCACCAGAGAGTCTTTTCGACCGGCGATTGGCAAATTTTCTGGCGCCCACAAGGTCTAATGCCTGCATGACCTTTCTCTTTATCTCGCTTCCAGACATTTTTTTGAGTTCTAGACCATATGCCACGTTTTTGTAAACCGTTCTGTTTAAATTTACGGACTTTTGGAAAACCATCGTGACCTTCCCGCGGATGGCTTTTGCACTAGAGTTACCCACTTTTTCGTCTTTGTAATAAATCTCACCGCTGCTGGGCTTGTCGACAAGCGCCATCATCCTGAGCAACGTCGTTTTTCCCGAACCGTTTGGCCCAATCACGGCCAACACTTGACCTTCCCTGATTTTCAGGCCGAGTCGTTTGATTACAGACCGACCGTCGCGCGCCCT